>Ga0315281_10009830_pt1 | contig 13242 bp, 12 predicted proteins | sample YL17G07_0_MG_FD_204540 | JGI IMG/M metagenome (GOLD analysis project Ga0315281, IMG submission 204540) | Sediment microbial communities from Yellowstone Lake, YNP, Wyoming, USA - YL17G07_0 | ecosystem: Environmental > Aquatic > Freshwater > Lake > Sediment | place: USA: Wyoming | collected... | reverse complement strand
TTGTTCAAGTAGCCGACACGGGGACGGGCATCCCGGAGGAACACCTCCCGTATCTATTCAACCCTTTTTATCGAGTAACCGGGGACTCCAAAGGCTCAGGACTCGGGCTGGCGATTGTCAAGACCATTGTGGAGACACATGGCGGGAGGATATGGGTCAATAGCATTTATGGAAAAGGAAGTACTTTCGCATTTACTCTTCCCAAATACCTCGGGGAAATCAATAGTAATGACTAAGGAAAAGGAGGAACCGGGAATGAACTTTCTTAAAAAAGTCCAATGGTCGCCTTACGTGGCCGGTGGTTTGATGGGACTGGTGAGCTGGTTCTCCGTTCTTACTGCCGGGAAGTATCTGGGGGTCTCCACCACTTTCGTCCGGACCATCGGGATGGTGGAAAGTATATTTGTTCCTGATCGTGTCGCCGACATGCACTATTTTATGAAGGAATATCTACTTCAACATTGAAAAATTCAGACTTAGTTGTAAAGAGTATTTCCGATGCCCTCAATCTATTTTTAAAACCTAAAAGACTTATTTCCACGTTGAGACAGTAAAGAGGCAGGGGTGATCCGTCGGGACTGTAATTATGCTTGAAAGATTATGGCTTATTCCCGTGGGGTTTATCATTGGCACCTATGGAACTCTCATAGGGACAGGGGGTGGATTTGTCCTTGTCCCCATGCTGATATTGCTTTATCCCCAAGAGTCCCCTGAAGTGATTACCAGTATTTCCCTGGCCGTTGTCTTTTTTAATGCCCTCTCCGGGTCTTTAGCCTATATGCGTCTTAAAAGAGTGGATTACCGATCCGGCATCCTGTTTGCCGTAGCGACCATTCCAGGAGCTATACTTGGGGTTCTGACCACCTCTTTCATTCCGCGTCACCTCTTCGATATCTTTCTCGGCGTATTACTTATTGGAGCCTCATTGTTTTTACTCCTCCATACTCATAAAAATCCCAGGGGGGAAGGAGGTAATTTCAAAGGGGGCCTGAAACGGAATATTCTCGAAGCTGATGGTACGACACATACTTTCTCTTATTTTCCTACTCTCGGAATAGGACTGAGTGTGGTTGTCGGTTATGTGTCGAGTTTATTGGGTATCGGAGGCGGCATTATCCACGTTCCTGCTCTGGTTCACCTCTTAAACTTTCCTGTCCATGTTGCAACGGCGACATCCCATTTTATCCTGGCAATCATGTCGTTAACAGGGACAGGAGTCCATATTGTCACGGGTGCATTTCATCATGGCATTCGGCGAACGATTGCTTTGGCCATTGGCGTCCTTATCGGGGCGCAACTCGGCGCTTTTTTGTCCAATCGTGTGAAAGGTATCTGGATCCTTCGTGGCCTGGCCATTGCACTGGGATTTGTAGGGATTCGGATCCTAATTTTAGCCTATTCTTGAGGACTGCATCTTTTGGAGATCAGTGGGAGAATGGGTAGGATGGGGAGGCGCAGGCTTAGAAGAAGAAAATGAAGGGATCAACCCTCTTTCTAAAAAAGACTAAAGATGGTCTTCGTCTTTTAGGGGAAGCTTCCAAAAGATTCCATAGGGACCATGGTTTTCTCCTTTCCTCCGCTATCACGTTTAATTTCCTCATCTGTATGATTCCTATTATTTTACTGTTGCTGGTATTGATTGGCCCGTATCTCTATAGTTCTCGCGAGATTCTGAATCATATTACCTATCACCTGCAGAACGTTATTCCTTCTCTGGACCCCCAGATTCTGAGAAATGTGATGAGGATCATCCGTCAGCGTAAGATTGTGGGAGTTTTGAGTATTGGGGGCTTAATCTGGACTTCCACGTGGGTATTCAGTTCCTTGAGGACGATCCTTAATAGGGTGTTCAGAGTCGAAAAGGATAGGAGTGCCTTTCGAGGGAAGGCGATCGACCTTCTTATGGTTGTTTTTGCAGGGATTTTCTTCTTTTTGAGCATGGTTTTAACCTCCACCATTAACCTTCTCCAAAGTGCCCATTTCAGCCCTTTTTTCGATTTGAGGGTAGTGACCCGATTTGCCTTGAAATATCTTATCCCTTTCTTTATTACATTGTGGATGTGTTTTTTGATTTACAAAATCGTTCCGAATAGAAGGATATCTTTTCGCTCCGCTCTTCAGGCAGCTTTCTTTACCAGCCTCTTGTGGGAGATCGCACAACAGTTGTTTGGATGGTATGTCTCCCATGTCGGTAGATTCTCAATGGTTTATGGGTCTTTAAGTACTTTGGCAGTGTTTTTTTTGTTCGTTTATTATTCGTCGGCTATCCTCATCTTGGGGGGAGAAATTGCTTTTCTATTAGAGAAAAGAATGTTTATCCGGTTCACTGATACAGATCCTCAGTGTCACCATCAAAAAACGTAAATACCCTCCTTTTATCAACCAATCGATCGGCCAAGGAAGGACATTATTGATGGCAGGGAGCGGTGGAAGGGATCATCTGTCCCTGCCAAGATATTTCTTGAGGGTTCCTCTAAAAATCAGTTTATTTTGAGAATTTCGAACAGGCGTATGAGGGCGCTTTGAGGGACGTATGGGTGTTGTTGAGGTCCCCATCTGTGGTCCGTGATCTACCGCTACCTGGACTGTGGGATTCTACGAAACGGTTCCACCCCGGTTAGATGTGGAGAGTGCGGTTATGAATCTCTTTTGGAGACACTCATCGACCTCAAGGGTAATTCCCATTTTGTCGTAGGCTTCAACGACGGCGCCTCTGACAAGAGCTAAAGCGTTACTGCTCCAGTCAATGGGTATATCTGCCCCTACCTGTGTTAGAAAAGAGTAAATCTCTTTATCAAGATCTTTCGCCCTGATAATAATTTTTCGATTCATGGTTCCTTTACCTCCGCCTTGAACTCTTCAGGACTATCCAGGGGATAGATAAAGACGCCCGATCGAGGTAATTCCAGTCTCTCCGAGGAGAGGTGGGAGAATTTGTGTTTCCCCAGGGTTTGCGATCGGGCGCTCATCCGTTTACTTTGGTGTCACGGCCGCAAAAAGGCTGTTCTGTCCCCTTTGGATAAGAAGAAGGACGTTGTCCTTATCCGTGGCTCTCTCCACCTTCTGGACAAAATCTTCCACATTCCTAACCGGTTTCCGGTTGACTTGCCGAATGACATCTCCTGTCTGAATTCCGGCCTCGGCTGCCGGACTCCCCGGTTCCACCTGTGTTACCACTATGCCCGTATCCTTTTTTACACCAAGTTCCTTCGCAATTTCAGGCGTGAGATTCTGTACCGCAATCCCAAGGGTTTTATGAGAAGAAGGATGTTTTGAAATGTCTACTTTCTCCTCCATCTCGCCCACCTTCACCTGACGGTCAACTACCTTTCCGTTCCTAAGCAGCTTTACGGTCACGGTTTTCCCTACGGGAGTCGACGCAACGGTTCGGGGTAGGTCTTTGGATTCCGTAATCTCCTTTCCGTCAAAACCAAGGATGACGTCTCCCTGCTCGATTCCTGCTTTTTCAGCCGGTCCGCCCGATACCACCTGGGCAACAAGCGCCCCCTGCTTTTCTTTCAAATCAAAGGACTTTGCAAGGGCTGGGGTGACCTCTTGAATGCTCACACCCAACCATCCCCGGGTCACATGTCCCTTCTCTTCGAGTTGAGGGACAATCTCTTTGGCTGTGTTGATCGGGATTGCAAATCCGATTCCCTGTCCGTTTGGGATAATCGCGGTGTTGATGCCTACAACCTCTCCTCTCATGTTGACGAGAGGTCCCCCGCTATTTCCAGGGTTGATGGAGGCATCGGTCTGGATGAAATTATCATACGGCCCGGAACCAATTACCCTTCCCTTGGCGCTGACAATACCAGCGGTCACGGTCTGTTCCAGCCCGAAAGGACTCCCAATGGCTACCACCCAGCTCCCCACTTTCAGATCCTCCGAATTGCCCAACGTTAGAGGATGGAGATCCGAGGATCTTTCAATTTTTACAAGGGCCAGATCGGTTTTGGGATCACGGCCAACCACTTTGCCCTCATACTCTTTCCCATTCGAAAGTTTCACCTTGATCTGGTCCGCATCTTCGACCACGTGGTTATTGGTGAGGATATATCCATCTTGACTTATGGCAAAACCGGAGCCTACGCCTTGTTGTTTATATTCCCTTGAAGGGGGGTTCCCCTCGGAAAAAGGGGCGAAGAAGTCTCCAAAGGGGTTACCACGGAATCCAAAGTCTACGTTCTTTACCTTCTTGACCACCTGGATATTGACAACTCCGGGGCGGACCTTCTCGGCCAGGTCGCTGAAATTTGCCGGGACCATGGGAGTCTCTGAAATGGTTGATGCTGATGCAGCTTGTAAATTGTGAGGCTGAATAACCGTTGACATGCCATACCCGAATCCAAGCATGGCCCCTACCATTAATAGTGCAATGAGAATCGTTTTGAGATGTTTTTTCTGTTCCATGTTTTATTCCTCCCTTTCTGAATGTTAGATCTTTGGCTGGGTCAGGCATTTCATTGTCCTTTCTTTATAAGGATCGAGCTTAATGAAAGGAACTCCGCTTAGCTCTTCTTTTCAGCAGGAGCGGGAGTCGGTTTCTTTTCTTCGACCTTCTTTTTGGCTACTGCGGTAATGGTGGTGGCAACCATCTTGTCACCCTCTTTTTTGTACATTACGGTCACCTTGGCACCGTCTTTGATTTCACCTTTAACTCTGGTATCACCGGTGAGATCAAAGGCCATCTCTTTGTCTTTACCCTTCACCTTGATCATCTTGCCCGCTTCATAAGCCGCCACGGTTCCCGAAGCTTCCATCGCCTTGGGAGCCTCTTTCTTCTCAGCTTTGGGCTCTCCGGCTTTGGGTTTCTCAGCAGCCGGAGCAACAGGCTTGTCAGCCGGCTTCGTCGGTGTCTGAGCCATGACTACGCTGGCAAAAGCCACCATGGTTAAGAGCGCAACTAAAACAACCAGATTCTTCTTCATTTCTTTAACCTCCTTCTCTTTTTAGATTTTCAATTTTCGGCTGGACCCAGCCTTTCGATCTGCCTTCATTATAAAAACCGAACTTAACGGGAAGATGACCGGTTTATTACAAATTAGTAATGTTCCGAGGGTAGCGATTTCTTGAATGGAGATGGTTCAAGGCTTTGGAGATTGATGGCACAGGTCTATCACCCACACCAGTAAGGCGCAAGGGGTGAGGTGAGCCGAGAGGCATTTAACCCTTTACTCCTAATGACTCACGACTTACAAATTTTCTAAGGTTGGGGAAGGATCACTTTCGGAAGGGTGATGGTAAAGATGCTTCCTTTATTCAGTGCGCTTGTAGCTATGATCTCCCCGCCATGAGCCCGCGCAATGGCCCTGGCCAGGCTGAGTCCCAAACCGATACCGGCCTGGGACCGGCTCTGATCGCATCGGTAGAATCGCTCAAAAATGCGGGGAAGGTCGCTCGGAGAAATACCACATCCTGTATCTTTAATGGAGATAATGACCTGTGCGTCATTCTCAGAAACAGAGACGTTCACCAATCCCCCTGACGGGGTATATTTGATGGCATTGTCCAGAAGATTGGAAAGCATCCGCTGAATCATCCGGGTGTCTCCAACAAGATGGCTTCTATCGGGCACATCACAACTCAGGGTCACGCCCCTATCTTCAGCAGTTGGCTCAAAAAGTTCGCACGCCTCCCGCACAAGACCTGCGAGATCGATCTCCTCACTGGAGAGTTTATCCACGCGGGACTCCGTTTTTGAAATCATCAGCATCGTATTGATCATGTCGAGAAGCCGGTCACATTCCTCGATGGTGTTGGCTGCCATGCTCTCATATTCACTCAGGGATTTCCCGGTGGTGAGGGTCACTTCGGCGGTCCCCCGAATCCGGGTGATCGGGCTTCTCAGGTCATGGGCGATATTGTCGCTCATCTCCTTGATCTCCGTGAGCAGGGTTTGTATGCGGTCGAGCATTTGATTGAAGGTAATGGCGAGTTGATCGATTTCATCGCGTCTGGTTTTCACGGGAACCCGTTCTTCAAGGGTGCCTCCGGATATTTTCTGAGCCGTCCAAGTGACTGCCTCGACGCCGGAAACTGCCCGCCGGGCCATGAACCAACCGACGCCTGCAGCTATAATAATCAGAAGAGTCATGGTGGCGATGAAGATTCCCTTAAAGGCATCGAGGAATCGGGAATAACTCTCCATGGCCTGGCCTACCTGCAAAATGATACTGGGGCTGAGCATGGCATAGAGGATACGCACTTCCTCTTTACGGTCTGGGATGGTGATGGTTTCAAACACATGGCTGCTGCCACGAAGCAGTTCCTCTACGGTTGTTTCGTGAATACCGATGTCCTTCCAGTAAGACATGTTGGATGAGGAAAAGGCCTGTCCGCTTAGGGAGAGGAAACGGAAGAAAACCTTTTTCACCCCGGCTGCTTCAGCTTCGATCACGGCGGCGCTTTTGACCGCATCGACCCCTTCTGCGGCAAGGAGCGTCGAAAATCGGTTGACTTGGCCTAAGAGTTCCTGATCGGTCCGTTCCCGGATAAACGAAGTGATGAGCGTATAGAACAAGAGAAAGGCAACACAAGAAGAGACGGTGAAGATTCCGGCATACCAGAGGGTCAACCGAAAGGCCAGGGTGTTACGAAGGCTAATCCGTTTCCTTAAGGACATATCCCACTCCCCGGACGGTATGGATCAACTTCTTGTCAAAATCCCTGTCGATCTTGTCTCTCAGTCTGCAGATCCTCGCTTCGACCACATTGGTCTGAGGATCAAAATTGTAGTTCCACACATGTTCCATGATCATGGTTTTTGAAACGACCCGCCCCGCGCTTCGCATGAGGTACTCCAGCAAGGAAAACTCAATAGGCTGAAGTTCAATCTTTTTACCGGCCCTGGTTACTTCCCGTGTGAGGAGGTTCATGGACAAATTCCCTATCGTCAGACGGGTTGACTCAGAAAGGCCGCTCGCCCTCCGGATCAGTGCCTGCACCCGGGCAAGAAGCTCAGAGAAAGCGAAGGGCTTTGTAAGATAATCATCGCTCCCGGTTTGAAGCCCCTTGACCCGGTCGTCAATCGTCCCTTTCGCACTCAGGATGATGACCGGCGTACGGATCTTCTCTTTCCGCATTCTTTCGATAAGCGAAAGCCCGTCCAGTTTGGGCAGCATAATGTCGATGATGGCTGTATCATAGGGTTCGGTTAAGGCCATATGAAGGCCCTTCTCACCGTCGAGGGCATGGTCCACCGCATACCCTGTAGCTTTTAATCCTTTGACAATGAAAGACGAAATCTTGGTGTCATCTTCAACCAGTAGGATTCGCATAAGGAACACTCTTGTTACAAAATCAGATCGGGCCGATCCATAGAAATAGAATACATAAATCAAAGGTATAAGACAAGGACTTCCCCTCTCCAGCTTTTCCCCACCCATTTCATGATGAGGATCTCTCCCAGCCTACACAACAAAGTAACCTCAAAATACTGCATCCCCACCCAGAAAATACGAAATTTATGTTATTTATTTGTGAACGATATATGATAAGATATTATAATGAAGTGAACTTGCATGAGAGGCGGTGCAAAAGACTTCCTCGAAGAAAGGCAATCGATCAGATAAGTTCTTAGGCGAAGTCTCTCCTTGAAGGAAATATTCACCGGAAAAGGGGGAAGGGCTTGCTCGAATTCTTACCGAGAGGAAACGGACTCACGATTATCCGATAACTTATGAAGAACCGAAGAAGCTTGGTCTTCATGTAGTGAAAGATATTTCTCCTGGATTATATCAGCTGATGAACCCTTATCCTCAACCGATGAGACACCAACCGTCGGTCGAATGTATTCCAATTCCCAGATTCAAAGGGCCGGCTCCCAATCCTTAACTTAGGGATGATGCCTTAGAGGAGTACAAGATTCTTAAGGGTCTGGACCCGGATTATGCCAATGATCTATTCACCATGATCCACTGATGGAACAAATACGAATACAGGAGGAAGGGGATGCTATCTAAAATACCAATCGATCTCAACAGAATTAAAAAGGAAAGCCTGGACAAAGAGATCCTGAGATCTGCAATGATCGCTGAATTGGATGCCATCAGTCTCTATGAGCAGATGGCCGATATGACCCAAAACAGAAATATCAGAAAATTGCTCTTAGATGTGGCAAAAGAAGAAAAAACACACGTGGGAGAATTTCAAGCTCTCTTGTTAAAGGAAGACAAGGAGCAAGAAAAAGAATTGAAAGAAGGGAAAAAAGAGGCTGAAGCGTTAATGAAATAGAGCGAATCAAGAGAAAAGACTCTTTCAGCTTCTAAAAAGGATTCACTCCAAGAAATGGAATTGGATAAATCCCGCCCTGATGATCCAAAAGGTTTAGGCCTGATCTTCCGGGCTCTCTATCATAGAAACTATCGTCTTTTTTTCGGCGGCCAGGGTTTCTCTCTGATCGGCACCTGGATGCAGCAGATAGCCATGAGCTGGCTCGTTTATCGCATGACCAATTCTGCGTTCCTACTGGGTTTCATTGGATTTTCAAGCCAAATTTGCAGTTTCTTCTTCTCCCCCTTTGCCGGCGTTCTTTCTGACCGATGGAACCGTCACCACATCCTGGTCGCCACCCAATCGCTGTCCATGATTCAGGCTTTTATTTTGGCCTTTCTGACTCTCACGGGCATGATCGCTGTTCATCATATTGTCATTCTTTCCCTGTTCCTCGGTTTTTTGAATGCTTTTGATATGCCCACTCGTCAGGCATTCGTGGTAGAAATGGTAGAAAAGAGAGAGGATTTGGGAAATGCCATAGCCTTAAACTCATTCCTGTTTAATGGCGCAAGACTGGTGGGGCCCTCCATAGCAGGCATACTCATTTCTATATTGGGAGAAGGGATGTGTTTTCTCCTCAATGGTGTCAGCTTTCTTACCGTCATCATAGCCCTGTTAGCCATGAAGATGACCCCTCATAAAAGAGAATCCGAGAAGACTCAAGTTTTTCAAGGGCTCAAAGAAGGATTCACCTATGCCTTTGGCTTGATGCCCATCCGTTCAATTCTTATCTTTCTTGGATGGATCAGTATGGTGGGAACGGCTAATACAACCCTCATGCCTGTTTTTACCAAAGACATCCTTCATGGCGGCCCACAAACCTATGGTTTTCTTATGGCCGCTATAGGTGTTGGCGCCATCATAGGAGCCATTTACCTTGCCTCTCGGATCAGCGTACTTGGATTGGGAAGAATCATTGTGATCGCTTCTAGTATCTTTGGAATTGGACTGATCTCCTTTTCCTTCTCTCATGTCTTATGGCTCTCAATGTCTCTTTTGTTGCTCACGGGTTTTGGCATGATGTTGCATATGGCATCGAGTAATACGATCCTCCAAACCATGGTGGATGATGATAAAAGAGGCCGGGTGATGAGCCTTTATGTAATGGCATTTATGGGGATGGCCCCTTTCGGAAGTCTATTAGGAGGCATCTTGGCGAGTAGGATCGGGGCTCCAATTACCTTAATCATTGGCGGAGCCTCATGTATATTAGGTTCCTTCCTGTTCGCCAAGAAACTTCCATTAATCAGGGAAATGGTTCGCCCGATCTATATCAGAAAAGGCGTCCTTTCAGAAAGAGAGGACGGGGGGACACCCTCCAAGAATTAAGAATAACCTCTGAAATATTTTATTTTTTAAAAAGGTTTGGTATAATTTATTTGATGTTTGAGGCAACTGCTTTCGTCGAGCATTTCCCATATGTTGGCATTTTTCTTCTCCTGGTTCTCGGAGATATTGGATTACCCTTTCCAGAAGATGCGACGCTTATATTGAGTGGATTTTTAATTGCTCAAAAAGTGATGAAGCTATTACCAACGCTTCTGGTCGTCTATTCTGGTCTTTTACTGACTGACTTTTCACTCTACTGGGTTGGCAAGAAGTACGGTAGAAGGGTGGTTGAACATAAAAGATTCCGCCGAATCATATCCTTTGAGAGACTTTCAAGACTTGAAGAGAAGTTTAAGAAATGGGGTATTTTCGTCGTCTTCATCGGAAGACATTTTTTAGGAATAAGGGCACAGATCTTTCTTGCGGCAGGCGTGATGAGAATGCCCGCTCTGAAGTTCCTCATGGCCGATGCAGCTTCAGCGATTCTGACAATCACTCTAATGGTTGGAATTGGCTATTTAGGGGGCAACAGCATCCAGATACTACAAAAAGATGTGAAAAGAATTGAGCATATCGCAATTGTTCTATTCATCATCTTGCTTGCGGGGTGGATCTTTTATAACTATTTCAAAAATAAGAAAAATCTTGAACAAGAAAAACAGAAAAATTAGGCATTGTGAAATGGAAGCTCGCACAGCAGCAGGCTCCAAAATAGAGTCTTTCTCTTCTTAAAATACAGGGTTTAACCCATTTATTTTTCTTAATTTTTTGGTGATCTTTATAAAAGAAAGAAAATTCCGGAAAGGAAGACCGTTGAAAAAAAGGAGGTGTGGGGAATGAGAAAGAGAGATAGCTTTCGAAGGGGGTGTTTTTTATTGTCCCTGATGATTCTAAGTGTAGTGTTACCTGCATGGAGTCTGAACGCCGCTGAGAAAGTCACTGCAAGGGATTGGAGAAACGGTTTTGTCCAGGTGGCAAAGAAAGTCCAGCCCTCTGTCGTCTCCATCCGGTCTGAACGAACGGTGACCGTTTCGCCTGGGGAAGGCTTCGGAGAAGACTTCTTCAAAGGGACGCCCTTTGAAGACTTTTTTAAACAACATGGGGGGCCTCCCATGAAAAAGAGACAGATGGGGGAAGGTTCAGGCGTGATTGTAGATCCAAAAGGCTATATCCTCACGAACTATCATGTGGTCGCAGGGGCGGATAAACTCACCGTCCGTCTCTTCGATGGAAGGGAGCTGAAAGGAACGGTTCAGGGGACCGATCCTAAGACGGATCTTGCTGTCGTCCATGTGGAGGCAAAGGACTTGCCTGTGGCCACGCTGGGAGATTCGGACAAGATACAGGTGGGAGAGTGGGCGATCGCCATTGGTTCTCCATTCGGATTGGAAGAGACGGTGACAGTGGGAGTGATCAGCGCGAAAGGCCGGACAGGCCTGGGGACAGGGACCTATGAAGATTTCATCCAGACCGATGCTTCCATCAATCCGGGGAATAGCGGAGGTCCCCTTGTGAACATCGAAGGAGAAGTGATCGGAATCAATGCCATGATCATCTCCCCTGGTCAGGGAATCGGCTTTGCCATCCCCATCAATCTCGCCAAGACAATCATGATGGAATTGATCAAGACGGGCAAGGTCATCCGTCCTTGGGTGGGAATCGGCCTCCAGGATCTCACTCCTGAATTGATGAAAGACTTCAATGTGAAGGAGAAAGAAGGGGCCTTGATCAGCCAGGTCTATGAAGGGAGTCCGGCAGAAAAAGCAGGCCTAAAAATAGGAGACATCGTTGTCCAAATTGACGGGAAGAAGATTAAGGATAGCCAGGATGTCGTCCGCGAAGTTTTGAAGAGACAGGTAGGCCAGAAGATTCTGTTTGAGGTCATCCGTGATGGGAAGCGAGTCGAGACTTCAGTGATCACCACTCAGATGCCCTCTCCGCCAACAGAACAGAAACCATCAGGACCCGGGAAAGAGTGGTTTGGACTCCGGGTGACCACAGTGACTCCAGATATTGCCAAACAGTTGGGTCTTGCAAAGGCTGAAGGAGTTGTCATCGAAGGAGTAGAGATGGGATCTGCTGCCCAGGGTGTGGGTTTCCGAAAAGGAGATGTGATCTTGGAAATGAATCGTCAGAGGATCAAGGACGAGAAGGATTACCGAAATGCGATGGAGAAGGTAAAGCCAGGGCAAGGGGTTCTTCTTCTCATCAGTCGAGAAGGCTCCACCTTCTTCGTTTCACTGACGGGAGAGAAATAAGAACGGAGGTTGAAATTGATTCGTCTATCAAGAAGAAAAATGATTTTTCTTTTTCTCTTCTCCTTTTTCATCTTCACATCAATTTCAGAAGCGGGATTGGGAGACAGCGCCTTCGAAACCGTTCTCCCCAATGGCCTGAAGGTGATCCTCCTTGAAAATCATAAGGCGCCCCTTGTCACCTTCCAGGTCTGGTACCGCGTGGGATCCCGGAACGAAGCGTGGGGAAAGACAGGTCTCTCACACATGCTCGAACATATGATGTTCAAAGGAACAGAGAAGATCGGCCCTGAAGAATTCTCCCGAATCATCCAGGAGAACGGGGGAAATGACAACGCCTTTACTTCCCATGATTATACTGCCTACTTTGAAAATCTCAGTTCGGATCGGGTCCAGGTGGCAATAGGGTTGGAAGCGGACAGGATGCAGAACCTCTTGCTTCGTGAAGAAGACTTCCGGACCGAGCGAATGGTGGTGATGGAGGAGCGGCGGCTCCGTACCGACGATAACCCGCAAGCTGTTCTGACCGAACAGGTCATGGCAACAGCATTTCAGGTCCAACCTTACCACTGGCCTATCATTGGCTGGATGGAGGATATCGCACGTTTCACCCTTGAGGACTTAAAAACATACTACAAGACTTACTATAACCCCATCAATGCCTTTCTCGTTGTCGTGGGAGATTTTAAGAAAGAAGAACTCCTTCCCAAAATTGAGAAGGCCTTCGGGTCATACCCGAAAGGGGTGGCTCCTAATCAAGAGAAGGATAAAGATCCTCCTCAGCTTGGGGAGCGGAGAATCTTTGTGAAGAAAGAGGCTCAACTCCCATTCCTGGTGATGGGGTATCATGTCCCGAACCTTCGAGAACCGGATAGCTACGTGCTGGATGTGATCGCTACCATTCTCTCTGGAGGAAAAAGCTCCAGACTCTACCAGGACCTTGTCCGGGAGAAAAGGCTTGTGCTCAGTGCTGATGTAGACCACTCCCTTATCTCCCGGGACCCAAACCTCTTCACCCTCTCTGCAGATTTGCTCCCTGGAAAAGAGGTGGCCGAAGTGGAGAAGGCATTCGATCAAGAAATAGAGCGACTTCAGAAAGAGCAGGTGGGGAAGCAGGAATTGGAAAAGGCGAAGAATCAAATCGAAGCCTCTTTTGTATTCGGACAGGATTCCATCTTTTACCAGGCCATCCTTTTGGCACAGCATGAGATCGCTTTTAATTGGAGGGCCATTGATGATTACCTCCCCTCCATTCGAAAAGTTACTCCGGAAGATATCCAGCGGGTGGCAAAAAAATATCTCATTCCGGATCAACGGACTGTGGGGATACTGATCCCTCTCCCACCCAAAGAGGGAAAGCCGCTGCCAGAAGGGGGCCCTA
>Ga0315281_10009829_pt1 | contig 13244 bp, 12 predicted proteins | sample YL17G07_0_MG_FD_204540 | JGI IMG/M metagenome (GOLD analysis project Ga0315281, IMG submission 204540) | Sediment microbial communities from Yellowstone Lake, YNP, Wyoming, USA - YL17G07_0 | ecosystem: Environmental > Aquatic > Freshwater > Lake > Sediment | place: USA: Wyoming | collected... | reverse complement strand
GCAGACGATAACCGACATACACCACGAGATTGACAGCCACCGGGCCGGGCAGAATCGAGGCCAGCGAGATCCCGTCGAGCATGTCCTCGTGACGTACCAGTTTGCGCTGCGCGACTACTTCACGTTCAACGACCGAGATCATGGCCATGAACCCGCCAAAGCTGGTACAGGCAATCTTGGAAAACATCCAGAACAGCGCGGACAACGACACCCGCGGTGTCGGAATCCCTGTGCCCTCGGGCTCTACGGCCATGTACGCCCACCTGAGAACGCCGCAATCACGGCGGTCTCAATTTAATTTACATTTAGAAGTAAATTTAGACCGTTGGGCCAAACAACGCCTTGCCGTTCAGAAATGGATCAACGCCGCTAGTCGGACATCAGCCCGGCACTGCAGGGGAAACCCTGGACTCCCCACCAACTACAGACATGGTACGGTGTAATGCGGGGGCAATATGAATCCGGCGCTTTTCAATCCGGAGAAGATTCTGGCGCTGCAGTTCGTTGAGCAAGCTGGTGACACTTTGGCGTGTCGTGCCGATCATGTCGGCGATTTCCTGGTGCGTCAGGCTGACATCGAGACAGATATTCTCGCTGTCTGTGCGCTGCCCGTAGAGAGAAGACAGCCGTATCAGGAGCTTGATGAGGCGCGTATGGACATCGTCAGCGACCAAATTGACCAGCATGTCCCCGAGGGTACGCAGCCGTAAAGCCAGCACATCATTGATAAGCATGGCCGTGGAGGGGTGGGTTTCGAGAAATCGCCTGAAGTCCTGCTGCGGAAGTGCGAGCACGCTGGAGGATTCCACCGCCTCGGCATAAGCCTGACGACCGCCGCTGTGACAAACCTCGGCAAGTCCGAAAATCTCGCCCGGCAGGCAGAACCACAACAGTACCGCCTTGCCGGTGGGGCTCAGCTGGTAAATATTGATCCGGCCACGCTCCAGAAAATAAGTGTGGTGTCCGGGACTTCCGGCCTCAAACACATGCTCACCGCGCTGAACGCGGCGCCGGACCGCGTGCGCCAGCAACGCGACCCGATCAGCCCCGGAAAGACGCGCCAGAAAGCTGGTTTCGCTCCACGCCTCCTGGCCAGCACACGCAAGCATTTTGTCGTCACCTGACTCGCCGTTGTTAGACATCCTGTCCTCGCCTCCTTTCATATTGGCCCGGGAATGTCGGCCAGACGACAGATTCTTCTGTTTGACGCTCTATTCTGTACCATGCCAAAGGCCGGTTAAAGTAAATAGCATCCTGATTTCATTCTAGGCCAATTGGGAAGAACCGCCGAACCGATCTAAACCACCAACATAGGGAAATACCACCATGCGCTCCATCCATCACTTGCTTGTCAGCCTGTTTGCCGGCGTCATTCTAGCCTCATCATTGCCTGTATCCGCCGCACCGATCAGCGACAAGATGCAACAAAAGATCGATTCCTACAAAAAACAAGCTGTCGCCTGGGCCGCGGACCCGCTCATTGTCGGCGCCGTCAGGGACGCCAATGCCAATGGTCCAATTGCGGGTCTGGGCAATGCCAAGTGGAAAGAACTCAAGGAAACCGACCCGCTAGTCAGCGGCTTCGTCACCAACGCCACTGGCAAACAGCTGACCAAATGGCTGGAGGCCGACGCCAAGGGCATCAACAAAATCGTGCTCTCCGGCGCCAAGAGCCAGCGCGTTGCTTTCACTTCCATGCCGGCCATCTACCTCGGCAAAGGTAAACCGAACTTCGATACCTCGATGAACGACGGCAAAGTCTGGCAACAGGATGAATCCAAACCCGATCCCTCGACCAGCATCGACACTGTACAGATATCGGCACCGGTCAAAGATGGCGACAATGTCATTGGTGTGCTACTTGTCTCTCTGACTGCCGACGCGCTCATGAAGTAATCGGCCCTGCACCTGCTGAGGAGCAATCACACAATGAAAAGCAAAGCTGCACAAAATGGTGATGTGGCCGTCTCGGCCACCGGCCATGGATTCTTCGGCAATCTGCTGGAGAATATCCGCCTCGCCGGCGGCTCACCGGGACGCACGCTTGGTGGCTTCATTGTCGCGTGGGCGGCGTTCTTTCTGATTCTGTATGTCATCCCGATGCCGGACATCACCGGCACCGACGGTGCGGTGGCCGTGCTCAAACCCGCCGGGCGCGCGGTACTCGCGGTAGTAGCCTGGGCCTGCATCATCTGGATCACCGAGGCCATGCCGGTTGGCATTACCGGCATCCTGATCCCGATGCTGTTGGTGCTGTCCGGCGGCGTCGGCAAGTTTCCGCAGGCCGCCAGCGGCTTCACCACACCGGTTGCGGCACTGTGTCTCGGCGCTTTCATCTTCGCCGCCATCATGCAGGCCGCCGGCATTGACCGGCGCATCGCGCTCGCCATGCTGCGCAAGGCAAAGGTGAAAGAAGCGGGCGGTGTCATCTGGACCATGTTCGGCGTGAACCTGGTGTTGTCGCTCATTATCCCGGCCGCCAACGCGCGCGCGGCCACACTCTTGCCGGTGGTGAACGGCATTACCCGCCTGTTCGGCGACACCCCGGCGGAACGCGCCGCCAAGAAGGCGATCGTAATCCAGACCCTGGTGTATGGTTCGATGATCAGCGGCATGATGATCATGACCGCGCACCTGCCAAACATGGTGCTGGTCGGCCTGTTCGAAACCGAGCTCGCACTCAATATCTCCTATGCACAGTGGTTCATGCTGCAATGGCCGTACCTTGGCATGTTCGTGCTCACTCAGTGGTGGGTGCGTTACTACTTCAAGACCAACGGCGTTGGCATCCCTGGCGGCATCGCCAAGGTCGAAGCCCTGCACAAGGAGCAACCCAAAACCACCCAGGCCGAGTGGCTGATCCTCGCCATCTTTGCCTTCGTCGGCCTCCTGTGGGTGACGGAAGACGGATTCGGCGGCTGGAAGGGCCATGGCATCAAGTCGCATAACGCGATATTGATTGGCATGTGTCTCATGTTCATCCCCGGGCTGTTCGCCTTCAAATGGAAAGTGTTGCAGGACCGCACCATCTGGGGCACCTGGCTGCTGCTGGCTGGCGCGCTCTCCATGTCCGCGGCCATGGGCTCGTCGGGGCTGGCGCAGTATCTGTCCGACGTCATCCATCCGATCGCGCACGGGCACGCCTGGTGGATGATTCTGCTGATCCTCATGGTCGGCACGCATATCATTCGTCTCGGCATGCTTTCGAATGTTGCCGCCATCACCATGCTGGCGCCTATCCTGGTGGCGCTCGCGCCCAAGCTCGGCCTGCACCCGGTGGCCTTCACCATGCTGGTTTCGGACACTGACACCTTCGCCTACATCTTGCCCACGCAGATCACGGCGGCGGTGATCGCCTATTCGAGCGGCACCTTCAGCATGACTGACTACGCCAAGGTCGGCTGGGTATCGGTGATCATCGCCATCGCCTACGGCATCTGCATCATGGCGCCGTGGTACGCATTCATGGGCATGCCGGTATGGGACCCGAGCGCGCCGTGGCCGTTCAAATAGCAATCAAGCAGTAACACACGCCCGGCGCCCAGGCGCCGGGCTTTTTTGTCTCTACGATTCGACAGGAGTGTTGTATGAAAAAGATCCCCGAAGCCGATATTCAGAAAATACTGGGCGACTACCACGCCCCCAAGGGGCTCTATTCCGCCACCAAGGACATGCCATTCCTCGGCAAGGTGAACTGCAACGTCGAATCCATTGTCGCCGGTTCCTGGCAGGAGATCGTAATCGACTATGAACTCGGCGCCGCTGGCATGGCTGACGGTTCCTGGTTCAAAGCCACCTTCCGCTTCTATTCCGACTGGGCACTGTTCCAGACCACCGAACCGGGCTCGCCCAACTACGTGTCGGCCGAATACCACGCCGCCCCCACCATACCCGGCCAAAGTCCGGCGACTGTACAGAAACTCACGGTGCGCTTCGACCAGAAGGGCCATGAGCGTCCGTTCCAGAAGGCGATTATTGTGGATACCTTCGATGGGTACCTGAAGGCCGGCGACCACATTGTCATCCGTCTCGGTGACCGCCGCTTCGGCGGCGCCGGCACGCGCGTGCAGACCTTCGTCGAGCAGAACTTCAAGATACGCTGCTATGTCGACCCACTCGGCACCTCGCGCTTCGCCGCCATCAATCCCGACCTCGTGATCCAGATTGTGCCGGGTGCGCCGGCGCAGCTCATGTGGGTCGGTTCACGCATTGTGCGTGCTGGCGAGAAACTGCCACTGCGCCTGCGCGCCGAGGATGAATGGGGCAACGCCTGCTGGGACCGTCCTGACGAAGTTGAAGTCAGCGCGACGCTCGATGGCAAGCCGGTGTACAACAAGAAAACCAAGCTTGCCGACAAGGGCTGGGCGGTGCGGTTGCTGGAAGATGTGCCGACCGACAAGCCGGGCGAGCTCGCCATCACCGCACGCCTGCCGCAACATCCCTGGGTCAAGCCGCAGACCTTCTACGTCACGGTGGACAAGGCCTTCGAGGCGCCGCGCATATACTACTGCGACCTGCACGTGCACTCCGAAGACACCATCGGCACCAACTCGACCACCTATAACCTGACCTACGGCCGCGATGTCGGCGGACTCGATGTGCTCGCCTTCGCGCACAACGACTTCAACATCACCACCGAAAAGTGGAAGAAAACGGTGGAACTGATCCGCGATATCACGAAAGACGGATCGTTCGTCGCCTACCCCGGCACCGAGTGGTGCGGATCGTCGTGCGCCGGCGGCGACCACAACGTGGTGTTCCTGCACGACGGCGAACCCGAGTTTCCTTATCTCAAAACCGGCGAGCATGTGCGTTCGGTGGAATGGAACGAGGAAATGAAAGGTGGCGGCGTCGAGCCCGGCGCCTGGCCGCTGGAAGAACTGTGGATGGCTTATGCCAAAGACCCGGAAGGACATCTGCTCATTCCGCACGTTGGTGGGCGGCGCTGCATACTTGACTGGCACTATCCGAAGCTGGAACGCCTGATCGAAATCGGATCGAGCTGGGGCCACTTCGGCTGGCTCTACCAGGAAGCCATGGAGCGCGGTTACAAAATTGGCGCCTCGATGGCCGGCGATGAGCACCGCGGCCGCTGCGGCGGCGGCGTGCCGGGCACGGCGGTGTTCGGCACCAAGGGCGGCATGTCCGGCGTGATCGCGCCGGCGCTCACGCGCAAGGCAATTGCCACAGCGCTGCGCGCGCGCCACACGTTTGCGTCGACCGGCGAACGCAGCTACGGCATGCTGCGCTGCGGATCACACATCATGGGTGACGAATTCGAACACAAAGGTGCGGCCACACTCGAATACCGCTTCCTCGGTGATGCGGGTTGGGATGAAATTGTGGCCTTTGACCACACCGGTGAAATCTGGCGACGCGATTTGCAGAAGGAGCTCGGACTTTCGGACCGCAAAATCCGTTTCCGCTGGGGCGGCGCGCGGGTCAAGGACCGCTACCGCTGGGCGGCATGGAAAGGCAAGATCACCATCACCAATGCCGTCATCAACGACTTCACCGGCCGCGGCTTTGAGCACATTGAGGAAACCTGCTGGCGCGAGTCAGCCACCACCATTGGCTTCAAGAGCGATACCTACGGTGATGTCGACGCCATCGAGATCGACGTCTCGCACCTGAAGACCGCCAGGATCAAGGTCGAAGGAACTATCGACGGTTACGTAAAGGTCGGCGATCCGCTCAAGGGTAATCCATTCGTGCACTGCCCGAAGTTCGAGTGGGAGATTACCGGCGCCGAACTGCTGGAGGCCGCGCGACTCAGGAAGGACCTGCCGGGCGTGGACATGTTCCTGGGTCTGGAGCGCATGTCCGACAGCCCTGCCCCGCGCGAAGTCACGGGCACACTCAACATCGATCCGCACAACGGCCCGCACGGCCACCGGCCGGTATATTTCTTCGGCCGCCAGGTGGACGACGCCAAAGTCTGGACCTCGGGGCTATTCATCACATTTAAGTAAGTAACCAGCTTCAGCCAGATATCGAACGTCCCCACTGAACTCCGCCACCAGGCGGAGTTTTTTTCGCATTGCCCATGTTGTCTTGGGCATGTCGCCAATTCTTACATCCCAGTTCCGTGTCTATCGGTGGTAATACGCCGTTGGTCTGACTACGTGCAAATTCCGCGCGTCAAAACTGGAAATGGCCACGGAATGACCTACTTTCACCACACGGAGTGGGAATGTCGGCTAGCCGACACAGTCAGAAATCTGTCGCAACAGGAGGCTCAAATGTGCAGAACCAGATTAATACCCTTAATGCTTCGCCTGTGTTTTGTATTGACCTGGGGACTGCTCGGCATCTCTATGGCACATGCCGCCCAGAATGATCCCATCCAATCAGACAAGGCGAAAAATGTAACGGCCGCGTATCGTCCGCAACCGTCATTCCAGTCGGTAGCGACTCCAGAAAAAACCCTGAAAAATATCAACGCGGAACTGGTGTTCAGCGCCCCGCCACGTGGTTCATACCAGGAGGAAGTCGCCATTTATCAACCGATCGTCGACCTCCTTTCCAAGGTTATCGGCAGGAAGGTCACGTACCAGTACTCCGATAACTGGCTCAGCTATAGCAAGGACATGACCGATGGCAGTTATGACATTGTCTTCGACGGGCCGGCATTCAATGGCTGGCGTATTGAAAAGTTGAGTCACACGCCAATCGTCCGGCTGCCCGAGGACTTCGTTTTTGCAATCATCACCAAAGCGGACAATAGCCGCATCAAGCAGGTGAAGGATCTGGCCGGACGCATGATCTGCGCCCACTCCCCGCCCAATCTGGGGACATTAACCCTGCTGTCACAATTTGATAACCCGGCCCGTCAACCGGTGATTGTCGAGACCAAGGGCTGGGACAACGCCTACAAGGCCATGCTCGCCGGCAAGTGTGCGGCAACCGTGGTGCCCATCAAGAACCTCACAAAGAACGACACGGGCGCGAAGAAACTCACCAAGACACTCTTTCAGAGCAAGGCCATGCCGAACCAGGCTATATCAGTCGGCCCGCGCATCGCACCGGAGCAGCATAAAAAGATCGCACAGGCCCTGTTATCCGAAGAAGGCAGACAGGCAACCGCAAAGCTGCGCACGGCGTATGCCGGCAAGGATTTCGTGGCCACGAACCGGGACGAATATGCCGGCCTGGGCGACCTGCTGAAGTCGAGCCTTTACTACCGATAGCCACGCATCAATTGCCTGGCTGAAGTTGTTTGAAGTACTGCCGCTAACATGCATCAGGCTGCTGGCCTGACGACATTCAGGTCAGGGCACTATTGTTTGTGCAGAGTAATGCTGGTTGCAGGGATGCATTCTAACAAGTGGTGCAGCAGAGGTCATGGCGTCACCCGGAAACTGTTGTTCCTGATGTAAGTGGCACCGTTCACTTTGTCGCGTGAACCGCCTGTCGGGAGTGCAGGGTGTTAACGCTGGTCACTCTGGAATTCGGTCGATACTCGACTAGAGTCACTGAGCCACACATGAAGTGTGCGTGCGTCAAGAGACTGGCGCATTGAGAAGGCTACACGGTAGTGGGTAACAAGGAGACAAAATGAACGCAAGCATCAGGCACCTGTTCGGAATAGCCACACACGCCACTCTTGCACTTGGGCTTGTTCTGGCCACGGGCGGCGCAGCAGCAGAACCAACCGTACCAGCAATCAGCTCGGGCACCAAGGTGGCATTCCGCACACCGCAGGACATCACACCGTCATTGCTCATTACCGAACACAACGAACTGGTACTGAGCGCTGCGCCGCGCGAGGATGGCGCCGAAGCCGATATCATATTCACACCGGTGGCCGAATACCTCACGGCTGTACTCGGTAAAAAGGTCGTCTTCAAACACCCCGGCAACTGGGGTGTTTACCAGGGTCTGATGCAAAAGGGCGCCTACGACATTGTGTTCGATGGTGCGCATTTCAATTCCTGGCGTGTCGACCGCGCTCAACACAACGTGCTGGTCAAGGTTCCAGGCGAGCATGTATTCGTGGTGCTGGTCAAGAAAGACAGCAAGATCCGCGAAATCAAACAGCTCGCTGGCCGCACCATCTGCGCACACGCGCCGCCCAACCTCGGAACGCTCACGGCACTCAACGAATTTAACAACCCGGCACGCCAGCCGATCATTGTGAACATCGACGGCTGGAAGCAGATTTACCAGGGCATGCTGAACGATAAGTGCGTGGCCGCCGCCATACCGCTCAAGAAGCTCGAAGAGTTCGAGAAGAATTCCGGTCGTCTATCAAAAATCGTATTCCGCGGTGCAGTCCTGCCAGACAGCGCTATCTCCGCTGGTCCGCGTCTGAATGCACAGGATCAGGAAAAGATTACACGTGCCCTGCTCTCACCCGAAGGCGAGAAAGCAACCATCAAACTGCGCGAGAAATACGCTGCTGGTAAATCGTTTGCTGCTGCCAGTAATAAAGAATTTGCCGGCCTCAGTACTTACCTCAAGAACGAGTGGGGCTATTGATTACCGTCAAACATTAAACCCGCGCTACCGGGAGGCAGCGCGGGGCCTCGCATGAAATCTCGACTCTTTCCCAAGACGAATAACAAGGAGACTGTGTCCATGCTCGTCCGATTCTTTTCTGCTATATCCCTGACTGCTCTCGTTCTCGGTATGCTGTCCACGGCCGCCAAGGCCGCCGACCCAACCAGCCAGCAGCGTGTGGGGTATTCCCCTGCAGGTGCGGCGCTTGCCGGACCGGCGCTTTTGGAAAAATCCACAGCCCCGGCTCCGACCGAACCGGGTACCTACGTATTCAGTGCCCCACCGCGCGAATCGGCCCAAGCCGCTGCCGAGATTTACGGTCCAATCGCCGCATATCTGTCGGCCGTCACTGGCAAGAATTTTGTGTACCGGCAGCCAGCCAACTGGATCGCCTATCAGGCCGATATGCGCAAAGGCGAATACGATCTGGTCTTTGACGGCCCGCACTTCAATGCCTGGCGCGCCGCCAACCTGCAGCACAACATTCTGGTAAAGGCACCGGGCGAGCACAACTTCGTGGTGGTTGTGCAGAAAACCAATGAAAAAATTCGTGACCTCAAACAACTCGCTGGACGCGGCATCTGCGGCATGAGCCCACCCAGCCTTGGCACCCTGACGGTACTGAGTGAGTTTGACAACCCGATGCGCCAGCCGCTGATTGTAAGCACGGATAGCTGGAGCAACATCTACAGCGGCATGCAAGCCGGACGCTGCACGGCGGCTATTCTGCCGGCTCGCAATCTCGCCAAATTTGACCCGCAAGGTACTGCGACACGTGTGGTCTTCAAGGCCAAGTCCTATCCGAATCAGGCATTCTCGGCTGGTCCGCGTATCGCTCCCCAGGACCAGGCAAAGATTGCACGCGCGCTTTCTGCGCCTGAGGCGCGCACTGCCACCAGCAAGCTGCGCGAGGCCTACGCCCTGAGTGGCGACTTCCAGATCACCACAAAAAGCGAATACATGGGTGTCGCGAGCATTCTCAAGGACACTTGGGGATACCGCTAAGCATCGAGACACATAAGGAATTCATCATACTTCTCCTGCGGATGCCTATCGTCCGTTTCCCGCCCCCGCAAGGGGGCGTTTTTGTTTCGGTCTGGGAGATAGGCAGGCTATACGGCGGACGGTAACTCTGGTGTTCCCCGCGGCACTAGTCCGCCCCTGGACGTCGGCCGCTCCCGGCGTCCTGCCTCACACGGCACTAGTCCATCCCTGGACGTCGCAGCACCAGACGCACCACCGCGCCTGGCCCGCGGTGATATTTCCCTTCGGCAAGCTCGGTAACAGTTTCTTCCAGGAGCAGGATCTCGCCACCGGCAAAATCGATACGCAACATATCCGCTGTATAAAGCATTTCTGCCACCGGCGGGCCACCACTCTTGTAGTTGAGCTGCGCGGGCGTAAAGGCTTCGAGAATCAGGACACCACCGGGCCTGAGTGCCCCGAACATGAGACGGTGCATGCGTGCCCGCACGTCGAGCGGGAAGTGAACGTAGATCGCAGCCACGACGTCGTATGTCTGCACAGGCCACGGCCAGGCAGTAAGCTCAACCTTCTCGGTTCTTATCGCTACACCGCGATCCGCGGCCAGCTCTCGGGTTTTGCGCAGCCCAACCTCCGATGCGTCCACCGATAACACGTCCAGCCCCTGTCGCGCCAACCACACACCGTTGCGTCCTTCGCCGTCAGCTACTGCCAGTGCTTTCGTGCCGGGCGCGGTATATTTTTTCTGAGACGCCAGGAAAGCATTCGGCTCCGTGCCGTAAGCGTAGCCAGGCTCAGCGTAACGGGAATTCCAGAAGTCTGTAGACATGCAGTCACTCGGTGAAGTGGACGTGTCATATGTGCCCACGTTTTTGTGGATTACTGCTCAGCAGTATTTTGATGCTGAGATTGCCAATGACGTTATCCCTTTTTGTCCCTGGGTAAGACCGCCTTGGCTATCGTGCTTGCCACACTACTTCAGCAGCACTACGGCCCCGGCGAATACGGTGACATCCGGTGTCGCCTTGTTGAGGCCAAAGCCTGCGCCGCAATCCAGCACAATACGCTTCGACCAGTTGTACGACAGCGCGCCGAGGAGTTGCGCGGTGTCCTCAACACCCTGTCGGGTAGTGCCAGCCACTTCCAGTGCGCCGCCCCAGATATCGTTGAATGGGTGCGACACCGCTGCGGCCCAGCCGAACTGGTTGCGGCTCTCGCCGGACACAATCTCGCCTTGGCGCGTCCAGCCAAGATTCACATCAAGGTGATGCCGTCCGATATCGATGCTGTAGATGCCATTCAGGGTGTAGTCGGTTTTCTCCGACCCGAGCGGCGCGCTCGCGGTGGCTAGCTTGGCGCCGGCTTCAAGACCAAGCGCCGATTTGTCGCTGAGCGGCTGTCTGAGTTTGAGCGTCACACTGGCATCGCCCAGGCCGCGCGCCGTACTGCCGGCGGGGTCGGTCTCGCTCACCCAGGCTTCGCCGCCAACCATGACACCAACTCGGTCGGTAAAGGCGTACTTGAGCAGCCACGGTAAGCTGGTGCGGCGCGTGACGGTGTTGCCGCGCTGATATTGCCCGCCGGCTTCGAGCTCAAAATAACCGGGCGCAGACAGGTCGGCCGGATTCGAGACCGTGGGCCGGTAGGGTGTGGCGAAGGGTTCAGCGTCGGCCGCCCACAGCGGTGCGACCAAAACGCACTGTACTACCAAGCCAGCGAGACGGTATCGGCCACGGCGGAATTGAATCAAAGCATGCATTGCATATCCTCAGTAAATGGCATCAGACGCGAGTTGCACAAACTCGTCGAACCCTGAAACTTATCGATAAAAAACAATATCGCCATGTGATCGCCAACGATGGTGTGACCGGGCCTGACCTTGACGTCACGGGCAAAGGAAGAATAAACGCCGTTATTTCCTGCGTCTACAAACATTTGTGCGGCCTGTTCCCATGCGTTCACTACAAATTCTTACGAGACTCTGCTGACCTCTCCGAGCGTCCTTCTCCCTCCGATGACCATTGGCTCTTCGATATCGAAACCACCTGCAAGGCGACGCCGCACTGAAACAATCTGGGCCATCTATGTTTGTACTGAGTCTTCGACACCGCCCGAAACACAACGAGCGACCGCGTTTCTTTGGCGCCACCAGTCGTATCCAGAAATCAGGCACTTTTTTGACTTCCGTCAATGTGGCACGGGAAACTATCCGATATACAGGTTCCAATAAAAAAGCGGAGGCCGGTGGGTTGCTTTATACCCAATAGCCAACGGAGCGTGATTACGTGCCGCCACGAATCAAGGAGCAGGGCCCGAATGAATGGACACACACCAGCACTGCAGACGCGCGAGCGCATCGGCCCGATAATTCTGCTGGCAACAGGAATGCTTGGGTTGGGAGTTCTGGTGTACCTCTTCGACCGGCTGCCGGGCAGCACCTACTTTCTTCCCGCGCCGTGGCAACACTTCGCGGACAAGCCAATCACCTTCGGCAACATTAGCGGGTGGCTGCCGGAGTTCGCCCATGTGTATGCCTTCAGCCTGTTCACAGCGGCGGTACTCGGCACAACGCGCCGTGTCGCGCTCACCAGTTGTTCGCTGTGGTGGTTGATCGACAGCCTCTTTGAGATCGGTCAGTACCCGAACCTCAGCCCTCACCTCGTCGTCGCCACACCCGCGTGGTTTGACGGCATTCCATTTCTGGAGAACACCGGCGCGTTTTTCGCGCACGGAACCTTTGACCCCGCAGACTTGATCGCCATCACACTCGGTGCACTCGCCGCGTGGGTGACGCTCTCGGGTTTGCACAATCGCAAGGAGGGCTACAACCATGTCCGAATTCAACAGTCATAAACAACAAGGTATTTTCCACCGCTATCTCCTGCTGCTCCCGGTGTTCGCGCTGGGTGTGCTCAGTGTCGTCGGTAGCGGCGGAGGCCCGGTGATTCAGCTTAATACCACCATGGTCGGCCTCTCCGTCGGTACGCTCGTCAAGACCAGCGGGATCATCGACGTCACCAACAACTGCAACCCCGCGACGCCACCGGCGCCGAATATCCAGGCGTGGTGGAATGGCATGCCGTCGACCAATCGGACGTTCCCGTTCGTCGGCTTTGAGCTGTGGCGGAACTCCACCGACGGCTGCACCACGTCCCGTGTCGATGTGTATCGCGCACTGGTGACATTCAATATGGCTTCCGTCAGCAACCTGAAGGGTCTTGTCAACAAAGCCGAGTTGATTGTCTCGACGCGTGCCCTCCCCGCCGGCGTGACAGCCGGCAACACCTCTTGTGTCGCGTTTACCGGAGGGGCTGGAACACTCGAACGCTTCGGCCCGGCGGCTGCTGGCAACCTTCCGCCGGTAAGCGGTGCTGGTGTCCTGACGCAGTTGCAGCCCGCGGACCCGTTCCCCGTCGGGAACGTCGTATTCACCTTCCCCCGGCCATGGGCTTCCGGTAACGTCCCTGGCGCGGCGAATCCCACCACCACCTTGGCGAGCGGGACTGGTGGAGCGACATTCACCGTGGATGTGACGAATCAGGTTACTGCCGCACTGAACGGCGGCTTCGCGGGAATGAGCTGGATGCTGACGAGCGCTTTCGAAGGGCCATTGACCGGCCCAGTGGCGAGCGGTGGTCTGGACTGCAAGACATCGTACGCGTTTCAGCTGCGCCTCACTCACTTGTAGACGCACTAACAGACAGGCGGCGATGCGTACTTGTTTGCACAGCCGGCCCGCAGCATGCTGCGATGCTGGA
>Ga0315281_10009828_pt1 | contig 13244 bp, 12 predicted proteins | sample YL17G07_0_MG_FD_204540 | JGI IMG/M metagenome (GOLD analysis project Ga0315281, IMG submission 204540) | Sediment microbial communities from Yellowstone Lake, YNP, Wyoming, USA - YL17G07_0 | ecosystem: Environmental > Aquatic > Freshwater > Lake > Sediment | place: USA: Wyoming | collected... | reverse complement strand
CCTGCCGGCGCCCTGGACGCACAAGGACTACGAGATTCCGCGCCTCATCGGCCACATGTACATGACGCTCGAGGGCATCTACGGCACCGCGATCAGCGTTTCCTCCACGCTGATCATCCTGTTCACGATTTACGGCGCCTTCCTGCAGTTTTCGGGCGCCGGCAAGTTCTACATCGATTTTTCGTTTGCCGCCATGGGCGGCAAGCCGACCAGCGCCGGGCGCACGGTGACGCTGGCCTCGTTCCTGCTCGGCGGACCTTCGGGCTCGGGCGTGGCGACGACGGTGACGCTCGGCGCCGTGGCGGCGCCGATGCTCGCCAAGGTCGGCTACAGCAAGGACGAAGCCGGCGGACTGCTGGCCGCGGGGGGTCTCGGCGCGATCATCTCGCCGCCGGTGCTGGGCGCTGCTGCGTTCATCATCGCCGAGTTCCTCAAGATCTCGTACCTGGACGTCGTGCTTATGGCGACGATCCCGACCTGTCTCTATTACCTGGCGCTCTTCATCATGGTCGAGATCGACGTGCGCAAGTTCGGCATGAAGGACGTGCTCTTCGAGCAGGTCGAATCCGCCTGGAGCCTGACCAAGAAGTACTGGTTCCATTTCCTCTCACTGTTTTCGATCGTCGCGTTCATGCTGATGGGCTTCTCGCCCGAGCTGTCGGTGTTCTGGGCCACCGTGGTGGCCCTGGTCACCAGCTTCCTGCACCGGGATTGCGCGCTCATTTCGTATGATTTCTTCCAGAGAAAAATCTCCGTCTGGCGCGGCATATCGGACTCTGGGCTGATCAAGGCGCTGGACGGCGGCTCGCGCGCGGTGCTCAACGTGGCGGCGACCTGCGCCGGCGCCGGACTCATCGTCGGCGTGGTGACGCTCACCGGCCTGGGGCTGAAATTCAGCTCGATCGTGCTGGCGTACGCCGGCAATTCGCTGCTGCTCACGGCGATCTTCACCTCGCTCATCGTCTGGATCGTCGGGCTGGCGGTGCCGGTCACCGCCAGCTACATCATCTGCGCGGTGATCGCCGCGCCGGCGCTGATTGCGCTCAATGTGCCGGATTACGCCGCCCACATGTTCATCTTCTACTATGCGGTGCTGTCGGAGGTCTCGCCGCCGACGGCGCTGTCGCCGTTCGCCGCGGCGGCGATCACCGGCGGCGACCCGTACAAGACCACGCTGCAGTGCTGGAAGTACACCGCGCCCGCCTTTCTCGTACCGTTCATGTTCGTGCTCGACCCGAGCGGGCTGGGGCTGCTGCTGACAGGCTCGATCAAGACGCTCGGCAATGCCGACTGGGGCTCGATCGCGCTCGTTACCTTCACCGCCGGAATCGGCATTGCGGCGCTCGCCGGCGGCCTGCAGGGCTGGCTGATCAAGCGCACCAACCTTGCCGAACGGATCATGCTGGTCGTCGCCGGCTTCCTGCTGGTGTATCCGAAGGCATTGTTCGACGCGATCGGCTTTGCGCTGTTCGCGCTGGTGGTGGCAATGCAGTGGATGCGACGCGATCCAGCGCCCAAGTGAATCATGCGTGAAGTCTCGACCGACATCCTGATCCTCGGCTCGGGCGGCGCGGGCCTGTTCGCCGCGCTGCATGCACACAAGGCGGATCCGTCGCTCTCCATCACAGTCGCGGTGAAGGGCCTGCTCGGCAAGTGCGGCTGCACGCGCATGGTGCAGGGCGGCTACAACGTCGCGCTCGCGAAGGAAGACTCGATCGAGCGCCACTTCATGGACACCATCGAGGGCGGCAAGTGGCTGCCCGACCAGGACCTCGCCTGGAAGCTGGTGACGCTGGCGGTAGAAAGAATCCGGGAGCTGGAGAACGAGCTCGGCTGTTTTTTCGACCGCAACCCGGACGGTACGGTGCACCAGAAGGCCTTTGCCGGACAGACCTTCGACCGCACGGTGCACAAAGGCGATCTCACCGGCATCGAGATCATCAACCGGCTCGCCGAGCAGGTCTGGGCGCGCAAGATCAACCGCTTGGAAGAGCACCGTGCCGTTGAACTAATCAAAGATAAAACCAGTTCATCGATTGCGGGGGTGCTGTTCATCGACATGCGGACGGGCGAGTACGTCTTCGTCCGTGCCAAGGCGGTACTGCTCGCGACCGGCGGCGGGCCGACCATGTACAAGTACCACACGCCCTCGGGCGACAAGAGCTGCGATGGCCTCGCCATGGCCCTGCGCGCCGGGCTTCCACTGCGCGACATGGAGATGGTGCAATTCCACCCGACCGGCCTCTACGCGGGCGCGCATACGCGCATGACGGGGACCGTGCTCGAAGAGGGGTTGCGCGGCTCGGGCGGCTACCTGCTGAACGGCGCCATGGAACGCTTCATGCCGCGCTACGATCCTCTTGCCGAGCGCGCGACGCGTGATTTCGTCTCGCGGGCGATGTTTGCGGAGATGAGGAATGGAAATACCAGTCCCAATGGGGGACTTTTTATTTCCATGGGTCATTTGAATCAAGATCTTGTAAAAAAACAATTTCGCGGCATGGTCGAGCGCTGCGCGGATTGCGGCTTCGACCTCGCCGGCGGCCTGGTCGAAGTGGTGCCGACCGCGCACTACATGATGGGCGGCGTCGAATTCAAATCCGATTGCAGTACGGCGCTAAGGGGCCTCTTTGTCGCGGGCGAAGACGCGGGCGGCGTGCACGGCGCCAACCGCCTGGGCGGCAACGGCGTGGCGAACTCGACCGTCTTTGGCGCGGTGGCGGGCGACACGATGGCCGAGTGGGTGGGCAGGGAAGGTTGTTTTATCGAGCCCGACCTCTCAAGCGTCGAGCAGGCAATTTCCGCCTGTGAAAAGCCGTTTCGGGCAAAGGCAACGCCCCACGGCTCGCTCGAACCCCTGCGCGAACGCCTGTATGAGGTGATGTGGGACAAGGTCGGCATCATCCGCGATGCGGCGGGCCTGCAGGTGGGCCTTTCCGAACTCGCCGCCCTCGACGGCGAACTGGACGCCTGCGGCATCGCCGACGCGAACCGTGCCTTCAACCTGACCTGGCACGACTGGCTGAACCTGAAGAATCTCACCGCCACCAGCCGCGTGATCGCCGCCACCGCGCTCGCGCGCACCGACTCGCGCGGCGCGCACTACCGCGAGGATTTCCCGCAGACCGGTTCCCTGGAGCAGTCTGCGTATACGAGCTTGCGGATGAAGGGCGCAGTGCCGGAAATCGCCATGCAGCCGGTCGCCTTTACGCGAGTGCGGCCGGGAGAATCGCTTCTGGGTGCGAATGCGCGAAGCGCCAAACAGGATTGAGAATCTGTAAACTGATGAGGAGGGGATTCATGCACAGGTTCTGGAATGCCATGGTCGTCGGGCTGGCGCTGGCTCCAGCACTGGTGACGCTGCCTGCGCTCGCGCAGAGTTATCCGTCGAAGGTGATTCGCCTGGTCTCGCCGTTTCCGCCGGGCGGAAGCGTGGACGTCGTCGGCCGGCTGCTGGCGGCAAAGCTCTCCGAGACCCTGGGCCAGCAGATGGTCGTGGACAACCGCTCGGGGGCGTCCGGCGTCATCGGTACGGAGATCGTGATGAACTCGCCGCCGGACGGCTATTCGCTCCTCATCAACACGATCCCGTTCGTCTCCAACCAGTTCCTGATGCCGCGCGCGCCCTACGATCCGCTGCGCGACTTCGTTTCCATTTCCCTGGTGGCTTCGGCGCCCTCCTTCGTTACCGTGCATCCTTCCGTTCCGGCGCGCTCGATCCAGGAGCTGATCGCCCTCGCCAAGGCGAAACCGGGCCAGCTCTTCTACTCCGCCGCAGGCGTTGGCACCAATCCGCACATTGCAGGCGAACTTTTCAACTTGCTAGCGGACGTCAATATCGTGGCAGTGCAGTTCAAGGGCGGCGGGCCAGCCGACATGGCGGTTATTGCTGGCGAGGTGGGGGTCACGTTCGGCAACATCTCGCAGCAGATTGGCCATGTGAAAGGCGGCCGGATGCGAGCGCTCGCCGTTACGAGCGCGAAGCGCAATCCCGCCATGCCTGAACTGCCGACGGTCGCCGAGGCGGCCCCGGAAGGACCACTGCGGGGCTACGAGTTCGACACGTGGTTCGTCGTCGCGGCGCCCAAGGGGACACCACGTCCGATTGTCGACACGCTAAATTCGCACATCCGCAAGGTGCTCTCCGCTCCCGACCAGGTGAAGTTCTACGAGGAGCGGGGGCTGACGGTGATCGCGAGCACGCCCGAGGATGCCACCGCGTACCTCGAAAGCGAGCAAAAGAAGTGGGGCCGCGTCATCAGGGAGCGCGGCATCAAGGCGCAGTGACGAGCCGATGAAAATCTCCGGCATTCACTCGCAGATCGTGCGCCTGCCCGCCGACGAGCCGCTTGCCGGCGGACCCGTCACGCCCGGCGCAACGCGCGATTTCGTGACGGTCGACATGCGAACCGACGAGGGCATCGAGGGCGTCGGCATCGCTTTCTTTGGCGGCCCGCTGACGGGCGCGCTGAAGTCGGCGATCGATGCGCTGGGCGCGCTCGCAATCGGCGAGGACCCGATGCGCACCGAAGCGGTCGGGGAAAAGCTGCGCAATGCAGCCAGTCCGTCGGGCCCCGGCGGGCTCTTCACGCTGGCGCTCGCCGCGCTGGACATCGCCATGTGGGACATCAAGGGCAAGGCGCTCGGCGTGCCGGTCGCGACGCTTGCTGGCGGGTACAGACGGCAGGTGCCGACCTACGCCAGCGGCGCGCTGACGCGCCAATTTCCGCTGGAGCACGTGGTGCGCGCCGGGCCGCGCCTCGTGGAAAAGGGGTTCAGGCAGATGAAGATGCAGCTCGCCCTGCCGGGGGACACCTCGCCCGAGCGCGAAGTGGAGCGCACGCGCCTCATACGCGAGAGCATCGGCGAGGGCATCGACCTGATGTGCGACATCAACCAGCGCTGGGACGTGCGCCAGGCCATCACCATCGGCCGCCGCATCGAGCAGTACCACCTCTTCTGGCTGGAAGACGTGGTCGCGCACGACGACTTCGCAGGCATGGCGCGCGTCGCGGACGCGCTGGAAACCCCCGTTGCCGGCGGTGAATATGTGTACGGCACGGTGCCGTTCCGCCACATGCTCGAGGCGCGCTCGGTGGATATCGTCATGATCGACGTGCTGCGCGCCGGAGGCATCACGCCGTGGTTGAAGATCGCCGGCATGGCGCAGGCGTTCAACCTTCCGGTGGTGAGCCACCTGGTGCCCGAAATCCACGTGCACCTCATCGCCGCGATTCCGAACGGCTTGACGGTCGAATACATGCCTTGGTCGGGGATCCTCTTCGAACAGGTCCCGGTGCCCGAAAAAGGCATGCTCACGGTGCCGGACAAGCCGGGCCTGGGTCTCAAATTCAACCGCGACACGCTGAAGCGGTTCGGAGAATCCGGCTCCGAACGCTAGGCGTCGGCGACCTTCAGCCCAGGTGCTTGCGGAAGAACTCGACGGTCCGGCCGCGCGCGAGCTTGGCGGCGTCGGCGTTCCAGGAGCCGCGCTGGTCGCAGTTGAAGCCGTGGCCGGCGCCGGCATAGAAGTGCGCCGAGATCTCCGGGTGCGCGGCGACGATTTCCTTCGCTTGCGCGAGCGTCGGTGACTGGTCCAGTTCGCCGAAATTGCACATCACCGGCACTTTCGGCTTCTCGCCGATCAGGCCGTGCATGCCGCCGCCGTAGTAGGGCACCGAGCAGGCGAGGCCGCTGGCGCGCGCCGCCGCCATCCACGAGACCGTGCCGCCGTAGCAGTAGCCGACGATGCCGACCTTGCCGCCCTTCGATGCTTCCGCGATCGCGGCCTGCACGTCCATCATGCTGTTCTTGGGGTCGAGCTTCTGCATGATGGCGACGCCGGCCTGGATCTCGGGCTGCGAGTAGCCGGTGTCGTAGTTGCGCTGCGCGCGGTCGAACATCGCGGGGGATACCGCGAGATAGCCATCGGCGGCGAAGCCGTCGGTGGTCTGCTGGATGTGGCTATTGACGCCGAAGATTTCCGGGATCACAACTATGCCGCCGCGCGGCTTGCCCGCATTTTGCCCGCCCGGTTGCGCGACGTAAGCCGCGAATTTGTGGCCGTCGGATGCCTTGAGTTCGATGAACGTGCCCATGGGTGCTCCTCCTTTAGAATCAATATTATGAAGAAAAAACCGGCCGAGTTGCTGCAACTGGCGCGAAACGCCCTCGAAAAGGCCGGCGCCAATGCGGTAATGGCAGAAGCCGCGGCGCAGCACCTGGTGCGCGCCGAGGAGCATGGGCTTCCCACGCATGGCATGTCGCGCGTACCGATCTATTGCGGCTTCCTGCGCCACGGCCGCGCCGACGGCGCGGCGCGCCCCAGGATGCTCACTGAGCGCGCCGCGGTGTGCCTGATCGACAACTGCGACGGACTGCCCTACGAATCGGCCGCCTGGGCAATCGGCGAGGTGATCCTCCGCGCGCGCCGCAACGGCATCGGTTTCGCGGGAATCACCAACAGCGCGCACGTCGGCGTGCTCGGCATCCACCTGTTGCCGGTGGCCGAGGCCGGCATGGTGGGCGTGGCGTTCACCAACTCGCCCGCCGCAATCCCGCCCTGGGGCGGGAAGACGCCGCTCTTCGGTACCGATCCGGTCGCGTTTGCCTTTCCGCGCAAGAGGGGAGATCCGCTGGTGATCGACCTCGCGCTCACGACAGTGGTGCGCGGCAAGATCATGCTCGCGATGCAAAAGGGCGAAAAGATTCCCGAGGGCTGGGCGCTCGACCGCAACGGCCGGCCGACCACCGACCCGAAGGAAGCGATCGAGCACGGCAGCCTCTTCCCGATCGGCGGCGCGAAGGGCGCGATGCTGGCGCTCGCCTTCGAGCTCATCTGCGCCGCGCTCACCGGTTCGGCGATCGGCCCCGAGGCGGATTCGTTCTTCGTCGAGAAAGGCAACAAGCCCAGAGTCGGGCATGCCTTCCTCGCCATCGATCCCGGGGCGCTCGCAGGGCACGAGCGCTACTTCGAACGCGTCGAGGCAGTGATCACCGCGATGCTCGCGGACGAAGGCGTGCGCTTGCCAGGGTCGCGGCGCTTCGCGTCCGAAAGGAAGCTGCGCGCCGAGGGCATCGAAATTGCCGCCGACCTGCTGGCGAAGATCGAGAAACTGGCGGCGGCCTGACATGCACTGGGAAGCGGTCATCGAATTTCCGAAAATGAAGGTCGCGGTGGCCACGCGCGAGGGGCGTATCGCCGGGATCCGCTACCTGCCGCTCACCGTGGAATCAAAAGCGCCCGAGAACGCCCTGGCCGAGCGTGCGGCGCGCCAGATCGAGCGCTACCGCGATGATCCCGATACCAGGTTCGACTTGCCGCTGCTGATCGAGGGCACGGATTTTCAACGCCGCGTCTGGGAAGTGATGTGCGCGATTCCGCGCGGGCGCACGCTCACCTACGGCGAGGTGGCGCGAAAGCTCGAGGCCGGGGGTTACGACACGGCTCGCGCCGTGGGCCAGGCCTGCGGCGACAATAGACTGCCGATCGTGATTCCCTGCCACCGGGTGGTTGCTGCCGACGGCGTCGGCGGTTTTTCGCATTCGACCGGCGGCTACCTGCTGGAGGTCAAGCGTTGGCTGTTGATGCACGAATCCAGCGCGGACGCATTCGAGCTCCGCCCCTGAACTCGGCGCTGCTCGATTCTTTCGCCGACGCCCTGTGGCTGGAGGACGGGCTGTCGAAGAACACGCTCGCCTCGTACCGGCGCGACCTGGAGCAGTTCGGCTCGTATCTGAAGAAGATCCCGCTCGAAAAAGCGCGCGAAGAGGATCTTTTCGGTTTTCTGGCGTCGAGAAAGGGAAGGGCATCGAGCGCTGCGCGCATGCTCTCCAGCCTGAAGCGCTTCTACGGCTGGTGCCTGCGCGAGCGGAAGATCAAGGCCGACCCGACGCTCAAACTCGACCCGCCCAAGCGCGTTCCGCGTTTTCCGAAGAACCTTTCGGAGGCCGACGTCGAGGCCCTGCTCGCCGCGCCCGATGTTGCTACCGCGCTCGGCATGCGCGACCGCGCGATGCTCGAAGTGCTCTACGCGTCCGGCCTGCGCGTCTCTGAGCTCGTCGGGCTGAAGGTCTTCGAAGTGAACCTCGAGGCGGGCGTGCTGCGCGTCCTCGGCAAGGGCTCGAAGGAGCGCCTCGTGCCGCTGGGTGAAGAGGCGGTCGATTGGGTGCGCCGCTATAAGAACGATTCCAGGTCTTCCCTGCTGAAGAAAAAATCCTCCGATCATCTGTTCGTCACCGCGCGCGGCGCGGGCATGACGCGGCAGGCGTTCTGGCAGAACATCAAGCGCTACGGCGCGCGCGCCGTCCCCGGCAAGCCGCTGTCGCCGCACGTGCTGCGCCATGCCTTCGCCACGCACCTCATCAACCATGGCGCGGACCTGCGCGTGGTGCAGATGCTCCTCGGTCACGCCGACATTTCAACCACGCAGATCTACACGCACGTCGCCCGCGAGCGGATGAAGCTGCTGCACGCAAAACATCATCCGCGGGGTTGATCGTGATCATTTGCCCATTGCCTTGCGTATCGCGTCGATCAGTTCGACACGATTTTCGGTCTTCCGGCCGGCGAGCTGTTCCTTCACGCCGAGATCGGCGACCCATTGCTGGCGCGCGGCGGTGGCGGCGGCCATGAGCGGCTCCATGCCTATGCCTTTCAGCGTCTCGGCGACTTCGCGCATTTCCGAGGCCCGGCGCTTGCCGTGGCTGACAACGCGCTCGATCATGTAGCCGGAGAGCTTTTCCCAGTCCAGCGACGGAAAGGTTTCTTTCAGCGAGGCAAGCACGCGCTCCTCCACCTTGTATTCGCTCGCCGCGACCATGGATTCGACCACCAGCGCCTCCAGGCCCTTGATCATGATCGAGCGGAACATCTTGATCGCGGAGGCCTGGCCGACCTCGGCGGAGACGAACTCCATCTTCATGCCGAGCGCGCGCACCCTCGGCAGCAGCGCCTCGGCGCCCGGCCCGCCGATCAGGCAGGGCACTTTGTGGCCGTAGGGCGCCACCGGTGCCATCACCGCCACGTCCACGTAGGCGGCGCCCGTTGGCGCCACCAGCGCCGCGGTCTCGATCTTGCGCTGCGGCGACACCGAATTGATATCGAGGAACAACTGTCCCTTGCGCAGGCCGGGCAGGCAGGATTTCGCCGCCGCGAGGCTCGAATTCGCCGTCACCGCGAGGAAAACGATGCTTGCATCCGTGACGGCAGCGGTGTGGTCTTTCGCAATAGAAACGCCAAGCGATTCGGCAGCCTTCTTCAGCCGGCCCTGGTTGGCGGAATCATCGAACAGGATGTCGTAGGCGCAGAGCTGCGCGCCCTGCGCGAGCAGGCCGCGGCCGATGGTCTGGCCGGCTTCGCCCAGGCCGATAAACGCGATGCGTTTCATGATATGCGCAATTCTATTTGATGCCGCGGGCAGGTTTGCGTAAAGTGCACATGATGAAAAATCCGAAACGTCGTTCCCTGTTGCAGGCGCTGGGCTCGGGCCTGGCGCTGTCCCCGTTCGCCGCGTTCGCGGCATTCCCCGAGCGGGCGATCCGCCTGATCGTGCCCTTCGCACCCGGCGGCAATGCCGACATCGTGGCGCGCCTGGTCGGCGCCGGCATGGCCGAGGCGCTCGGCCAGCCGGTGGTGGTGGAGAACCGCGCCGGCGCGGGCGGCAGCATCGGCGCGGAGCAGGTCGCGCACGCCGCGGCCGACGGCTACACCCTGCTGTCGGGATCCAATGGCCCGCTGACGGTCAACCCGTTCGTGCAGGCGAAGCTCGGCTACGACCCGCTCAAGGATTTCGCGCCGGTCGGATTGACGAGCATCGTGCCGCATGCGCTCGTCGTGAACGCCGCGCTGCCCGCGAAGACGTTGCCGGAGTTGATCGCGCTATCAAAACAACAGCAGGTCGGCGTCGGCACTTCCGGCATCGGCAGCGCGACGCACCTGACGCTGGAGCGCTTCAACGCGCAGACGGGCGCGAAGCTGCTGCACGTGCCCTATAAGGGCGGCGGTTCGCTGCTGCCCGACTTGCTCGCTGGCACCATCCAGGGCGCGATGACGGAATTCTCCAGCGCCCTGCCGCACCATCGCAGCGGCAAGGCGCGCTTCGTCGCGATTGCTGCCGCGAAGCGTTCCGCGCTGGCGGGCGAGGTGCCGACGATGATCGAGGGCGGCGTCAAGGACTTCACCGCGGGGAGCTACATCGGCGTGCTCGCGCCGGCCGGCGTGCCCGCCGAGGTGATGGCGCGGCTGCAGGCGGCACTGGCCACCGCGCTCAATTCGTCCAAGACGCTCGAGCGATTCCGCGAATTGGGCGTGGAAGTGGCGTCGCCTGAGCAGATGACCCCGGCAGGCTTCGGCGCCTTCATCCGCCAGGATTTCGAGCGCTCGCGCGAGGCGGCGCAACTCGCCGGGCTGAAGAAGGAATGAGCTTCGTGTTCTAGCGCCGTCGCTCGATCGACACGCCGACGAACTTGGCGTTCGGCAGGATGCCGATCTTGGCGGCGCTGACCTTCACCCACGGGGCTTTGAAGTCGTCGATCAACAGCTTGGCGATGCGGTCGGCGAAGGTCTCCACCAGGCGGAAGTGGCCGGTTCCGGCAAGCGCCTTGATCCTGAGCGCGACCTGTTCGTAGTCGATGGTATCGGCTACCTTGTCGGTGGCGAAGACGGTGGTGCCCGGCAGGCCGATATCGAGATCGATGGAAACCACCTGCGCGACATGCCGCTCGCGCTTGTGGATGCCGATCAGCACTTCGACCCGCAGGTCGCGAACCAGGATGGTGTCCATGCCGGCAGATTATAGAATCCAAGGGCCATGCAGACGGCCCTGATTGAAACAGTTGCAATTGCGCTGGCCGCGTATGTGCTCGGCTCGGTGTCCTTCGCCGTTGTCATCAGCAAGGCCATGAGATTGCCCGATCCGCGCAGCTACGGCTCGAGCAACCCCGGCGCCACCAATGTGCTGCGCACCGGCAACAAGCTCGCTGCCGCTCTGACGCTCATCGGCGATGCGGGAAAGGGGGCGCTGGCCGTGGGCCTGACGGTGCTCTACACCGGCGAGAGCGCGATAGCGGGATTCGACGCGCCGCTCGCCGGCGCGATGGCGTTCCTTGGCCATCTCTATCCGGTGTTTCACGGCTTCAAAGGCGGCAAGGGAGTCGCTACAGCTGCTGGTGTCCTGCTTTCCTTGAGTTTGTATCTCGGGCTGGGTACGCTGGCCACATTTGGCATCATCGTACTTTTCTTTCGCATGATTTCCCTTGCCTCCATCATAGCGGCGGTTTTCGCCATATTCTGGGCATGGTCGCTGTTCGGCTTGACGCCCATAACCCCGATGGTCGCCGCGATCGCGCTGCTGCTCATCTGGCGCCACCGCGAGAATGTCCTGCGTATTGCGCGCGGGGCCGAACCGCGCCTCGGACAGAAAAAAACATGAGAGAACAAAAGAAATGAAGATCCTGGTGCTTGGCGCCGGCGCGGTGGGCGGTTATTTCGGCGGCCGGCTCGCGCAGGCGGGCGCGGACGTCACTTTCCTGGTGCGGCCGCAGCGCGCGGAACTGCTCGCGAAGACCGGCCTGCGCATATCGAGCAAGGCGGGCGGCGACGTGTCGCTCGCGCCGAAATGCGTGGTCGCGGATGGCGTGCAGCCCGTCTACGACATCGTGCTGTTCACGGCGAAGGCCTACGATCTGCCGAGCGCCGTCGCAGCAATTGCGCCAGCCATGGCCGGCGGCAAGGGCAATGTCCTGCCGCTACTGAACGGCATGTCCCACCTGGAGATGCTGGATGCGAACTTTGGTCGTGAGCACGTGCTGGGCGGCGTCGCCTACATCGCTTCGACCCTTTCCCCGGACGGAGAAATCCGGCACCTGAACGACTTCCACCGCGTGGCGTTCGGCCCCCGGCACGCCGCGCAGAATGCCGTCTGCGACGCGTTCGCCGCGGCGGCCGCCGGCGCCAGGTCCGATTTCAAGCGCAGCGATGCGATCGAGCAGGCGATGTGGGACAAGTGGGTGCTGCTGGCGACCCTCGCCGGAATCACCTGCCTGATGCGCGCGCCGATCGGCGATATCGTGGCCGCGGGTGCGGGCGAGAAGCTCGTGCTGGCGCTGCTCGGCGAGCATGCTGCGGTCGCCAAAGCGGAAGGGTTCCCGACGCCCGAGGCGGTGCTGCAAAACTACCGCGGCCTGCTGACGCAGAAGGGCTCGGCGTTTTCGGCCTCGATGCTGCGCGACGTCGAATCCGGCGGACGGGCCGAGGGGGATCACATTCTCGGCGCGATGCTTTCGGCCTCGCGCAAGCATGGACTTGCAGCCCCGGTGCTGGAGATCGCCGCGACCCATCTGGAAGCCTACGCGGCGCGCAAGAAGCGCGAGAAAGCTAGCTGAGGGATTCCAGGTCCCATCGCGGTCGAACACTAAACGCGTGCGCTTCCGTCTCGATAGGATTGCCCATCTTCAGGCGAAGCGCGGCGGCGAACGCGATCATGGCGCCGTTGTCGGTGCACAACTCCGGCTCGGGGTAGAAGACGTCGAAGCCGGTTGCGGCGGCCTTTGCGTCCAGCGCGGCGCGCAACTGCTTGTTGGCGCCCACGCCGCCGGCGACGACGAGTTGCGTCAGGCCGGTCTTCTCCATCGCCCGCGTGCATTTCGCGACCAGCACTTCCACTACTGCATCGACGAAGGCGCGTGCGACATCCGCATGGGATGCCTCTGGTTCGTTCCTCAGCAGGGTAAGCACCGCGGTCTTGAGCCCTGAAAAGCTGAATTCCAGGTCGCCGCTCGCGATCATGGGTCGTGGCAGGCGGTAGCGTTTCGGCTTGCCCGATTCCGCGAGCCTGGAAAGCGCGGGCCCGCCCGGATAACCCAGGCCGAGCAGCTGCGCCGTCTTGTCGAAGGCCTCGCCCGCCGCATCGTCCTGGGTTTCGCCCAGCAGTTCGTAGCGGCCTACCTGCTGCACGCGCATTAGCTGCGTATGGCCGCCGGACACCAGCAGCGCGACGAACGGAAACTGCGGCGCGCGGGTCGAGAGCAACGGCGACAGGAGATGGCCTTCCAGGTGGTGAATGCCGATCGCGGGAACCGCAAGCGCCTGGGCAAGGCTGCGCGCAAACGCCGCGCCGGCGAGCAGCGCGCCGGCCAGGCCCGGACCTTCGGTATAGGCGACGGCGCCGATGTCCGCGATCCTGTGGCCGGCGCGCTCGAGCACCTGCCGGCTGAGGGGTACGAGGCGCCGCAAATGGTCGCGG
>Ga0315281_10009827_pt1 | contig 13247 bp, 13 predicted proteins | sample YL17G07_0_MG_FD_204540 | JGI IMG/M metagenome (GOLD analysis project Ga0315281, IMG submission 204540) | Sediment microbial communities from Yellowstone Lake, YNP, Wyoming, USA - YL17G07_0 | ecosystem: Environmental > Aquatic > Freshwater > Lake > Sediment | place: USA: Wyoming | collected... | reverse complement strand
AACCCGATTCGGTGTCGAGCGTGAACATAACCCCGCTTGCTCCCAGGTCGCTGCGCACCATCCGCTGCACTGCTGCCGATATCGCTACGGCGCCGTGCGCGAACCCCTTGTGGGCGCGGTAGGAAATGGCGCGGTCGTTGTAAAGGGACGCAAAAACCCGGCGAATCGCGCCCAGAACGTGGCTTGCGCCCCGGATATTCAGGAACGTCTCTTGCTGGCCCGCAAAGGACGCGTCCGGGAGATCCTCGGCGGTTGCCGAGGAACGAATTGCAAACGATGTTTCGCTCGAACTAATGGCTTCAAGGCGTTGATAGTAATCAAGTATCGAATTCTCTACTCCAACGGGAAAAGGCGCCTTTTCGATCCAGGCTCGAATTTCCGCACCACACTTTGCCAGGGCATCGACATCCTGCGGATCAAGGGTGTCGATGCGCTTGGCGATGCGCCGGTCGAGTCCATCGGCGCTGAGGAAGTCTTGGAAGGCCTGCGCGGTGGTTGCGTAGCCCCCGGGCACCTGCACGCCCGCCCGGGAAAGCTCTCCAATCATCTCGCCCAGCGACGCATTCTTGCCCCCGACCCTGGGCAGGTCGGCCATGCGGAGATCTTTCAGCCACGCGACGTACATTTCCTTGGTATTTTAGCCACCATGCCGCAGCGCCGCACCGTGTTCTTCGTCTCCGACGGCACCGGCATCACTGCGCAGATGCTCGGCCACAGCCTACTCACCCAGTTCGAAGGGGTGGAGTTCGACCAGGTGACCCTGCCCTTCATCGACAGCGTCGACAAGGCCCTCGAATGCCTGGAGCGGATCGAGCGCGAATCGTTGCGCGGCAACGGCCAGCCGATCGTATTCTCGACCCTGGTGAATGGCGACGTGCGTGAGGTGGTGCGACGCGCCAATGCGCTGTTCGTGGATTTCTTCGAGACCTTCATCGGCCCGCTCGAGGGCGGGCTGGGCGTCAAATCGAGCCATACCATCGGCCGCTCGCATAGCGCGATGGACAAACTGGAATACAAGCAGCGCATGGAGGCGATCAATTTCACCATGGCGCACGATGACGGGGCTTCGCACCGCGAGCTGAGCGCGGCCGACGTCATCCTGGTCGGCGTGTCGCGCAGCGGCAAGACGCCCACCAGCCTGTACCTGGCACTGCAGTTCGGCGTCAAGGCGGCCAACTATCCTCTGATTCCGGAGGATTTCGAGCGCAACCAGCTGCCCGAAGCGCTCCACGCTTACAAGAAGAAGCTCTACGGCCTGACCATCGCGCCCGAGCGCCTGCAGGAAATCCGCCGCGAGCGCCGGCCGGGCAGCCAGTACGCGGACCCCGCCAACTGCCGGTTCGAAGTCGAGCAGGCCGAAACGCTGATGCGGCGCGAGGGCATCCGCTGGATCAATTCCACCGCGAAATCAATTGAGGAAATCGCCACCACGATCCTGCGCGAACTCAAGCTCGAGCGCCACGTCTACTGAGCTCGTAAAAGAGAATCGCGGCCGCCGCCGCGACGTTGAGCGATTCGATCCCCCCTTGCATGGGTATGGACACTTTAAGTGTCGCCCGCGCCGCCAGTGCCTCGCTCACGCCCTGCCCTTCCGACCCGAACAGCCATCCGAGTCGTCCTGAGAGATCCGCATCGGAGATCGCGACGCCGCCGCGCGGGACCGTGCACATGATCTTGCCGCCGAATTCGCCCATCGCGCCGGCAAGATCGGCGCTTTCGGCGATATGCATCGCGAAATGTGCGCCTGCTGCCGCGCGCAGCACCTTGGGCGACCAGACGTCCGCACAGCCGCGGCCGAGTACGGCGTCCCGGATGCCGAACGCTGCTGCGCTCCTCAGGATCGCACCGACATTGCCGGCGTCCTGGATGGCGTCAAGAAACACGCAAGCTTTCGCAGTTCTCAAATCCGGCACGGCGGAAGGGATGGCGATCTCGGCGGCAATTCCGGCGGGCGTCTCCGTGTCGGTGATCGAACGGAATACAGCGTCGACGAGCACCGTCGGGGATTTTCCGGCCTGACTGGCGAGCGCGATGAACTCGGCTCGGCTCGAAGCGGTCTTGCTGAGCATCAGGTTTTCGACGCTTTTCCCGGCTTGGAGAAAGGCCAGGATCAGGTTTTCTCCCTCGATCACGACCCGCCGCTGCTTGCGCCGCTCGCGCGCGTCGTGCGTCAACTCGCGCCAGCGGCGCACGCGCGGATTGTCGCGGGAAGCGATGAAGGTCATCCGGCTTGGAGGATACGCCGTACCGGCGCGAAGCTGCGCCGGTGAATCACACTCGGCCCGTGGCGCTCGAGGAGCGCGAGGTGTTCGGGCGTTGGATAGCCTTTGTGCCGGTCGAAGCCGTATTGCGGAAAACGTTCGTGCATGCGCAGCATCTCCGCGTCGCGGGCGGTCTTGGCGAGGATGGATGCAGCCGAGATCACCGGATGCAGCTGGTCGCCCCGCACGATCGCGCGCGCACGGCAGGCGAGCTTCGGGCAACGGTTGCCGTCGATCCACGCCTCGTCCGGTCGGATTGCCAGGGCTGCCACGGCACGCTGCATCGCCAGCAGCGTGGCTTGAAGGATATTCAGGCGGTCGATTTCTTCGACAGTGGCATGAGCGACCGCGCAGGATAACGCCAGCTCAAATATTTTTTTCTCGAGAATTTCTCTTTTTCTTTCACTCAAAAGCTTTGAATCCTTCAAGCCCTCAATAGGCCTTGCTGGATCGAGGACCACAGCGGCAGCGTAGACCGGCCCGGCCAACGGGCCGCGGCCCGCTTCGTCCACGCCGCAAATATTAAGGACGACCCGCATCCAGCACGGCCAACACCGCATCCGCGGCCTTTTGCGCCGTGTTCTGCCGCAAAGTTAGATGGATTTCGCGGAATTTGTCGATTTGCCTGCGTTGCGCGCCTGCATCGTGCAGCAGGTCGAGCAGCGCATTGGCCAGATTGCCCGGAGTGGCTTTGTCCTGCACGAACTCGGGCACCAGATTCTCACCCGCAAGGATGTTCGGCAGGCCGATGTACGGCAGATAAAGCATCCTGCGCATCAGCGCCCAGGTGAACGGCGACTGCTTGTAGGCGATCACCATCGGCGTCTTGAAAAGCGCCGTTTCCAGAGTGGCCGTGCCGCTCGCTACCAGCGCGATGTCGGCGGCGGCCAGCGCCTCGTGGGAATGTCCGAACAGCAGTGTCAGCGGCAGATCCCTCGCCTCGTGGCGGCGCAACGCCTCCTCGAACATTTCGCGCGTCGCGCGCGAGGCGGTCGGGCAGACAAAGTACGCATCGGGCAGGTCCTGCAGCAGGCGCCGCGCCGTAAGCACGAACAGGTCGGCCATGTAATGCAGTTCGGAGCGCCGGCTGCCCGGCAGCAGCGCCACCACGCGCCGGCCGGCAGGAACGCGCAGATCGGCACGCGCCTTGGCCTTGTCGGGCTCCAGCGGGATCACGTCGGCGAGCGGATGGCCTACATAGGTTACGGGTAGCCCCTCCTTCTCGTACAGGGCGGGCTCGAATGGAAAGATGGCGAGCAGGTGGGTCACCGAACGCACGATCCTGCGGGTGCGCCATCCGCGCCACGCCCAGATGGACGGGCTGACGTACTGGATCGCGGGGATGCCCGCTTCCTTCAGCTTGCGCTCCAGGTCGAGATTGAAGTCGGACGAATCGACGCCGATGAACACGGCCGGGCGCTCGCGCAGCATGCGTTCGGCGATCCGCCGCCGGATCGCCATGATTTCCCGGTAGTGCCGCAGTACCTCCGCATAGCCGCGCACCCCGAGCTTGTCCATCGGGACGTGCGACTCGAAGCCCTGGGCGATCATCTTCGGACCGCCGATGCCCGAAAAGCGCAGCGCCGGGCGGCGCGCCTTGAGCGCTGCGATCAGATGCGCGGCCAGCAGGTCGCCCGAGGCCTCCGCGGCCACCATGCCGACGTGGACGCTGGGTTCCGCTGACACTAGCGTATGTAGCCGCGCTTCGAAGCGTCGAGGAAATCGACCATGGCGCGCACCTCGGCGCAGGCGGCGGCCTGCGCCTCGAGCTCCCGCCTCATTTCCTCCTGCCCCAGGCCGCTGCGATAAATCGTCTTGTAGGCGCGTTTCAGCGCATCGATTGTCGCTGCCGGCATCCCGCGCCGCCGCAATCCCACGCTATTGATGCCATAGGGCTGCGCCATGTTGCCAGCCGCCCTGACATAGGGAGGCAGGTCCCGGTCCAGATAAGTGCCCATGCCGGTGAAACTGTGCGCGCCAATCTGCACGAACTGGTGCACCAGCGTCGTGGCCCCGAGTATCGCCCAGTCGCCGACCTTGACGTGGCCGGCCAGCTCGCAAGCGTTGGCGAAGATGGTGTGGCTGCCGATCTGGCAATCGTGCGCGAAATGGACATAGGCCATGATCCAGTTGTTGTCGCCGACGCGGGTCACGCGCGCATCGCCGATCGTGCCGCGGTTGATCGTCACATACTCGCGGATCGTATTGCCGTCGCCTATTTCCACCGACGTATCTTCGCCCGCGTACTTCTTGTCCTGCGGCGGCCCGCCGAGCGACGCGAACTGCGAGATCCGATTGCCGCGCCCGATCTTCGTCCGCCCCTCGACGATCACATGCGGTCCGATCACCGTGCCCTCGCCCACCTCGACCTGCGCGCCGATCAGCGAGTAGGCGCCGACCGTCACATTCGCCGCCAGCCGGGCGCCGGGCTCGACTATCGCGGCGCGATGGATCACTGCGCCTGGCTGCCGGCCGGGCGGACGGTGCAGAGGATATCGGCCTCGCTGACGAGCGCATCGCCAACGCGCGCCGTGCAGCCGAACTTCCAGATGCCGCGCTTGGAGCCGAGGATCGAGACTTCGATCATCAGCTGGTCGCCGGGCTCGACCGGACGCTTGAAGCGCGCGTTGTCGATACCGGCGTAGTAGTAAACCGATTTGTCGTCGGGCTTGGCGCCTAGCGTGCGGAACACGAGGATGCCGGCCGCCTGCGCCATTGCCTCCAGAATCAGCACTCCTGGCATCACCGGCCGGTGCGGAAAGTGCCCGGGAAAGTAGGGTTCGTTCGCCGACACGTTTTTCAGCGCCAGGATCCGCTTGCCGGGCTCGCATTCCAACACCCGATCGATCATCAGGATCGGATAACGATGCGGCAAATGCGCGAGAACCTGGTGGATGTCCATGTCAACCATCGCCCTTCTCCTTGTTCTGGACTCGCCTCTCGAGCGAACGGACCCGGTCCATCAGGTCCGCAAGATGCCTGACCACCGCGGTGTTGCGCGCCCATGATTCGTTGTCGTCGGCGGGAAACATGCCGGTATAGGTTCCAGGCTTTCGGATCGAGCGCGATATCACGGTATCGGCCGAAACATGCGCGTGGTCGCAGATCGAGAGATGCCCGAGGATCAGCGCTCCGGCGCCGATGGTGCAATGGCTGCCGATGTCGGCGCTGCCGGCCACCGCGACGCAGCCGGCCATCGCCGTATGCGCGCCCACGCGGCAGTTGTGCCCGATCTGGATCTGGTTGTCGAGCTTGACGCCGTCGCCGATCACGGTGTCATCCATCGCGCCACGGTCGATAGTCGTGTTGGCGCCGATCTCGACGTCGTCGCCGATTGCGACGGCCCCGATCTGCGGGATTTTTAGCCAGCGGCCACCTTCGCTGGCGAGGCCGAAACCGTCCGCGCCGATAACCGCGCCCGCGTGGATGATGGCGCGCGCTCCGATGCGGCAGTCGTCATAGACCACGACGCCGGGATACAGGCAACTGTCATCGCCGATCGTGGCGCCATCGCCGACCGCACAGCCGGGGCCGATGGATACGCGCGCCCCAAGCCGCGCCGACGGCGCGACGCTTGCCGACGGATGCACACCGGCGGGCTGCCTGATACGTGGATTGAAGAGCTGGGAAACCCGCGCGAAGTAGCTGTATGGATCGTCGCAGACGATGCGAGGCAGCGCGGTCAGCGACTCCGCATCGGCGGCAACAACCACTGCGGAAGCGCCGCTGGCGTCCAGTCTGCCGCGATACCTGGTGTGCGAAAGAAAGGCGATCTGGCCGCGGCCTGCCCGCTCCAGCGAGCCGACCTGGTGGATCAGGACCTCAGCGTCGCCGGCGATCCGGCCGCCAAGCTGGGACGCGATCTGCGCGAGCGTGAACGGCCCGCCCATGTCATTTTGCGGCGGCGGGCGGTTTGCCGTCCAGCGCCTTGATCACCTTGTCAGTGATGTCAATGCGCGGGTTGGCGTAAGCGGCTTCCTGGAAAATGATGTCGTACTTCTCCGATTCCGCGATCTGGCGGATGATGCGGTTCGCCTGTTCGATCACCTGCCCGAGTTCCTCATTGCGGCGCTGGTTCACGTCCTCGCGGTACTCGCGCTGTTTGCGCTGGAAATCGCGGTTGAGCTCGTTGAAATCGCGCTCCTTGTTGCGGCGCTGCGCCTCGGGCATGGTGACCGCGTCCTTTTCGAGCTCGTCCTGCAGCCGCTTGAGCTGGTCACCCACCTTGGCGAGTTCGGCTTCACGCTTGGCGAATTCCACTTCGAGTTTCTTCTGCGCGCGCATCGCGGGCTGGGAATCGCGCACGATGCGCTCGATCTGGACCACGCCGATCTTGCCCTGGGCGAGGACCTGGGGGGCGGGCGCCGCAAGGCAAAAAGAGGCGGCAGCTAGCAGGAATGTACGTTGCATAAGGCGCGTCAGTTTCCGGTCAGGTCTCTAGAAGGTAGAGCCGAAGTTGAATTGTAACCTCTCGGTCCGGTCCACGTCCTTCTTCGCGTTGAGCGGCTGCGCAAATGAAATTTTCAGGGGGCCGAACGGCGAGTCCCATGCCAGACCGATTCCGGCCGCGTAGCGCAAGTCCCCCAATGCGATTTTCTGGCTCGCGGCGTAGACCTGGCCGGCATCGATGAATACCGCCAGCCGCAGGCTCTTGTCCTGCTGCGCGCCCGGTATCGGGAACAACAACTCGGCACTGCCGGAAAGCTTGCGCGTGCCGCCGAGCACGTTGCCACTTGCGTCCTGCTGTCCAAGCGAAAAAGCCCTGTAGCCGCGCACCGAACTGGGGCCGCCCGCGTAATACGTCTTGAAGAACGGCACCGGCTTGCCGTTCAGGCCGCGGACACCGCCCAACTCCCCGCTCAGCGCCAGGGTCAAGGTCCGGCTCAGAGGATGGAACCACTGCTCGCTCGCGCCGGCGCGGTAGTACGTCAGATTACCCGCCGCAAGCTCCATCGAGGCGTTGGTGCGCGAGCCGCGCGTCGGCTGTATCGCGCTGTCGCGCTGGTCGCGGTGCCACCCGATCGAGCCGCTGCCGTAGGTGTAGCTGCTGCCAAAAAGGCGCGCGAAATTCAGGTAACTGCTCGGGCTGGTGCCGGTTAGACCGAGCTTCACGTGCTCCGAGACAAACGCGAAACTGATCGAATCGGTTTCGCTCAGCGGGTAGCCGAACTTGAAGCCCCCGCCCAGCGTGTCCGTGGTGTAGCTGCCGACCGAAAGGCTGGAGGCGTTCACCCGTTTCTTGTACACGTCGAAACCCTGGCTTACGCCATCCACGGTGAAATACGGGTCCACGTAGGAAAGCGCATAAGCACCGTTCACCTTGCCGCTGTTGACCTGCAGCGCCAGGAACTTGCCGCTGCCGAACACGTTCGCCTGCGCAATGGAACCGGAAACCACGACCTTGTCGACCGTCGAATAACCGCCGCCGATCAGCAACGACCCGGTGGGTTTCTCCTCCACCGTGAAATTGACGTCGATCTGGTCCGCCCTGTCGGACACCGGCGCAGTTTCTACGCCGACGTCCTTGAAGTACTGCGTGCGATCGATGCGCGTCTTTGAAAGCTGAATCTTTGAGGCGTCGTAATACGCTCCTTCGAGCTGCCGCATTTCGCGCCGCACCACTTCGTCGCGCGTTCTCGTATTGCCGGCCACGTTGATGCGGCGCACGTAAACGCGCCGCCCGGGATCCACCACGATGGCAAAAGCGACCGAGCGCTTTTCCCGGTCGATCTGCGGTATCGCGTTGGCGTTGGCGAAGGCATAGCCTTCGTTGCCAAGGCGATCGGTGATCGCCTTGGCGGACTCGGTCAATAGCTGCCGCGAAAACACCGCGCCGGACTTCAAACGAATCAGCTGCTCCAGTTCCGCACGCGGCAGCAGCATCTGCCCCTCGAGCCTGACTTCGGTCACCACGAACTTCTCGCCCTCGGTGATGTTGACGGTGATGTAGATATCGCGCTTGTCTGGCGTGATCGACACCTGCGTCGACTCGACGTTGAAATCGATGTAGCCGCGGTCCAGGTAGAACGACTTGAGCGTCTCCAGGTCGGCGCTGAGCTTGGGCTTTGAATACTGGTCGAGCTTGGTGTACCAGGTGAGCCAGCCCGGCGTGCGCAGCACGAACAGTTCGAGCAGCTCGCTTTCGCGAAAAGCCCGCACGCCCACGATATTGATCGAGCGGATCTTCGCAATTTCATTTTCAGACACCGTGATGCTGATGCCGACCCGGTTGCGCTCGAGCGGCGTCACCGTCGTCACCACTTCGGCAGCGTAGCGGCCGCGCGAAAGGTACTGGCGCTTCAGCTCCTGTTCCGCGCCGTCGAGCACCGAACGGTCGAAGGTCCGGCCCTCGGACAGACCGGCTTCGCGCATGATTCGCTTCAGGGTATCGGCGTCGAACTCCTTCACGCCGACGAAATCGACTTGCGCGATGGCCGGGCGTTCCTCGACCAGCACCACCAGCACGTCGTTCTCGACCTCGAGGCGAACGTCGCGGAAAAAACCGGTCGCGAACAGGGCGCGCAGTGCCTGCTGCGCCTTCTCCTCCGTCATGGTCTCGCCCACCTTCACCGGCAGGTAGCTGAAGACGGTCCCGGGCTCGGTCCGTTGCAGCCCCTCGACGCGGATGTCCTTGACGACAAAGGAACGGAAGGCCTGGCCGAATGCGCCCGTTGCCAGTGCGAGCAACGCGCAGGCGGTCACGGCAAGGGTACGAAAGTGCATCACTATCCCGAGAACAGGCGGTTCAGGTCGTTGTAAAAAGCGAAAGCCATGACGACGAGGAGAAGCGCCAGACCGACTCGCTGTCCGAGTTCCATGGCGCGCTCGGACACGGGACTCCCCTTGATTATTTCGACCGCATAATACATCAAGTGTCCTCCGTCGAGCAGTGGAATCGGCAGCAGATTCAACACGCCGAGGCTGATGCTGATGAGTGCGAGGAAGGTGGCGTAGGCAAGCCATCCCATCTGCGCCGATTGGCCGGCATAGTCCGCTATCGTCACCGGGCCGGAGAGGTGTTTCCAGGACACTTCCCCGATCAGCATCTTGCCGAGCATCCGCAGGCTGAAGATGGAGATGTCCCATGTTTTTGCGGCAGCCTTGACCAGGCTCTCGACCGGACCGTAGCTGACGCGAACCAAAATACGCTCGGTCTCGGATGCCGGGATGTTCGGAGCCGCCCCGATGCGTCCGATGCGCTGCCCGTTCTCTGTCGTCGCATCCGGCAGTACGTCGATCCTGAGCGCCGCTCCGTCGCGCTCCACCTTCAGCCTGAGGACCTCTTCCGGTCGAGCGCGAATGGCTTGCACTACCTGATCCCAGGTGGCGATGTCATTGTCGTCGGCCCGCAGCACGCGGTCATCCGGGCGCAGCCCGGCACGCTCGGCCGCGCCGCCCGCTACGACGCGGCCGATTACCGGCGGCAGCGGCGGCCGGTAGAGGCGCAACCCGATCCGCTCCAGGGCGTCGCTTTCAACCTCTTCGGACGGGTAGCTTCGCAGATCGAGCACATGCATTGCGATGCTGCCGCTCGCGCCCGAGACTTCGAAGCGCAGCGCTTCGCGCTGCAGCGCGCCCTGCAGAACACGCCAGCGCAGATCCTGCCAGGTGGTGATCGAATCGCCTTCGATCGCACGCACTGTGTCCCCCGCAATGAATCCCGCGGCGCCCGCCAGCGTGCCCGCCGCCGGCGCCGCGAGCACGGGCCGCGCCTCGGGCAGGCCGTGCATGTAGAGTCCCGCGTATACCGCTATGGCGAACAGGAAATTGAATAGCGGCCCCGCGATCACGATCAGGAAGCGGCGGCCGACGCTCTGCCGGTTGAATGCGCGATGCGCCTCTTGCGGCTCTATCGGCGCTTCCCGCTCGTCGAGCATCTTGACGTAGCCGCCGAACGGTATGGCGGCGATCGTCCACTCGGTGGCGTCGCGCCCGAGGCGCCAAGTGGCGAGCGGCCTGCCGAAACCAACCGAGAACCGCAGCACGCGCACATTGCACAACCGGGCGACGAGATAATGGCCGTATTCATGCACCACGATCAGCACGCCCAGCGCGACGATGAATGAGGTCGCCGTGTACAGGAAGTTCATGCTGCCTTGCCCATCAGCATCGCAACGCAATCCGCAGCGGCGCGGCGCGCGCCCCGATCCGCTTCGAGCACTGTTTCGAGATCGTCGGCCCGGACCGCGGACGCGCGCTCGAGCGCTTGCTCGATGACCTGTGGAATCGCGGTGAAGCGCAGCTTGCCCTCGAGAAAGGCCGCTACCGCGACCTCATTGGCTGCGTTCAGAACCGCCGGCGCCGTCCCGCCTTCGCGCAGTGCCGCATAGGCCAGCCCGAGGCACGGGAAGCGTCGCGCATCGGGGCGTTCGAAGGAAAGCTGGCCAATGGCAGCAAGATCGAGCGGCGCCGCGCCGGATTCGATCCGGTCTGGAAATCCGAGCGCATGCGCGATCGGCACCCGCATGTCAGGATTGGAAAGCTGCGCAATCACCGAGCCGTCGGCGAATTCGACCAGCGAATGAATGATGCTCTGCGCATGGATCAACACCTCGATGCGCTCTGGCAGGACGTCGAACAGCCAGTGCGCCTCGATCACCTCAAGCCCCTTGTTCATCATCGTCGCGGAATCCACCGAAATCTTGCGCCCCATCACCCAGTTCGGATGCGCACAAGCCTCCGCCGGGGTCACCTGCGCCAGGCGTTCGATCGGCGTCGCCCTGAACGGCCCGCCAGATGCGGTGAGCACGATGCGGCGTACCGCCTCGCGCGGTCCCCTGACCGCAGCCTGCGGCAGGCATTGGAACACCGCGTTGTGCTCGCTGTCGATCGGCAGCAGCATGGCGCCATGTTCATGCACCGTTCGCATGAACAACGGCCCCGCCATCACGAGTGCCTCCTTGTTGGCGAGCAGCAGCCTCTTGCCGGCGCGCGCGCCGGCAAGAGTCGGGGCGAGGCCGGCCGCGCCGACAATGGCGGCCATCAGCACATCGCAATCGGGGTCTGCGGCGACCTGCTCGAGCGCCCGCGCGCCGAAAAGCAGTTGCGCGCGGCAACCCGCTTCCGCGAAGCGGCGCCGAAGCGCCCGGTCCTCAGGCATTCCGGAAAGCACGGCGTAGCGCGGAGCGTGCCGCAGGCAAAGCGCGAGCAAGGCGTCGGCCGCGCGATGCGCTGTAAGGGCGAAGACGCTATAGCGGTCCGGATGGCGCGCGATGACGTCGAGGGTACTTGCCCCGATCGAGCCGGTCGCGCCGAGCAGTGTCAGTCCTTGTGTCATGTCGCACCAATCGCCTGCACAAGCAGCAGCGCCACCGGGAGTGCCGCGGTGGCGCTGTCGATACGGTCGAGCACGCCGCCATGGCCCGGCAGCAGCTTGCCGCTGTCCTTCGCACCTGCCTGACGCTTGAGCGCCGATTCGAACAGATCCCCCACGACGCCGAGAGCGCAAAGCAGCAACGTTCCCGCCAAAAACGCGATCCAGGCGAGCCCCTGCACGCGGGGGCGCAAGTCCGGATCAAAAAGCGCCCAGATGATAGCGTAGATAATGCATCCGATCGCTCCGCCAGCGACGCCTTCCCAGGTCTTGCCAGGGCTGATCGAGGGGGCGAGTTTGCGTCGGCCGCAGGCACGCCCGGCAAGATAAGCGCCGGTATCCGAAATCCAGATCAAGCCCAGGACCATGAGGAGCTGCTGAGGGCGCAGCGTGCCCATCGCCAGCCCGGCGGGCACCAGCACCACCACACCCGCTGGCGCAAGCCAGGCGCGGCTCTTCGACGTCACGCCTGTTGCGAGCCACCACGGCACCGCGAACACCCAGAAAAACGTCGCCGCCCAAAGCACGGGGTCGACCAAGGCGCTGCCAAGCACAGAGCCGAAAAGGATCAGGCAAGCGGTCGCGTAGGCAGCGGGGATGCCGCGGCCCAGGCCTGACAGGCGCCCCCATTCGAAGGCGCCCAGCGCAATGACCACCGCAACCAGTACGGCGAACGCCGCACGTTCAAGCATCAGCAAGGCCGTCAGGAATACGGCCAGCAGTACCGCGGCGGTCAGGACCCGGGTGAGGAACAAGCGATCAGGCGTCGGTCGGGGCGCGCGAGGGCAAGCGCTCTGCAACGCTGCGCTGCGCTTCTTCGAGCTGTTCGCTGGTTCGACCGAAGCGGCGCTCGCGCGCCCGATACGAGGCGAACGCGGTCTCGAGCGCGGCAGCGTCGAAGTCCGGCCACAACGTGTCGGTGAAGTAAAGCTCCGTATAGGCGAGCTGCCAGAGGAGAAAGTTGCTCACGCGCCGCTCGCCGCCAGTGCGAATGAACAGGTCCGGTTCCGGCGCATAGCTCATCGACAGGTAGGGAGCCAGGTCCGACTCCCGAATTTCGTCATTCCCCTTGAAAGTATTCTTCTTCGAAAACCGGCTGAGCGCTTGAAGGATGTCCCAGCGCCCGCCATAGTTCGCAGCGATCGTCAGCGTGAGGCCCTGGTTGGCCGCCGTCAGCAATTCGCCTTCGGCGATCAGCGTCTGAATTTTCGCATTGAAGCGACCGCGCTCGCCGATGACCTTCAGGCGAACGCCGTTGCGGTGGAGCTTCTGCACCTCGCCTTCGAGCGCGCCGACGAAAATCTGCATCAGCAGCGCCACTTCGTCCGGCGGCCGGCGCCAGTTCTCGGAACTGAAGGCGAACAGCGTGAGAAAGCCGACGCCGCGCTCGGCGCAGGACCCCACGATCGCGCGCACCGCCTCGACGCCGCGCGTGTGGCCGGCGAAGCGCGGCAGGTGACGCTGCTTCGCCCAGCGCCCGTTGCCGTCCAGGATGATGGCGACGTGGCGCGGCACATTGCCATGCGGTGGAATGCCGGCGGTGGAGCTGGTGTGGGCGGCGGGGGTTTTCATGCAGCCGTCCTCACACCGCCATCAGTTCGGTTTCCTTCTGCGCAAGGAGCTTGTCGATCTCCGCGATGTGCCGGTCGGTCAGCTTCTGCACATCGTCCGCC
>Ga0315281_10009826_pt1 | contig 13248 bp, 19 predicted proteins | sample YL17G07_0_MG_FD_204540 | JGI IMG/M metagenome (GOLD analysis project Ga0315281, IMG submission 204540) | Sediment microbial communities from Yellowstone Lake, YNP, Wyoming, USA - YL17G07_0 | ecosystem: Environmental > Aquatic > Freshwater > Lake > Sediment | place: USA: Wyoming | collected... | reverse complement strand
ACCTATACATTCTATAGGCTGTCATATAGGTAATGGAGTTCAATTTTGCGTATTCACTTAATTTCATGTTGTAATTGTATATGTTTTATAATATAAGTCAATACTAATCAGTTATCTATTAGATACATTTTCACACGCTGTACCACTTCCCATTCTTGATTAGACATTTCACTCATAAATATTCCCCAATTAAATAGTTCTTTGTGTTATATAGATTAGTAAATTACTTTATTAAACTTCCAGTAATTCTTTAGCTATCCACTTAGATTTTTCTTCTACTTCTAAATTTTTCAATAAAATCTGAATAATTACTTCTTTTTTAGAAGTTACTCTAAGTCCCATACCCATATTTTGTACAAGGATAAGGTCGTTTATACCGCCACCTACAGCAAGTACATCCTGTGATTTCTGTTTATAAACTTTATATTTGGCTTGTTTTTCCCATTCTAGATTAGATAAATAGTCTCCCTCATTTAAAGACTCCTCTTTATTATCTACTGCTTCTTTGAGAAGTTTAGTAATCGTTTTCATTCTTTCTTCGAATCTATTTCTCTCTTCTAATTTCCAAGCAATGATGGAAGAAACAATTGTATATACTAACTTTAATGCAACAACTACTAACTCTAATATTGTTCCAGCCACAACTACTCCTTCCAAATAACAGAATTATTCTTTATAGCAAAAACACTTTTTCTAGCATTAATAGTGATTGCTCTTACCCAATAGGTAGTGTCAGGAGCATACTTCTCAGTACAGCTTTTATTAATTTTAACAAATTCGTTTATACTACATGCAAGTATATGATCCCCTCCCCAAACATGTAATTTTTTATTTTTTATTTCCCATTCTAGAGATTCTAATTTAACAACATCTTTACCATAAATACTGATTGAGAATCTACCCTGATAGGTCTCTAGTACCTCATTAGGTATTATGATAATCTCAAAATCACAGGTATCTTCTTTTGAGAGATAATCTTTAACATATAAACTTTTTAAAACTACTTCAAAAGAATCTTTTTTAAAAGAATCTGTTATGGAGTTACCGCAACCAGCTATTCTATAATAACCACCTTGAGTTAAATCTGTTCTAATATTAAACTTCTCAAAGCTAGTTAGATCTCCCTCTTGACGTTGTATAGATCCCTGCCCTGTGTAGGCATAGTCATTAGCTAGGCTGTTTACCAATGAGTTAGTGCGAGAGTATTCAATTGACACTGGTTTTGATTTTTCAGGAATAACATTTAGTTTAATAACTCCTGACTCCACAATGTTATGTTCTTTGTTTTTTATTTTATCAGTTTCGGCAACAATACGAATAGAACACTTTATTGGGTATTGAATAAAATCTGAAAGTTTAAAAATAGAAATACCATCAAATCTGGTAGAGAAGTTAATGCCACAAGCGTCACTCTTCATATAGAGAGTTCCTTTCTGTAAACCATAAACTTTGAAGAATACTCCTGATAAATCTTGATTTTCTTTTAAAGATATATTTCCAATTCCAATTTCTTTCTTAACTACACCGTCTTTAGAAATATCAAATTCCATTCGGTGATAACCTGATACAGAAGGATTAGGATATTTATCAGCAGGTAGATGTTTTCCACAAGAACAAGAAACTATGAGTATTGTAATAAATATGAAAGTCTTTAAAATTTTCATGAGTCTCCTAATTTGTTAGTGCCTGAATGAAAATATTATTCAGTTTTACTTTCAGTCTTAAATCCAAAATGTTCCAGAGTCATGCTCCAGTTTTTTCCTAATTCGAGATATTCATCCTGAGACATATCAGGATACATCTCCCTAAGATAACTACCAACTTCATATGGGTTAAGATTAAGATCTTTGATTGGATTAATGCCCAACTTCTCATAACCTGGAAGATCTGGATCATCTTTAATTATTTCTAAATATTCAGAAAGTGAGAGATCTTGTTCTAATAGTACTTTGATTTTATCTTGTTTTTTAGTTTCTTTAGCTGTGTATAAAGCTTCAGTCTCATTAACATCTGACCAGTTAAGAATTCCTTTTCTATCTAGAGTCTCTACGAGCATCCAGACGTGGTTATCTACTACCTTCGTGTAATTTAAAACTTTCTGCATATCTTGAACAAGAAGTTGCATTTCTTTTCTTGTTACAAATTCGGAATTTGGAGTAGGGGCGGAAGCTGGAGTTGGGGCTAGTGGCATCTTAATAGGATTAACATGTTTCTTTAAATTATTTTCCATCATTTTTCGCTGTTGTCTCGATGAACTCTGTGACATATTACTCTCCGTGTTATTTAGTTGTGATCACCCTTCCATTGTAATCATAGATTACTCCTTCCTCTTTTAAATCATCAAGAATTAATAATAAGGAGGCTCTGTCTAATTTTACTATTTTGGAGAATTCTTCTAAACTAATATCTTCATTGGATCCATAATTTTTTAACTGTTTCATAACTCTCGCTGATCTTGAGTCTAGTTCTTTTTTAATTTTTGATATTGTAATTTGTATTTTTGATTTAAATTGTTCATCTGTTTTTAGAAATTTTAAATCCTTCTCATCATTTAAAGAGGTATCTTTGTAAAGTGGTTGATTTATGAATTCTTTAACAGCTTTGAAAAAAATATCAATATAGTCTTTATTTAGATCTTTAGGTGTAATATACATTTTTTTCAAAACTTCAGTGACACCAGACAAATCAAATATTTTCTCGTAAGAGAACGTCTTCTCAGCTACTACCAGAAACTCATCTAGGTGTTTAAATATATCATTCATGATAACTTTTCTTTCCTTGCTAAAACAGAAACTCTCTTAGCTCTATGTGCTAACTCAATACTCTTAAATTTTAAAGTAATATCTAAGAGGCTGTCAGCTATAAAAGAACCATTTTTCTGTATTAGTTCAGAAGTAGCATCTAGAGACTTAAGTTGATGGGTGTTAAAACCTTCTCTATTAATCATAAATATGGTTTTTTCTGGTTTTTTATTAGAGGCATCTACTGCTTCAGCAATAGAAAAAACACCAATCATGTCGTTGGTTATAACATACACCTCTACCGTGTCTGGAGAATCTTTTATCTGATATTCTTTTTCTCTGGCTGAATCGTTCCAATCATCTACGATAGGATTAAAATAAGTTAACCTCTCACGCTCTAGCAAGGGTATCAACTCATCTCTCCATTTGGATTTGCCTGTAGTTCCTCCTAGAAATAGAGTTAGACAAGATCCCATGGATTTACTTCTCCCCTTCGTCCAGGTCTACAAATACCATTTTTTTCTTTTTACCAGCAAGTTTAGACATAACTACTCGTAGAGCTTTAATGGTTGAGCCACCCTTACCCACTAATAGTGAAAATTCTTCTGGTTTTACTTTGATTGTGAAGTGCAATGTTTCTTTACCATGCATTACTTGGTGACCGTTCTGCTCATTAACGACAACATCTGCCTCAGTCTGAACAATTCCCTTTACCAGCTCTTCTAATATTTCTTTCAGTGTCATACTATCTCCCAAAACTATAAAATCATTAAGTTACTTATTCTCGCTTTTACACAAAAATAGTAAAATTAATTGATTATTCAGGAGATACTCTAGAATAAGTTTTTAAAAAAGTAGTATAAACTATGAAACCATTTTTTCTTGTCAGGATAATCCTCAAATTTAAGTTCTGGATACATCCAATACAGAGTATTAATATCCTTATATTTTGTAGCTCTTAAAGAATCATCCTTCAATTCGTCTACAAAATCTATATATAGCTCTTCTTTTGATTTTCGAGAACAGAAAGCATTACAATCTTTTGCATGTTCCTGTTTGTAGCATAAGTCTACCTCACAGGAATCCTCAAAATTAAAACCACATAGATTAATAGTAGACCTATTTGGTAGCCTTACTTCTTTATTATACTTACAGTTCTCAGGAAATCGGCTAAGATTTTTGGCATAGATCTTCTTCAAATGTTGATATTTGAGTTGTTTAAATTTATCTTTAATCTTTTTTATGTCCATTAATTTCAATCTCACTCAATTTCAATTTATTCTTAATACTAGATGCCTTATATACTTTATCAGCATTGTGAAGCATATCCTCCTGATGAGTTATAAGGGCTATGGTTAACCCCAATTGCTTACAAACATTACTAAGTAAGGCACTTGTGTTCTCTACGTACTCCTCACTAACATGAGCAAAAGTCTCATCTAGAAATAAAAAGGGAGTTAGTTTTGTCTGGAAAAGTGTAATAATCCTTAACAAGAAACTCTCAATATTAACAACCCCGCCACCAAAACTCTCTAGAACATCACCCTCTGCAACACCCACCTGCTCTGTTCTAAAGTTAGTGTAGATAGTATTATACTTAGGTTCTATGTTTATATTAAATATTAAATCTTGATCTGTGAAAACAGTTTTTAAACCATAAGTCACAAGCTTCTGTATCTCTTGTTTTTTCTCTTCAAGAAGACTATCAAGAAGGTGCTTGAATAAGTTGGACACCTTATCTAATAAGGATACTTCTTCTTCTAGTGATAGAATTTCTGATTCCACAGAAGCCACTGTGTTCATATTTTCTTTTCTCATAAAAGTAAGTTCAGTCACTTTCATGTCTAGATCATTTAATTGAGTTTCTAAAGTTTCATAAGTCATCAAGATTATCCTCTAAATCTGCAGAGTCTACCTCTGATATTATCATATTGTAGAATTCTTCCTTACTGCATTTAAACATTGCCTGAACATAAGAATTGGGTACATCTTCAAGCTTTATGTACATCCCATCAATAGGTATGAAAATGTCACCAATATTAGTGGCTCCAAATTTCTGCATGTAGACCCAATAGATTTCCTTAGCTAATCTCATGAGATCTTACGTTACGCTCTATATCCTCAAGAGTTGTTTTAATACCTAGTACCTCTTGCTCTTTAGAGCTTATTTTAATCTCCATATCTTTTTCCATTTTCTCTAAATCTTGTTTTAAAGTTTTAGGTTCAAACCCCAATTCTTTAATCTCCTTAATAATATCTCTTAAAATCTCCTCCTCTTTCTTGCCAGAGGTTTTTAACTCAATACTTAGAGACTTAACAGACTCTATTTCTTTTTTAAGATTTTCCAATCTTGTTACTAAATCGGACATAACTCCCCCTATAAAAATGAATCCAAATCATTTTGATCTATTGCTTCTGCTTTTTCTGCAGCTCGTACATTCTGATCCTTAATCCTATCTAGGCACTCGTCTCGGTAGTTACAGAAAAGACATGCTGAATATTCAGGAGTAGCATCAAATTTTTTCTTATAAATTTTATATAAAATATCTTTAATATCTTCTTGAAGAGCCTCAATATCGCTATCATTGAAATCAATGTAAGTTATTTCCCCAGTTCTATAAAACCAGTAACCTATCTTATCAGGATATTTTTTGTATTGAAATTTGTACATCATCGCATAAAAGAATAATTGGGCTGGATTTTTAATATAGGTACTTTTACTACTAGTAGCTTTACCGTCTAGTATTTGCATCCCCAAATGATTATGAATTAAAAAGTCAATTTTAGAAGTCAAAATAACATACTTGTTATTTCCAAAAAATTGTTTTATTTTAAATTCACTCTTTGCAAATTTACCAAGAAGTTTATGTTCCTTAATTACGTCTAAATTAAGACCAATCATTTCTAGGAATTCGTCATAGACATCACTTTTTGTTTTCTTTGCAATCTTAGCTTTCCAGTCAACAGTCATCCAACTCAATGTTTTCTGAAATATCTCAGGAGCTTGACTATACATAAACTCTCTACAAGTTTCTCTTTTTCTATACCATTCCTTATTATAAAAATATTCAAATATTTTTTGAATAGTAACACCTGGGAGTGCATAATAAAAATTTGGAGGAGTCTTGGGAGTACGCTTATCAATGTACTTCCACTTGTAGGAAAGTGGGCATTTTTTATATAAGTCATATTGACTGAAATCAAAATTAGTTACTTCATTATCTTTAGGTATCATCTCTAATCGCCTCTCTCTGAATAATAAAACATGGCTTTTTCAATAATAGATCTTTCGAAATTAAGAGATTTAATCTTATCACCAATATCGTCTGACTTAGTTAATGATAGATTATCCTTCATTTCTGTAATAAATTTTTCTATTTCTTCTTGTTCTTTTTCTTCTTTACCTTTCATTTCAAGATCAAAGATATCTTTAGCAGGCAATACTTTAAGAGGTATTTTCTCACACTTAATTTCGTAGTTATCATCTATCTCTACATAACCAAGGTTAGGAATTCTACTCAGTTCATCTTTTTTTAAGGATCCCCTACTCAGAGAACCTACGTTTATAAAGTGTTTATTATTGTGTATCTCTATCCCCTGATCAGGATGGTAATGTCCGAAAACAAAAATATTTGGAGAAGTATGCTGTAAGTCTTGATAGCGATAAACTTTTTCACCAAAAAGATCTGAAAACTGTGAGCTGGCATTAACATGAGCTACACAAATTTGAATTTTCTCACCCTTGTTTTCTTTATTAAAATCTTCTTCTGTTGGGAAAGAACAATAGTCCATTCCGAAAATTCTAATATTACCCTTATCAAACATCTCATCGCTTAGGTAGGTTAGACCTCCTGATTTAACTAATGTGTAAAAAGGTTGTTTTGGGAGTGTGGTAATGTTGTCTTGTCTTAAGTCATGATTTCCATAAATAGAATAAACTGGGCATGGAAAACTTTTTAGTATATCTATGGTTCTTGAAACTAGAAAATGACTATTCTTTGTTGGTGTTTTTATATGAAAAATATCACCACCACACAAAGCTACATCTACCTTACGATTAATACAGATGTCTCTAGCCTGCTCAAGCTTATTAAGAATGGACTCCATATAATTATCAATTCTAGAGGAAGGATTTTTATCTGCTAGATGAATATCAGTAAAAGTTATAATTTTGAACATTTAAAATTCCTTGTCACATAAAGGACACACTCCAAGTGTCTTGTGTAGATTGTCTCTCTCTTCTTCTAGTTTTGTCAATTTTACTTCTGAATCATTTAACTGATCCCTGAATGAAAGTACTTTATCTTTAGTTTCAGAAACACTCTTACATAGAGCACTAACTCTTTTGAGCATACTGATGTCTAGGTCTTCCAAGCTTGGTACAACATAGGTAAGATTTTTATATAGTTCGATCTTATTTTTAGCTATCTCAAGTTTTTTAGAATAAGTTATTAAGTTTAAGTACTGGTCATACTCTTCTTTTAAATTAAAATCTATCTTAGGTATCTCTGATAGTTTAGAGAAATGTGTTTGTTTTTTCTCGTACACAGTGAGTTTTGGGAGTAGTGCTTTTAAAACTTTTAAATTATCTGCAGAAATGTCTAAGCTAATAGTAGCAATATTCTTAATTGGTGCATATGAATCCACAACTTTCTGTGTGCGAGTTAATTTTTTTAAAAGATTGTTTAGGTTTGTAACTTTATTTAAGTCTAAGTCAAAAGAAGTCACATCAATATCTTTAGCAGGTCTAAGTATTCTAACTATGTCTACCGATTTATTAAGAGAAGTTTCTATTTTTTTAATAGTATAAAGTTTATTTTTAGTTTCTCTAATCTCTTTCAAATGTGTTTTAAGAACAGACACCAACTGTTTTTGATCATCAAGACCTTTATAACTTTTTAGTTTTTCTTTAGCAGAGATGATATCTTCTCGACGAACACTCAATCTATTTTTATTAACTTTTAAGTCAGTTTGACATGACTTATTAGATTTTATAATCCTATTTAGATTTCCAAGATTAGATAAAACTTCAGTAACCTTACCACCTGTCTCATTTAACAAAAAAATGTTATTAAACTGAGATGCAATTTGAACTTGATATTTATCTTTATTAATAATAAGTTCTTTATAACCTTTGTCTATTAATAAATCTGGAACAGAACCAGCTAGTTTGGTAAAATCATCACCGTCAATAATATACCCTGCAGTTTTTTTATCTCGATACCATTTGATTACAGATCCATCCCCAAATGTAACTTCGATACTACACGATTTTGCTCCGTTACGGATAAATGATGCGTCTGAATTATTATACATCAAACATTCTAAAGCCCTTCTTATCGCACTCTTGCCAATATTACTTGGTCCAACAATACAAGTAAAAGATTTCTCAGGTATCTCAAATGATACATCCTCTATAGATTGAAAATTTATAATGTGTATCTTCACGGTTACCTCTAATAAATGAGGGAGTTTTAACACTCCCTCATTTTTATTTTAAACTTGTCCTTCTAATTCAGTAACTGTGACTTTCTCTACTTTAGGCAGTGCCTCTTTAAAAGCCTTACCCAATTTCTTTGCAGCTTTCTCTTCTTGTTTTTCCATCTCTTGTACTTCTGCTTTAATATCAGCATCCTGTTTAAAGATAAGCTTATCAGCAATCTCTTTTAACATTCCTGGATTAGATAAAATAACTTCTCTCATTTTATCTTCGCCTTGTACTTTGAAACCACCATCATCTGGTCTATAAGATAACCAAGCACCAGCTTTATTAATAATATTATGACTTACAGCCATATCGATAATAGATCTCTTATTATCAATACCTCCACCATACATAATAAAAAACTCTGCTTTTCTATAAGGAGTTCCTATCTTATTTTTTACGATAGTTGCTCTAACTTTGTTACAATAAGGCATATCCTCTTCTAAGTTAGTGATTGGATTAATTGCCTTGATTGTCTCTTTGGTCACTAGCTTAAGCATGATTCTCTGAGATGCATAAAATCTAATAGCAAGACCACCTGGAGTTTCATACTCTCCACCAGAAGCAAATGGATTAGTCTTAATGTTTTTACTCATTTGATTAAGTAAAATAAGAATTGTTCCAGTATCTTTAATTTTCTTAGTAATCTTACCTAACCATTGCCCAATTCTTCTAGCTTGAAGAGCCATAGGAGGTTCGTCGCCCATAAGACCTTCCATAACAACTTTAGGTAGCATAGCTTTCACAGAATCCATGATAGCTACATCAATTTTAGATTCCTCATAATTTTCAATAAGGTTATCTAAAATATTGCAACCCTCTTCCATATTTTCTGGTCTCAACCACGCAAATCTTTCTGGAGAAGTATCAACCCCAGTAGCTTCTGAAGCATAGTCAATATCAAGAGCTGCTTCAAAATCTACAAAGCAAACATTGCCGCCTCTTTTTTGAACTTCTTTACTAATACAAAGAGCTAGTGTTGTTTTTCCAGAAGATTCTAATCCGAAGATTTCGATCATTCTCCCTTTACCTACACCGCCTATCACATCTTTTTTACCCAAAAGCTTATCTACGATGATGGATCCAGTACTAACATACTCAATAACTTCATCACCAGTAACTAATGTATCTACGCCAATACCTAACTTCTTATCCTTTCTAATATTATCTAGAACTCCTAGGAGTCCTCCACTACTTCCGCCAATTTTCTTAGCCATAACAAAACCTCCTTGTTTAAAACATGAAAAAAGATTCATTCTCTTTATAAAAAACACCAGGCTTTTTAGATTTATTCTTAATAAATATAAATTTCTCAGCCTCTGTTAAGTCACTTTCTTTTATTTCTCCATAGTATAACTGCCAAAATTTCTGAGCAAGAATACCAACCCAGTAAGCATCAGCCTCATCGTTATTTATTTTCTCACGAGTGAAACCTAAAACATTTTTAGTTTTAAAAACAATATCATTTTTCTCAGCTTTAGAACTTCCAGTAGCATACTGTTTGATTTGAGCGGGTGTGATATATACTATTTTGATGTGTCTGGTGTAACAGACTTCTAATACAAACTGATGTAGGGCGTACAGTTTTTCGGTATTGAATGATCTAAGAAAAGGTTGCTCAATACCAATATGATCTATTTTATAATCGTTTATAATATTTACAAAACGATCACGTTGTATCATAAATCTTTTTATATCAATACCGTCTTTGGGTTCTGTCTTGAACCGACCAAAAGTATGTTTTTTCTTTTCGTCATGCAAGAACCAACCAAAACTAGTCATTGACAAATCACATCCGAGCACATGTCTCATAATCCCTCAATTGTCAAAGTTATATAGAGAGGGAGCGTCCGTGCTCCCTCTCATTAATAAGAAAAAATTAAACTGATTCTAAAATATCAGTTAATTCTGACTCACTAGATATAACATCTGATGGTTGAGTTATTTGTAAACCAAGAAGTTCTTTAAGCTCATCGCTCGTTACTTCTTGACCAAGAGATCTAGCAAGATTAGGTCTCATAGCTTCACTATCAGCATAGACAATATCTTTGTACTCTTTTTTTAATTGCCATACTGATTCTTTGCAAGGAACAAATTCCAAATTTTGAAATTTTTCTCCAGAACAAGTAACCATAAGATCATGTTGTTTAAGATCCCATTCAGCATGTAAACTTTTTAATTGAGAGAATTTTTTCTCGCCAAATACCCATTCCATAACTTCGAAATCGAAAGGAACAGCTTCACCATCTCTTTTAATTAGAGATCCATCTTTTTTCGTTTTGTACTTAATCACAAGACAACCAAGTCTTGTTTTTGAAGGACCTAGTTTATCAGAAAAAGCCTCGTGACCATCTGATACAATATACTTGTCTACATACCAAGTATTTCTCATAACGAAAGGACCCTTCCCACCTTCTTTAGGCCACAAAAGACCGATACGGTGTTTCTCACCTTCGATACCTTTGTACTTTTCTTTGAACTTAGGTTTAATGTCCACATCACCAAAATCTAAAAAATCTGTCATAACGTCCTCCTTTGGAGTTATAGGTTAATAGCTTTGAGTAATCACTTAATGCATGGGCTTCTTCTGCAGTGCATCGTGTATTCTCTTTGCTTGTTACAAACATAACTGTCTATATAGATCTATATTTAAATCTATACAGTCTATACAGTCTATACAGGTTACAAATAAATTTTTGGGTATGTCAACGATAAAAAGATCCATATTTTAAAAAATTTATTTATAAATGCTCTACGTCTATTGCATGTTAAGCGGGACTATGAGCATCAATATAAATATACAAGTAGATTATTAATTACTAAAAAATAGTGTACTTATTTTTTAGTAATTAATTAGGAGAAGTATTATAGTTGATGATGAGGGAGTATTAATGACAAATGGGGATATAGTTAAATTAGCGATACTAGTTCAACTACTAGATATAGTTAAGCTAGTTCTATTATATTATTTTGGATTAATAATATTTGAAGATTGGTCTAAGTCTTCTAAAAAATAATTATTTTATTGTAATAGTGAATCCAAGAGTGCCTGATAAATTACCTTTTCTATCTGACTCTGGTTTAATGACACCACTAACAGATACATCTACATCAAAACCAGCGTCTTTCATTTTGTTACCTACAAAATTGGAAACACTATTCTTGAGTAAATCAGTAACCTTAAATTTAGATCTCTCAGGATCATCTACTGTGAAAAGTTTAAAAATAGTTTTATATTCTTCTGGCGTAGCTTTATCGGTGAATAGCTGTAATCGTATAAGTCCTTTTTCTTTATCGTACCAAGTCTTTATTTGCCAGTCTAATTGTTTGTAATCTCCAAAAAATTTAGAAACTAAATCATCTTTCATCTTAGCTTTTTGATCTTTATTTTTGAAAGTTGCTTTATAAACACTATCTAATTCCTTAACAGTGTGTTGCTCTCCTTTACCAAGAGTATCTAAAATTTCTCTCACACCACTGATATTCAAAATGGGTTTCTTGTGACCAAAGGATTCACCATCTTCAAAATCTACATAGTAGGTGTGCCTATTGTCGCCATATTTAATTTTAAATATAAAAGGACGATCTCCTAATTTTCCCTTTAGCTGTATATCTTTTGGCAATTTTTGATCTCGTATACCTTGACCATAGAAATAATCTTCATCTGTTGTGTCAGAAGGTTTTTTATTATTTATAAGGACAAACTTGTCGTCCCAGTCTACAGGTAGATCCATGAGAATTTTTTGAGTTTTTTTAGTAGGTATATGTTCTTCAATAACACCAGCATATTGGAGAAAAAATGAAATTCTTCGTAATTCTGCATTTACAAAATTTGCTAGTCTATCCACGATAATATTCTCCAGATTATAACAATTCTCTTTAAAGTACTAAATTACTGAATTATTGAACTTAAATCGACTTCTTTTATAAACCTCACAGAATTGTTTAATTCATTAGGAAATATTTGTTGGAAGACACTTAAGCCACCTTTATTTATTTTGAACAGAATAAAATCAAACCCTTCTTTAAAAATTTTAGAAACAACTTCTCTCTCATCTGTCAAAAGAACTTCTTTGACTTCTTTTAGATTTTTACACAATTTATATGGATCCTTTCCAAGTTCTCCAGTAACCCTATTACTTTTATAGACACTGCTAATTTGAGTCTGATCGTGTGTCTGATTTTTATATAAATGAAATGTTACCTTTCTTATAATTTTTTCGTCATCTGATGACTTGTATTTCCTCATCGTATACCCCGTTATTTACTATTAGCTTTCAAATAAATCATTTGCTTATATTGTTCCTCGTTATCCACATCAAGTACTCTTAGCGTGAAGAATTGCTCTTGAGTCGTTTTATAGACTTCCTTTATGAATCTGCTTATTTTATTAGGTTTAGCCCAATCATTTTGACCACTCATAAATTGCATGTACATTCTTAATTGTTTCCTAGCTCTCGTGCAAGCAACATAAGCTAAACAGAACTCCTCTTCAAGACGGGTGATATCTCCCTCGTCTTCTTCTTTTAAATATGGAATTCCAAACTCATTCATGTTCATAACATGAACACTGTCCCACTCTAATCCCTTAGATTGGTGGATTGTAGAGATAATAACTTTACCTTTATCAGCATCAATATCATCCTCATTAATATACAAGCTATCAATACCCTCACTCACCGTTTTAAATCCTAGAAGGTACTCATAGAGAACATCATAGATAATATTTTTCTTATTACTTGGTTCTGCTTTATCTTTTTTACCATAATGACCCACAAGATGGTGATCATGTAAGAAGTCTAATCCTCTAAGAAGTAATTCTTTATTATTACCTTTAATTGAATCTAGGTGAAGATAGTCTTTAAAAGCTTTTGTTTGGGTATAGCCAGCTTGTGCTTCATGAAGGATACCAAACTCACTACCGTTTGCTATAACAGTGTCAGCAAGACGCATAGCTGTCTTAGGACCTACAGCGGGGAGTATTGCCATGGCATTAACAAGAGATACTTTTGTTGGTTTAAC
>Ga0315281_10009825_pt1 | contig 13250 bp, 15 predicted proteins | sample YL17G07_0_MG_FD_204540 | JGI IMG/M metagenome (GOLD analysis project Ga0315281, IMG submission 204540) | Sediment microbial communities from Yellowstone Lake, YNP, Wyoming, USA - YL17G07_0 | ecosystem: Environmental > Aquatic > Freshwater > Lake > Sediment | place: USA: Wyoming | collected... | reverse complement strand
CCACCGACGACGCCGCGCTCGTCGAGGCGCTCGGCCACGACGTCCGCGTCTACGAGGGTGACGCGTCGAACTTGAAGATCACCACGCCCGATGACATGATCATCGCCGAAGCGCTCCTCCGCGACCGCCTGGCAAACTAGCGGCGGAGCCGCTGTCCGCTGTCGACTGTGAACTGTGAACTGTGAACCGTGAACTGTGAACCGTGAACCCCCCTACCGCGTCCTCGTCGCGGAGGACACCTACGCCTTCCAGGCGACGATCGTGACGATGCTCGAGGCCATCGGCCTCACCTGCGTCGCCGTCGCCGACGGCCTGGACGCCGCCGCCTTGCTCGAGGACGCGACGCAGGAGTTCCACCTCGCCGTCACCGACTTCCGCATGCCGCGCGGCAGCGGCTGGCGCGTCGTCGAGGCGGCGCGCACGCATCGCGGCGCATCCTTCCCCGTCATCATGCAGACCGCGGAGTCGCAGTACCCGGACGTTTACCTGCGCGCGGAAGAGCTGGGCGTCGCGCTGATCGCGAAGGACGACATCGGCGCGCTCCTCATCCCCGCCGTGCGCGAGGCATTGCAGATGGGCGAAGGCTGATGGTCGCGGGAGTGAAAGCTACCCGCCCGGCTTGGGCGGGATGATCAGCACCTGGCCGATCTGCAGATTCGTCGGGTCGATGCCCGGGTTCGCCGCGAGCAGCGCCTCCAGCGTAACCCCGAACTTCTCCGCGATCGATGCCGGAAAGTCGCCCGCCTGCACGGCGTACGTCTGCCCCAGCGATGACGGCGTCACCGTCACTGCGGGCGCTGGCGTCTCTGTCGGCGCAGCCGCGACCGGCGTCGCCGTCGCCGGCGCCGCTGTGGCCGGAGCGGATGTCGCCGCCGGAGCTGGCGTGCTCGCCGCGGCCGTCGCCGGCGCCTTCGTCGGCGGTATCGCCGTCGCCGCGGAAGTCGCCGCCGGCAGCTTCAGCACCTGCCCGATCGACAGGCTCGACGCGCTCACGTCCGGGTTCGCCGTCAGCAGGTCCTCCAGGTTGATCCCGAGCTTCGCCGCGATCCCCCCCAGCGTGTCGCCGTCCTTCACCGTGTAGCTGCTGCCGCCCCCCGGCTGCGCCGCTCCGCTGCCCACGATCCGCGGCTGCGGCAGCGTCGCCGGCAGTGTCGCCGTCGCGATCTTGCTGGCGTCCGGCGCCTTCGTGCTCGACGATCCGCCGCCGCACGCCGCGGCGATCACCCCCAGGGCGGTCATGCAACAGGCAGCAGCGGGAAGGACTCGGCTGAGTCGCACTGTGAAACCTCCGGAGTGGCGCTGGAACCGCCGGGATCGTATCGGAGCCTGCCGGGCCGGGCAAACGCCCGCTTACCATGAAGCCGCGCGCTCAGCCCCCCGCGTTCAGCGCCTGCAGCGTGCCGATGGCCACCGCCACCGTCTCCCGCAGCGACGTGGCCTCGATGCGGTCGATCGCGTCGGCCGGCGTGTGGATCAGCGGGTCGCTCCGGTACAGCATCACCACCGGCACGCCCGCATCCTGGAAGCTCAGGTGGTCGCTGCCCGATCCCTTCGCGAGCTCCGCCGGCGTCGCCGTCAGCCCTAGCTTCTGCGCCACCACCCGCGCCGTGTCCACCATGTCCGCGCTGCCGATCAGCTCCAGCGGCTGCGCCACGCCCACCACGTCGAGGTTGATCATCACGCGCAGCGCCGTCACGTCGTCCGCCGACATCGCCTGCACGAACGCCTTGCTGCCGAACAGCCCGAACTCCTCCGCGCTGAACAGCACGAAGCAGTTCGCGCCCGGCAGCCGCAGCGCCGCCGCTACGCGCGCCGTCTCGATCACGCTCGCCGACCCGGCGGCGTTGTCGTCGGCGCCGCCCGTCACCGCCACGCTGTCGTAGTGCCCGCCCGTGATCGTCGTGCATCGCGCCACGCCCTTCGGCTTCGCGATGACGTTGTACGCCGTGCCCTTCGGCGGCGACACGCTGATCGTCGCCTCGACCGGCCCCGCCGTCACGCGCGCCAGCAGCGCCTCGCCGTCCGCCTGGCTGATGCTCACCACCGGGATCGTCGACGGCCCTTGCAGGTCGCCCAACACCCTGCCTGCGGCGTTGTTGTAGACGATGACGCCGGCCGCGCCCGCAGCCAGCGCGTTCCGCGCCTTCTCCGCGAACGCGATCTCGCCGCGCTCCACCAGCGCGATCCCGCCCGCGATGCCGCCCGCCGGATAGTCGCCCGGCCGCCCCAGCCCCGCGCTCACCACCCGCCCCGTCGCCGCACCCGCCGGCGACCCCTGCAGCGCGATCGCCGGCAGCGCGTCGCCCCCGGCGTCCACGCGCGCCGGCAGGAACGCGCTCGCGTCGAACGCGAACTCCTGCACCGTCACGTCGTAGCCGTATCCCGCCAGCAGCGCCTCGATCGCGTCGCGCGCCGCGGCCTCCGCCGGCGTGCCCGCGGCGCGCGGCCCGATCTCCACCGCCAACTTCCGCACGATGTCGTACGCGCGCTGCCCGTCGGGCGCGGGCGCGCCCAGCGGGTCAGCCGTGGGCGTGGCCTGCGCCGTCGCCGCCGCCGTGCCGGTGGGCGCGGGCGCGGACGCCTTGCTCCCGCCGCCGCACGCGACGAGCATCCCCGCGAGCGCGGCGATCAGGATCGGTGCCGGGTGGAGGTGGGTGCGCAGAGGACGTTCTCCCGGTGACGGGGCGTGGGTGCGGTCAAGTATACGCGGGCGGACTAGCGGCGGCGCCTGCGCCACCAGTCCCGCAGCCGGCTCGCCGGCCCCGGCTCGGAGTAGTCGATTACCTGCCCGCGCCAGCGCTTCTGCGTCGACGATCCGCCGCCCGCGATGGTACGCCGGCTGTCGCCGTTTACTATCGTGAGCACGAACGCCCCGACGGTCAGCGCCAGCCCCAGCAGCAGCACCGGCGTCCGGAAGCTCCCCAGCGCGTGCGGCGCGAGATACCCCACGAGCAGCAGCACGACCCCGGCCAGCATCGCGTGGCCCAGGCTCAGCCGCCGCGCCCGGCTCCACAGCCGGTCCACCAGGCTCGGCCCGGACGCCGCCCTGCGCCGGCTCTTGATCTTCGAGACGAGCCGATCTTCGGGCACGAAGTTGTCCAGCTTTTCGAGCAGGTCCTCGATCTCGCGCTTGACCTTGTCGGAATCCTGTGGAGGCATGAAACGGGATCTCCCGGGTGGGTACGCGCCATTGTACCGCAGCGGGGGGCGCCCCCGCGCGGATTCCGCTCGTCTGCGTATCGGCCAGGCGCCGGCCACGAAGTCCCCGCCGCGATGCGGACGGGCACGCGCGCTACGCCGGCTCCTCGAACACCAGCTGGTCGCCCGGCTGCGTGTTCGTCGCCGCCGCCACGCCCGCCGCCAGCTCCAGCGTGTCGCGCGCGCCGCGCCCGCCGAACGCCACCCACCACTGCCGCATCGACGGCACGATCTTCACCACGCGGTCGTCGCGGTCCAGGAAGATCGCGTCGAAGCGGAAGCGCATGAAGAACGAGTGGATGGACGAACTCTTCGTCAGCAGGATGCCGCCGCCGTCCTCGACGCCCTTCCGCCCCATCAGCCCGAACAGGCGGTCCACGTACGACGACGCGAGCCTCGCCCGCGTGGCCAGCACGGTGCCGCGGTCGGCGTTGCGGACGGAGAAGATCGTCGGTCGCGTGCTCACGGCCGCGTCAGCGCTTCAGCGCCGTGCGGGTCACGTACGCGCAGCCCACCAGGTACCAGGTCGCGAAGTAGTACCCCGGACCGAGCGTGACGGCGATGGCGACGAAGGCGAGGGTGAGCGCCAGGAGCGCGTCCCAGTTGCTGCGGGCCGTGGAGATCCACTGGCTCATCGCCCGATGGTACGGCCGTTCGTGTCGAGATTGCAACCGCCACGCTCACAGTCTGCTCACCGAGCCGTTCGGCTCGCCGCGTCTGTGATCTAGTGTCGGCTCTCCGTAGGGACTTCTGGATAGGGGAAAGGCTGACCTGAATCTACTCGACGGACGAGGAGAACCGCAGGCGGTGCGTGCCTATCTCGATCTCGTCGCCATCGTCGAGCAGCACCATCGGCATGCGCAGGGGCTGGCCACCCACCCGCATGCCCGCATCCCCCACCTGCCACAGGACAACGTGCTCGCCGTGCAACCAGATGCGCGCGTGCTCCGGCGCCACCCCGTCGCCCCCAAGCACGACGTCCGCATGTTCGTCCGCGCCCAGCGTGACCGTGCGCGCGCCCAGCAACACCCGCTCACCCGCGCGCGGGCCGCTGATGAACGCCAGCTGCCCCAGCACCGGCTCCGCCGGGCGCGATACGACTCTCGTTGCCTGCGCGCCGTTGCGCGCGTCTCCGGTCGCCGCGTCGCGAAGCGTCAGCAGCCGCGTATGCACCGCGTCCGTGGGCTCGTCGCCCGCCGGCGCAGTATCACCCGTCGCAGGCTGGCGGCGGTAGAACAGCGGTAAGAAGCCGCGCCGGCGCTCGTGCCCCGCATCGGGAGGCGCGCTCCGCTCGTCAACGTCCGGCTCATCGTCGTGCGAGGAGTCTTTCCTGGTCTTCAACAGCTCGGCCGGTATGGGCGGTGTCGCGCTCGTGGCTGGTGCGGACGGCAGCACGCTCGCCGCGGGTGCGGACGGCGCCTCGCTGGCGGCTGCTGCGGACGGCATCGTGCTCGCTGCTGGTGCGGACGGTGTGGCGCTCGCGGCTCGTGCGGACGGCGCGGCGCTCGCTGCTGGCGCGGACGGCGTAGCGCCGCCCGGCGCGTCCTCCATCGTTGGCGATGTCGCGTGTGGTGTCGGCGGCGCTGTGGCGGCGGGCACGGATGGCGCCGCGTCGGCTGGCCGTGTCGCCGCGTCCCGTTGCGCGTCGTACTGCGCCCGCAGCTGCGGGTTGCCCAGCGTGCGATACGCCTCGTCGACCAGCTCCCGCATCAGCGCGGGCTCGGCGGCGCTCCGCCCGGCCAGCGCCAGCATCACGCGCCGCGCCGCGCCGATGATCTCGCCGTCCGCCTCCGCATCGACGCACAGCACGTGGTAATAGTCGGCGTGCCGGGCCACCACCCGCGCGTGGCCGCCGATGCCGAGCCGGCCCAGGCCGGTGCGCGCCAGCCGCGCCGTCGGGCGCGGCAGATCCTGGAGCCCGTGCTCCAGGTCGTAGGCGGCGCGCTCCGCGTCGTTCACCAGCAGGCTGTACGAGGCGTTGAGCGCGTCGATCGCGCCATGCGCCGGGTTCGCGCGATCGCGCGACACCAGTATCCAGTAGGCGTCGACGATCAGTTCCCGTGGGGCGTGAGGGTGCAGTCGTAAGGTCTTATACGGGTCCAGCTGCAATCCCTGCGCCTGCAACATCTTGTGGCCGCCTGCTCCGGCTCAGCTTGTCAGCGACGTGTACGCGCTGATCGCGATCGGTCCGAGGATGACGATGAAGAGGTTCGGCATGATGAAGAACACCAGCGGGAACACCATCTTCGGCGCCGCCTGGCGCGCCGTCTGCTCCGCCTTCTGGCGCCGCCGGATCCGCAGCTGCCGCGACTGCGTCCGCAGCACCTGCCCGATGCTCGTGCCCAGCGTCTCCGCCTGGATCACCGAGTTCACGAACACGTGCACGTCCTGAAGGTCGATGCGCTCCGCCATCGTCGTCAGCGCCTCTTTCCGCGTCTGGCCCATTGCCTTCTCGCGCAGCATCCGGCTGATCTCTTCGCCCACCGGGCCGCGCTGCCGCTCCGCCACGCGCTGGAACGCGAAGTCCAGGCTCAGCCCCGCCTCGACGCACGTCGTCAGCAGGTCCATGCTGTCCGGCAGCGCCTTCCAGAACCGGGTCTGCCGGTTCTTCGCGCGCCGCCGCAGGAGCATCATCGGCGCTAGGAATCCGAACCCCGCGATCCCCGCGATAAACAGCACCTGGATGCCGCTCAGCGAGCCGCCCGTCGACCCCCACAGCAACACGAAGCACGCGCCCGGCAGCAGCGTGCTCATCACCAGCACGATGCTCATGAAGCCCGCCAGCGTCATCGCGCTGTCCGAGATCGTCAGCCACCTGCGCGCGCTCGAGATCAGCGCCGTCGGCATCACGTTCATCACGCGCGTCGTGAACCCGTGCATCGCCGGGAACATCACCCGCTGGCTGAACGGATCCTCCGCCTCCAGCATCGACCGCCGCTGGTGCGAGAGTTCCCGCACGCGATCTTCCATCTCGTTCTTGTTGCGCAGGTACCACGCGCCGAACAGCACCACCGACGCGAACACCAGCATGGATGTGAAAAGAGGCATCGAGTCGCTCCTAGATGTCCACGTCAAGAATGCGGCGGATCGTGTAGTAGCCCATGATCTGCATCACCGCGCCGACGCTCACCAGCACCAGCCCGATATTCGTCGTGAACAGCAGCGACGTCTGCGACCAGTTCGCCGCCGCGAATACCGCCAGCAGCAGCAGCGGCCAGAACGTCAGCACCGTGCCCGAGAAGCGCTGCTGCGACGTCATCGTCCGCACTTCCCCGACCAGCCGCTCCCGCTCCCGCATCGATTCCCCGACCGTCTCCAGGATCTCCGCCAGGTTGCCGCCGCTCGTCCGCTGGATCAGCACCGCCGTCACGACCAGGTTCACGTCTTCCGAGTCGGCGCGCTCCAGCATTCCCGTCAGCGCCTCCTCCACCGTCGCGCCCACGTTCAGGTCCGCGATCACCCGCGCGAACTCGTCCGCGATCGGCGGCTGCATCTGGTTCGCCACCATGTCGATGCCGTGCTGGAACGCGAACCCGGCGCGAAGCCCGTTCGCCAGCATCCCCACCGCTTCCGGCATCTGCTTGTTGATCTGGCTGATGCGCCGCGACCGCAGCACCGAAATCCAGATCTTCGGCAGTGCGTACCCCAGCAGCGCCGCCAGCGCCGCCGGGATCATCCCCACCGGCGTCCGGAACAGCGCCCACACCACCACGAACGCCGCCGCCGCGCCCCCAAGGCGCATCATCGCGTACTCGCTCACACGCAGGCGCAGCCCCGATTGCTCGATCTCCTTCGCGGTCCGCTTCGACCACTCGCTGTCCTGGAACAGCGTGCTCAGGATCGGCAGGCTCGATGGCCCCCGCCGCCGGATCTCGTTCCACGAAAGCAGCCGCCGCTCCGCTGCCGGGCGCTGCGCCAGCCGCTGCAGCCGCACGTCCGCGGCCCGCGGCTGCCGGCTCCGCATCACGAACAGCGCGAACAGGCCGATCGCCCCGCCCGATACCAGCGCCGCTACCAGCTCCATATCGCTACCGCCTCGCCCCTCTCGACGCGAACCCCAGGTCCAGCATCACGCCCGCGCGCTCGAACCGCTCCGCGAACGTCGGCACGATCCCCGTCGCATCCAGGCTGCCCACCATCCGGCCCTGCTCGTCCAGCCCGTCCTGGTGGTACGTGAAGATGTCCTGCATCGTCACCGTGTCCTGCTCGCGCCCCGTGATCTCTGTGATGTGCGTGATCCGCCGCTTCCCGTCGCTGTGCCGCGCGATCTGCACCACCACGTGCAGCGCCGACGCGATCTGCTCCCGGATCGCCCGCATCGGCAGGTCGAACCCCGCCATCAGCACCATGTTCTCCACGCGGCTCAGCGCGTCCCTCGGCGAGTTCGCGTGCACCGTCGTCAGCGACCCCTCATGCCCCGTGTTCATCGCCTGCAGCATGTCGAACGCTTCCGGCCCGCGCACCTCGCCGATGATGATCCGGTCCGGCCGCATCCGCAGCGCGTTCCGCACCAGGTCCCGCTGCGTCACCTCGTTCCGCCCCTCGATGTTCGCTGGCCGCGCCTCCATCGAGATCACGTGCGTCTGCTGCAGCTTCATCTCGATCGGGTCCTCGATCGAGATGATCCGCTCGCTGTTCGGGATCGCCGCCGACAGCGCGTTCAGCAGCGTCGTCTTGCCGGTGCCCGTGCCCCCGCTGATCAGCATGTTCAGCCGGTGCTTCACGCACGCCTGCAGGAAGTCCGCGATCGGCTGCGTCATCGTCCCGATCCCCACCAGGTCCGCCATCGTGTACTTCTCGCGCCGGAACTTCCGGATCGTCATCGTCGGGCTCCGCGGCACCAGCGGCGGGATCACGATGTTCACGCGCGACCCGTCCGGCAGCCGCGCGTCCACGTACGGCGACGACTCGTCCACGCGCCGCCCCAGCGGCGAGATGATCCGCTCCACGATCCGCATGATGTGCCCGTTGTCCCGGAACCGCAGCGGCGACAGGTAGATCACACCGTCGCGCTCGAAGAAGATCTCCCCCGGCGCGTTCACCATCACTTCCGACACGCTGTCGTCTTCCAGCAGCGGCTCGATCGGCCCGTACCCGATCGCCTCGTCGATCACCCGCTTGATCACCCGCTCCCGGTCGTCGCCCAGCAGCGACGGGTACACCTGCGTCACCAGCTGCCGCGCCCCCACCGCCACCGCTTCGCGCGCCCGCGCCACGTCCAGCCGCTCGATCGCCGACAGGTCCATCTCCTGCAGCATCCGCTGGTGGATCGTGTGCACCGCGTCGAACCACTCCCCGTCGCCCTGCGTCGGGTCCAGCACGTACCGCCGGTCACGCAGCGTCGTCTCGATTGCCATCACTCACTCCCCGGCGCCGCGCCGACGCTCAGCCGCTCTCCGCCACCGCCGCCGTCGATCCCGGCCGCCACTTGAAGCCGCCCAGGATCTTCCCGCCCGGCTTGTCCAGCCGTCCCCCGGCGATCACCGTCGCCAGGTCCGTCAGGCTCTTCGCCGCCACCGATTGCGGCGCCGTGATCACGATCGGCTGCCCCAGGTGCGTCCCCTTCCGGACCTGCCGGTCGTACGGGATGTTCCAGAACACCTCGCGCTGCAGCGCGTCCTGCACCACGCTCGGCCGCACACCGTCGTCCGGCGAGATCGCGTTCATCACGATCCGCACCCGCTCCTGCGAATACGACAGCAGCTGCAGCGCCCGCATCGCCTCAAGCGAATCCTTCACGCTCGCGAACTCCGTCGTCGTCACCCATAGCACGATCGTCGCCACGTCCACCGCCAGCTCCGCGATCTCGTTCAGCATCCCCGACGTGTCCAGCACCACCGTGTCGTAGTGCCGCGCCAGGAACGCGATCACCTTCCGCACGTCGTCTTCCTTGATCTTCCGCCACTCCAGCACCGACGGCCCCGCCAGCACGTCCAGGTCGCTCAGCCCGTGCCGCACCACGTACCGCGGGATGTCCTCGCGCTCCAGCCCGTCGATGTCCCGCACCATGTCGCCCAGCGTCCGCTCCGGCTGCACGTCCAGCATCCCCGCGATGTCCCCGAACCCGTTATCCAGGTCCACCACGCACACCGACGACCGCTCCAGCCGCGCCAGCGCCACCGCCAGGTTCGTGCTGATCGTCGACTTCCCGATCCCGCCCTTCGCCCCGAACACCGTCACGATCGTCCCCGTCGCCGCCGCCGCCGGCAGCTGCCCCAGCTGCCGCAGCTTCTTCTTCTCCTCCGCCTCCAGCGCCGCCATCACCGAGTCCCGCAGCGTCTCCGGCTTCACCGGCCGCGACAGGAAGTCCCGCGCGCCCGACATCATCACCTTCCGCATCGTCTCGATGTCCCGCGACGCCGAGTGCACCAGGATCGGCGTGTCCGGCAGCAGGCTCTGCAGCGACTCCACCGTCTGCAGCGGGCGCTCCATCGGCTCGCCCACCCCCACCAGCACCACGTCCGGCTTCGTCTCCGTCGCCGCCGACACCGCCTCCATCCCGAAGCCGCACTCGCCCGCCACCGTTAGCCCGGACGCCTTCACGGCCTGCCTCGTCTCGAACCGTGCCTGCACGTCGCTGTCTACGATCAGCACGGATGGTGTCTTCGCCACGCTGCCTCCGGGGTTCCTCTGTCGCTCGTCTCTCGTATCGTCTCTTGCGCCGCCGCCGCGCGCCCTACGGCGCGATCGAGTTCGGCAGCGCCACCGGCGCGTCCAGCCCCGGTACCGATGCGCTGTCGCCCGCCGGCCGCAGCGACAGGTAGATCTTCCCCTGCTCCTGCGCCAGCGCCAGCAGCCCCACGTCCTTCGGGTCCACCGCCACCGTGATGCTCCGCGCCGACGGCTGCGCCGCCGTGTCGTTCGGCCGCGCCCCCGCCTGGTTGTCCGCCACCGGCGTACCGTTCGCGTCCACCTGCGTCGTCACCTGCTGGCTCTTCTGCCCCACCGACAGCACTTCGATGTTCTGTAGCAGCGTGCTCGCCTGCTCGATGTTCGCGCCGTTCTTCTTGTCGATCACCGCCGTGATGTCGACCCGGTCGCCCGCCACGATCAGCCCGCCCACGCCCGTCGTCTCCGTCAGCGGCAGCGATACCGCGCGCTTGCCCAGCGGCACCAGGTCCGCGAACACCTTGTCCTTCGACGTCTGGCCGATCTTGCCGCTCGTGACCTGCTCGCCCTTCTGCAGCGGGTAGCGCGTCGTCAGCCCCACCAGCGTCTTCGAGTCGCCGAGAGCGCCCGCCAGCGCCGATGCCGTCGGCACGTCGCTGACCTGCAGCATCTCCGCGTCGATCTTCGTCCCCGCCTTGATGTCGCGCGCCGCGACCACCACCTTCACGGTGGAGCTGGCCGCCGTCTTGTCGTTGCTGCTCCCGCCGAAGTTGCTCAGCGCGAAGAACACCAGCACCGCCGCGAGCGCCGCGAGCCCCACCGCTCCGATGAAGAGCAGCCGGTTCGCCCGTTCCGGGCCAGCCTGCGTCAGTGGTCGTGCCATGGTGTTTGCTACCTCACTGCACTAAGAAGATCGAAAGTGATGCGCCCAGCACAGGCGGCGCCGGCGTGCCGCCGCCCTCCGGGATGTACGCCTTGACGAAGACGCCTTCCAGGGCATTGTCCTGGTTGCCGTTGTCTGTGCACTGCACGTCATCTGGCGACACCACGCCCGTGGGGTCGATGTAGACGCAGCCGAAGAGATAGAACGTCGCGAACCCCGCGACCGTGATCGTGTTCCCGCAGCCCGTCGCTGGGCATGGCTCGCCCAGGATGATCGTCAGGACGCGCGGGCTCACCACGCCGTTGCTGCAGACGTTCGGGATGAGCGTCTGTGCGTCGCCCCCCGCGCCGCTCGTCGCCCAGTTCGCGCCCGGCGCTCCGCCCGTGGGGAGGCTGAACACCTCCGTGAAGTCGTCGATGCCGCTCGCGCTCAACGGGCCGCCGAACGGCGGGATGCTGCCGTTCGAATCGTGGAACGATGCTGCGCCGTCGCAGAACCCCTCGCCCGGCGGCGGTGTATTCACCTGCACCTTCCCGCAGGACTGCGAGTTCCCCGTAAGGCGGCAGTTCACGCCCGCGGTGATGTCGCCTGAGTTGGAGCCCGTGGCCGTGTCGACGACGTCGCCGACGCTGCAGGTTGCCTGGGAGCCCTCGGCCACCTGTTCTCCCAGATTTGTCTTGTTCTTCGTGGTGCAGGCCGCCGGCGTGTCCGAGAGGCTCAGCGTCCCGAAGTTGCCGTCCGTGTTACCGCCGCCGTTCGTCTTGAACACGCATGTTTTGCCGATAGCCGGCTGCCCGCTCGCCTGGAAGCAAGCCGGGCTCGGCGCCCCGCCCGGAGCCGTGAAGAATGGCTCCCCGCCGGAGAGGCTCGTAGGCACGCCCACGCACGCCGTCGCACCCGCGCTGATGTCGATGTCCGTGCCCCCGAACGCGCGGCCAAAGAGCGATGGTTGCGGCGCGTCGATCACCGCCTGCACCCACGGCACGCCGGCAATCGGCTGCCCGCCGTTGACGTAGGGGCCGGTGCAGCCGCTCGTGCTGGCGGTCGTGGTAATGCCGCCGCTGGGCGCTCCGTTGTTACCCGCCCAGCTCTGCGCCTGCGCTTGCGCGCTCGCGGAGTCGGTCGGGTCATTGAGGTAGGCCATCGCGCCCGCGCGGGCTGCGACGTCAGCGTCCTTCTGCGACACGCGCCTGTGGCCCAGCCACATCCCCTGGTCGATCGCGAACGCCCCGAGGATCAGCACCACCGTGAAGAGCGCCACGAACAGCAGCAGCACCTGGCCGCGCTCGCCTCGCTTCAGCGCCTTCGGCGGTCGTCCGGTGCCAAACATCCTCTTGTCCATTTCTATTGGCACCCGCCGTTATTCTTGGGCTGCTGTGGAGTGGGGCACGGCGTTGCCGTCGCTGTCGGGGACGCCGCCAGCGCCGTCTGCGTCTCCCGGCAATGGTTCCCGTTGTTGCCGGGGTCGCATGTCGGTACCGGCGTCGGCGTCACCGGCGTGCTCGTCGCCGTCGGCGTCACCGGCGTGCTCGTCGCCGTCGGCGGTACCGGCGTGCTTGTCGCCGTCGGGGGCGCCGCCAGCGCTGTCTGCGTTTCCCTACAGTGGTTCCCGTTGTTGCCTGGGTCGCAGGTCGGCGTCGCTACCGGCGTATTCGTCGCGGTCGGCGTCGGCGGCACCGGCGTCGGCGTCGAGGGCGTGCCCCCCGTTGCGCCCGCGCAATCGCGCACGTCCAGGGTGTCCGCGGCGGCTACGGCGACCGAGCGCTCCAGCCGCTGCACGGCGCACGCGGTCACGGTCCATCCGCCGCCGCTGAACCAGTTCACGATCGGCGTCAGGAACTTGTAGTGGTATTTCGCCAGCACGCGGACCGACGATCCCACATTGCCGGCCGACTCGCCGTTCGCCCCCGTGATCCACTGCACGCAGATGACATCTTCGCTGCCGCTGGCGTAGTCGCCGCAATTCGTCGACGCGCCGTCGAGTTCGCCGTGCGCCTGTTGCTGCACTCGCGTCACGATGTCGCGCGCCGGGGCGCCCACCGCGCCCAGCCGCGCACCCTCCTTGGTCGCGTTGTTGATGTTGTTGTAGCGCCCCATCAGCAGCCCGCCGTCGATGACGGCGAAGACAAGGGCCATGAAGATAGGAAAGATCACCGCGAACTCGATGATTCCTTGGCCACGTTGTCGCCGAGAGCGCATTCTCTTACTCATTCAGACCAGACTGGGCGGGCAGGAAACCCTGCCCGCCCCTCTCGGTCGCGCTACGGTGCGCAGGTGTTCTTGAAGGTGACGCAATTGGCGATCGAGTTCTTCATGTCCGTGAAGACATTGGGGCTTAGCGCGAAGAGCGCGACCGCCGCCGCGATACCGATGGCGCCCGCGAGCACCGCGTACTCGATCAGGTCCTGCCCGTGCTCTTCCCTGAGCGATGCCATCGTGTTCGACACGAACGCGATCCCCTTCAGAATGATGTTGTTGATCACTGTATGATCCTCCTCAACCTGTGCTTGCCTGGTGCACCCCGACCGCCGGGGGACTTCCTGTGTTTGGTGGTGTCTGA
>Ga0315281_10009824_pt1 | contig 13251 bp, 25 predicted proteins | sample YL17G07_0_MG_FD_204540 | JGI IMG/M metagenome (GOLD analysis project Ga0315281, IMG submission 204540) | Sediment microbial communities from Yellowstone Lake, YNP, Wyoming, USA - YL17G07_0 | ecosystem: Environmental > Aquatic > Freshwater > Lake > Sediment | place: USA: Wyoming | collected... | reverse complement strand
AGCTCACGGTGCTGGGCGGCACCTGAGCAGGACCGCGGCCCTCAAGCAGTTCTGGGGCGAGGAGGTCAAGAAACAGCTGGAGTCGCGAGGGATAATTGTCCGAGCGGCGAAGATCTCGGTGATAGCCGAGGAAGCTCCGGGGAGCTACAAGTCTGTGGATAAAGTTGCGGAGATATCCCACAAGGCAGGGATCGCTCGCAAGGTGGCGAGGTTGGTCCCGATGGGAGTTACAAAGGGTTAGTCGACGATGAAAAAATCAAGAACCTCTCTATCAGTATTGTTGCCGGCTTCTTTCCTGGCGGATGCTGATACTCTACAGCAGAAGACTATGAAGGCTGGCTTCATCGGCCGTGCGTCTGCTATCTTTCACGTTTCGAAAGTTGTCATCTACAACGATGATGATTCACGAGTTTCAAATCAAACCGCCGAGGCTAAATTGCTGTCGACGCTTTTGCAGTATATGGAAACGCCGCAATATCTTCGAAAAATGCTCTTTCCGATGAGAGGAGAACTGCGTTACGCCGGATTGCTACCACCTCTACGCACACCACACCATCCACTCGGGGATGAAAAGACTAAGCAGGGCGATCATCGTGAGGCAGTGGTATTGAGTTCGAGCGAAAACTGCAGTATCTTGGAGCTCGGTTTGCCCAAAAAAGGTGTTCTAAACGAAAGGTTGAGGGTTGGTGAGAGGGTCACCATAAAACTTGGCAAACTTGTAGGAAATGAAATCGAAGTGGAGCTAGTTTCCAAAGCGGATGTCGGTGAGTACTGGGGGTATGAAGTCAAGCTTTCGGGAAATCTCGCGGATGCTTTAAAAGAGGCAAATGCAGATTATGTCGTAGGGACATCTCGCTACGGCCAAAATTTATATGAGGCCGTAAATGCGATAAAAAGTAGCAACCCAGGCAGCATGGCAGTGGTCTTCGGGGGGCCTCATGCGGGGCTCCTCGAGATCTGCAAGCGCCAGGGCATCGACGCGAAGGAGCTCTTCGATGTCGTGGTAAACACAATCCCCAATCAGGGGACTGCAACTGTCAGGACGGAGGAGGCGCTCATCGCAACCCTCGCGCTCCTGAACGTGCTGCTCGGGGGGTAAAAAAATGGGAAGGAGACCACACCATCCGAGGCGCGGCTCGCTGGCGTACATGCCGCGAGTGCGAGCGCCAAGACCAGTAGCCCATGTGCGGGTATGGCCAGCTGATGCTATCTTGCGGTTGCAGGGCTTCGTCGGGTACAAGGCGGGCATGACGCACGTTTTTATGATTGATGATCGTAAAGGAAGTCTCACCGCGGGACAAGAGATAGTCATGCCAGCTACTGTGATAGATGTGCCCCCGCTTGTTGTATGTGCAATAAAACTTTACGGCCAAACGACTCGCGGCTTCAACACTTTGATGGAAGTTTGGTCGAGCGCGCTTTCCAAGGACCTTGCTCGTGTTTTGGTTGTTCCAGAAAAATACGATCAACAAAAAGCTTTGTCGGAGGCTGAGGCCCTCGTCAAAGATGGTAAAGTTGTTGAAGTGAGATTGCTTTTACATACCCAGCCACGTCTGAGCAGCGTGCCGAAGAAAAAGCCCGACCTCGTCGAGATAAGCATCGGTGGCCCATCGATCGGGGAAAGATGGAACCGCTCCAAAGAGTTGCTTGGAAAACAGATAAAAGTGACCGATGTATTCAAGGAGGGCGAGTTCGTTGATGTTTCGGCGATCACCAAGGGTAAAGGTTTCCAGGGTCCGGTCAAGCGCTGGGGCATAAAAATTTTGCCGCGCAAGCAGGACGATGGCGCGCGCCAAGTTGGCACCCTCGGTCCGTGGAAGCCCCCTCGCGTGATGTGGACGGTTCCGGGCCCAGGTCAGATGGGCTACAATCAGCGCACGGACATCAACAAGCGCATTTTGAAGTTGGGAGTCAAGGGAGAAGAAGTGACGCCGAGTGGCGGATTCATGTGTTATGGTCCGGTGAAAGGAGATTACGTCTTGTTAGCTGGTTCGATACCTGGGCCGGCGAAGCGCCTTGTGCACCTCAGGCGCGCGATGAAGGGGCCGCCGCAAATAGCACCCCCATCTGTTACCTCGATAAGCATTGTTTCTCAACAGGGTGTATAAAATGGTTCATGTTTATTCTCTCGAAGGAAAGCCGACGGAAGAAATAGACCTACCCTCAATTTTTTATGAGGAGATAAGGCCCGATTTAATAAAGCGCGCGGTAATCTCCGCTCAGACTGCGAGGATTCAGCCATGGGGAGCGGACACGATGGCCGGGAAGCGGACTTCAGCTCACACATGGGGCAAGGGCCATGGTGTCGCTCGTGTTCAGCGCGTGAAGGGCAGCAGGTCTCCCGCGGCGGGGCTGGGAGCATTTTCGCCGCAGACTGTCGGGGGCAGGAGGGCTCATCCACCAAAGGTTGAGAAAATACAACATGAGCGAATCAACAGGAAAGAAAGACGGCTGGCGATCAGGTCAGCCATAGCTGCAACGAAGGAGAAAAAACTTGTTGAATTGCGAGGTCATTCGGTAGATAAAGTTTCTGAACTACCTATGGTCGTCGTGGATGATATTGAGGCGATCAAGAAGACCAAGCAAGCGAAAGAGTTGCTCGAGAAGCTTGGGGTTTGGTCCGATGTTGAGCGAGTGATAAATAGCCGAAAAGTTAGGGCCGGTAGAGGAAAGATGAGGGGCAGGCGTTATCGTCAAGCGGTAGGGCCGTTGATCGTGGTTGGCCAGAAGAGAGGCGTCGAACTTGGAGCTGGAAACTTGCCCGGTGTCGACGTTGTCAAGGTCGAGGTTTTAGGGGCGGAGAATCTTGCTCCGGGCGGCGTACCGGGCCGGTTGACGATATGGACGAAGTCAGCAGTTCAAAAACTAGCTGGAGGACTTTTTAGATGATTGACCCTCACAAGGTGCTGCTCTACCCACAGATGACAGAAAAGGCGGTGAAGCTCATAGAGGCTGAGAACAAGCTGACGTTCATCGTAGCTCAGGGTGCGACGCGCAGCGATGTCAAGAAGGCCATCGAAGTATTGTTTGAAGTAAAAGTGGAGAATGTCAAGATTGAGATAATGCCGAATGGGCGAAAGAAGGCGTATGTGAAACTCGCGCCAGAGTTTATGGCGGATGAGATAGCGAGTAAACTAGGGATGGTGTAGATGGGAAAGCGATTGAGGCTTCAAAGGCGGGGGAAGGGCTCCCCTGTATACAGGGCGAAGTCCTTCAGGCGGTTGGGCGAGGTCAGGCTTCCGCCTGTGCTAAAGGATAGTATAGAAACTGTAGTAGTCGATATACTTCACGATCCCGGCAGGGGTGCTCCAGTCGCGAGGGTGAGGTACGCAAATGGAGAAGAACGCTTAGTATTGGCTCCAGAAGGGATCAAGGTCGGAGATAAACTGACATGTGGCATCTCCGCTCCAGTTGAGCCGGGTAATACACTTTTTTTGGCCGAAGTTCCTGAGGGCACTTTGATACACAATATCGAGTCGCAGCCGGGCGATGGGGGACGTTTTGTCAGATCGCCTGGTGCTTGTGCTACTCTGATAGCTCATGAACTCGGGCGGGCGACCATCCAATTACCTTCAGGTGAGATAAAAGAATTTGACCCACGTTGTCGCGCGACGATCGGCGTAGTCGCGGGCGGTGGCCACGGGGATAAGCCGTTTATGAAGGCTGGCAAGCGACACCATTTGATGCTCGCGAAGGGCAAACCCTATCCAAAGGTTCGTGGAGTCGCGATGAACGTCGTCAACCACCCATTCGGCGGGAGAGGCAAGCACGCTGGCAGACCAAAAACGGTGGCGAGGGGTGCTTCGCCTGGGCAAAAAGTAGGGTTAATAGCGGCGAGGCGAACTGGCAAAAGGTGAGATGAGTGCCGAAGAAATTTATATTCAAGGGGTATGGGCTGGAGGAGCTACAAAAGTTGTCGTTGGACGATTTCGCCAAGCTGTTGCCGTCTCGTCAGAGGCGATCGCTCCTGCGTGGGCTGCCGACCACACATAAAAAATTGCTCGAGAGGATTCGCAGCGCGAGGGAGCTCCAGGAGAAGGAGAGCAAGGCAGTAACTGTTCGCACTCACTGTCGCGACATGTTGGTTCTGCCGGAGATGGTTGGACTAAAATTTGGGATCTATACTGGGAAGGAGTTTGTGATTGTCGAAATCAAGCCAGAGATGATCGGGCACCGCCTTGGAGAGTTTGCTCAGACGCGGAGGAAGGTCACGCATGGGACGCCGGGCATAGGCGCTACCAGAAGTTCGATGTACATTCCATTGAAGTGATCAAAATGCCGAAGTATGGTTATTCAGCCGAGGTCGAGGGGCCTTTTGCAAGAGCTCTCGGGAAGGAGATGAGGGTTTCGCCGAAGCACGCGATGGAGGTTTGTCGCGCCATTCGAGGGATGAAACTGACGGTGGCGAAGGATTATCTGCAAGATGTGGTCAAGAAGAAGAAAGCTGTACCATACAGGAGACATAAAAAGAAGATAGCGCACCGTGGAGGGATGACGAGCGGAGACGCGGGGCAGTACCCGGTGAAGGCGGCTAACGCGATACTCGAGGTTCTTGCAAATGCTGAAGCAAATGCGAAGTATAAAGGTATGGATGAAGAAAAGCTGAGGATCGTGCACGTGAGCGCTCAGAAGGGCATAACCATCCCCGGATTCCTGCCGCGGGCTTTTGCTAGAGCTACACCTTTCAGTAAACCGACGTCTAACATCGAGATAATTTTGAAGGAGGTATCCTAGTGCCAGTCGAGCGAGCAATAATCAAGCGTGGAATGAAAAGGGCTGGGCTCGAAGAGTTCCTTGAGAAGGAGCTCGAGAAAGCTGGCTATGGTGGAGTCGATGTTAAACGAGTTCCGATGGGCACGAGGGTTGCGTTGTACGTGGAACGCCCAGGAATAGTTATAGGTCGCAAAGGGCGGAGCATCAAAGACCTGACAGAGACGCTCGCCAAAGAATATGACATAGAGAACCCACAGGTGGAAGTTGTCGAGATCAAGTCACCGGAGTTGAACGCGAAGGTGATGGCGAAACGTTTGGCCTTCATGCTCGACCGCGGCATAAGCTCCAGGCGCGCAGGTTACATAATGTTGCGCCGGATAATGCGCGCGGGGGCAAGAGGAGTAGAGATAGTAATATCTGGGAAAATATCGGGGGAACGTCATCGCACGCAGCGCTTCTACGATGGTTACCTTAAGAAAGCTGGTGAGCCAGCGTTAAGTCTGGTCAGATATGGGTTCGCTGAGGCGAAGCTGAAACTCGGTATGGTGGGCGTAAAAATCAGAATAATGCCACCAGGTGTGCGGCTTCCAGATGAGATTCGATTTTTGGAGGAGGAAAAGAAAGTCGAGGCCAAACCAACAGAGGAGGCACAGCCAACTGCCGAGGTGCAGGAGAAAGTACCAGAAGCAGTTGAGGTGGAGCCAGCTGAAACACCTCCAGAGGAGCCCCAAGAAGCAAAACCCGAGGATGAAAAACCACCCGAAGGAGAGGAGAAGAGTGGCGATACTTAGGTCAGATGAGATCCGTGACATGAACATCGACGAGATGAAGGCGAAGCTCATGGAGCTACGGTCCGAGCTGGCGAGGGAGCGGGCGGTAATTGCATCTGGCGGGTCGCTCGAAAACCCAGGGAGGATACGTGAACTCAAACATAGCATCGCAAGGTTGCTCACGATAATAAAAGAAACTCAGAAAAGAGGAGGTGCACGGTCAAGTGCCGGAAGTATGTGAAGTGTGCGGGTTGCCCAAGGAGCTCTGTGTCTGCGAAGAGATAGCGCGCGAGCAGCAGAGAATAAATGTCTACTCGATGAAGCGGAAGTTCGGAAAAAAAGTGACGATTATCGAGGGCATCGATGAAAAACAGCTCGACCCCAAGGAGTTGACGAAGAAGCTGAAGTCGAAGCTCGCATGCGGTGGGACCTGGAAGGATGGCAGGATAGAGCTGCAAGGTAACCACACGATGCGCGTCAAAGAGGTGCTCGTGGAGATGGGCTTCTCGCAGGACATGATAAACATAAAATAAGGTGGAAAATATGCCGATAACAAAGCAAAATGTGTCGAAGCACGAGTTGATTGGCTTAGAGGCGAGAGTGGTCAATAGTTCGGATAAGAATTTGATCGGTACATATGGCACCATCATCGACGAGACAAAGGACATGCTCGTCATCGATCAAGTCGGAAAGCCGAGGATAGTGCAGAAGAAAAGTTCCGTCTTTAAGTTGACCCTGCCTAGCGGAGAAGATATCGATGTCGACGGAGCGAAGCTCGTCGCTAGGCCGGAGGATAGGATAAAGAAGAGGGTGAAATGATGGTCGGACTTGGTATAGAACCACCGAAGGAAAAGTGCGATGATAAGAATTGTCCATTCCACGGCAAGCTGTCGGTCAGAGGGCGCGTTTTTACAGGCATGGTGGTCAGCGACAAGATGTCTAAAACTGTGGTGGTTGAGTGTGAGCACATGCACAAAGTTAGCAAGTACGAGCGCTACGAGCGTAGAACGTCGAAGCTTCATGCGCACAATCCGCCTTGTATAAATGCGCGCATCGGCGACAAGGTCAAGTTCATGGAGTGTCGGAAGTTAAGCAAGACGAAGACATTTGCGATAGTTCAGAGGATGGTGGCCTGAAATGGGTAAGAAGGGTGCAGGTGTATCGATTGGTGTTTCGCCAGTGACACCGGTGAAGGCGCTCATGGTTGGTAGCAGGCTCCTGTGTGCTGACAACACTGGAGCGAAGGAGCTGCAGATCATCATGACGATAAAATACACGGGCACGCGAAGACGCACGCCAAAAGCCGGTGTAGGAGATATGGTGGTCGCATCCGTCAAGAAAGGCACGCCGGAGCTGCGCAAACAAATTGTACGCGCGATCATTATCAGGCAAAGAAAGGAATACCGCCGCACGGATGGTATTCGTATAAAATTTGAGGACAATGCAGCAGTTTTGATGACTCCTGAGGGGGCGCCGCGTGGTTCGGAGATAAGGGGGCCGATAGCTCGCGAGGCTATCGAGCGCTGGCCACGCGTGGCAGGTATAGCTGCGATAGTCGTTTAGGTGAGATGATGAGTTCAAAACAACCACGAAAGCAACGCCTACGTCTCTATTCGGCGCCACTGCACGTGAGACACAAACACTTCGGCGCGAGGCTGAGTGACGATTTGAAAAAAGAGCACAAGTGCAAGACTCTTCCTGTGCGCAAGGGTGACAAAGTAAAGATCATGCGCGGTGACTTCAAGGGCATCGAGGGAGATGTTACAGAAGTGGATATGAAACGTTATCACATTTTTGTCACCGGCGTTACTACTGCAAAAGCTGATGGAACTCAGGTGACGCGACCAATTCACCCCTCGAACGTTATGATAACCAAACTCAAGTCGGATAAGGAACGTGATAAAATACTGAAGAGGAGGGCAAAAGTTGGCAAAGAAGGGACAAAGTAGGCACCTCAAGCGATATGCGGCATCCAAAGTGCTCAAGTTGCCGCGCAAGTCGATCGTTTGGATGGTCAAACCAGCCCCCGGGCCACATCCAAGCGATGAGAGCATACCGTTGCAGCTCGTGGTTCGAGAGTACTTGGGTCTCGCGCGGACAGCCAGAGAGGGGGGTAGGCTGTTGAACGAAAAACACGTTCTTGTGGACGGCAGAGTCAGAAAAGATTCGAAGTTTCCCGTCGGATTGATGGACGTCGTGCAGTTGCCAACTTTGAACAAAAGTTATAGAGTTTTGTTGAATACACGGAGACGCTTGGTTTTGTGTGATATTCCGCAGGAGGAAGCTCGGTTCAAGCTGTGCAAGGTAGTCAGGAAAAGCACGATATCTGGCGCGCGTGTCCAGCTCACATTTAACGATGGGAGGACGCTCGCTGGGGACTTTGGAGAATTTAAGCTTAGAGACACAGCAAAGCTATCCCTGCCTGATCAGAAAATCCTCGAACGAATTGCATTTGGAAACGGAGTGGTAGCTTTAGTCACAGGGGGGGCGAACGTTGGGAAAGTGGGCAAGATAGTGGAAGTAAAAATGATCGAAGGCACTCAGCCAAATATAGTGATTCTTGAGGCCCCGGATGGCACGACATTTCAGACTTCGGAGGACTACGTGTTTGTGGTCGGGAAGGAAAAACCGATTGTAACTTTGGCGGGGTAATCGAATGAATCCGATGCGCGAGATCAAAATCGAAAAAGTGACTTTGAACATAGGCGTAGGCGAGGGCGGTGACAAACTCGTCAAAGCAGAAAAGGTCATGGAAAAAATCACGGGGAGAAAACCAACTAGGACATTTGCAAAGAAGTCAGTTCGAGATTTCAAAATAAGGCTCGCGGACCCGATAGGGTGCAAGGCCACATTTCGGGGCCAAGAAGCTGAGAAGATACTAAAAAGAACGTTTGAAGCTGTTGAGAAAAAATTGAGCTCCAGAGTTTTCGATACTCAGGGCAACTTTTCATTTGGAGTTAAGGAGCACATCGATATCGCCGGCGTAGATTATGATCCGGAAATAGGCATTTTCGGTATGGATGTTTGTGTCACGTTGTGTAGGCCAGGTTACCGAATCAAGCACCGAAGATGCAAGCAACGAGATATCCCGGCGGCTCACCGCGTGACTAAAGATGATGCTATAAACTTCGTGAGCCAGAAGTTCGGGGTACAGGTGGTCTGATGACGAAGCGTAAATTTGGTAAGGGTGCTCATAAATGCGTAAAGTGCGGCAGATCTGGCCCAGTTTATCAGTGTTACGGGTTGAACATGTGTAGAAGGTGCTTTAGGGAGATGGCGCCGAAGATGGGCTTCAAGAAGTACAAATAGGTGAAAAAAATGTTGATGGATCCTCTTGCAAATGCGTTGTCGGCGGTAAGGAGCTATGAAAAAGCCAGAAAGATGAAGATAATCGTAGCTCCAGCTTCTAAGCTCGTCGGTCATGTGCTGCACGTCATGCAGCAGGATGGCTTCATCGGAGAATTTGAATTTATCGACGATGGAAAGGCAGGAAAGTTCCGGATCCAGTTGCTCGGTAAGATCAATGAGTGTGGGGTCATCAAACCTCGGCATGCTGTCAAATGTGATGAGTATGAGAAATGGGAAAAGAGGTATCTACCTGCGGCCGGGTTTGGAACCTTGGTGGTTTCGACGCCAAAGGGGATCATGGGTCATTCCACTGCGAAGGATCAGAAATTTGGAGGGCGCCTCTTGGCGTTCGTGTACTGAGGTGTTTGTACGGCGGTAGCAAGTATCACAGAAGAGGTCAAAATACCCGAAGGAATCCAGGCGAAGCTAGATGGCAAGCTTATCGAAGTCAGTGGGCCGAAGGGCAAGCTCGTTCGCAGGTTCGACATCCAGGGGATAGGGCTCAAGCAGGGCAGTGGTGCGATAATAGTTGAGGCGTCTCTCCCAAGGCGTAAGCAGCGCTCGGCAGTTGGTGCAATTAAATCTCACCTCCAAAACATGTTCGATGGTGTGAAGGATGGGTTCAAATATAAACTCAAAATCGTCTACGCACATTTTCCGATAACTGCGAAGGTTGAGGGTAAGAAATTACTGATACAAAATTTTCTCGGAGAGAGAAGCCCGAGGGTAGCGAAAATCGTTGGAGATGTGAACGTCAAAGTTGAGGGCGACGAAATAACCGTGGAAGGAATAAACAAGGAAGAAGTGGGCCAAACCGCGATCAACATAGAACAGGCGACGGTCGTCAGACACCGCGATCGGAGGACATTCCAAGATGGCATATACATTGTCTCGAAGGAGTGAAAAAAATGAAGAAAAAAAGCAAGCCGAAATTTAGGCGGCAGGAGTGGTTCCAAGCCAAGCGGTTGGGTGAGAAATGGCGCCAGCCGCGTGGTTTGGACAGCAAGATGCGTTTATGTAGGAAAGGAAAACCTACTATGCCATCCATCGGATACAAATTGCCAAAAGAAATTCGAGGATTACATCCTTCTGGGTTCGCGGAAGTGATGGTGGACAACCCGAAAGCGCTCGAAAAAATTAATCCAAAGAAATACGTAGTTAGGATTGCATCGGCTGTCGGAAGGAGGAAGAGGGACGCGATAATCAAACGCGCTCAAGAACTCAAAATTAGAGTAGTAAATCCACGAGGTGTGAAAATTGAAGCTGAACACGCAAAGAAGGCTGGCAGCTAGGATACTTGGGGTTGGAGTAAACAGGGTCTGGATAGACCCAACAAAGATCACAGAAGTCTCCACAGCGATTACCAGCGATGATATCAAACAGCTCATCCACGATGGGACGATAAGAGCTAGGCCCGAGCGTGGGGTGAGCAGGGGGAGGGCAAGAGTTCGCATCGACCAGCGTAAACGTGGCAGGAGGCGGGGCGTCGGTAGCCGGAGAGGGACGGCCAAGGCAAGGAAGCCAAAGAAAGCCGCGTGGATTAGGACGGTACGCCCGCTGCGCCTCATGTTGCGCGAACTTCGTGATAAAGAGGTAATAGAAAGGAGAGAATATCGCCGGCTTTACCGCATGGTTAAAGGTGGGTCTTTCAGAAGCAAAGCACACCTTCAGACCTACCTTAAAGAAAAAGGTTTGATCAAGGGATAGTCATGCCGAAGAAGATGGGTCCTAGGTGGAGGGTTCAGTTCAGGCGCAAGCGCACGGCCAAGACAGATTACAGGCAGCGCCTCAGGCTCCTGCGCTCTGGAAGGCAGCGCTTGGTGATTAGGCTCTCGCTAAAACATATTTCCGTTCAGATAGTGCGTGCAGCTCCAAGTGGGGACGAGACTTTGGTTTCCGCCCACTCGAAAGAGCTTGGAAAACTCGACTGGAAGGGTCATACATCCAATCTGCCCGCGGCGTATCTTGTGGGCCTGCTTTGCGGTCATCGCGCTCGTAAGGAAGGCATCGAAGAGGTCATCTTGGACATAGGCATGCAAACCCCAGCAGCTGGCGGAAAGATATTCGCGGCGCTGAAGGGCGTGCTTGACGCTGGTTTGAATGTACCACATGGCGAAGGCGTCTTCCCAGCAGAGGAGAGGATACGTGGCGATCACATCGCGCAGTATGCTGAAAAGCTGAAATCCGAAGATGAGGACACCTACAAAAAAGTGTTTTCGAACTATCTGCAGAGGGGATTTCCACCTGAGCAGCTACCACAGCACTTTAATCAAATCAAGCAGGCGATAATTACGCAGCATGGGGCATGAAGATGACACAACGTGGAAAAGCACAACGTAGAAAAGTGACTGTAGAAAAATTTGATATCTCGCTGTGGCAGCCACGCACAGAAATAGGGCGGATGGTTAAAGAAGGAAAGATAACTAGCATCTCCGAAATACTGCGCAAGGGCCAAAGGCCACGCGAGTCCGAGATCATCGATGCTTTGGTGCCGAATTTGGAGGAGGACGTCCTTGGGATAGCTAGCGTGCAGCGAATGCACAAGTCAGGCAGGCGCGCCAAATTCAGGATCGTTGTTGTTGTTGGCAATCGCGATGGCATAGTTGGCGTGGGTCATGCGAGTGTGCGCGAGATAGGACCGGCGATACGAAAGGCGATGACCAAAGCTAAGGTGAACATCATCGAAGTTGCCCGTGGCTGCGGGAGCTGGGAGTGTGGTTGTGGAAGGCCACATTCGGTTCCTTTTGAGGTGTCCGGACACAGCAGCAGCGTTCAGGTAACCATAAAGCCGTCTCCGCGAGGCTTGGGTATCGCAGCAGCGAAAGTTCCAAAGATAATTCTGAATCTTGCTGGAGTCAAAGATGTATGGATGCAATCTCGAGGACAGACCACGACTACCTTAAATTTCGCCCTTGCAACATTTGATGCGCTGAAGGAAACTACCAAGATGGCGTTGCGAGAGTCTCAGAAGGGCATCGTAGCCGGTAAGGCTGGTGAGACAAGTGGTTAGGTTCGCTGTGATAAGAATTCGTGGGACAGTAGAACTTCGCGGCGATATCAGAGAAACATTGAGGATGTTAGGTTTGACGCGGGTCAATCATTGTGTTATCATCGATGACGATCAATCATACAAGGGCATGCTCCAGAAGGCGAAGGACTACATAACTTGGGGCGAGGTCAGGCAAGATGTAGTTGAGGCGCTCTTGCGTAAACGAGGGCGGCTTGCGGGAGATAAGAAGCTGTCCGACGAATATGTGAAATCGAACACATCATTTGCATCGATTGCGGAGCTGGCGAAGGCGGTTTCAGCGGGTGAATTCAAACTTTCGGCGCCAACTGGGTTAAAAAAAGTTTTTCGGTTGCACCCGCCGAGAAAAGGATATCGGGCGACGAGGCGCCCATTCAAAGACCTGGGAGATTTGGGCTATCGCGGCGATAAAATAAACGAACTTATCCTTCGTATGATTTAGGTGATCGATATGGTGGTTCGCAGGCGTAGAAAAATTAAGAAGTATCGCGGGTCGCGCACGGTTGGTAGAGGTTGCGCGAAACGTGGCCGTGGCTCTGGTGAGAAGGGAGGCAAGGGGCTCAGCGGTGGCCACAAACAGAAATGGTCGTACATCCTCAGATACATGCCGGACCATTTTGGGAAGCATGGCTTCGTTCGACCGGATGAAGTCAGTGCCGAAATTCTCGCGATAAACATCGGGGATATAGACGAACACATAGATGAGCTGGTGGAAAAGGGCGCCGCGAGACGTGAAGAAAACAAGTTCGTCGTGGATATGAGCAAGATCGGCGTCGATAAAGTGCTCGGCGGCGGGAAGGTGACGCATGCCATCGAAGTAATCGCCAAGGAATTTTCTGAGTCAGCCAAGAAGAAGCTCGACGAGGCCGGCGGCAAGGCGGTCGCGGGTGGGGTCTGATGGAAGAGGAGAAACCGCGATCCAAGCTCTATGTCTTCGAGCCACTCATTCACAGGTTGCCGGAAGTTGCGGTCCCGAAGCGTCATGTTGCGTTCAAGGAACGTTTCTTGTGGACTGGCGTGGCGTTGGTCCTCTTCTTCATCATGGTTCAGATTCCGCTTTATGGGACGACTGGTGATCGTGGCAGCTTTTTTGGATATTTGAGGTATGTGCTTGCAAGCCACGCGGGCTCGATAATGGAGCTCGGTATAGGTCCGATAGTCACTGCGGGCATCATAATGCAGCTTCTGGTCGGCGGGAAGATAATAAAATTGGACATGAGCGACCCAGACGATCGCGCTTTGTTCACGGGTGTACAAAAAATTCTCGCGATAGTAATGGCGATATTCGAGGCGTCGATGCTTGTATTTGGTGGCTGGTACAGTACTGGAGCATCGGTACCGCTTTCCACAGGGGCCAATGTATTTTTGATAGTTCAGCTGGTGCTCGGCGCG
>Ga0315281_10009823_pt1 | contig 13251 bp, 13 predicted proteins | sample YL17G07_0_MG_FD_204540 | JGI IMG/M metagenome (GOLD analysis project Ga0315281, IMG submission 204540) | Sediment microbial communities from Yellowstone Lake, YNP, Wyoming, USA - YL17G07_0 | ecosystem: Environmental > Aquatic > Freshwater > Lake > Sediment | place: USA: Wyoming | collected... | reverse complement strand
ATCTCGAACAGGACAGTGAAACGACTCCGCGCCGATGATAGTGTACATACGTATGTGAAAGTAGGTCATCGTCAGACTCCTTACAAAGCAAAAACCCCCGCCAGAAATGGTGGGGGTTTTTGCTTTGCAGCGGTCCAACAAATATGACCTACTTGAACGAAGTGACAAGACGCCGCATCGCGGCTTCTTGCGGTGAAGGCTAACATGAGGCACGAATGTTAAGCCCCAGAGGGGCGGCCGCAGCCAAAGTAGGTCATCGACCGCAGAGGACACAGGATCGTTGATTAACAAGGCTTCATCAATTCTCTACTTACTTACCAATTTGTAAAAGTTATGGTCGTATAATTTCACTTGCGGTTGCCAATATATTAGAATATGCTTATAAACATTGCTAGCTCAATTAGGCTATATAAACAGAATGAATGGAGAAAAAAATGTATTACATCGTTGAAAGCAAAAAAACGTTAGAACAAGCCTCTAATGATTTGGAAACAGCAGTCAAGAATCATAAGTTTGGTGTATTACACGTGCATGATATCGGCGCCACATTGCGCGGTAAGGGTTTTGATTTTGCTGACCAATGTAAGGTGTTTGAAGTGTGCAATCCTGGTCAGGCTTCAAAAGTAATGGCAACTGATATGCGTTTGAATATGGCGCTACCTTGCCGTATATCTGTTTATTCCGAAAAGGGAAAAACCATGATAGGCATGATCAAGCCAGAGCCTATGCTGGAAATGCTGTCCAAAGATGCCAATCTGGGCAAGATTGCCAAAGAAGTGCAAGCTGATATGATCAAAATGATAGACGAAGCAAAATGATATTAGTTATTGGCTGTGACTGAGTCTACATTCAGTTGTAGCCAGTATTCAAGCAGGGCCAGATGCCATAGTTTGCTGCCCTGAATTCTGGTCAAATATTTTTCTGGTTCAGCCAACAGTTTTTCCACATACTCTCGCTGGTAAAGGCCACGTTTGATGCATGCCTGCGACAACAGGATCCCCCTCATAAACTCAAGAAATTCACCGCGTACATATTTCAAGGCCGGTACCGGGAAGTAACCTTTGGGTCTGTCTATCACAGAGTCTGGTATTAGCCCACGGGCAAGTGCTTTAAGCGGGAATTTTCCACCTTCCTTTAATTTAAGCTCCGGTGGCATTTTGGCGGCAAGTTCTACGAGTTCGTGATCCAGAAAGGGAACCCTTGCCTCTAGTCCCCAGGCCATCGTCATATTGTCCACCCGTTTAACGGGATCATCGACAACCAATGTGGTTGAGTCAAAACGCAGTACTTGATCAAGAAAGGTATCTGCATCGGGTTTGTTCAATTCGTTTGCTACAAGAACGGATGTAACGTCTGTCGCATGGTAAGCAGTGCTAATCATTTGTAGAAATTCGGCATGATCCCGATCAAAATAATTTGAGCTGAATTTTTCCAGTGTAGTACCAGTAGTTTGGTTCATCACCGGATACCAGAAATAGCCACCAAAAACTTCATCCGCGCCCTGGCCGGACAAAACCACCTTCACCTCCTCTGATACTTTTTCGCTTAATAAGTAAAATGCAATTGCATCCTGGCTTACCATGGGTTCGGCCATATTGGAGACTGCTTCGGGTAAGCGTTTTAAAACTTCAGAATTGGGAATAAGGAATTTGTGATGGCGGGTATTGAAGTGTTCGGCCACCTGGTCAGAATATTCGAACTCGTCACCTTTCTCAGCGCCGTCGCCTATGTCTTCAAAGCCCACGGAGAAAGTCAATAAATTTTCTACGTGGTCAGCCAAAAGGCCCACAATCAGGCTGGAATCCAGCCCTCCGGAGAGCAATACACCTACTGGTACATCAGAAGCTAGGCGATGGCGCTCAACCGCGCGGCCCAGCACAAAGCGAGTTGCCTTGAGCCAATCCTGTTCGGATAAAGCCTGCTCTGGGCGGGTAGCATCAAGCTTCCAGTAAGTGTGATGAGTTATAGTCCCATCGGGCTTGAATGTCATCGTGGTGGCAGGCGGTAATTTTTTGACGCCGTTCAGGATGGTTCGAGGAGCAGGAACGACAGCGTGCAGCGTGAAATGATGATGCAGGGCAATTGCGTCGATGCTGGTGTCTATGCCGCCCGCTGCCAGCAAGGCTTGTATGTTTGAAGCAAAGCGCAGTCTGGCGCCGTCGAGCGAATAATAAAGGGGTTTAATGCCGAAGCGATCTCTGGCCATAAACAGGGTCGCATTGCGCATATCCCACAGCGCAAAGGCAAACATGCCGAAGAAACGCTCCACGCATTTCGCCCCCCAGGCATGGTAGGCCTTGAGGATGACCTCGGTGTCACCTTCGGAAAAGAAGGCATAGCCCATTTCCTGCAACTCGGCACGCAGCTCTTTGTAGTTGTAGATAGTGCCGTTAAACACCAGTGACAGGCGTAGTTCCTTGTCTACCATGGGCTGATCAGCGCTGGCGGATAGGTCAATAATGGAAAGCCTGCGATGCCCAAAAGCCAAAGGCCCGTCACTGATCATTGCCTCGTGATCGGGGCCGCGGCGAGCAATTTTTTCCGACATTCGCTTAATGATAGAGAGGTCGGGGCTGGAGCCGTCGAAGCGTAATTCACCGCAGATGCCGCACATAGAGAGCCGTAGCCTTTTAAAAATTAATGAATAATTATACTGTCAGTGAGAGATGTTGTTGGCTGGCTTTATATAACGATAGGGTGATCAGGCAGTTCATTCGATTTGTGTGCATTTGAAGGAAAGTGCTGCTGCAGCAGATCCGTAATTGCGGCTACTCCCTGGAGAGTTCCGCCTTCAAAGTCACCCTTGCGGAATTTGCTTTCCATGTTCCGACAAATGTTGACCCATTCGGCTGTGCTGACTCTTGCATTGATGCCCCTGTCGGCCACGATTTCTACCCTATGGTCGGCCAGCAGCAAGTAAATCAGCACACCTGAATTGTGCTCGGTATCCCATACCCGCAGTTGTGAAAATATCTGCAGTGCACGTTCACGGGAATTGATCCCGGAGAGTAAATCCTGCCATTCCAGTCCGGATTCCACCGCGAAACGCAACTCTCCCATATGTAATTTTTCGGAGTCTCGTATCGCAGCAGTAATGGTTTGCATGCTGCGTTGCGGGAAGCGTAGCCTTACATGCCAGCGTGCAGAAAAAAGATGTTTAACGAAGCGCATAATTTTTTTCATTTACCAATCCCCCGAGGCACCGCCACCGCCAAAGCCGCCCCCTCCGCCAGAAAATCCGCCGCCGCCCCCACCGGAAAATCCGCCTCCGCCGCCACCAAAGCCACCGCCTCCCCAGCCACTTCCGCCGCCTTTGATCAGTGCAAAGAAGAAGGCAACCAGGCCAAAGATGATGGCAAAAATCATGCCGCCTCCCAGCAGCATTGTGAGAAAACCAACCAGACCACCATTAATCAATGCCCCCGGGAATGTACCAAATATACTGCGCAATATCGCGCCGCTAATCAGGGCGACAACAACCAGGAAGATGAAGTTGTTCTCGATGGAGGAGCCGTTATCACCGCTTGGTTTTGCCGGAGCAGGCAGCGTTTCGCCCTTTATCACTGCATCGATGCGTGTAATGCCGGCTACGATGCCGCCGTAGTAGTCTCCCTGTTTGAAATGCGGTGTAATGTCATCGGCTATGATGCGCTTGGCAATGGCATCTGGCAGTGCACCTTCCAGCCCGTAACCCACCTCGATGCGCAATTTTCGGTCAGCTTTGGCGATCAGCAGCAGTACGCCATCATCAACATTTCTACGGCCAAGCTTCCACTGCTCCACTACACGAATAGAGTATTGCTCTATAGTTTCCGGTTGCGTGGAGGGGACTAATAGAACTGCGATCTGGCTGCCTTTTTGTGCTTCCAGAGCTTGCAGTCTGGCCTCCAGCGTTGCTTTTTGTTCCGCAGTGAGCGTGCCGGTGAGGTCGGTGACGCGTTCAGTCAGAGCCGGGACAGCCACATCCTCCGCTGTTGCGGTGAGTGTCAGCAGGCAAAGCAACAGGGCTGTCAGCCAACGGCGCATGGCTTATTTACCGAAATCAACTTTAGGTGCAGTTGAAATGGCTTTTTCGTTTTCCACTGTAAAGCTGGGTTTGGTCTTGTAGCCGAACAGCATCGCAGTCAGATTGTTGGGGAAAGTGCGAACTGTCACGTTATATTCCTTGACCGCAGAAATATAACGGTTGCGCGCCACTGCAACACGATTTTCGGTTCCTTCAATCTGCGCCTGCAAATCCCTGAATGAGGCATCGGCTTTAAGTTGCGGATAGTTTTCTGATACAACCAGCAAACGGGATAGCGCTGAAGTCAGTTCGCCTTGGGCAGCCTGAAATTTGGCAAAAGCCTGTTCGTCGTTGAGCAATTCAGGTGTTGCCTGAATCGAGCCCACGCGGGAACGCGCATTGGTGACCGCTTCCAGTACCTCTTTTTCGTGGGCGGCATAGCCTTTGACGATATTCACCAGGTTAGGCACCAGGTCAGCACGACGCTGATACTGGTTGATCACCTCACCCCAGGATGCGGTGACACCCTCATCAGTGGTCTGGATGGTGTTATAGCCGCAGCCTGAGAGGGTTAATGCGGAAAGAATAAGTGTCAGTGTCAGCAAAATGCGCATGGTTGCTCCTTTACATGATAGAAAATAAAAAATCAGCGATCGGGTAATTCTACGTATTTACGTTTAACGACGTTGGGCAGCTATTGGGTAATTTCAAGGGGCAAGGAAACCTTGTCCACCACACGGCGCAGCACAAAGCTGGAGTGCACCCCCGTTACCCCTTCAATACGGGTAATCTTATTGAGCAACAATTCCTGATACGCGTCCATATCGCGCACGACCACCTTGAGCTGATAGTCGGCATCTTGGCCGGTAATCAGCAGGCATTCCAGTACATTGTGAATCTCACTAATCTTCTTTTCGAAATTGGCAAAGCGGGCAGGGGTATGTCTATCCATAGAAATATGGATTAATGCCATCAGTGTGAGTCCTAGCTTTTTGGCATCCAGCATTGCATGATAACCCGCGATGATGCCAGCCTCCTCCAAGGTGCGCACGCGACGCAGGCAGGGTGAGGGTGACAGGCCGATGCGGTCGGCCAGTTCCTGATTGCTGATGCGTCCATCTTCCTGCAGGGCCTCAAGAATATGTTGATCGTAGCGGTCAATTTCCATTTGCTAGCGCTGTGTCGTGTATGATTGGCATAATATACCGTATTATTACTTATAAGAGCAATAATATTGCCATAATATGCAACACAAGAGCTTATTTCGCAATCATATTTCGCTGCAATTGCCCTATCATGCTCGTCGTAAGCAAGCACTCATCCTGCTGGATGTGAAGAAAAGCTCAGGAGCGAAATCATGAAAGCGTTTGACCACAACAAGTACAAAGCCAATCCGGTTACTACAATGGGCAACCGGCAATGGCCCAGCCGCACCATCACCAAGGCGCCCATCTGGGCCAGTGTAGACCTGCGCGACGGCAACCAGGCTTTGCTGGAGCCGATGAACGTGGGGCAAAAACGCCGCTTGTGGGCTTTGCTGGTCAAGTTGGGCTTCAAGGAAATCGAGGTGGGCTTTCCTTCTGCCAGCAAGCCGGATTACGATTTTGTGCGCTGGTTGATAGAAGAAAAGCAGATACCCGATGATGTCACCGTGCAGGTATTAGTGCAGGCGCGTGAAGATTTGATCGTGCGCACCTATGAGGCCTTGAAGGGCATCAAGCGTGCGACCGTGCATTTCTATAACTCCACTTCAACCGTGCAGCGCGAACGCGTGTTCGGCATGGACAAGCAGGGCATCACCGCGATTGCGACAAAAGGCGCCGAATGGGTCAAACGCGAAGCGGCCAAATATCCGGAAGTTACCTGGTCTTTTGAATACTCACCCGAGAGCTTCACCAATACTGAAATGGATTACGCGGTAGAAATTTGCGAAGCGGTAATGGAGGTGATGCAGCCCACGCCGAAAAACCGCTTGATTATCAATTTGCCTTCCACCGTCGAAAGTACCACGCCGAATGTATTTGCCGACCAGGTGGAATATTTTGCCACGCATATCAGCCGCCGCGATTCGATCATCCTGTCAGTACACACGCACAACGACAGGGGCTGCGCCGTGGCCGCTGCGGAGCTGGCAATATTGGCTGGCGCTGACCGCGTCGAAGGTACCCTGTTGGGTAACGGCGAACGCACCGGCAATATGGACATTATCACCATGGCGATGAATCTCTACAGCCAGGGCGTAGATCCTGAGCTTGATCTGTCCAATCCGGATGAAATCATCCAGGTGGCAGGCGAATGCACCAGCATTCCCTTGCATCCACGTCATCCCTGGGTGGGTGAGCTGGTGTACACAGCTTTTTCCGGCAGCCATCAGGATGCAATCCGCAAATGCCTGCAAAAACAGCAGCCGGATGAGCACTGGCAGGTGGCGTATCTGCCGATAGACCCCAAGGACATTGGCCGCGATTATCAGGCGGTGATACGCGTCAACAGCCAGTCGGGCAAAGGTGGCGTGGCTTTTGTGCTGGAGCGCGACTACGGCTTGAGCTTGCCGCGCTGGATGCAAGTGGAGTTGGCGCAACTGGTGCAAAAAGAGAGTGAGCAGCGCAGCGGCGAGATAGACAGCGCGACCATCCATGCTATTTTTACCCAACGATTTGTTGCTGACAAAACCCCTCTGGCACTCAACGGCTACAAGCTGGAACGTGCAGACGGACAAGATTTAATACAAGCCCAAATCGTGGAAAATGGCAGCGAATATTCACTGCATGGCAATGGTGAAGGTGCCTTGTCAGCATTTATCGATGGCTGGATGAGCCGTAGCGGTCAACAGATCAGTGTGGTGGACTATAACGAGCATGCGATTGGTGCAGGTACCAACGCAGAGGCTGTGGCGTATGTACAACTCAATATTAACGGCCAGCGCGTGTCGGGAGCTGCATTCGATCACGATACGGTGAGTGCGTCGCTCAAGGCGGTTCTTTCTGCGCTGAACCGAAGTATGGTTACAGAAGTTATGTAAAAAGTAAGGCATAAATGTGTATGTGACTGGAGCTTGGGCCTAACCGCTCAAGCTTTTTTTATGAAAATTCATGGCAAAGGTATAGGTTGATAATCAATCACTAATGTGGTGCAGCATGTCGTCGATACTGAATACTTTTGCACTAAATTGATGCCATGTTTTTTTGGGGACTAATACCTATCTTTTAACTTATTGAATAGGAATCGGGTATTGCTTATTCGACTAGGGTGGCACATTCATTGCTTATTAAGCATGTACCAACGCTGTCAGTATTTATTGGCAGGTTGTTGCGTATTAATTTTAATCTTAGGGGGTTTAAATGCAACGTCGTCATTTTCTGAAAAAATCAATTGTTATTGCATCATTGGCAGCGATGGGCGCGATGAGCGGGCTCGCATTCGCGGGTGATAAGGATCCTATTAAGGTGGGGATTCTGCACTCACTTTCCGGCACCATGGCTATTTCTGAAACATCTCTGAAAGATGTGGCGTTGATGACCATTGCCGAGATCAATGCAAAGGGTGGTTTGTTGGGCCGCAAGCTGGAAGCGGTGGTTGTGGACCCAGCCTCTAACTGGCCGTTATTTGCGGAAAAAGCGCGTCAGCTTGTATCCAAAGACAAGGTAGATGTTACTTTTGGTTGCTGGACTTCCGTTTCACGTAAATCAGTTTTGCCTGTTTATGAGGAGTTGAATAGCCTGCTGTTCTACCCTGTGCAATATGAGGGTGAAGAGCTTTCCCAGAATGTGTTCTACACCGGTGCTGCACCCAATCAACAGGCGATTCCTGCGGTTGAATATTTGATGAGCAAGGATGGCGGTAGTGCGAAGCGTTTTGTCTTGCTGGGAACAGATTACGTGTATCCACGTACCACCAATAAAATTCTGCGCGCATTCCTGAAATCAAAAGGCGTGGCTGAAAAAGATATTGATGAAGTGTATACACCCTTTGGCCACAGTGATTACCAGACTATTGTAGCGAACATCAAAAAGTTTGCTGCAGGCGGAAAAACAGCGGTGATATCAACCATCAATGGCGATTCCAACGTGCCTTTCTATAAAGAGCTGGGCAATGCAGGTCTGAAAGCCAAGGATGTTCCGGTCATTGCATTCTCAGTGGGCGAAGAAGAGCTGCGTGGTATAGACACCAAGCCTCTGGTTGGCCACCTGGCCGCCTGGAATTATTTCATGTCGGTCAAAAACCCCACCAATACTGCTTTTATCAAACAGTGGAAGGAGTATGCAAAAAAAGCCAAGCTGCCGAATGCTGACAAGGTCGTGACCAATGACCCTATGGAAGCAACCTATGTTGGGATTCATATGTGGGCACAAGCGGTCGAGAAGGCTAAATCCACAGATGTAACCAAGGTACGTGCGGCAATGGCTGGGCAGACATTCAAGTCACCCTCCGGCTTTACACTCAAAATGGATGAAACCAATCACCACCTGCACAAGCCTGTGATGATCGGCGAAGTTCAGGGTGACGGCCAGTTCCAGATTGTATGGAAAACAGGTGGGCCACTGCGCGCGCAGCCTTGGAGCCCTTACATTGTTGGGAATGAAAAGAAACAGGGACTGTAAACGGTTCGTATAGGCCTTGTTAAAAACACGGAATCAGATTCGTTTTCTGATTCCGTTTCTCTTATTAATTCTGGTATTTAATATGTCCAGCAAAATCATTTTAAAATTTTTGCTTAGATTTTTTGTTTTTTATCTATTCTTGTTCAGTGCAGTTGTTCATGCGCTGGAAGCTGATTTATCAAAAAATACGGATTTATTTAAGCGCCTAGCAACAGGTGAGAGCGATGACAAAATCATTGCCATTCATAGTCTGGTTGCTACTGAGCATCCTGCAGCACTGCTTATACTGCAGGCGCTGAAAAATGGCGAGCTCAGCGTCACACCCAAGGGTGTATTGCTTATCGTCAATGACAAAGGCGCGCTGGATGCGTTGACGCAGCAGATGATTAATCCTGCACCTGAAAACCTCGAAGCCCTCATGCTTAATAATCGCTTAAGGGGAGCTGTGGATACCGCATTGGCAATTTTAAATTTGCAGTCAGGCGATAAAGCTGTGCGTCTGGTAGCAGCGAACGAGCTGCTGGATAAAGCGGTTCCCGAGCTGCTCCCCGGCATACAAAAGGCTTTGCTCAAGGAGACGGACAAAGAAATTAAAACTCTACTGGGCTTGCTCGAAGCCAGCATACAGCTCGGCAGTGTTGATACTGAAATTCGCCTTAAGGCGATCAGTGTACTGGCCGAAAGCGAGCAGTCCAGCACCAGTTTGTTGCTACAACCCTTTATGGAGAAAAATTCGGAGGGCCAGTTTTTGGAATCCGATGAAAGTGTACGCACTGCTGCAAAAGTTGCGCTTTTAAGAATAAATGAACGACTGGTCAGAATGGAATATGTGGGGCGACTTTTTAGCGGAATCAGCCTCGGCAGCATATTGCTGCTCGCGGCCCTGGGTCTGGCCATTACCTATGGTTTGATGGGTGTCATCAATATGGCGCACGGCGAGTTGCTGATGATAGGCGCGTATACCACCTTCATGGTGCAAACATTTTTCAGGCAATATTTTCCGTCCAATATTGATGGCTATCTGCTGGCGGCAGTGCCTGCGTCCTTTATAGTAGCAGCACTAGTGGGTATGGCGCTGGAGCGCAGTGTTATCCGGCATTTGTATGGCCGCCCTCTGGAAACATTGCTGGCCACATGGGGTATCAGCCTGTTGTTGATACAGGGCATTCGCACTGTTTTTGGCGCACAAAATGTGGAAGTCTCCAACCCCAGCTGGATGTCTGGCGGTTATCAGGTGGCGAGTAATCTGATTCTTACGTATAACCGTATTGTCATCATTTTCTTTGCGCTGTTTGTGTTGCTGCTGGTTTGGCTGTTACTCAATAAAACCCGCTTGGGCTTGTTTGTCAGAGCGGTTACCCAAAACAGGAAAATGGCCGATTGTCTGGGCGTACCCACGCGCAACATCGATACCTGGACTTTTGGTTTGGGGTCAGGTATTGCCGGTCTGGGCGGCTGTGCACTATCGCAGATAGGTAATGTGGGGCCGGATCTCGGACAGAGTTATATCGTGGACTCATTCATGGTGGTGGTATTGGGCGGAGTGGGGCAATTGGCGGGTACGGTTTCAGGTGCATTGGGGCTGGGCATTGTCAATAAATTCCTTGAGCCCCTGTCCGGTCCGGTGATGGCCAAAATTTTGATACTGGTATTTATCATTATCTTTATACAGCGACGTCCCCAAGGTTTATTTGCCTTGAAGGGGCGCGTGGTGGAGCACTGACATGACGACAATTACAAAATTATATGGCGTCAAAGGCTGGCTGACATTGGCACTATTCAGTGCAGGTGTGATGATTCTGGTGCCTGTGCTTAATCTGGCGGTTTCCAGTTCAAATCCCCTGCATATTTCCGACTATAGCGTCAGTTTGATGGGCAAGATCATGTGCTATGCCGTGGTAGCACTGGCGATCGATCTTATCTGGGGCTATGCAGGCATACTCAGCCTGGGGCATGGTCTGTTTTTTGCGCTGGGGGGATATGCCATGGGTATGTACCTGATGCGCATGATCGGCACCGAGGGCCAGTACCATAGCCACCTGCCTGATTTCATGGTGTTTCTAGACTGGAAAGAGTTGCCCTGGTACTGGACAGGCTCGGATCATTTCTGGTTTGCCGCTTTGCTGGTGGTTTTGGTGCCGGGTCTGCTGGCATTTGTATTCGGCTATTTTGCCTTCCGCTCCCGCATCAAGGGCGTGTATTTCTCCATCATCACCCAGGCGTTAACCTTTGCCTTTATGTTGCTGTTCTTCCGCAATGAAACTGGCTTTGGCGGTAATAACGGCTTTACCGATTTCAAGCGCATCATTGGATTTGCATTGGCAGACCCTGCCACTAAAACCGGATTGTTCATGGCCACCGGTTTGTTTCTGATTATGGCACTGCTGCTGTGCCGTTATATCGTGACCTCAAAATTTGGCAGGGTCCTCGCCGCCATTCGTGATCATGAAAGCCGTTTGATGTTTTGCGGCTACAATCCACTCGGGTATAAACTTTTTGTGTGGACACTATCTGCCGTATTGTGCGGCATAGCGGGTGCACTTTATGTACCGCAAGTGGGCATTATCAATCCGGGTGAAATGTCTCCCGGAAATTCAATTGAGATAGCGATCTGGGCCGCTGTTGGCGGACGGGGAACGCTGATTGGTCCGCTGATGGGGGCTGCCATTGTGAATGGTGCAAAGAGCTGGTTTACGGTTGCCTTCCCCGAGTACTGGCTGTACTTCCTTGGGTTGCTGTTCGTGGGGGTAACGCTGTATATGCCGGCTGGTGTGGTCGGTGTCGCGCAGCAAGTGAAAGCGAGATTCAAATGAATACGACAACAGAAGATCTGCAACAGGGAAGAGATTTTTCGACAGCAAGTGGGGGTAGGATACTGGCACCTGGAGAGGTGGATGTTTCGCATGGCCCGATACTTTATCTGGAAGGTATCTCGGTCAGTTTTGATGGTTTTAAAGCGCTTAATAATCTGGACCTGACGATAGAGTCGGGAGAGTTACGCTGTATTATCGGTCCCAATGGTGCGGGCAAAACCACCATGATGGATGTGATAACCGGAAAAACCAGGCCTGACTCAGGCACGGCCTTCCTTGGACAGACCATGGATCTGACCATGCTGAGTGAGCCGGAAATTGCACATTTGGGGGTGGGGCGAAAATTTCAGAAACCCAGCGTATTTGAAAACCATACTGTTTTTGAAAACCTTGAGCTGGCGATGAAAACCGACAAGCGGGTATGGCGCAGCCTGTTTGCTAGATTAAGCGGTGAGGAAAGATCACGCATTGAAGAAACGCTAGCCCTGATAAAATTATCAGACAAGGCAAATATGAGCGCAGGGTTGCTTGCTCACGGTCAGAAGCAATGGCTGGAAATAGGCATGCTGCTGATGCAGGAGCCGAAGTTGCTGTTACTGGATGAGCCGGTAGCGGGCATGACAGATTTTGAAACCGAGCGTACTGCCGAATTGCTGAATGAGCTTGCAGGTAGGCATTCCATAGTTGTGGTAGAGCATGATATGGACTTTGTTGGTTCAATTGCACGCACGGTCACTGTGCTGCATGAGGGTAGCGTACTCGCCGAGGGCTCGATGGATCAAGTACAAAATGATGAACGTGTTATAGAAGTGTACCTGGGGCGTTAATCATGTTAAAAATTTCAGGAATCAATCAGTACTACGGCAGCAGCCACACTCTGCGAGATGTTGGGCTGCGTGTTGAAAAGGGTGCGGTCACCTGTTTGCTGGGGCGCAATGGCGTGGGCAAAAGCACGCTGCTTAAATGCCTCATGGGCTTGTTGCCGGTCAAAGCAGGCCATATTGAGTTTGAAGGTAAAGATATTACCTCGCTGGCGCCCCATGAAAGGGCCAAATCAGGAATTGCTTATGTGCCGCAAGGGCGTGAAATATTTCCGCGCCTGACCGTAGAAGAAAACCTGCGTATGGGACTTGCCGGTTTGAAAGGCAAGGACAGCAAAACAATACCGGCCGAAATTTTCGAAATGTTCCCGGTACTGAAGGAGATGCTGCATAGACGCGGTGGCGATCTTTCGGGAGGACAGCAGCAACAGTTGGCGATAGGCCGGGCGTTGGCCATGCGCCCAAAATTGCTGGTTCTGGATGAGCCGACCGAAGGTATACAACCCTCCATCATCAAGGACATTGAGCGGGTTATACAGTCGCTGGCAAAGCGTGGAGATATGGGCATACTTTTGGTGGAGCAGTATTATGATTTTGCCCACACGCTGGCAGATTTTTACTTGGTGATGCAACGTGGCGAAGTGATTAAAAGCGGAGCGGGTTCGGAAATGGAAGCGCAAAACGTGCAGGATTTACTCGCGGTATGAGTTTGGCTGTAGCGATGCAGAGTGGCTGGGAAGCAACACTGAAACTGCATTTTGCGCTGAATGATGAGCGTGAAACGATATTGGCAAGCCGTTTGCACAAGGGCCCGCTGGTGGTGCAGAAGCCGCTTTATCCCGAGGGCAAGGGAGTATGTCACGTGATACTGTTGCACCCACCCGGCGGGGTGGCCGGCGGCGACAGTTTGAGGGTCAATGTCACTACTGCCCAGAGCAGTCATGCACTGATGACGACACCGGGTGCGGGGAAATGGTATAAAAGCAATGACAGACTTGCCAGCCAGTCAC
>Ga0315281_10009822_pt1 | contig 13251 bp, 11 predicted proteins | sample YL17G07_0_MG_FD_204540 | JGI IMG/M metagenome (GOLD analysis project Ga0315281, IMG submission 204540) | Sediment microbial communities from Yellowstone Lake, YNP, Wyoming, USA - YL17G07_0 | ecosystem: Environmental > Aquatic > Freshwater > Lake > Sediment | place: USA: Wyoming | collected... | reverse complement strand
GGGGCCTGGGCCCGCCGCCCCCGCCCCCCTCCCCCAATCCCCCTCCCCCAACCCCTTAAGTTTTGGCCGAGGGGAAGGCGGCCAACGGCCGCCTTCCCCCTGCCAATTTAAAGGGGGTTGGGAGGGGAGTTTGAGGGGAGGGCGGGGGAGCCACTGCTCCCCCGGGCCTCCCCTCAACTACTCTTTACCCTCGCTCTACTCCTCCCGCCGCCCGGTCCGCCAGCCAGAGGAGTTCACCTTCCTGGGGGAGGATCAGTTGGGCGGGCAGGCGGTCGGGGTCATGGGGGCCGTAGAGCACCTCTCTTAAAACCCCGGCCTTGCTCGCGCCCGTCACCAGGAAGGCCACTACGGCGGCCCGATTGATGACCGGGGCGGTCAGGGTGACCCGGGGCAGGTCCTGACCGGCCGGGAAGACCGCCGCAGCCCAACGGCTCCGCTCCTTTAATACCGCGGTATGAGGAAAAAGGGAAGCGGTGTGGCCGTTTTCTCCCAATCCTAGGAAAACCAGATCGAACCTGGGGTCTTCGCCAAAGAAGCCCAGGAGCTCATGTTCGTACCGGTCGGCGCCTTCCTCCGGCGATCCCTGGCAGCAAATGGGGTGCGCCTGGGCTGGGGGAATGGGGACGCGGTTCAGGAAAGTCAAATGGGCCAGCCAAAAATTGCTGCGGGGATCATCCAGGGACACGCAGCGTTCATCGCCCCAAAAGACGTGGACGCGGTCCCAGGGCACCTGGTCCCGGAGGGGAAGACGGGCCAAAAGATCATAGGTCCGCCTGGGGGTGTGGCCTCCGGAGAGGGCCACGCTGAACCTGCCCCGGGCCGCTACGGCCTGTCGGGCCTGCTGGACGAACAGGGAGGCGGCGGCGAGGCTCAGGGCTTCCTGGTTTGGGAAGATTTGCAGCATAAGGGCAGTGGTCAGTGGTCAGCAGTCAGCAGTCAGCGGTCAGGCGACTTTGGCGGTGGGCATCGTTCACACCCTGAATTCACCAAGCAGTTGAACATGAGCCTGCGGCTCACCCATAAACCATAAAAAAATCCCGTAGGGCGGGCGTCCTCGCCCGCCACCAGGCAAATACTCGGGAACCAGGAAGGTTTTGGTTGGGCACGGCACGCCGTGCCCCTACGAATGACATTATTTACTGTAGGAGCGCAGCTCCCCCAGCCCTCCCCTCAAATCATCCTTGCTAATCCTGCCCTCAAGGCGCCATGGTCACGCGGCACACGGCGATGTCTTCCTGGCATTGGAGGAAGGTGGGCATCACCCAACTGTGGCCGCCCCGGGCGATTAGGGTTTCGGCCACCTCCGGCCCCCAGGTGCCGGCCTGGTAATTGGGAAAATCCGTGGGTTTCACGGCGTCCCAGGCTTCGAGAATGGGGGTGATGACCGCCCAGGCCGCCTCGGCCTGGTCGGCCCGCATGAACAGGGTGGCGTCCCCCCGCATGACGTCCAAGAGCAGGGTTTCATAGGCTTCCGGTGGCGTAACCTTGAAAGCCTCCCGGTAGTAAAACTGGGCGATCACCGGGGACAGGCGCATGGTGGTCCCCGGGTACTTGGCCTCGAAGCGCAGCAGGATACCTTCCTCGGGCTGGATGGCGATGAGGAGCCGGTTGGGACGCCAGTCCAGGACCGCGCTGGCCGGGAAAGGCTGGTGCGGCACGGGCCGGAACTGAATGGAGACTTCGGAGATCCTGGCCGGCAGGCGCTTGCCGGTGCGCAGATAAAAGGGCACCCCCTGCCAGCGCCAGTTGTCCACCAGGAGCTTCACCGCGGCATAGGTCTCGGTGGGGGAGTCCGGGGCGACGTTGGCTTCGGACCGATAGGCCGGCGCCTGCTGGCCCTCGATCCAACCGCCGCCATACTGGCCCCGCACCGCAAACTGGTTCACCTGGTCCGGGGCAATGGGGCGCACCGCCTTGAGCACGTCCACTTTTTTATTGCGCACTTCGTCGGCGCTGAAGGAAATGGGGGGCTCCATGGCAATGAGACAGAGGATCTGCAGGAGATGGTTCTGGATCATGTCCCTGAGGGCCCCGGCCTGGTCGTAATAATGGCCCCGGTGTTCCACGCCGACGTTTTCCGCCACGGTGATCTGGACGTGATCGATGTAGCCGCGGTTCCACACCGGTTCAAAGAGGGTGTTGGCAAAGCGGAAGGCCAGGATATTCTGCACCGTCTCCTTGCCCAGATAATGGTCAATGCGGAAGATCTGGGTTTCGTCCAGGAGTTCGCCGAGGCTGCGGTTCAGTTCCCGGGCTGAGGCCAGATCCCGGCCAAAGGGCTTTTCCACCACGATGCGGGCCTTTTTCTTATCCTGGCAGAGCTTCCCCTGGAAAAGTCCCCGGGCCACGGCCTCGATCAGGGTGGGCGGCACGGCCAGGTAGAAGATGTGGTGGGCCCGGGCGTGCCATTCCTTGTCCTGGTTGGCGAGCTTTTGGGCAAGGGCGGCGTAAGTCTTGGGCGAGTCCAGGTCCGCAGCATCAAAGAATTGCAGATGGGAGGCAAAGTTTCCCCAGGATTCTTCCTCGGTCTTCCCCCGGCGGGAAAACTGGTCCACCCCCTGGCGCAACTGTTGGAAAAGCTCCTCATCGGACTGGTGCCGGTGGCCGATGCCCAGGACCAGGAACTGCTCGGGCAGCCATTGGTCCAGGAACAGGTTATAGAGGGCGGGAAGAAGTTTTCGATAGGCCAGGTCGCCGGCAATGCCGAAAATTACGAAGACCGTGGGTTCAGGATGGTTCTTGGCTGGCATAAGCTCTCCTTAATCCTCGCCCCAATTGGTGTGAAAGACCCCGGGGCGATCCACCCGCTCATAGGTGTGGGCTCCGAAGTAGTCCCGCTGGGCCTGGATCAGGTTGGCCGGCAGCCAGGGGCTGCGGTAGGCGTCATAATACGCCAGGGAGGCCATCAAGCCCGGGGCCGGCAGGCCCAGTTCCCCGGCGGTGCACACCACGCTCCGCAAATCAGCCTGGCGGCTTGCGACTTCCCGGGCCAAATGCCGGTCCAGGAGCAAGTTGGGTAAATCCCCCCGGGCCTGAAAGGCGGCCCGGATGTCCTCCAGGAGCGCGGCCCGGATAATGCAGCCGCCTCGCCAGATCCGGGCCACCGCCTCCAGATTCAGGCTGTAACGGTAGGTCTGGGAGGCCCGCTTCAGTAAAGCCATGCCCTGGCCATACGTCAGGACCGTGCCGCTGTAAAGGGCGTTTTTCAGCTGCGCCAGGAAAAGCTCGCGGTCCCCCTGGAAACGAGGGGCGGGGCCGCTCAGCACCTGGCCGGCCGCCACCCGCTCCTCCTTGTAATCCGACAGGTGCCGCATCACCACCGCCACGTCAATGGAAGGGGTAGGCACCTGGAGGTCCATGGCATCCCAGGAAGTCCACTTGCCGGTGCCTTTTTCTCTGGCTTCGTCCAGGATCAGGTCAACAAGAGGTTTATCGGTGATCTCATCCTTTTTCCGGAAAATGCCCCCGGTGATCTCCACCAGGTAGCCGTTCAGTTCCCCCCGGTTCCATTGGTCATAAACCGGGGCCAGGGCGTCGGCCTCCATGCCCAGACCCCGCTTCATCAGGTCATAGGTTTCGCCGATCAACTGGATCAGACCGTACTCGATGCCGTTATGGACCATCTTGACATAGTGCCCGGCGGAGCCCGACCCCAGGTAGGTGACGCAGGGCTCGCCCTTCACCTGGGCCGCGGCCGCTTCCAGCACCCGGCGCACCCGCTCGTAGGCCTCCGGGGGCCCACCGGGCATCAGGCTGGGGCCGTGCCGGGCCCCGGATTCTCCCCCGGAAATCCCCAGGCCCAGGTAGAGGAGCCTTTTTTCCGTTAGGAATCTGGCCCGGCGGTCCGTGTCGGTGAAATGGGAATTGCCGCTGTCAATGATCAGGTCGCCGGGCTCTAAAAAAGGCAACAGCTCTTCAATGACGGCATCCACCGCGGGTCCCGCCGAGACCAGCAGGATAATGGCCCGGGGGCGGCGCAGGAGATTGACAAACTCCGGCAAATCATAACCGCCCCGGATGTCCCTGGCGCCCACCTCCTGCTCCATAAACTCCCGGGTTTTATCCGTGGTGCGATTGTAAACCGCCACCGAAAAGCCGTGATCGGCCATGTTCAGGACAAAATTGCGGCCCATGGTGCCCAGGCCGATGAGCCCGATTTCGCAGCCCTGCTTAGCCATAATGTCACCTGAATGATTTGTTGGGGGATGGGGCCAGAAGTCGCAGACCCCTGCCCCCCTCCCCCAAGCCCCCACCCCCAAACCCTGTAGGGGCGCAATTTATTGCGCCCGCTCGGGCGTGATGAATCACGCCCCTACGTCCCCCGGCCCGCCCCTCAAATTTCTCACCCCTCCAACACCAATCCCAGGGCCGCCAGCGCGGCCCGGGTGGATTCAATACCGGTGTGGTGGATACCCCGGATACCCATGGCCCGGGCCACCTCCACGAACATGGCCCGGTCGTCGATATAGACCGCCTGGTTGGGCAGCACCTGGGCGCAGTCCAGGGCCAGGCGATAGAGGTCCGAGTCAGGTTTGCGAAAGTGGACGAAGCAGGAAGAAATAAAAAAATCCACGAAAGACCCGAGATTGAATTTCTTGATGCGGTATTGGGTCAGTTCCCGGCCTTCGTTGCTGACGGTGGCCACCTTGAGGCTGTATTTGGCCTTTAAGCCCTTGACCAAGTCGGCCATCTGCACCATCTCCGGCTTGGCCTGGGATTGGGCGAACATAAAGGTCTTGAAGTCCTCCCGGGTAAAGGGGCGGTCTTCGTAAAAGACCAGGCGGGTGAGGTAATCGTCCAGGCTCAGCTTGCCTTCCTCGTAAGTGTCAAAGGTGAGGTGGTGGCGCTCGTTCATCTCCTCGACATCCAGGTTGAACCTGGCCGCGGCCTCCTGGCGCATGTGGCGGTCCCAGCCGTTGGTGAGCAGGACGCCGCCGATATCCAGAAAAATCGTGGTGATGGTGTTGGCCATATCTTCACCTCCCAACAGGCATCCGCTGATATTTTCAAGTCAGGGCAGTTTGCAAAGTCTGACGCAGCTTTGCCAGTCCGGTGACTGGATCGGCCCCCAGGTGCAGGCGCACTACCCGACGGCCGTGTTGGCGCAGCGCCTCCAGGTCGCCCAGGGCCTGGGCCTGCTTAAAGACGCTGAAAGTACAGGGTCTTCCGGGGATGGGGGCGTCTTCGGGATCTTCCGCGGATAACAGCAGGAACAGGCCGGTGTTGGGCCCACCCTTGTGGAGCTGGCCGGTGGAGTGGAGGTAGCGGGGGCCATACCCCGAGGTGGTGGCCAGCCGCAAATGGTCCCGGAGTTCCCGGCGCAGCCCCTCCAGGGCTTGCCGGGTCTCCGAGGTTTCCTGAAAATAGGCCAGCAGGGCCACGTAATCGCCGGGGCGGCCCTGCTTCAGGAATCTGGCCAGGGCTTCGGCGACGGTGGGGCCGCCGTCCCGGGTAAAGAGCTGCAAAGGGGCCTCGACCACGGCCGGCTTTTCTTCCGGCAGTTTCCCCTGTTCCCGGGCCACGGCCAGGAGGCGGTTAGTGTTGTTCTTGCTTTCCTGGACGTTGGGCTGGTCGAAGGGGTTGATCCCCAGGATGGCGCCGGCCGTGGCGGTGGCGATCTCCCAGCGCAGGAATTCCTGGCCCAGGTCCAGGAGGTCGTCCAGGTGAATCGTCACCACCGGGTGGCCCGCCTGGCGCAAGGCGGCCACGCCCCGTTCCAGATCCACCTCCTCCTGACCTGGCAGGCGGAAATACACCAAGACCCGGTCGGCGCCATAGAGGGAAGGCTCGCCCAGGGGTTCCCCGGCCACCGGCAAAAGCCCCGTGCCTTCCTTGCCGGTGCTTTCCGCCAGCAACTGTTCCAGCCACATCCCCAGGGGCCTGAGAACTTCCGGCGCCAGGAAAGTCACCTTGTCCCGGCCTCGCCGGGCCAGTTCTCCCAGCACCGCCCCCAGGACCACCCCGGGGTTTTCCGGCAAGGACACGCAGGGCTCGCAGGCGTGGAGCATCCTCAGGGCCCGCACCAGCAGCTCCCCCACGTCCGCTCCCATGAGGGCGGCGGGGACCAGGCCGAAATAAGAGAGGGCCGAGTAGCGGCCGCCGATGTCCATAAAGTTGAGGAACGCCCGGCGGAATCCCCGTTCCTGGGCCTCTTTCGCCAGGGGGGTGCCGGGATCGGTGATGACCACAAAATTCTCCCCGGCCTTTTCCCCCTTTAGCGCTTTGACCTTGGCGTAGAAATATTCGCCAAAAGCCAGGGGCTCAGCGGTGGTCCCCGATTTGCTGGCCACAATAAAAAGGGTGTCCTTTAACGGCAGGCGCCGTTCAATCCCCAGGATGGTGGCCGGGTCGGTGGTATCGAGAACCGTCAGGGGCAGACCCTCAACCTGGGAGCCCAGGATCTCCCGGAAGGCCAGGGGGGCCAGGCTGCTGCCTCCCATGCCCATGTGCACCGCCTCCCGGAACCCCGCCTCCCGAACCTCCCTGGCAAAGGCGGCCAGATCGGCCAGGGCTTCTTCCATCTTCTCCGCCACGTGCAGCCAGCCCAGGGAGTTCTTGATCTGCCCTTGCACTTTCGGGTCCGCCTTCCACAGGCCGGCGTCCTTGCGCCACAGCCGGGAGACGAACTGCTCCTGCTCGAGCCGGGTGAAGCGCTCCCGGACCGCCTGCTCATAAGACCCCAGAAACAGGGCCTGGCGGTCCACCGGCTCCTTCAGGGCGGCCAGTTTTTTGCCTTCCAGGGTACACATCAGGCTGTCATAAGGCTGGTTGAACTTCTCGACGCCCTCGTCTTCCAGTTGCTGAGTGGCCTGGCCCAGATCAATGCCGAATTCCGCCAGGCGCTGGAGGCGGCTGGCGGCCCGGTCCACTTCCATTTCCAGGCTCGGGGCAGGGTGGCCATGATCCCGGTAGGCGTTGATGGTCTCCAGGGGCATGGTATTGACGGTATCCGGCCCGATGAGGGGCTCCACGTATTTGACGTCGGTGTATTCGGGGTTTTTGGTGCTGGTGCTGGCCCAGAGCAGACGCTGGGGCCCGGCCCCTCGGTCCGCCAGGCGGCGGAAACGCTCGCCGCTATAGATTTCCTGGTAGATGGAATAAGCCACCTTGGCGGAGGCGATGGCCACCTCGCCCCGGAGAGCCGCGGCTCCCTTGGCCTTGGGGCTCCCTTCGGCCATAATCTTTTCGAGGCGCGGATCCAGCAGGACGTCAATGCGGCTCAGGAAGAAGCTGGCCACCGAGGCCACCCGGTCCAACGCCTCGCCCCCGGCCAACCGGTCTTCCAGGCCGGTGAGATAGGCCTCGGCCACCTGCCGATAGCGCGGCAGGCCGAAAAGCAGGGTGACGTTGACGTTGATACCCTCGCTGATGAGCTGCCGAATGGCCGGCAGGCCTTCCAGGGTGGCCGGCACCTTGATAAAGGTATTGGGCCGGCTCAGTTTTCCCCAGAGCCGCCGGGCCTCCTGGATGGTGCCTTTGGTATCGTGGGCCAGGTGCGGGTTCACCTCTAAACTGACGTAACCGTCCCGGCCCTCCAGGCGGTCATACACCGGGCGAAAGAGGTCCGCGGCCTGCCGGACGTCTTCGACGGTCAGGGTTTCGTAGATTTCGGCAATGCTTTTGTCTTCCAGGGCCAGGACCCGAATCTCCTGGTCATAATCTTTGGAGCCGGCGATGGCCTTGTCGAAAATGGCGGGATTGGAGGTGACCCCCCGCAAGCCATCTTCCTCGATGAGCCGCTTAAGTTCCCCCGAGGTGAGCATTTGGCGGCGGATGTAATCCATCCAGACGCTCTGCCCATAGGTGTTCAGCTTGAGCAAGGGGTTTTCTTTCATGACGCTTTCTCCTGTTTTTCCAGTTGAGCCACCTTGGCCAGGCGCCGCTGGAAGCGCGCCGCGCCTTTGAAGCGAGCCTGCAAAAAAGTCCGGATCAGGTCCCAGGCCAAGGCATAGCAGGTGACCCGGCCGCCGAGACACATGACGTTCATGTCGTCATCCTCCACCCCTTGATGGGCGGAGAACATATCGGTGATCAGGGCCGCACGCACGCCGGGCACCTTGTTGGCCGCCACCGAGGCCCCCACGCCGCTGCCGCAGATGGCCACCCCCCGTTCCACCTCCCCTTGGGCCACTGCCCGGGCCAGGGGGACAACAAGATCCGGGTAGTCATCCTCAGCGTCATACTCCTGGGCTCCAAAGTCCACCACTTCATGCCCGGCGCCCTTGAGTTCCTCCAACATCTGCCCCTTCAGATCAAAACCGCCATGGTCCGCGGCAATCCCGATGCGCATTCGTGCCTCCTGTTCGGGTTTTGAGGGGAGGGCCGGGGGATGTGGAGCAGGCGCCCTCGCCTGCGGCTCCTGGCCGTCCATCGGGCACGGCAAGCCGTGCCCCTACACTCCCCTCCCAAGCCCCTTGTAGGGGCGGACCCGCGTGTCCGCCCTTCTTGGGCGCACACATGGGTGCGCCCCTACAGGGGTTGGGGGTGGGGTTTTGGGGGAGGATTGTCAGCGGGCCCACTGGCCCCTGGCCCCCTCCCCCAAATGGTCTCTACCTCAAATCAGTTCCTTAACCTTCTTAATAATGCCATTCTTGGAGATTTCTTCAAAATCCAAAAGTTCCGCCGGCTTGCCGCTCTTCGGTTTTCTTCGCACGGCCAGGGAATAAACCGGCACGGGTTGAGTCGCCAGGGCGCTCATGACCGCCTCCCCCAGGCCGCCTTCGGCGTAGTGGTCCTCCACGGTGATCAGGGCCCCGGTGGCCAGGCCGGCCGCACTGAGGGTGGCCGCATCCACCGGCTTAAGACAATAAAGGTCGATCACCCGGAGGAAGATTCCCTCCTTGGACAATTCCTCATAAGCCTTCAGGGCTTCGAAGACCGTTACTCCGGCGGCGATGACCGTGACCCGGTCCTTGTCGCTGCGGCGCAGCACCTTGCAGCCGCCGATGGGAAATTCTTCCTTCGGGCCGTAAAGAATGGGGGTGGCCATGCGGGTGGTGCGGAGATAAGCAATGCCCCGCTGTTTGGCCATCTCCTCCACCAGTTTTTCCGTGGAGACCGCATCGCAGGGATAGAGCACGACGCTCCCCAGGATGGTCCGGAACATGGCCAGGTCTTCGAGACCCATCTGGGAAGGGCCGTCTTCACCGATGGACACCCCGGCGTGGGAGCCCACGAATTTCAGGTTGGCATCGGAGTACTGGCTCATGCGGATCTGGTCAAAAGCCCGGGTGAAAAAAGCCGCGAAGGTGGAGACAAAGGGCAACTTGCCCCGGCGGGCCAGTCCCAGGGCGGCGCCCACCATGTTCTGCTCGGCGATGTACATCTCAAAGAAGCGGTCCGGGTCGGCCCGTTGAAAGATTTCCGCCATGGTGGAATTGCTCACCTCGCCGTCCACGCTGACCATCTGGGGAAATTGGGGATAGAGGCGCTTCAGGGCATTGCCGTAAGCCACCCGGGTGGCCACGGGCTTATCCGGCGGGTAGTCCGGTTTCGCGGCCGCCTTGGGAACGGGAGGCGCCGCCGGCGGCATTTTCCGGGGCTTCAGAATCTCTCCCCGCACCCCTTTATCGATGGGGCCGAGCTCGGGCAGGGCCCGGTCAAATTCTTCTCTATTCAGGGCCTTGCCGTGCCAGCCGTTTTTGTCCTCGATGAAGGAGACGCCTTTACCTTTAATGGTCTTGGCGATGAGCATGACGGGTTTATCCGGCACCTGCATGGCCCGGCTATAGGCCTGGAGAATTTCCGGAAAACCATGGCCGTTGTTGATCACCACGGTTTCCCAGCCGAACGCGGCAATCCGCTGCTGGTAGGCCCCCAGGTCGTGGCCGTACATGGTTTCCCCCCGTTGGCCCAGGCGGTTGACGTCCAGGACCGCGACCAGGTTGTCCAGCTTATAGTGCACGGCCAGTTGCAGGGCCTCCCATTGGGAGCCTTCGGCCATTTCGCTGTCGCCCAGAAGAACGTAAGTCACGTAGGGGATTTTGTCCAGGTATTTGCCGTTCAGGGCCAGGCCCACGCCGATGGCCAGACCCTGGCCCAGGGACCCGGTGGCCGCCTCGCAGTAAGGAAAGGCCACGGTGGGATGGCCCTCCAGGGCGCTGCCGAATTTCCGGTAGTTTTTGATCAGCTCTTCTTCCGACAATCTGCCGGCGGCGGCCCACAGGGCGTAAAACAACGGCGAGGCGTGGCCCTTGGAGAAGACCAGTCGGTCGTTGTCAGGGGCCTCGGGGTGATCGGCATCGTATCTGAAGATGCCGCCAAAGAGCAGGGCGGTCATCAATTCCGTGGCCGACAGCGAAGAAGTGGGGTGGCCGGAGCCGGCTGCGGTGGTGCAAGCCAGGATATAATAGCGAATCAGGGTGGCCAGTTTGGTTAGTTTTCCCAGATCGGCTTGCTCAGGCATGGCGTCTTTCTCCTTCCGAGGGGCCTAAGGGTATGCTTGAACGCCCATGACCCGCTAGGTACTACTTCTGGAAATTAAAATTACCCTGGGCAAGTGCCCCTACGGTTGCATGGCCAGGCAAATTGTTTATGCCAGGTGGTCGCGTCATCAGCCGGCGGAGGCCCTAGGTTGAACCACCAGCTACCTGCCGATAATCTTCGTGTTTTCTGTAAGGAGCGTACCGTGCCCGATAATGCCCGTCACGAACTTTTCAAGGTAGTTGAACATGGGCCTGCGGCCCACCCGTAAATCATGAAAATGTAGCGCCGCCGCCCTCGGCGGCGCAGGGACCGGACACCCGAGGGCGGGTGTCCCACATAATCTCAAAAACTTTCAGACCAGAGGGAAATACTCGGTAACACAGGCTTTCCAGCCTGTGCCGGCGCAGGCTGAAGCCTGCGGCTACATTTTTCAGGTTACATTTAAACCGCGTCGGTTTCAGTTTTTCTGCCGGGGCATGAGTTATCAGCCCCTTTGGGCGCAAGTATTTGGGCCTCCTACCACTGCTTTAATCATTGCTGAAAGCTGACTGCTGACCGCTGACAGCTATCTGGCCTCCTCGTGCAGGGGAAAGGTCAGGCTCGCCCCATACCAGCCGATGACGCTGACCAGGGGTGTTAATAATAGGATAAGAACAAAATATAAGATGCCAATCCCGCCCAAAACCGCGAGCACCCCCGGGTCCTGCCACCGCCAGACAAATGCCGCCGCTCCCACCAGGAGCAGGATGGGGGTCAGCACCAATTTGATGACCACGGGTTTGAGCCAGCGGGCCTGGTAGTTGAGCCACCAGGTGAACACGCCCGTGAGCATGGCCGGGACGGTAAAGAGCACCCCGCCCCCCAGGCAATAGAAGCCCGTCACTTCGAAAGATTCGACCCCGCTGATCACATAAATAATGGTGAATACCGAGGCGCTGGTCATAAAGACGATGGGAAAGTGCACCAGCATGGGATGGGGGTGGCGTCGGAGAAGGGGAAACTTTTTCAAGAATTTCTCGAGCTTCCCTCCGGGCCTCTCCAACTCTGGAACGTCCTTAGCCGCCGGTGGAGCCGCCGCCTTCAAGACCCCTACCCGGGTAAGGCGTTCCAGCACCTCGGGGCCATGGGGGGCGTCGGCCATTTCCTCGGTCAGGTCCGCCCCGGCCCGATGGCTGCCCATGTGCTCACCTCCGGCCCAGAGGGCGCTGGCGCTGACGTCGTAAACCTGGCCGTCGTAGGCGATATATCCGGGCTGGCCGTCGGCGCCCCGGGCCGCCGCCAGTTCTTTGGGGGTGAATTCCTTTTTTTTCGGCAAAGGATCCTCCGTCAGGCCTGTTTCAGGAGTCCCACCTGGGGGAAGTCTTCCATGGCTTCCGGCCCATGGGGCGCCTCGCCCATTTCCGCGGTCAGGTCCCGGCCGGCCGGATGGACCCCCAGATGTATGCCGTCCTCCCACATGGTGCTGGCGCTCATATCGTAAACCTTGCCCTCAAAGGCGACGTACATGGGTTTGCCATCCAGGCCGTTAAATTTGGCCAGATCTTCCAGGGTAAATTCTTTTTCGGCCATCTGCCCCTCTCATTCTTTTAAAATTCCGACCAAGGATACTTCCCCAAAATTTTAAAACCGTAGAGCGCCTCCGGGAGCTGTTGGGTGAGGTCCCAGCCGGCTCCGTGCACACCCCCCGGCGCAAGTCGCCCAATCCTCCGAGCGGCTAACGTCGTCAACCTGGCTCGAAAAAGTGATATCGACCAGTCCGCCTTAAGGATAAAAATGGAATGGTAAATCCTCAAGATCCCCGGGACGGCGCCCTGGAAACCGTGCCAAGCGCCGCTTCCTAGACGGAACAGGTCGGGCTCAGCGCCAGGTTGGCCGAAGCCCGGCCCTGGCTGATGATCTGGGTCTGCCCCAGGCGCTTGCAAGTGCAAACGATGGAGACGGTGTCCATAATTTCCGGCTGGAAAATGGTGGTTTCCACCCGGTCATAAATCCGAAAGCCAAAGCGAAAGTAGATCCGCTCCGGATTACGCTGGGGGCAGGAGAAGAATTCGGCGTAGTAATGGTCGATCCCCGCCGCCCCGAGCATAGTTTCGTAAGCCAGCCAGAGGCGCCGGGCCACCATGCCGACCCGGAAAGCCTTCTCCAGGTTCAGGTGAAGGTGGGGTGCGTCGTCCGGGTGTTTGGGGCGCTCCATCAGCCCTTTGGTCAGGACCCAGCGGATAAAATGTTCGCTCCGGGGATGGTCCTTATATTTCCCGGTGATGAGGCGGGCCAGCATCTTGCAGGCCGTGTGGAAGCCGCTCACCAGCAAATTGCGGGTGAAATTGGCGCTCACCGAACCCAGGAGATAGCCGATCACCCGGCCGTCGTTCTCAGCCACGAGGCCCCACTCCGGTTCGTAATCCAGGTAAGGGTTGGTGATCAGGTCGGCAAACATCTCCCGGTCCCGAAAAATCGTGTCAATGGGGCCTCCCAGGAACCCGGTGGCACAGCAGATCAGGCGCACTGCCTCCCGGTCGCTTTCCTGGTACTTGCGGATCAGGATCTTTCTCGGAGAGGGGGACCCGGGACGGTCCAGATCAAACTCTTCCGAGATGCAGAGTTGTTCCGGGAATAATTGCTTTGCCGGCGCTAAACTCATGATGCACCCCCGCTGTACGTTTCCGTCGCGCCTGAAATTAAAACTGGATCAATCGCTGCGACCTGAGCGCCGTTAATTCTCCAAGTCGAGACCTCTGCGAAAATCTAAACATTCACTTATGTAATCAAAATGTAGCGTAGGCGCCCTCGCCTGCGCCTATATAGCGTATGACACCCGAGGGCGGG
>Ga0315281_10009821_pt1:0-7500 | contig 13251 bp, 8 predicted proteins | sample YL17G07_0_MG_FD_204540 | JGI IMG/M metagenome (GOLD analysis project Ga0315281, IMG submission 204540) | Sediment microbial communities from Yellowstone Lake, YNP, Wyoming, USA - YL17G07_0 | ecosystem: Environmental > Aquatic > Freshwater > Lake > Sediment | place: USA: Wyoming... | reverse complement strand
GATCCTTTGAATGCTTTGTGATTTCCCTGTTTTCGGATCGACTTCAATCACTACCCCTTGCAGTTCGATCTCCTCTGTAGCCACGTCAAATTTCCATGGGATTTGGGTTAATAAACGCTCCAGGGCAACCTCTTTACGAATTCCGATCACAGAGGCTAAGGGGCCTGTCATTCCGACATCGGTGATGTAAGCCGTTCCCTCATCTAAGATCTTCTCGTCACTGGTCTGGACATGGGTATGGGTTCCCAACACGGCGCTCACCTTCCCATTGAGAAACCAACCCATCGCCATTTTCTCTGAAGTGGCCTCCGCATGGAAATCGACAAGAATGATATTGGTCTCTTTCCTCAATAATTCAATTTCCTTTTCTCCGACACGGAATGGACAATCCAGATGCTTCATGAAAACCCTACCTTCCAAATTTAGGACACCCACCTTTTGACCATCCCGTGTGTGGAAGACACCTCCTCCTCTTCCCGGAACATTGGGCGGATAATTAGCAGGTCTTAAAATCCGAAGCTCCTCACCTAAAAAAGGAAAAATCTCTTTTTTTGCCCAGATATGATTTCCAGAAGTTAATACATCTACCCCTTGGTCCAACATCTCTATTGCAATAGCGGGTGTAATTCCCATCCCTCCTGCTGCATTCTCTCCATTAGCAATCGTAAATTCGATTTTATGATCTGCGATAACTTTCTGTAAAACCCCATCGATGGCTTGCCGACCCGCTTTTCCTACAATGTCCCCTATGAAGAGAATCCGCATCTTTTTAAACCTTTAAATCCTTGTCACTTGTCCGTGGTTTGTGGGCCGTTGAAACCTTACGGTTTGTGACCCTATAAACTTATAGCTTTGAGCATTCCGCTTTCGGCTTTGAACTTTGAGCCTTCAGCTTTGAGCTTCTTTATTTTGCGTAATCTACAGCTCGAGTTTCCCTGATCACCGTCACTTTGATCTGCCCGGGATAGGTCAGTTCCTTCTCGATCTTTCGGGCAATATCTCCGCAAAGAATAACAGATTCCTCATCAGAGAGACGGTCGGGCTGAACCATAATACGAATTTCCCTGCCCGCTTGAATGGCATAAGATTTTTCCACTCCTGGGAAAGATTGGGTGATCTTTTCCAAATCTTCCAATCGTTTTACATAAGTTTCAAGCATCTCACGCCTTGCCCCTGGCCTTGCCCCTGAAAGGGCATCTGCCGCTTCCACCAAAATATCGAGGACGGACTCCGGTTTTTCCTCTTCGTGATGAGAGGCAATGGCATGCACAATGATAGGCGATTCCCCATATTTCCTTGCCAGTTCTGCTCCAATCTTCCCATGGGAGCCTTCGACCTCATGATCGACGGCCTTTCCAATGTCATGAAGAAGCCCTGCTCTCTTGGCTTGTTTGACATTGGCTCCAAGTTCTGCAGCCATGACCCCGCAAAGAAATGCCACTTCCAAAGAGTGCTGATAGACATTCTGGGCAAAACTCGTTCGATATTTGAGCCGGCCAATGAGTTTAATCAACTCCGGATGCATGCCATGGACGCCCACGTCAAAAGTCGCCTGTTCCCCTGCCTCACGGATTGACGTATCTACTTCCTGCTCCACTTTTTGAACAATCTCTTCAATCCGTGCAGGATGGATGCGTCCGTCGCTCACCAGACGTTCCAAGGCAATCCGGGCAATCTCCCTTCGAACGGGATTGAATCCTGAAAGGATCACCGCCTCTGGTGTATCATCGATGATCAGATCAATCCCTGTGGCCGCCTCGAGGGCCCGGATGTTTCGACCTTCACGACCGATGATGCGGCCCTTCATTTCCTCATTTGGCAGATTGACCACGGAAACCGTCTTCTCAGCAACATACTCTCCAGCATAGCGTTGAACGGCCAGACTGATAATCTCTTTCGACTTTTTGTCGGCGAGCTCCTTCGCTTCCTCTTCAATCTTTTTAATCCTCTTGGCTGCTTCGTGCTTTGCCTCATTCTCCATAGATTCCATCAATAATCGCTTAGCCTCTTCGGAAGACATTTTCGCAATGTTCTCCAATTGAATACGCTGCTTTTCAAGAAGGGCAGCCACCTTTTTCTCCTGTTCCTGAGTCGTTTTTTCCTGCTGGATCAAAGTTTTTTCCCGGCGAGTGATCTCCGCTTCTTTGGTATCCAGAAGCTCGATCTTCTTATCCAGATGAGATTCTCTTTGGATGATCCTCCTCTCCAGATTCTGAATTTCTTGACGTTTCTCCGTCGTCTCTTTTTCAAACTCGGCCTTTTCTTGATAAAATTTATCTTTGGCTTGGAGGAGGGCTTCCTTTTTTAATATCTCAGCCTTTTTCTCGGCTTCCTCAATCAAACGTTTGGCGACCTCTTTTGCGGAACCAATCCTGGCTTCAGAAAATCTTTTTCTCACAAGGAATCCAATAACCCCTCCGAGGAAGGTAATCACAGAAACGAGGATGATATACATTTCAATGGATAGCTTCAACGGTCCGTTCACCTCCTTACGTGGGAAATAACATGATTTGTGGCTCGTGATTCGTAACGCGATTTACGAACAAGAGTGACCAACACAAATCAATAAAAATAGAATCATCAATTGAGAGAAGAAAGAGACCCGGGATGGGATAGAGAAAAAGACAGGTTCAATGGAACCCGACATGGAAGAAAAAATGAGGGAGACCCCGATGTTGATTTCCAATTGACCTTCATTATATTACGAAACCCTACTTTCCCTTGAAAGGAGAAGTCAATGGTGTTTCTCTTTTTCTCCACAATGAGACAAGCTTCAAGAGCAGAACGATAGAGCGATAGATGAACATATTCGATAGAAAGTTCCAACCATTTTCCCAATCGACTCCACGTTCTTGGAAATTTCTGTAGGATTTCGATCAATTTCAAAACAATCATAGGTATCGAACCCATTCTCTTCCCATATCAGGATCGATGAAATCCCTTCCTTCCCTCTATTCCACCACACCTTTCATCTTCTGACGACGGTGTTGATCTTAAATCCCCTGCTCGATGTCCCATGGCCAGTGATCTAAAGCAACCGTTCGGAAAGGGTTCCCTGTTTAAGGTTGTCCATGAAAAATCTTCCGGCCACCCTGAACACAGCAGGGGAACATCAGCCAGTGATGGGGGGTTTCCCGAACTCCGTTCCCCCTATTTTGATATCAATTTTCTCAACCAAATCTTTCGATTTTGCTTCGATCTCCCGGAGCAGAGCAATTCTCTTTTCCTTTTCTTTTATAAGATCATCTGCAATATTAAGGGCTGTTAAAATGGCTACATTCAATGTGGAAACACTCTTCGTCTTTTTTAAAACTTCCTCCATTTTTTCATTGACATATTTGGCCACTTCCTGAATGTAATCTTCCTCTGCATCCGTTTTGACCGTAAAGGTTTGGCCAAATACCTTGATCTCAACCAATCGCTCTTTTCCCATTCCTCTTCAACCTTCTAAACAACTTCCTGAGGCAGATTAGGTATCGATACTCTTAAAACGATGAAGGAGTTGATCAATCCGGGTTTTGACCTTTTCTCTATCCTGGGAGAGGAATTTCAATTTTTTCTCCAATTGGATCACCTTCTCCTTCTCTTCCTCCAGAGCAGCGGCAAAATTGTCTCGTTCCTTCTTCAGTTCATGAAATTTGGCTAAAAGATGACGGACTTTCTCTTCCAGGTTTCCGAGCAATCCTTGCTCTTCCTCTGACGCCATCTTTTCTGTTTGTTTGTCTAATGATATTTCTCCAGCCATAAAAAGTCAACCCTTCAATTAACTTGCATAAATGCCTGGGCTTGCCCTCGGCCGAAGTCTCGGGCCGAAGGCTCAGGGTTGACCTTGCACTTCGATAAACTCAGTGTCCTGAGCCTGCCGAAGGAAGCAGCGCTTTAACGCCGACGAACGGGTCAAACCCTTTTCGAAACTTCCTGCCTACCCTGCCTGCGGTAGGCAGGCGGCAGGTAGACCTGGTTCTATGAAGTGCTGAGCAAATAGGCCTTGATCAATTCGTCGATCTCCCCGTCCATCACCCGGTCGACTTGATGTATTACCTTATTGCTGCGGTGATCTTTGACCATTTTGTAAGGGTGCATAATATAAGAACGGATCTGGCTCCCCCAGGCAATCTCCTTTTTCGAGTTGTGAAGTTCCTGCAGTTTGTCTTCTTTTTCCTTCATTTCCCTTTCGTAAAGGCGTGCCCTTAATATCTTCAAAGCCATTGCTTTATTTTTATGCTGGGAGCGTTCGTTCTGACATTGAACCACAATGCCTGTGGGAAGGTGAGTCATTCGGACTGCCGAATCGGTTTTATTAACGTGCTGCCCCCCCGCCCCACTGGACCGGAAGGTATCAACTCTTAAATCTTTTTCGTCGATCGCGACCACAATATCATCAGAGACTTCGGGAATGACAAAAACCGAGGCAAAGGAGGTATGCCTTCTTGCTCCTGCATCGAAAGGGGATATTCGAACCAATCGATGGATCCCACTTTCTGCTTTTAAATATCCATAAGCGTAACGGCCATTGACCATAAAGGTAACATTTTTTAAACCTGCTTCTTCACCCGTGAGGATATCAATAATTTTTGTCTCAAATTTCTTTTTTTCTGCCCATCTCAGATACATCCTCAGAAGCATTTCCACCCAATCCTGAGCCTCAGTCCCCCCAGCTCCCGCATTGATGCTGACGATCGCATTGCTCGGGCCGTGCTCTCCTCCCAACATTCTCCTAAACTCTATCTGTTCAATGGCTTCTTCGCTTCTTTGCACCCTCTCTAACAACTCTTGAGCTTCTTTCTCATCCCCTTGTTCTTCAACCAATTGGAGGAGGATTTCCATCTCCTCCAACGTCTTCTTTTCTTCTTCCCAAGGTGATAGGCTCTCTAAGAGAGAGGTTCGTTCCTTCAAAACCCTCTGGGCAGCCTCACCCCCTTCCCAAAAATCAGGTTTTACCATCATCTTTCCAATCTCGTCCAGCCTTTTCCCTCTTCCTTCGACGTCAAAGAGGACCTCGGAGGGATTCCAGCCGGTCCCTCAATTCTTTCAATCTGTCTTTCAATTCTATCAACATATAATAAACCTTTCTTAATTAAGCATTGATAGTTATATTAACATAAATCAAGAAAAAGATAAATCTTATTAAAATAACTTGTTGAATTAAAATGTTTTTTTAACGCATCTGTTTAACTCCTTTTGATAATGGCGGCAATCTCTTCTCCAACTAATGCTGGGTTTCTAATCACCTTTACGCCCGCCTCTCCTAATACCTCCATTTTCTCTTTGGCTGTTCCCTTTCCTCCTGCAATAATCGCACCTGCGTGTCCCATCCTCCTTCCTGGAGGAGCAGTCAATCCAGCAATAAAAGCCAATACCGGTTTGTGAACATGCTTCTGAATAAATTGGGCTGCCTCCTCTTCTGCTGTTCCCCCAATTTCGCCAATCATAACCACTGCCTCTGTCCCGGAATCCTTTTCATACATTGCCAGGAGGTCAACAAAGTTCAGCCCAATGATTTGATCTCCTCCAATGCCCACACAGGTTGATTGTCCGATTCCCTTCTTAGTCAACTGATCCACGACCTCATAGGTCAATGTTCCGCTTCGAGAGATGATTCCAACCGTTCCCGGCTTATGGATATATCCTGCCATGACGCCGATTTTACATGTGCCCGGGGAAATAATTCCGGGAGTATTTGGACCAATCAATTTTGACTCTTTCCCTTTAAGATATTCCCGCACCATCACCATATCCAGTGTTGGGATCCCCTCGGTCAGACAGACTATGATGGAAATGCCTGCATCGGCTGCCTCTAAAACGGCATCGGCAGCAAAGGCTGGGGGAACGAAGATTGCAGAGGCATTGGCATTGGTATTTTTAACCGCTTCCGATACAGTACTGAAGACCGGAATCCCATCAATTTTCTGCCCGCCTTTGCCCGGGGTCACACCCGCCACCACCTTTGTTCCATACTCCACCATCTGCCGGGTATGAAACATTCCTTCATTTCCTGTGATTCCCTGAACCACCACCTTCGTCTTTTCATCTACTAAAATGCTCATAAAACCCTCCCCTTTATTCGCAAAGCGCATAGCGCATGGCGCATAGCGTGAATATCTATTTCGCTTTGAACTTTCAGCTTTGAACTCTCTTCAGGGCCTCTAGCACCTTTTCAGCACCCTCCTTCATTCCAATGGCCACAGTGAAATTGAGGCCCGATTCATTTAATATCCTTCTGCCTTCCTCTACATTTGTCCCTTCCAATCTTACCACGATGGGAACATTTACCTTCACCTCTCGAACAGCCTCTGTCACACCCTTTGCCAATGTATCGCATCGGAGAATGCCTCCAAAAATATTGATGAACACCACCTTCACCCCAGGATCGGACATGAGGATCTTGAATCCATTTTTCACCATTTCAACTGTGGCTCCACCCCCCACATCAAGAAAGTTAGCAGGTTCAGCCCCCACCACCTTAATAATGTCCATCGTGGCCATGGCAAGACCTGCTCCATTTACCATGCAACCGACATTTCCATCCAACTTGATGTAATTCAAATTGTACTTGGAAGCCTCCACTTCAAGAGGGGCTTCTTCATTGAGATCCCTGAGTGCAGCAATCTCCTTATGTCGAAAAAGACCATTATCATCGAAATTCATTTTAGCATCGAGGGCAATAAATTCTCCTCCTTTCGTCAGGACAAGAGGATTAATCTCAGCAAGTAAACAATCCTTCTCATAAAAGGCCTTGTAAAGGCTAAAAATGATGTTCCTCATTTTCCCTACCTGGGCAGGTTCGAGTCCAAGCCCGTAACCGATCTTATTCGCCTGGAAAGCCCTCAGGCCAACGCTGGGATCCACCCATTCTTTAACGATCTTTTCCGGGGACTCCGCCGCTACTTTCTCAATCTCCACACCCCCTTCTCGACTGGCCATGATCACAGGACAAGTTTTCGATCGGTCGATCACCACTCCTAAATAAAGCTCCTCTTGAATCTCCATCCCTTCTTCAATCAGAGCTTTCCGGACGAGCCGGCCTGCTGGCCCAGTCTGATGAGTGACCAATGTCATCCCGATGATCTCTTTGGCAGCCTTTTCCGCCTCTTTGGGGTGGCTTACGATTTTGATGCCTCCACCTTTTCCTCTTCCACCTGCATGGATCTGTGCCTTTACAACAATCGTCTTCTCACCAATCCCTTCGGCAATCTTTCGCGCCTCTTCCGTAGTCTCGGCGACACCGCCCTTTGGAACAGGAACGCCATAACTTTTCAGGATCTCTTTGGCCTGATATTCATGAATCTTCATTCCATTTCCTCCCCCTCTTAAAATTAAGCGGACATATTATAACGGATTTCATCAACCTAAAAAAGGAAAAAATAATAGGCGGTCATGTCAAGCTTTTTGTGTAAAAAGCAAAGAGGGGATCTCTTGGCCTTTAGAATTCAAGTGAAAGAAAACAGCATAGAGAATCCGTTCCATACTGTTTCTGTTACCAAAGACACCCATGGGTCT
>Ga0315281_10009820_pt1 | contig 13252 bp, 20 predicted proteins | sample YL17G07_0_MG_FD_204540 | JGI IMG/M metagenome (GOLD analysis project Ga0315281, IMG submission 204540) | Sediment microbial communities from Yellowstone Lake, YNP, Wyoming, USA - YL17G07_0 | ecosystem: Environmental > Aquatic > Freshwater > Lake > Sediment | place: USA: Wyoming | collected... | reverse complement strand
ACATAATTTCTCCTGTCCTTTCAGTTGTATTTATCACATTAAGATTTTCTAAAAATTTCATCGCTTTTGTCATCCTTTTTGTCCACTCATCGATACCAATCAAATATTCAAAAATGTTAACAAAAGTTATTGAGGGTGTCATAGGGAATCTTTCTGACAAGGATTCTAAACGCCTTTTGACTCTAGAGTCTCCGCGTTCCTGACGAATCAAAATGGAAGTATCAAGCAGTAACATTTCGATAACCAGCTTCCTTTCTCAATTTTTTCACGGTTCTTAACATGCCCGCGGCTTCCTTCTCAGTTAAAAAGGGTTTGGTATTAAGAATTCTTTCCCAAGCTGAGGAGCGTTTTGATTTGTATTCGTTTACAATCTCTTTCAGCAATGTACCCATTTTTAATTTTTCCCTTCTAGAAATTTCTCTAATTGTTCTCCATGTCTCTTCGTCAACGTCCTTTATAGTTCTAACTTTCACAAAAAGTAATACAGTATTACTTATATTTAAGCATTTGGAACTTCTAACGGTTGTCTAAATAATTGAAAGAATAAGTCCGCAAAAAGTAATTAATTATCAAATGGAAGAATGTGTTTATTCAGCAGTCCAGAACATGGTCAAGCGCATGAAGGAAGAGATTGCGCGCACGCAGAACGTGCAATATTCTGAGCAGATTGTCGTTGCGGAAATCTACAATATCGTTTCAAACAATCTATGTGAGGCCTGCAGAGTCTTCAACAAAGGAAAGAAAGAAAATTGTGCTGCTCCAGACAAACTGAAGAAATCTGAAGTGACTCTTGACACCTTCATCTTGCTGAAGCAACTTCGCGAAGACAAAGCGATAAGCGAGGAATATTCAGAGCAGCTTTTCGAAAGCCTGCTCAAAATTAATCCTGCAATCAAAGAGCAGGTCGAGAAAGACAAGGCTTCCGGGCTTATTTGAATACTTTATTTTTCAGAAGAGCGAATTTCAGAATATGAAAATAAACGAACTGCTAGACTGGAGAAGCAAGACGTTCATAATTTTTTTAATACTGCTGGTAATGGTAGTCATTCTTTTTTTTGTGACCATTCGCACATGCAGTAATGACACGCTCCAGTGCATTGTCAATCTGCTCACTTAATAAAATAAAAATTAAATAAGTCTATTACGCACGCCAATCGTATATTGTTTTGTAAATGGCTCTGCTGAAGAAAATAGGCAAACTTCCGGCGGCAATGCTGATAATGGCACCGACGATCATTTGAATGTAAAAAGTGTCGTAGTGTTTGTATATCACCACTGAAATAAAAATCAGGATAAAACCCAGAACAACAGAGACTATTCCGGCTCCAAGAATGCGAAAATTCGTGTATAGGAAGAAATCAAGCAACCAAGTTTTTAAACCCATAATTATTTTTTGGAGGGAGAATAAATAAAGAAAAAAAATTCAAAAAATTCTGAGAATCAGTTCGGCAGCGGATCGTGTTTTTGAGGGATGATTGTTGAAACTAAGGTGTCGGTGTCAATTCTAGAATTCGCTCACCCTTTCTCAATCCGCAAACCACGGTGTCGTTATGATTTGCAAATTAGCCGCTGCGTTGCGTTGGAATCAGATTGTTTTGGTCATCCATTGAGAATGAGCGGAATCATCCCAAACTAGCCGATGATCTTGCAATAATTGCAGACCATTGTGTTAAATTTCAAAAATGAGTTCGTTCTGTTAAGTTGCCAGTTTGGGTTTTGCATCTGCAATCTAGAATATAACTCTGTTATACAATTTAAATGTTTTTCGATTCCTGTGTATATCAATTGGTTTCTAATTATTGCATGAGCTCATCGACAAAATTGACGATTTCCTTCCACGAATAAACTCGGTAAAGATTGGCTGGCAATTTTGTTTTCTGGTTCCACGGCTGCGAATACAGCATGACTATCCTTTTTTTCCGATGAAGTCAGCGCATACTCCGGAGAATCGTCGATGAAAAGATCTATTCCCAATTCATCGCAGATTTCTGCCTTTGTCTTTCTTTCTCCGCCAAGCACGAAATGTTTTGCGTAAATAACCTGCGAAAATCTGTTAGGAAAATGTCTGTTGATCCAGTGCAGCGTACTTTCTTTCAGAATTTCTTCTCTTGATGTAATCAGCACGAGCTCGTTGTTTTGCAGCGCATTAACGCCTTCGACCGCTCCTTTGACAGGCTGAATCTGATCAAACATAGGGCTGCGGTAAAAATCGTGCCACAAGTCTACCGCTTGGTCTACGCTGCACCCTAAAACTTCGGCTGTATTATAAGAAAAACACTGGTCCTTTGTGTACGCTGTCCCAAATCTGCGATTTAAATAAACCAGAAAATCTCCCAGAGTTTCTGCCAGAACCTCGTCCAAATCAATTCCAGCTCTCATATCAAAAAAATATTCATCAGAAAGTATTTCAATTACTGAAATTCGAATACGAATTTTTAGGAAAGTGAGTTTTTTTGAAGCAAAAAAGATTCAAATACTTAATTCTTCCTATCACATGTGACCAGAATGGGAAAGTGGATAGAAAGACCGTACGGATGGAAATACAATTTGGGAAAGAAAGATGGAGAAGAAGTTCTACTAATCAGAATACTTCCAGACACGAGCACGGTAAAAGCGGTAGGAACGGATGCTCTATGCCAGCATGGCATGAGTTCGTGCGGATTGAGAGGCCATCCGGATGTCGAATGGGAACATGTCCAACATAGAGGTTATGTGGACGAAAAAATGGGACGCTCTAGAGACTCGTCCTTGGAATACACTGCGCTTCCTCGTATCCATGATTCGCGTGATACGCCTTTCGTGGCCAGATACGCAGACGGTGGAGTATTTTATTCAGTATTCACAGATGAAACTCAGATGGGATTTTACCATAGGCTCGCTAACATCGGCAGATCAACAATAGAATTAAAGATAAGAGTAAGACCGAAATAAAAATTATTTTTCAGCTTCAAATGCAGAAGGAAGGTGTATGAAATAGACTTTTCCCTGCTCCAAAATAATTATCGGCCTTTTGTTCATCAGACCTTCAATATTTATTTCATACAAACCCTCTCTCGGAATTCTCACGGTCTCGATTCCAAATTTCGGTTTTCTTATTTTCTTTGCTTCCTTTAATTTGTCCTTTGCGACAACTTTCTCCATTTGTTTCTCGACTGCAATCTCAGCTTTCTTCACTTCGACCTTTTTGACCTGAATCTGTTTTTCCAGCTCCTGCTCGAGAGAAATATTTTTAGTCTGCAGCTCTTTCTGGATTTCCTTCATCTGCTGCTCTTCGTTGCCTGTTTTAACGTATAAGAAAAATATCGAACCGCAGTGCGTGCAGCCGCGCAAAATAGTTTCGTCGTTGTCCTCGTAACTGTTCCCGCACTTCAAACATTTGTGTGGCATTACGACATCTCTGTGAAGACCGAGAATGAATCAGGATTCTTCTTCACTTTTTTGATGAATTTCGCCGGCCCGATCAGAGTCAATCCGGTTCGCATCGAAGTTTTTTCAGAAACTTTTCCTGTGATGCCTGCTATGAGGCTCTGCATCTTTTCCTTCTGGTCGGAGAACTTCTCCATCAGGGCCAATGCTCCTTTCGATTGTCTTTTCAAGCTCGCGACCTCGATTCCAGGAAATCCGTCGTCCACCCTTCTCATCGTCTCTCTGATAAGCTCCATCTCTTCATCAGCCTTCAGAACTCCGTCCGTGACAAGAATCGTCCCGTCTTTAACTTTGTTCAAAATGAAGCTGATCCTCTTGTCTTTCGGCTTGTCATCCAAAACATTCGCCGAGACGAAATCCATCTTGATGTTCTTTACGGCTTTCATCTTGCTCTCCCCGCATTTTTCGCAATATACTCGTACAGCTTGTCCATGTTCGTTCCTTTCAATCCGGAAACCTCCACCACAGGATACTGTGGGAACGCTTCGCGAATCGCATCGGGATTTGCCTTTCTCTTGTCAATCTTATTCGCAACAATTATCACAGGGATTTTTCTTGCCTCGAGATTCCCTAAAAGTGTGATGTTCACTTGAGTCAGCGGGTCCTGAGTCGCATCCATGACAGCAAGGACAGTGTCGACATTCGAAAGCCACTTGATTGCTTCGATTACTCCATCAGTAGCCTCCTTCGCCCTGAGCTTTGCGGCTTTTTTCGAGATTCCGAACTTCAGAAATTCCTTGTAATCTATTTTCGTCGCAAGGCCGGGCATGTCCAAAAGATTTATCATGACTTTTTTATTCTTGTGCCTCAGCTCGACTTTCTCCTTCTTCTGCACGAATCGCGTCTCGTGCGGGATTTTCGAGACTTTTCCCATTTCCTCTCCGGTCCAGTCCTTGGAAATTCTGTTTGCAATAGTAGTCTTTCCTACGTTGACAGAACCGTAAAGTCCCAAACGCACGCTTTTCTTCATTCCGAACAAAGCATAGAGCCAATCCAAAAATTTAGCCAAACTTTTGCACCTAAATTCTATTAGTTTTATAACTTTTTAAATTGATTTTGATTTGATAAAATGAAAAGATTAATATTTCATTCAAAAAAATATGGACAAAGAAGAAGTACTAACTGCGATCAGGACGACAAAAAACAGGATTACAAGAAGCGAAATGAAATAAAATTTCCTGTTTTTGACCGCTTCTTTTTCGAATTCTGTTTCCCATTTGCTTCTGTTGTTGGTATGAATTTTTTCCCAGTTTATTGAAAAAACTGTGTCCCATGCACGGACTTTTGGACCGAATTTCAGCTTCTTTGTAATTTTCCTTTCAAGCAGACCAAAATAAAACAAACCCAGGAAGCCGGATGCTACAAAGAAAATAAATGCCATTATGGCAATTGACGCCGAGTAGAAAAACGTGACAAATGCCGTCAAACAAATGAATACAGGAATTATGAAGAAAAAATTTTGATTAAAAAATTTCGACATATACATAATTCAGGTTTTATCGAAATAAAAGTTTCTCAAGACAAAAGTCTGACGAATAATTACGTTGACCTCTAGAATTTTCTATTTGATAGGAAATTTCTTTTTTAACGACAAGCTTAAATATTTAACCTCTTTTACTATTGAGTAGTGATAATGAATGGAACCAATGTTGAATTTCATCAACAAATTTACCACAGTAGTTAAATCTCACATTGCGGAAGCAAGAGAGATAGTGGGCAAGGAAGTTGTTGATTCAACTGCAAGCAAATCCGGAATAGTTATCGACAAAGTCAAGGTTGCTTTCGGTGCAAAGTTCTCCCTTCTTGGATACACATATTCAAGGGAAGAGCAGTCGCAGATCGAATCGATAAGCGAAGACGTAGTAGTCTGCCAAGCAGCTGATGGAAAGAGATTCTTCCTACCTGCATCAGAAATAGTTGCAATAGGTGAGAACGTTCTCCTTGTAAGGCCTCAATTGAACTTGCCGGACATAAACGGAAGTTTGAATCGAAGAAAGGAAGAGGTTTTCAGAAAATTCTTCAACACAAAGGAGTCAATAAAGATCTTCTTGCCGAAAGTTGAGGAACCAAGAGTCTCAAGAAAGAAAACTAAGAGAACAATAACGCATCTATTCCACTAAAAGCTGCAGTAAGAAGCAACGATTGACAAATTTATTAGATTTTTTAATTTCATTTCTATAATTTCTGTTATTTTAAATCTTTTCGACATACGAGAATAGTATGCCATATACGGTCGAGAGGAAGGACGGCGAAGCATTTTTCTTGAGCGATGCTGTTCTGCATCTACGCGAAGTATTTCCCTACGCTCACGCATGGTTTGACGACAATCCCGTGAAGAATCATCAAAGTGGCAAGAGCAAAAAATATTCCGCGCAAACATTCAGAATAAAAGTTTTTCTGGATTTTTATGATCCAAAAGGAAATTTTCCACAAGATAAGGTCCAGCAGGCTACTGACACGCTACGGTCGTTAGGATATGAAATGACTGAAATAAGGGAAGAGGGAAACAAGCGATAAATAACGATTGTTTTTTCTAAAGCATTTCACAAAATATCATAATGGATGAAAATTCCGACTACTCTTATACGGAACAAGCGCCATCTCAAGATGAGCAACAAGAAAATCATGAAGAACAATCGCAAGAGCAGACAGAACAACAGCCACAGTCATCACCTCAGCCGGAGTCAGAACAACCAGGAAATGAACCGCAAGCTGCACCACAAAATGCTCCTCATAAATCCAGAAAAAGAAAAGTAATTTTGATATTGGCAATTGCAGCAGTAATAATCATCAATGTTTCTGCGTATTTTTCCTCCACGAAAGGGAATCAAAATAGTAATCAAACCCAACTAACTAACACGACTTCAACTTCTGTATCGGCATCATCAGCTACAACAACGCAGACTTTTGCAACCACAATTACTGCAGTGAACGACATTCCGAAATCGCAAGGAATCGCAGCATGCAACAACACCTGCCTCGAGTTTGGATACAATCATGGAGTCTGCCAGATATCCAGCATTGCAAATTTCAGCTGCACTAGCTCCGATTATCCGAACCAAAATGGGAAGAAATACAATCTGCCCGCTTCACGAGACTGGTGTGCATGGCTTAGCGTCGGTATTACTTCAGAGCAGGCTGACGGATGTTGCTGTTACAATTAGTCTACTGGAAGAAAATGCCTAAACCCATCCATTCAGCAAATTCAGGATTATCAGAATCATAACCGGTATCTCGTTTCCGAAATCTTCCGCGTCTGAAATTTCTGTGGGAATTCCGTAGAGCTGGAACGCAAGCGCGATAAGATATAAAATAGTTATTATTTTTCTCTGCTTCATCAGGTCATTTGGTGACGTCTTCTTCCTCTGGGACCAGAGATAAATCAGTGAAACAGCAGCATGCCGACTATTCCAACGTCGTCGACTGCATGCAGAATCTTGTCGCTTTCCTCAAAAAACAGCGCTGTTAGCGCTATGACAATCCAGATAGAGACAAAAAAGTAAACTCTTCTTCTTCCGAGCAATTTATTTTGCGAATTATCCGCCATTTTCTTTAAATTTTTTTGTTCCTTGCAATATATAAATTTTTACTTTATCAAGTCTCAATTGAAATCATTAAAATAGGTGACGTATGACCGATGTAATCAGATGCGACAATGTCTGGAAGATTTACAACAAGGGTCTTCCTTCTGAAGTCCAGGCGCTGCGCGGAGTAAATCTTAAAGTGAAGCCCGGAGAATTTCTGGGGATAATCGGAGCGTCAGGAAGCGGAAAGAGCACTTTGCTGAATCAAATCGGAGCGCTCGACAAGCCCACGAAAGGATCGATCTACATTGACGGCCAGAACATCCAGCACATGAGCGAGGACAGTCTTGCAATTTTACGAAGGAAGAAGATAGGTTTCGTCTTCCAGTCATTCAATCTCATCGGAAGCCTGACCTCACTGCAGAATGTGGAGCTTCCTATGATTTTCAACGGAATGAGCAGCAGCGTAAGAAGAAAAAAATCTAAAGAGCTTCTCGAGATGGTCGGCCTCGGTCAGAGGACTGATGCTAGGCCTTCGCAGCTTTCAGGTGGACAGAACCAGAAAGTTGCTATTGCAAGAGCCCTCGCGAACAACCCTGCTCTGCTGCTTGCAGACGAGCCAACTGGAAACTTGGACACTGCGTCTGGAAAAATTATCATCGACATTTTCAAAAAACTTAATAAAGACGGCCGTACTATTGTAATTATCACTCACGATCCTCACATTGCGAAGGAAACCAAGAGGATTGTGAAGATAACAGACGGAAGGTTGACAGATGGTCTTCATTAGAAACAAAATAGCAATGGCTGCAGTCTCAATTATTTCCTTGCTTCTTTTAGCGTCTTCCGCAACTGCATTTGTATCGCTCACATTCTCGTCGGTGACAACACCCTCCGTAATCGAACCCGGAACTCAGGGCACACTTTTGCTGACGATAAGCAACACAGGAACGGATTTCGCAGGCTCGCCACAGCTGCTTGTTGGCTCATCTCCTTATGTTTCTACAAACACCGCGATCTTCAATCTTCCTTCGTTAAATGCCGGCGGTTCCACAACCATCACAATTCCGATAACAATATCAGCAAACGCACCAACAGGGACGCTGACACTTCCGTTCACAATATCTTACACGACTGGGACCGCGACCGGAACAGTTACAACAAATAATGCCGCCACCATATCGGTCACGAAAAGGACTCTCATCCAGCTGACGGACGTGCAATACAGTGAAAGTGTGATACAGCCTGGGGACAACTTCACAATGTCAATGACTCTGCAAAATGTAGGCAGCGCTCAGATAAAGGATTTGGATGTCTCGCTTCGCAATTTTAGCGTCGCCGTCGTCCCTGCTAGCACTGACACCGAAAAAATTATAACGATTCTCTCGCCTGGAGACTCGACAACAATAAATTTCAATTTACTAGCTCTTCCGAGCACGGCCGCCGCTGCTTATAGCATTCCAGTTTCTCTGACTTACTATGACGACCAAGGAAATTTGCACACGGACACAAAATTTGCCGGGATGAAGATTTCCGGTGTTCCTGACTTCGTTGTCTCTCTTGAAAATACAAATGTTTTCGCAGGGCAGACTAACACTCTCAGCGTCGATGTCGCAAATGTCGGAACAGGAAGCGCAAAATTTGTGACGCTTTATGCCGATCCGAATCAGGGCTTGACGCCGCAAGTATCCTATATTGGAAGCCTCGATCCAGACAGTTCGTCAACAGTTTCCCTAAACATCAACACGCAAATCAAACCCGGTCCACAGTCATTCACATTGACTGTTCAATACAAGGATATCTACAACCAGCCGTATCAGGAAACGAAAACGCTCCAATTCAACTCAATTAATGTTCCTCTGCAGATATCAAACAACGTAATAATTGTCGCAGTAGTTGTCATAGTCGCGCTTCTTTACTGGAAGCGACATTTCGTTAAGAACCTCTTGAAGAAAAAGTGATCTTCCTGGCATTCGAATTTGAAAAAGAAAGCTTGAGCATGGCTTTCGATAGCATCAAGGAGAGAAAAGTTAGAAGCATACTCACTGCTTCAGGAATAATAATCGGGATTGCTGCGATCATTGCCCTGGTTTCAATCGGAACAGGAACAAACGCTGCTGTAAGCTCAGCCCTAGGCAGCCTCGGCGGGAATACGATTTTTGTCACTGGTGGAGGAGGAGGTGGAGGCTTTGGACAGCCAAGTTCGTCAACGCAGCTCGAAAAAAAGGATCTTAATTCCATAAAAGCTATCAGTGGGGTTGATCTGGCGGTCGGAATTCTGTTCAAGAGCGAGCCGGTCACTGTTAAAAGCACGACAAAATATTTCACGTTTTATGGCGTCAACTCAAAAGATGCGCAAGGTTTCTTTCAAAACCTCGGCGTGATACAAATTCAGGATGGAAGATTTTTCAAAAGCGGAGAACACGGAGTAGTTGTGGTAGGGAGCAGTATTGCAACAAAAGGTTTCCCTGATCCGATAAAAGTGAACGACAAAATAAGCGTCAAAGGCCAGAAGTATGAGGTCATAGGTATTCTAAAGGAAACCGGGAGCACCCAGTATGACTCGACTGTAATCATTCCTATAGGTGATCTCTCCGGGACGACAAGCGGAAACGACCAGTACACAATAATTTTCGCAAGAGTCAGCTTTCCTGACAGGATAGATAACATAGCGAACGCCATTCAGAAGAAAATGGATGACCTTCACGGCAAGAAAACATTTGTAGTTTTCACGCCAAAGCAGTTGGCCCAGCAGATAGGTGTTGTGACAAACACTCTTTCAATCACCCTGGGCGGCATTGCAGGAATAGCTTTGATAGTCGCGGGAATTGGAATCGCGAACACAATGCTCATGTCGATAATCGAAAGGACAAGAGAAATAGGAATAATGAAGGCTATCGGAGCATCTTACAGAAATGTGTTGCAGATATTTTTGACGGAAGCGGCTGTGATAGGCCTCATCGGAGGCATTGCTGGCGATGCGCTCGGCATTCTTTTTTCAGAAGTTCTAGGCGCGATACTGAGAAACTACGGCCTCAATTTCACGACGCTCGTCACTCCGAATCTTCTCCTAATCGGGATAGGATTTTCTGTAGGCGTCGGGCTGCTTTTCGGATTTTTTCCCGCGAGAAAGGCTGCGAAGATGAATCCGATTGAAGCTCTGAGGTATGAATAAATAGAAAGAAACTCTCTGACTTGCAAAAAAGCAAATTTGTTTCGAAAAAGGAAATTGATTTCGAAATTAGTCCAAATTTTCATATAATTTTATTTGTCTTATTTATATATTGTAACTTTTCCATTTAAAAATAATTTCATAGACTTAAATCTGCAAAACAACTATCAATTATGAAGAACGATTCTCTTCCCAAGAACTGCGTGATAATGAACTGTACTTCCAAATCTGTGGCTGCTTGCAACAACTGCAGGATGCCTATTTGCTCTGAACATGGAAGAAAGATAGATCAATTTTATTTGTGCATCAACTGTTTTGAATTCACTAAGAAATTGAGAAAATAATTTAATTGCTTCTGTACCATTGAACGTTGAATGCGCCGTTTGTTCCGACTGTGGAAGTAGTAGGTGATGCCATGAGATGTCCTCCGTTGTCGACCATTATTGTTTGTTGAGCCAAATTATCAAATGGGTTTGAATTCTGATTCTTTTCTAAACCAAAATTTGCTAGATTTGTTAATGTACATGAAAATGCAGTGCATAGCGCAGGTCGTTCGATTATCAGTTCTGCTGAGCTCAAATCCGGTGTAAATGTTTGCGGTGTCTGAACTGTCGAGAAACTCTGGCTCTTCGTATTGTCAGTTATTCTCAAAGTCCAAGAACCATCGCTGTTTCTAGAAACAAAAGCTGTCATGCTGTCTCCTGGTGAAACACTGATGCAGTTCGAATTTAATGTTTTACTGCACGATGGTATAGGTTGTTCAGCATTGTCTGGATACAATTCCCACCAGGCATAATAATTGGCCGTACAAGTTTTCTTCGAACCAGAACAATCCTGCTCAGTTCCTATTTGAATTACGTTGTTGCTTCCTTGATTAAAACCATCAATTCCAATCCAAACAGAAGAATATCCTGAAGATGTCACTTTCGGCACAACCCAAGTTCCCGAGGCGGAAGTGTATGTTCCAGAATTCTCGGCAAATCCTGCCCAATTCAAGGAATATGCTGTTCCGAATATTCTCATATTCGGTCTATGTGAAATTGACATTGAAAAAGTCGGCAAAGCCAATAACGATACTATCAAAATCGAAGCTGAAATCAAAACAAAATTGAATTTATTCATTATAACACCGTTATTTTTAATTTAATATTTAGTACCGGCAAACATTTAAGACTTTCGACTGTCAGTCAGGGCAGCAGAATCGAAAGCTTTATGTAAAGTCAAAAGTCAATTTTATATAGGAAGAGGACAATTCGGTTGCTCTATTACGTATGGAGCACGGCTATAATGACCTCTGTTCGGCGTTCATTCATGGTGCGACTGCTGGACTTTAACTAGTCGCATGATCTACGTCGATTAAGTCCATTATGACGTGGGAAGATAACCTCGTTCACTAACTAGGTCGGCAGAAGAAATTGAGTCGACGAATCTGGTACAGGAACTTTCCACCGAGTCCAGATCTTCCGTTTCTTGATTAATCAGAATTAATATTGTACACGATTAGAGTGCCTCAATAGCTCAGTTAACAAATTCACTATCAACAGTTCTATGTTCTATTAAAGTTAAAAAAATAAAAATTTTTTATGTTAAAATTAGATACGCGAAAAATAATTTTGAACAAAGGAGATTTGCTAACTAAAACTCACTTACCCAAAAAAATGACAAAAAAGCTTGCGTATGAAACTGGAGTTCAAATTGGCGATGGCTGTTTATGTAGTTTCAAAAGAAGAAAGATGAACAAAAAGATATGTGAACAAGCTGCCGAAATTGACAATTGAAACGATCGCATCAATATTATTGTAAAATATTCCAGAAAGAATTACAATAACTAATCCGCCGATAATTATTGAAAAATCAATATCCAAATCTTCTTTCATATTCCTTGTGCGACAGCCATTCGAGTATAATTGAAATTATCTTTACATGATTCCCAACAACAAAATAAAGCAGCCTCCACGCTTCAGGCAAGTTGTATTTCCAAAGGTTGTTGACATCATATTTTTTGATATAAATCTTTGGAATTAGTTTCTTTGGAATCGATATTCCAACAAATGGATTCTTCTTGAGATCATCAATAGCTCTGCTTATAAATTTATGAAGTTTTGGGTCCTCTTCTTTCATTTTTTCGAAAGCTTTCTTTGTTTCTTCATCGGCAAAGGCGACAATTTTCTCTCTTTCAATCATCCTACCATCAACTCTGATTTAACATACTTTTCAACAAGCTTAGGATTCCATATCCAGATAATCTTCTTATCTTTAATTACGATTTTTCCAGACTCTTCCAAGTAATCCAAAACAATGTTGAATGTCTGATACATTATTTGCTTTGGCAATGACAGCCATAACTGTCTCTTTGATGGATATTCCTTGGCTTTCCTAATTTTCTCTTCAACCATAAGCACAGTATCCAATCTCGGATAGTGCAGTATTTCTTGTCTCGATTTCATGCTAATCTTATAGTATTCTATGTATATAAACTTATATATTATATATATTTATGTGAAATTGTGATTAATAAAACTCTGGAATGAAATATTCTGCCTTTCTATTTCATTTGTATGAACTCAGAATTTTCTAATCTACCCCTAACCTCATCCCTGGCAGATGATAAATAGCTCAAATCATTAGATATGCATTAGAAGATGGTTAAACAAAAAGAGTCGGAATTTAACCGCTTGTTATCCAATTGTGAATAAGGGCACCTTGAGGTGTCTTTTTGTATCTGGAGCTGTTTGAAATTCTTCCAGACCTGAAGGAACATTCGATTCGATACTGCCTTTGTAAATTGGTGGAAGAAAAATTAAATCAGAACTAAGAAAATCCAGTAAATTAAAACATTCAAAATCGTTAAGAGAATTCCAATTCTAGAAAATTCCCAAAAAGTCAAAGTCTCGTTGGCTTTTTTCTCGGCATTCTGTATTATTATGACATTACTTGCAGCACCTAGAATGAAGAGATTGCCTGCTATTGTGCTTCCCGCCGCCAAAGCTATCATGGCCTTTGAGGAAGCTCCTAATCGAATGAGCAATGGCAAGAATAGAGCAACCATAGGAACATTGGAGATTAACTGGCTTAACAAAACGCTTATTGTCAAAATCACAGGAATTGAGGCGATGTTAATACTGGCATT
>Ga0315281_10009819_pt1 | contig 13253 bp, 14 predicted proteins | sample YL17G07_0_MG_FD_204540 | JGI IMG/M metagenome (GOLD analysis project Ga0315281, IMG submission 204540) | Sediment microbial communities from Yellowstone Lake, YNP, Wyoming, USA - YL17G07_0 | ecosystem: Environmental > Aquatic > Freshwater > Lake > Sediment | place: USA: Wyoming | collected... | reverse complement strand
CTGCTGTTCTGACAGCCCACTTTCTCATGGAGAGGGGACTTTCCTCAGCCGGTCCGCGATGAACGCGAACCTACCGTCAGTCATCCGCCTTCTCCTGGCGATCAGTTACTACGCCATCGCTCATACAAAAGTCTTTCCTCTCGCACAGAACAAGGCATCTATATCACGCGTGTGGGGGAGAAGACCTTCTTTACTGTTACACGGCCAGTGGCAGAATCGAGAAGGGCGGAACGACCGCGGTCCCCTTCTATGTCTTCGGCTACGATCCTGATTGGGAACTCCCTGAGGGCCTTTCGGGCTTCCAGGACGTTGAACCTGCCGATGTTCGCCACCTGAACATTGAGGTTCTTGAACATTTGCGCTCCCCCAACGAGCTTCGCGATTATCCTATCCTTCGCCGCTCCGTTGACCGTCATCTCCCTGACGAGCTTCCGAGTCCCGGTATCCGCATACTTCTCCTCCAGGTCCACCCTTTGCGGTGCTTTCGGGAGTAGCACGTGCACCATGCCTCCGATCCTGGCCTGCGGATCATAGAGGATAACCGCGACGCAGGAGCCAAGTCCCAAGCAGGACAGCTGCTCAGGTGAGTGGCATACAGCCATTTGGCTGATTCCCACGACGCGGGGCTCCTTCATTGTTTTAACTCCATCCTATCCAGGATGACCTTTAGTGTCTGATCCTCCGGGAGCATCAGGAAGTATCCTTCGAATTCCTTGTCGAGGGCTTTGAAGCAGGTGTGGACAGCGAGGACGGTGTCCACTTTCGCCCCTAGCGCGGCAAGCGGCATGTCAAGGACGGCTCCAAGGAGGTCCACCGTCGCATCCGGGGGTGCCGGGATCATGTCGATGTCGACCATCTTCGAGACGGCTATCAAATACCAGCAGAGGCAGATGTTGCCGACCTCCTTCAGACAGGACCTCTGGAGCTCGTTCAGGTTCGATAGGTCCACTTGCTCCTTTGTGAGGTGCTTGAGCAGCATGATTGCGGATTCGCTCGGGAGGATGACCAGGATTCCGCTCTTCAATGAGCCACATAGCTGCGTGTAAGTCCCAGCTACGATCTTCTCGGCACCACCGAGCCATTCAGGGATCTGGGACAGCGGCATGATGTTGCACGATGTGACGTCGTTCATGAGGTCGACGTCCAGCATAGTTCCGAGAGCCGTCGCCGCACTGCCCGCGCCGATGTTGGCGAACTCCTTGATGATCTCCAATGCTCTGCCGGGCTTCTCTTCTGTCATCGCACCTCAACCTCCGATTATGGATTCGACATCGAGTATCAACGCGATCTTGCCGCTTCCAAGGATTGTCCCTCCAGAAATGCCCCTGACCCTCCGCAGTCTCTGGTCCAGCGACTTGACCACTATCTGCTGGTGACCGATAAGCTCGTCCACCTCGAGCGCCGCGCGTCTATCCCTGCTCTGCACGACAAGGGTATTGATGCTGTCCTTTTCGACCTTCTCAAGCCCGAAGAACTCGCGCATCCTGATCAGAGGGAGCACTTCCCCCCGGAGTTGCACGACCTCGCGACTCCTGATGAGCTTCACCTCGCTCATCTCGTACTTGTGGGTCTCGACTATCGTCCCCATGGGGACGGCGTAGGTCTGATCGTGAATTCCAATCAGCATCGCATCTATGATGGCGAGGGTGAATGGCAGCCAGAGCGAGAATGTCGTTCCTGCCCCCTTCGACGAGTTCACCATTATGCTTCCGCCGAGCTCCTCGACGCTCCTCTTGACCACATCCAATCCCACACCCCTTCCCGAGACATCTGTGACCACGGTCTTCGTTGAGAAGCCGGCCCTGAATAGCAGGTCGATCAAATCTTTGCCTGACGCCGACTCAGCCTGCGACGCGTTCATTACTCCCTTCGCAACCGCCGCGTGCTTGACCGATTCGAAATCTATGCCCTTGCCATCGTCCGAGACCTCTATCAGGACATGGTCTTGCTGCTTGGATGCTACTATCCTGATCAGTCCCTTAGGCCGTTTGCCGATCTTCGTCCTTTCCTCAACGGTCTCGATGCCGTGGTCCACGCAGTTCCTCAGAAGGTGCACCATTGGTTCCGCAATCTTGTCCGCAACGGTTCTGTCCAGTTCTATGTTGCCAGACTCGACGACGAGCTCGACCTCCTTGCCCTCGTTCTTCGCGATGTCCCTAACCATGCGTGGGAACCTGCTCATCACCATGTCCAACGGTATCATCCTGATCCCGAGAACCCTGGATTGAATGTCAGATGTGAGCTTGTCAATCAATGCGGATATCTCGAGGAGCTCGTAGTCATCGCGGGTCGAGGCCTTTTGCAGCAACCTACTTCTTCCTATGACGAGCTCACCCACATTGTCGAGCAGGTCGTCCAGTTTGTCCATGCCTACCTTCACCGTCTGGACGTGCGCGACCTCCGCTGTGACAGAGGCGGATGCTTGATCCTGTCGTCCCATCTTCTGCCACTTATCTCTCGAGACATCGGTGGGTCCGACGAGCAGATGTTCGACATCGCTCATCGCAACGACCCTCTTCAACGCCTCCTGGAGCTTATCTCCTGGCAGGAGGACGACGGACAATTCCTCGAAAACCGCTTCCTTCTCTATGTCGGCCTCCGTCGGGTTCGATTCGACGACCTCGGAGGATTTCGCAAGCTCCTTGATGATGACGGTCGCCCTGGCCGACGGCAAGGAACAACGCCGGCCGAGCTTGACGACCACAGTGACGGTTTCTTTGGTAGGCTTCTTCCCGTGCTTGTCGCCCTTCTCCACCCTTCCGACCGCGGCCTTCTCAGTCGCGGGAACCGATCCTGCTTCTACGGGTTCCTCTTCTGAACGGACCGGGAGGACCGTTATGAGCCCTTGGACCACGGCAGGCCTCTCCTGTGGCGGTTCGCCCTTCTCGACCGAGGCCACCATCACGTCAAGGGCGTCGAAGCCTTCGAACAATGCTTCCGAAATCTTGCCCGTTGGTTGCAGGTGTCCGTCCCTGATGGCACCGAGCACGTTTTCGATCTCGTGCGCGGTATCTTGAACGGCCTTGTATCCCATCATTCCGGCCATGCCTTTTATCGTGTGCGCGGACCTGAAGAGCTTGTCGATCAGTTCCTTGTTGCCAGGATCGTTCTCGAGTTCAAGGAGCGAATCGTTCATGATCCGCAGGCATTCGCCTGACTCGGATACGAACATCCTCGCATACTTGTTCATGTCTAGCTCTTTCGGCAACCTGACTCACTCCTCCAGGAATCTAACGATCTGTTCTGCGATGCTCTCGAGTGGGATGACCTTGGAGGCGGCTCCCGCTTCGATCACCGAGCGGGGCATGCTGAACGCAAGCGAAGATTGCTCGTCCTGAACCAGCACCTCGCCGCCGGCAAGTCTGATGGCCTTCGCACCGGCAGCGCCATCAGCGCCCATACCAGTGAGGACTATCCCCATTGCGTTCGCTCCGAAGCAGTCCGCCGCGCTCTTGAACAGGACGTCGGCTGATGGCTTCACGAAATTGACGGGGGATTCATCGCTGAGCCTCATCATGAGATTTGAGGCGCCTTTCCACGCGAGCTTGAGGTGCCTACCCCCAGGTGCTAGGTACGCCATCCCTTTCTCGACCCTCTGTTCGTCCCCAGCTAGGACCACCCTCGGTCCGTTCGCGGAGGACAGTCTCTTGGTGAGCGAGTTCGAGAACTCGGCAGGAATATGTTGGACAATGAATAGGGGTGACGGAAGCTCCTTCGGCAACGCCGCGAAGATCATTTCGAGGGCTCTGGGACCGCCAGTCGAGGCGGCCAAGACTATCCCCTTCGCCTCCAAGGTGACCACTTTCCTTATCGCATTGAGCTTGTGTGGAAGAGGGGCGCTTGCTCTCTTCAGGACTTCCACTTTGACGCCGGCAGCAAGTTTGACGATCTCGATTATCTTGTCCTTGAAATTCACAATGTCTATCGAGACTGGTCCGCTTGGCTTGGAGATGAAATCCACTGCGCCGAACTCCAGGGCACGGATGGGGAGCTGGTCGTCGAACTTGTCCATCGCGCTGAGCATGATGACCCTCGTCGGGCTATCCCTCATTATCCTGCGCAGGGTCGCGAGCCCGTCCATCCTTGGCATCTGAATGTCCAGCAAGACGACATGCGGCGAGAGGGTGCTGGCCTTCTCAATGGCCTCAACTCCGTCCTTCGCGCTTCCAACGATCACGATGTCAGGGTCCGACTCGAGAATATCCTTCAGAACGACCCGCATGTAGGCGCTGTCATCGACAATGAGGACCTTCACCTTGTCAGGCATCGGGCACCTCTCAGAGTTCCATTTGCAGGACAGCGTTTACGGATTCCAGCACATCGTCCGCCGTGAAGGGCTTGATGATGAAGTCTACCGCCCCAGCCTCGAGGGATTTCATCACGGTCTTCTGATGCCCCAATGCTGAGATCATGATGATCTTCGCTTTCTGGTTGAATTCCTTGAGCCGCCTCACCGCCTCGATGCCGTCCTTGTCTGGCATCACAATGTCCATCGTGATGACATCGGCCCCTTCGCGGACGAACCTCTCGAGTGCCTCGTCTGCGCTCTTGGCCTCGATGACCTTGTGCCCTCCGGCTTCGAGTATGTTCCTGAGCACTTTGCGCATGAATTCCGAATCGTCCACTATCATTATCTTAGGCATTCTTGCCACCTCCGTGACCAACGCTGTCCAGTTCGAGCACCTTCAGCGGGTCTATGAGCGTTATCAATCTGTCCTCGTGCTTCGCTATCCCGAGGACGTACTGGGATTCTATCTCCTTCGCGATGTAGTCTGGCGCCTTCTCTATGGATTGGGCGTCGATCCTTGCGACCTCGCTGACCTCATCGACCAAGAATCCTACAAGCGCGTCAGGACCATCAATGACAACTATCTTCGGGTTGCCTTCGTTCTTCTTCAGGGGCTCCATCCCGAACCTCGTGCGCAGGTTCACGACGGTCAGGAGCTTCCCCCTGAGGTTTATCACGCCCTCGATGTGCGGAGCGCTCCTGTGAACCTTAGCTATGTCCTCCATGCTGTGGATCTCACGGACCACCGCGACGTCGAACCCATACTCTTCCTTGCCCAGCTTGAAGACGACGACCTGCCTCCCAGATTTCGACATCATCGTCAGTGGCCCCCTGGTTAGCTTGTTCTTCCTTTGGCGCCGCTCGATGTGACCCCCGAGAGCGACCCCTTGTCGACCTGTTTCGTTATCTCGTTCAGCTTGGCTGCGAGTTCCGCAAGCTCGTGTGCGGATGCGGTCATCTCCTCCATGCTCGCAGCCAGGTTCTCGGTCGACACCGAGACGCTCTCTGCAGTCGTCGAGTTCTCCTTGGCGATTATGGCGACTTCGTCAAGCGACTTTGCCAGGCTCTCGGTCAACGCCTTCTGTTCCTCCGTCGAGGCACTGATCTCCTGGACCATGGCCGCCGTCTCCTCGACTGTCGCAGCGATATCCTCCAAGGACTTCAGCGATTCGGAAATGGTGCTAGAGCTCTCGGTGGCATCCTTCATCGTGTTCTCCATCTTCTGAGTGGTCTCCTCGATGTCCCGTTCGACCAGTTCTATCAGCTGTTGGATCTGGTCGGCGGCCTTTCTGGAGCCTTCCGCGAGTTTCCTGACCTCATCAGCCACGACAGCGAACCCGCGTCCTTGCTCCCCTGCCCTCGCGGCCTCGATGGCGGCGTTGAGCGAAAGCAGGTTCGTCTGATGAGCGATGTTTGTGATTATGGAGACTATTTGAGATATCTCCTTGGACTTCTTGGAGAGCTGCTTCATCGCATCTGCGGTCCCCTCGACGTTCTTCAGTAAGAAGTTCATTCTCTCAAGGGCGTGCTGTGCAGATTTGCTGCCATTCTGGGCTACCTCGCTGGCATTGGCAGACGCTCCTGCCGCGTTCTGCGCGCTCTGCACGACGTCGTAGATGGCCTTCGTCTGTTCGGCGAGCATTCTGACCATCTCATCGATCTTGATGGATTCGGATTGGGCTCCCTTCGATTCCTGAAGGACCGAGGTCGACACCTGTTGTGTGCTCTGGGTCATCTGGCCTACGGTCTCTGCGAGGGAGGACGAGGAATCCCTCAAGGATTCTGAGGCCATCCTTATCTCCTTCGTCAGCTTCGCGAGGCTGGACCTCATCTCCATGAATGCGGTAACGAGTTTCTTTAGGTCGCCCAACGCCTCGATGTCTATCTCTCTAGTCAGGTCCCCTGCCGCGATCGCTCCTGCGCATTCCGTGAGCTCAATCAGAGGCTTGGATGTGTTGTCTATCAGAAGGTTCATCGACCTGACCAGGTCTCCCACCTCATCATCTCCCGTTGCCACGTCCACATGGGTCCTGAAGTTCCCTTGGGAAATCGTCTTCGCCGCCTTGGAGACAGCGACAACAGGTTTCGTGATTCTTGAGGACAGGAAGAGAGAGAATACGCTGACTATGGCCGCGACAGCTCCTCCCGTGATGATCGAGTATGTCATCGATCTGTCGACTGTCTGCTGGGTGACCTTGTCCATAAGAGCGGCCGCTTGGGAGTCGATGCTGATGAGATTCGCCATGTACGTGTCGATGGTCTCGATGTGCGCGGAAGCATTCTGTGCGATGCCTCTAGCTCCAGCGGAATCATCTGCGTTCAGGCTGCTAATCGCCGCCGTTGTGTCACTCGCGTACTTGTCCCACTCGCTATGGATTCCAGTGAGCATCTGGCTCTCCTGCGTTATTAGAGTCTCCTGTCCTTGGCTCTTGACTATGCCGTTCATGTTCGGAAGCTTCTCGAGTGAATAGGCAGTCGTGTAGTTTGTCAAGAACTGGGCGTAGCGCATCTGCTTGTCAATCATGTGGTCATAGTTGATCTCGGCGCCAGTCTCTCCGTAGCTCAGCACGTACATCATGAATGATTCGTGAGCCCCGGTGAGGTCGTTCGATCCCCTGGCAATCTCAGCCACACCCTGTAGGGATTCGTCGTGAAGGATCTTGGCGTCACGTCTTATATCGTTCAACCCTTGGATCGAGATTGCGCTAATCACGAGTATTGGGATCAATGACAGGCACAACATCCATGCAACGAGTTTCGTGGTCAGCTTCAACTTCAAAGCATCACCTAGCAGATCATCTTCGGACAGCATTCGGGAGAGTCTTGCGACAAAGGCCGTCCTCGCAATTCGTAAAGAGTCATCTGGCCTTATTAATATATGTCGACCCTCTATTCAACTTTGATACCCAAGACTCAGAAGTGATATTAGGCCTGAACCGTCTATCGAGGACGAATGTCGCTTGACGAGGAGCAGTTCTTGATGCAGGTCATGAAGCACCTGTTCAAATCAAGGGGCATCGACGTATCTGGCTACTCTGAAAGCTTTGTGATGCGAGCGATCAAGAGAAGGGTGGGCCGGACGTGCTCGCCCGACCACACTGGCTATTTGAAGATGTTGATCCACAGCGAGGAGGAGACCAACGAACTGCTGGGAGCGTTGTCCATCAATGTCACGGAGTTCTTTAGGGACAGGGGGGCATTCGAAGCCTTCGAGAAGAAGGCGATCGGGCCGCTCCTGGAGTCCAAGGTCCAGAATGGCGCGCTACTTAGGATATGGAGCGCGGGCTGCGCCACTGGTCAGGAGACCTACACGATTGCCATGTGTCTAGCGGAGGAGATGAGACACTTGGATCCAGGCAGCCGGCCACTCGCATCCGTCCTCGGCACTGATATCTCCGAACTCGCGCTGGCGAAGGCGGAATCCGGGATCTACCAACGGGAGGAGGTCAAAGGGATACCTGAGAAGCTCCTGAACCTATATTTCGTAAGAAAGGGACATGCCTTCGAGGCAGCCCCTTCACTGACGAAGTATGTCAGGTTCGCAAGGGAGAATCTGCTGGAAAAGCCAGGTTCGAAGTTCTTCGATGCGATCGTCTGCAGGAACGTCCTCATCTACTTCAGCAGGAATATGCACGAGGTCGTCGTTCAGAACCTATTCGAATCTCTCAGGAAAGGCGGCTACCTCATGCTCGGCAGGACTGAGACGCTGATGGGGGCTCCAAGAAGCGCGTTCGAAGTGGTGGACCTCGAGAACAGGATTCTGAGGAAGCTGTGATATCGCAGATTCAGGCAGTATCGTCTGACAGGCCCATGCTAAGCCCGGTGTTTTTGATCGCACAACCCAAGTCCGCGAGCTCATCGGAACCCATCAGTTCCTCGAGGCTGGGCACATTGACATCGTGCATGAATCCCTCTATCTTGCGATAACTCGATGCCAGCTCGATGCACAGTCCGCTCTGCATCTCATCCATCTGCTCCGGGGTCAAGGTCCTGGAGATCATCTCCGCCAATGTGACCCCTTCATTCTCAGCCTGGCTAACGAGCTCTCCGACTTCCAATGCAGCCATCTTGATCCCATCCGAGCGTATGACAATCGTCAGACGATTATCGACTTGCGCGATATATAAAACTTGTCAATAGGTCCCCGGCATCACTTCACGAAGTCCAGCCAGACTGCATAACGGTCATCCTTCCCTCTGACTATGTCCAGGAACCTCGATTGCAGTGCCTTTGTCATCGGCCCAGGAGATCCCTCGCCGACCAGCCGTCGGTCGACTTCCCGGATCGGCGTGACCTCGGCTGCGGTCCCAGTGAAGAAGAGCTCATCGGCTGCATAGAGCTCTGCTCGGCTGAAGTTCTGCTCGATCAGATCGTACCCCATTTCCTTGGCCAGAACCATGATCGAATCCCTTGTTATGCCTGGAAGAATCCCGGCGTTGAGGGGAGGGGTCAGTATCTTGCCTTTCCTAACGAGGAAGATGTTCTCGCCCGAGCCCTCGGCGACCATGTGCAGCTCGTTGAGCATTATCGTCTCGTCGAACCCGTTGAGTTTCGCTTCCATCACTGCGAGCGCACCGTTCAGGTAGTCCCCGCACACCTTTGCTGTTGCCGGGACCATCCCGCTGCTGACCCTGTGCCAGGAAGATGTGTGGACACGTATTCCGTTCTTCAACCCTTCGTCCCCGAGGTACGCGCCGAGCGGGAACGAGATGATGAAGGTTTCGACCGGATATCCGATAGGGTTGACCCCCACGCCGTGGACCCCGAAGAATGAGATAGGGCGTATGTAGCATGAATCCAGCTTGTTGACCTTGACGGTCTCCTTCGTCGCGGCGCAGAGTTGGTCGACGGTGTAGGGGATCCTGAGGTTGATGGCCTTTCCCGAGCTGTGGAACCTCTCCATGTGTTCCCTGAGCCTGAAGATGGCAGGCCCGTTGGTCGTACTGTAGCACCTGATCCCCTCGAAGGCTCCCGTGCCATAGTGGAGACCATGCGACATCACATGCACGGTCGCATCCTTCCAGTCGACAAGCTTCCCGTTCTTCCAGATCTTCTCTGTTGGCTGTATCTGCATGCCTATCCATCCTCGATGTGTTTACACAGATTTGATGACTTTGTTCCTAAGCGTTCCGACCGTGTCCAGTTCGACTTCGACAACGTCCCCAGCACTCATCGGCGAGATGCCTGAGGGCGTGCCAGTCGGGATCAGATCGCCAGGTTCCAGCGTCATCACCGTGGAGATGTACTCGACCAGGCTGGCATCGTCGAAGACTCTGTCGGATAACGGGGAATGCTGCACCACCTTCCCATTGAGCTTCGTCGTGACTGTCGAAGGCGCAGTCGTCGATATGAAAGGTCCTGTCGGTGCGAAAGTGTCGAACCCTTTCGCTCTCGTCCAGTCGACATCTGTCTTCTGCAGGTCCCGGGCGGTGACATCGTTGAAGCAGGTGTACCCGAAGATGTACCCGTTGCCGTCCCTGACATGGCTCGCCCTCTTTCCTATGACGATCGCGCTCTCGCCTTCGAAATCGACCCGCTGCGACACGGGAGGAAGGACAATGGAATCCCCCGGCCCGATCATGGCAGAGGAGGGCTTCGAGAATATGATAGGCGTCTGTGGCGGTTGAGAGCCCATCTCGCGGATGTGGCCCTTGTAGTTGAGGCCAATGCAGATGATCTTCGATGGCCGCTCGACGGGCGCGAGAACCTTCAATTCCGAGAGGACGTAGACCTTGTCCGTCGTGCCCGGGCGTTTCTCCATGAATTCGAGCATAGATGAAGCCTTGACCTCTCTCACTTCGTCTCGTCTGACCTCTCCTACGAAGGTTCTCCCCTTGACGGAGAACTTGCCGAACATCCTGTGTGAAGAGCCTTCGGACATGACCATGCCAGCACCTGTCGGCTCAGTCGAACATCTTTCGGATATTCTTGCCGACGACCTCGATCCGGGACTTCGCCCCTTCTTTTCTCAGCCTGTTCAGGGTGGGCATTCCCGCATCACGCTCAGCGACCCACTCCCTGGCGAACTTGCCTGACTGGATGTCCTTCAGGGCCTTCTTCATGTTCTCTTCCACGTGTGCATCGATGATGATCGGACCTCGCGTCCTCCCACCATATTCGGCCGTGTTGGACACGCCATCCCACATGCCTTCGATGCCGCCCTTCTGGACCAGATCTATTATCAGCTTCAGTTCGTGCAGGACTTCGAAGTACGCGATCTCCGGCTGATAGCCTGCGTCGACAAGGACCCCGAACGATTTCTTGATCAGCTCACTTGCGCCTCCGCAGAGATCGACCTGCTCTCCGAAGAGGTCGGTCTCCGTTTCTTCCTCGAACGTGGTCTCGATGACCCCTCTGGAGGTGGCCATTAGGCCTTTCGCGATAGCCAGTGCGCACTGCTTCGCCTTACCGGAGTGATCCTGGTGGACGGCTATCAATGCGGGAACGCCGATGCCCGCGAGGAAAGTCTCCCTGACGAGAGCCCCTGGACCCTTTGGAGCCACCATGATGACATCCATGTCCTTCGGAGGCACGATGCGCTTGAAGTGTATGTTGAATCCGTGCGCGAAATCCAAGACCATGCCTTTCTTGAGGTTCGGTGCGACGTGCTTGTCATAGACGTCCTTCTGGACCTCGTCCGGGATCAGCATCATCACCACGTCTGAGCTCTTTACAGCATCCGTGATGCTCATGATCTTCATCTTGTCGGCTTTGGCTCGCTTCCAGGTCTCGTCCTTGAGGTTGAGCCCGAGGACGACGTCGACCCCGCTGTCCCTAAGGTTCAGCGACTGTGCCCTTCCCTGTATCCCGTAACCCACGACTGCGACCCTCTTCCCCTTCAGGACTTTGAGGTCCGCGTCCTTGTTGTAGTATATCTTGGCCATTCTAGCTCTCTCCTCTGATCAGATTGCGTTCATCGCCTGTATGTACCTTTCTGGCTTGCTCTTGCTCACGATCGTGTCGACTTCTTGGACGGTGCCAGTTACCCTGCACACACCCTCCTTTCCCAAAAGCAAGGCGTATGCCTCGTGCCTGTCATGATCGACCAGGTCCGCATCGATGACCTCGTGGAGCGCGCGCAAGTGCTCCAGCACGCTCACCGCCTTCTCCTTGTCCTCGATCGAGAGCACTATCCGCGCTTTGTCGGGCATCTCGCACTTCCCGACCACGATCGTCTCGACATTGATCCTCTTCCTGTTGAACTCTCCCATGACCCGCTGCATCACACCTGGTTGGTCGTACACCAACAACATCATGACTTCCATTCAGCACATCCCCCCGTTCCACTTGCATCTTCCCTTGATCCAGTCAGAGGACCCCTTCCCTGGCGGTAGCATCGGGAGCACGTCCTCTTCCGGGTCGACAATGAAATCGAGCAACATGGGGACCTCCGCTTTCACGCCCCTCTTTATCGCTTCTGCCACCTCTGATGGGCGTTCGACCTTTATCGCCTCAGCTCCGTAGGCCTCTGCAAGCTTGACGAAGTCCGGGTTCCTTCCGAATTTGGTCGCGATGTATCGCTCGCCATAGAACAGTTTCTGCCATTGCTTGACGTTCCCCAGCCAGCCGTTGTCCAGTAGTGCGATTATCACTGGGAGATCGTTCTCCATTGCCGTCGCGAACTCCTGCGAGACCATCTGCAGGCTTCCGTCGCCCGCGATGTCCGCGACTACCCGGTCAGGAGCAGCGACCTTGGCTCCAAGGGCCGCAGGGAACCCAAAGCCCATGGTTCCCAACCCTCCTGATGTGATGAATTGGCGCTTCCCGTAGCATTTGAAGAAATGTAGGGCCCACATCTGGTTCTGGCCCACCTCCGTCGTGATGATTGCATCTTCAGGCAGGTGTTTTGAGAGTTCGTAGATGACCTTCTGCGGCTTGAGTGGTTCTGACGTCAGATCATAGTTGCAGGTGCATTGTTTGTTTAGATCGAGTATCCTCTGTTTCCATGTTGAGGCCTTCTTCCTGTTCTGTAACCCAGCTATGAGAGCGTGCACGACCGTCCATGCATCACCCACTAGACCTACCCTGCCTTTGACATTCTTCCCGATCTCTGACGAATCAATGTCCACATGGACCACTTTGGTCTTGGCCCCGAACTCGCTCAGCTTCCCGGTCACGCGATCGCTGAACCGGGTGCCTATCGCCAGGAGGACATCGCAGTTGTTGAGTGCGTAGTTGGCGACCTGTCTGCCGTGCATTCCACACACTCCGAGCACCATGGGATGGTTCTCGGGCACCGTGCCCTTTGCCATCAGGGTTGTCACAACGGGCGCCATCAGCATCTCCGCGAGACGCATGATCTCCGGTCCCGCTTGCGACCACGCGACCCCGCCGCCGACCATTATCGTCGGCCTCTCGGCATTCTCCAGGAGCTTCAGGGAATCCAATAGCCCCGAGAGGTTCCGCTTGGGCTTCGGTACCCGGACCTCCTTTCTCATCTGCTCCTCGGTGATGTCAGCATTGAATATGTCGACTGGAATGTCTATGTGGACTGGGCCGTACCTTCCGGTGGTGGCGATCAGGAACGCCTTCTTGATCGTCTCTGGGAAGACCTTCGGATCGGTCACTCGGAAATTGTGCTTCGTCACCGGCATCATGAGACTGAAAGCATCTGCCTCCTGGAACGCGTCGTTCCCGAGCACGTTCGTCGCTACCTGTCCGGTGATGGCGACCATCGGGGACGAATCCATGAACGCTGTTGCGACGCCTGTCACGAGGTTCGTCGCACCGGGCCCTGAGGTGGCGACGCAAACTCCGGGTTTCTTTGAGACTCGAGCGAATCCGTCTGCCATGTGCCCTGCGCACTGCTCATGCCTGACGAGTATGTGCCTGATGTTCGACTGCGCGAGCTCGTCGTAGAACTGAAGCAGGACTCCGCCTGGAATGCCGAACATCACCTTGACGTTCTGCTCTTCAAGCAACTCCACAGCGGCCCTGGCACCTTTCATCCTCTACTCACCCTCAA
>Ga0315281_10009817_pt1 | contig 13254 bp, 7 predicted proteins | sample YL17G07_0_MG_FD_204540 | JGI IMG/M metagenome (GOLD analysis project Ga0315281, IMG submission 204540) | Sediment microbial communities from Yellowstone Lake, YNP, Wyoming, USA - YL17G07_0 | ecosystem: Environmental > Aquatic > Freshwater > Lake > Sediment | place: USA: Wyoming | collected... | reverse complement strand
TCCGCCTCCGCGCCACTATCGCCCTCACCGGCCCAACCCTTGCCGCCGGCGCCCAGTTCAAGCTCCAGTATTCCATCTCCACATCAAGCGGCTGGGCGGATATCGGACTTATGGCCTCAAATACCATCTGGCGGGGATACGACAACAACAATGCCTCAACGACCGACGGCGCCACCATACCCTATACGCTCCTTGCGAACTCCGGAGCTATGGAAACCTATGAAGAAGAAAACCCATCAACGAGCACGGCTGCCTCCCTGCCTGTCGCGACCACAACCCTCGGCCAGGACTGGACACAAGCCACCGGAACCGCCCCCTGGTCGGCAAGGCATATCTTCACCTCCCTTGTCTACGACAACAAGATGTGGGTCTTGGGAGGGTATGACGGCAATGTCGCCGGAGGATGTCAGTCTACCAGTACTCAATGCAACGACGTCTGGTATTCCACAAACGGGGTTAGCTGGACACAAGCCACCGGAACCGCCCCTTGGTCGGCAAGGTATGGCCATACCTCCCTTGTCTACGACAACAAGATGTGGGTCTTGGGAGGGTATGACGGCAATGTCGCCGGAGGATGCGCGGATACCAATTATTGCCGCGACGTCTGGTATTCCACAAACGGGGTTAGCTGGACACAGGCGACAGGAACCGCCCCCTGGTCGGCAAGGGCTGGCCCTACCTCCCTTGTCTACGACAACAAGATGTGGGTCTTGGGAGGGGATGACGGCAATGTCGCCGGAGGATGCGCGGATAACGCTTTTTGCCGCGACGTCTGGTATTCCACAAACGGGGTTAGCTGGACAGAGGCCACCGGAACCGCCCCTTGGTCGGCAAGGTATATCTTCACCTCCATTGTCTACGACAACAAGATGTGGGTGATGGGAGGGAATGACAACAATGTCGCCGGAGGATGCGCGGATACCGATTATTGCCGCGACGTCTGGTATTCCACAAACGGGGTTAGCTGGACAGAGGCGACAGGTACCGCCTCCTGGTCGGCAAGGGTTAGCCCTACCTCCCTTGTCTACGACAACAAGATGTGGGTCTTGGGAGGGGATGACAACAATGTCGCCGGAGGATGCCCGTCTACCAATAACTATTGCAATGACGTCTGGTATTCCACAAACGGGGTTAGCTGGACCATGGCGACCGGAACCGCCCCCTGGTCGGCAAGATCAAGATATAACCAAACCTCCATTGTCTACGACAACAAGATGTGGGTCTTGGGAGGGGATGACAACAATGTCGCCGGAGGATGCCCGTCCACCAGTAATTACTGCAATGACGTCTGGTATTCCCAAGGCAACGGCGTCGGCGAATGGGACTGGGTCTTGCAGAATAACAATGCCGCCGCGGGCACCACCTACTATTTCCAGATGGTCTACGCGAGCGGCACCGCGCTTGATAGCTATACCAACTATCCCACCCTCACGACCGCGCCGCCCGCCATCCTCACCGAGCAGGACTATCGCTGGTATACGAACGAGAATAACCTCACGCCCACAAGCTCGCTGGCGCTGGAGAACACCTCGGCCGCGAATGTGGCCTCGGGCGACATCGTCCGCCTGCGCGCGAATATTGCCGTCTCGCAGGTCACCCTCGTCGCGGGACAGCAATTCAAGCTCCAGTATCAAGCGAATGCGACATCGGGTGCGTGGACGGACGTACTCACGCCCGGCAGCGGGAGCTCCGGGCCGGGCTTTGCCAGCACGACCGTCAATGACGCGTCTTTCGGCTATATGCCGTGGTCTAATGTGGCTGGCGCGCAAGCACAAGATGCTGACTACGCGTATGGGTCTTTAGACAACAATAACACTCAATACCTTAAAGCGACCAACTTCCAAAGCTTATCCGTTCCCCCGGGGGGCCAGGTGACCGGCATTCTGGTTACGATTGTAAAGAAGGCCAGCGTTGCTAGTACTTGCAACGACGTTTCAGTCAGGATCGTTAATGGGGGAAGTCTTGTCGGCAACGATCGCGCGACCACCACCGCATGGGACGCTACTTTGGAAGTGGCTGTGAACTATGGAGGGGAAGGTGACCTTTGGGGAACAACGTGGAATGCTGGCGATATTGATACGAATTTCGGTGTTGTGATAGCCGCTTTCTGTGACAATCCGGCAACCGTATACGTCAACAGTTTTCGCATAACGGTATATTACACCATCAGCGAAGGCATTTGGCAGGGCTACGACAACAACAATGCTTCAACGACCGACGGAGCCGCACTCCCATATACGCTCCTTTCAAACTCCGGTGTCCCAGAAAGCTACGAAGAACAAAACCCAAGCACAAGCACCGCCGCCTCATTGCCCGTGGCGACTACCACCCTCGGCCAGGACTGGTCGCAGGCAACTTCAAGCGCCCCTTGGTCGGGAAGGTATGGCCACACCTCTCTCGTCTACAACAACAAGATGTGGGTTATGGGAGGGTTTGATACCTCTAACTATTTTAACGACGTCTGGTATTCCACCGACGGCATAACCTGGACGCAGGCGACTTCCTCCGCCGCCTGGTCTAAAAGAGTTAGTGCCGCCAATATAGTCTACGACAACAAGATGTGGGTTATGGGAGGGAGTACTACTGGCAACGCGTGTGAAGGATCCAACTCTTGTAACGACGTCTGGTATTCTACGAACGGCAAGGACTGGACCATGGCAACGGGAACCGCCCCTTGGTCGGCAAGGAGTTATCTCACCTCCCTCGTCTACAACAACAAGATGTGGATATTTGGTGGTGGAGCATATAAAAACGACGTTTGGTATTCCACCGACGGCGTCACCTGGATGCAGGCGACATCTGCCGCCCCCTGGACGGGAAGGTATGGCCACGCCTCCATTGTCTACGACAACAAGATGTGGGTTATGGGAGGGAAAACTACTGGCAACGCGTGTGAAGGATCCAACTCTTGTAACGACGTCTGGTATTCCACCGACGGGGTAACTTGGACGCAGGCAACATCAAGCGCCCCATGGACGAAAAGGTACGGCCTCACCTCCCTTGTCTACGACAACAAGATGTGGATGCTGGCAGGAATTACTGATTCCAGTTGTCCCATCGTCGGAGGAATTTACTGCAGAGACGTCTGGTATTCCACGAACGGCAAGGACTGGACGATGGCGACTTCAAGTGCCGCTTGGCTTTCGGGAAGGTATTTACACACCTCCCTTGTCTACGCGAACAAGATGTGGGTGATGGGAGGGAATGGTTCTGGCGGTACGTGTCCCAACAGTGTTGTAAATTCTTGCAGAGACGTCTATTACTCCCAGGGCAACGGCGTGGGCGAATGGGACTGGGTTATAGAGAACAACGGCGCCGCGGACGGCACGACTTACTATTTCCAGATGGTCTACGCGAGCGGCACGGCGCTCGACGCCTATGCCAACTACCCGGCCCTCACGACCGCCGTCGGCGGCCCGGCGACTTTGACCTTGGGGAACCACCCGAGCGGCCAGCCAGCCAACCAATTTAATATCTTCGGAGACACGGCGGCAGTGGTCTCCGCCCCGCTTTTCCGCTACCGTCTTACCTCCTCCGGTCAGAGTATTACTGTTACCTCCACCATGATTTCTCTCGCGGCGGTCAGCGGTTTTGTGAGTGCTGACCTTACCAATGCCAAGCTATATCTCGACGCTAACAGCAATGGCGTCTTTGACGGCGGGGACAGTCAGCTCGGCGCGAACGGCACCACTACGATTAACGGCGGAGCCGGCAATATTCTTTTCGGAGGCAGTTGGAGCGTAACCAGCGCCAGAGACATTATGCTTCAAGCAGATGTCGGGAATATCAACTCCGGCGATTACATAATATTCTCTTTGTTGGCGGGGAATATTGGCACTGCGGCGACGGTAACCGGAGCAGTATTAAACGTAGTCCACGCCAAGCCAACTACGTCCATGGGCGGCGGCGGCGGCGGGTTTGGCGGTGAGCCTGTATCTACTGGGACGCAAGGCGGCGGCCTCCCAAGTGGCGGGGGATGTGGCGAAGGTGGCTGTCCTCCGGGTGGAGGCGGTACCGGCGGCGGCGGGGAGGGCGGCGGCGGCGGTGGAGCGCCCTAAAGCGGAGTATGTTAACACTTTGGACGATCGTCGAGTATGTTAACATTATGTAAAATAGATAAAACAAAATAATAACAGATAACTATGAGCTTCGGTGATGACTTATTGGTGATCTTGTCCAGCTACAGCGGTGGCTATAAATTGATGCGGCGGCGGATGATGGGAGATTCGCGCAACTTCCAAAGCGCGTCTTCTCGGCCGCGGCGTGAATCCAGCGATCAGACAATGCGCGTTACCCTCTCCCGCCTCAAAAAGAGAGGATTGGCAGAGAACAAGGACGGCATATGGAAAATAACCAAAGAGGGATTAGCGCGACTAGCGGAAAAAGTATCTCAAAAAAATCACCCTGTTTACGAAATCAAAAAGAACGGCCCCAAAAATATGGTTATCGCTTTTGACATTCCGGAGTCGCGCAGGCACGCCCGCAATTGGCTCCGGGTTGAACTCGTGAATTTGGGATTCGTGATGCTTCAGAAAAGCGTTTGGTTCGGCCCCGCGCCGCTTCCGAAAGCATTTACTGATGTTTTAAAAGAATTGCGAATTGTCCAGCACCTAAAATTTTTTGAAGCCAAAGAAGCTGACATTGTTTAAATACGTTTTGTTGTGATTTGCGCAGGGTTCATTCTTTAGGCGATTGTTAACAAAATGGACGATCGTTTAAAGTGTTAATATGATCAAATCGAAAATCCCGGACATGATATAATGGAATTTGAAGTTGTAATGGAAACATTAAACAAGAAAAAGTTCTGGGTGATTGTTGTAATTGTCGCGGCCGTAGTGGCAGTAGGCGCGCTTATAAAATTCAACGTTATTCCGGTGGGTTTTCTGAACGGGAACGCCAAAACTTACCAGGCCGTGTTTTTAACGAACGGCCAGGTTTATTTCGGCCATCTCTCCAATATGAACGCCGAGTACGCTGATTTGCGCGACGTCTACTATCTGCAGGTGACCCAGCCGCCCCAGCCCATACAGGTTGGGCAGACCCAGCCCACAAACATCAATTTGGTTAAATTGGGGGGCGAATTGCACGCTCCGAAAGACGAAATGCGGATTAACCGCGCGAGCATCCTATTTATAGAGGACTTAGAAGACAATTCCCGCGTAATTGACGCAATCAATAAACTCAACGGCGGCAAGTAGGCAGGGTCCGGAGAGGAATCTCCGCTATTCACAGCCCCCATTTGCCGTTCTTTGGCCGCCCGTATTATAATTTAGGCATGCCAAAACGTACTATTGCCGGCGATATGCCGGATGATTCGGTGAGCCGGATGATTCCCGAAGAAAAGGAAAATTATTCTTTCCCGCCTCCAGCGGAGGGAACCAAAAATCAAATATGGGAGAAAGTCGGTAAATGGGCCGTTTACGCGGTGATATTCCTGACGCCCATATTTTTCCTTCCCTTCACCCAGGCCCAGGTTGAAATAAATAAATTTATTTTCGTGTCCATCGCGGTTCTCGTGGGACTCGTGGCGTTTTTCGCCGATGTCATAGAAAAACGTTCGGTAGCTTATCCGAAGTCGCTTCTCTCACTCGCCGTCTTGGGAGTTGTCGCCGCCTACGGCGTGAGCACGATTTTCTCCATTGCGCCGGCGACGAGTTTATACGGCAACCTCACCCAGCCGGATTCTTTTTTGAACATTGTAATTTACGCCTTGGCTTTCTTCCTCTCTTTTTATTTTTTGCGCCGCGAGGATATTAAAATGGCCGGAAGCGCGTTTTTGCTCTCAATGGCCGTTTTGACCGTCATAGGCCTCCTCCAGGTTTTCAGCGTATTTGTTTTCCCGGCGTCCTTCGCGCGAAATTCCGGTTTCAACCCGATGGGCACGGTAACGGGCTGGGGGATTTTCATGGCCCTGACGATAGTAATGGCCGCCGCCGCAGCTTTCAGAAAATTGAGAGACGACTTGAGGACAATGCGCGGCAAAGTCATTCTGGGTTCGGCCCTGCTTTCGGCCATCGGCCTGATCGTCCTTAATTTTCAGTTCCTCTGGCTTTCGGCCGCATTCCTTATAATCGTTATCGCCGCGATGCGCTTTGTTTCGCGCGATGAGTTCTCCGTGCCGCTCATAATGGTCATTTTCGCGCTTTTTCTCGCCCTTATATCTTCCCGCCTGCCAGCCATGGGCAGCGTGCCGATTGAAATACGGCCAAATGTGGGCGCAACCTGGACAATCGCCAAGGGGACGCTGGCAGGTTCCCGCATCGTAACCGGTTCCGGTCCGTCCACTTTCACGATTGATTTTCTCAAAAACCGCGACGCGGGTCTCAATAGCACCAATTTTTGGAACGTGCGTTTCGCGCAGGGACACGATTTCCTTTTGACCGAGTTAGCAACGGTCGGCGTTCTGGGCATTTTGTCCCTGCTTTTCCTTATTTTTGCTTTCATCCGGCAGGTGATTGGCGCCTTAGAGAGCGAAGAAGTGGGAATGATTGTCGCCGCAACGCTTTTCCTGCTTCTAAGCTGGTTCCTTTACCCGGGATTTTTGTCGGAGATGATTTTCATATTTATTGGCTTCGGGTTTATGCTCTCTCTTTCGGGCGCGCGGCGGGAACTTTCCTTTGAGCATCTGCCGCGGCTAAGGGCCTTCGGAATATTTTTAGGCATCCTTGTTCTGACCGTCGCCACTTTGGCCGGAATTTACGGAATTGGCCAGAAATACGCCGCCGCGGCCTATTACGGCCACGCGGTTAATCTCACAAACGCTGGCAAGGTTTCGGCAGCAATCGCGCCGCTCAACACAGCCGTGGGTCTGGAAACGAATTCTGACGAATATTGGCGCGGAGCAAGCCAAATAGCCCTGCTTCAGGCGCGCCAGTCGCTTCAAGATTCTGGCGGCAGCGTCTCGGCACAGGTTCAGAGTTTTATTGTGGGGGCGGTGGCCGCCGCGCAGAAGGCCGCGAGCGCGAACCAAAATGATTCGATCAACTGGAACAATTTGGGCAGTATTTATGAGAGTCTGATACCGGTTGCCAAGGGCGCCGACAATTTCGCCGAGGCTTCTTACAGAAAAGCCGCCGAGCTTGACCCGCAAAACCCCCAGGCGCCGGTTGACGTGGCCCGAATCTTAATAATGTCGTCTGACTTGCTTCGGCAGAGTGGAGCGTCCGCCGATTCGTGGAAGGCCAAGTTGAACGATGCAGAGGGCATGCTCAATAAATCCTTAGCCCTTAAGGGCGACTACGCCACGCCCCGTTTCCTTTTGGCCCAGCTTTATCTCCGCGAGGGAAACGCCGGGAAAGCTATCGCGCGTGTTGAAGAAATAAAAACACAAGACCCGTTTAACGCCGGATTGGCCTTCCAACTCGGCCTTCTCTATTACCAGAATAATCAGATTGACCAGGCGCAGGGCGAATTTGGGCGCGCTGTTGCCATCGACGACAATTACTCCAACGCCAGATATTTTTTGGGTCTCATATATGACGGGAAGGGCCAGAAACCCAAAGCTCTCGAGCAGTTCCAGAAAATCGCCAAATTGAACCCGGGCAACGCCGAAGTGCAGAGGATTTTGGATAATCTTAACGCCGGCCGGTCGGCACTATCGAGCGTTTCGCCGCCCGCTCCGCCCCCGGAGAAACGCACCGACGTCCCAGTAAACCAAAATAAGGAAAACGTCACGCCGGTTAACGGTCAGTAATCTTGGCTCGCGTATCCATTTTTTCTTCTGCGCCAAAAGGCCGATAGAAGAAAAAATGGATACACTCGCCTTGGTTAAAAATAAAAACCGGCGGTCTCTTGGGGCGCGCGGTCGCTCTAAAACAATGAAGACCGCCAAAAGAAGCAAAATTTTATTTAAGACAGCCGCGGTTTTTTCGGCTATCCTGTTTATTTTCGCGGCTTCGGTTTATTTCGGCTCCGACCATGTCCTTGCCTCCGCAATCGACGGGACCATAGACCCACTTTTAAAATACGCATGGGGGGAAAGAACCGGCTGGATAAATTTCGGCACTTCGGGCGGTAACGTCCACGTGACCGACTCGGCTCTGACCGGCTACGGCTGGAGCGCCAATTTCGGCTGGATAAACTTGGCGCCTACGAAGGCCGGCGTTACCAACAATGGCGAGGGCGTTCTGGGTGGCTCGGCTTGGGCGGAAAAGCTCGGCTATATAAGTTTCAGCGGAGTGACCATTGACTCAAGCGGAGTTTTTCACGGCATTGCGAGCGGCGTGGTTTCCGGGCGGATTGCTTTTGATGGTTGTTCAAATTGCGCCGTAAAAACCGATTGGCGGCCGGCCTCTTCGCGCGGAGGAGGCGGCGGAGGCGGGGGCGGAGGGGGCGGAGGTGGCGGTGGAGGAGGTTATAATATACCGACCTTGCCCGGCGGGGGCTTGATCTGCGATTTCAACAACGACAATAAGTGCAATATCTACGACTTGAGCATCCTTCTCTATTATTACGGCAAACCCGTGACCAACGCGGTCGCCCGTTACGATTTAAACTCCGACGGCCGGATCGACATTATAGACATCTCAATACTTCTTTATTACTGGAGAACGTAATTCAAATTCAAAAAATAAAAGGCGCAATTTAAAATTAAAAAACCATGAAAAAAATAGTAATTTTGATTATCGCCGCGATTTGCGTATCAAGCGCTGTTTTTGCCGCTCAGCCCCCCTCCGTTTTTCTCAAAGCCAATTCATCGGTTCTCGCTCCCGGATCGGAATTTGAAGTTAAAATTTTTATCTCCTCGCCGTCTCCGGTTAATGCCCTTGATTTTGAGCTTGTCTATGATACGAGCGCACTTCGTTTTTCCGGTTCGTCGGACGCGGGTTCGCTCATTGATGTTTGGCAGACGAAACCCGAGGAAACCCTTTCGGGCGTTGTTTCTTTGCGCGGCGGAATGGTGGAACCGTTCAAAGGGGATAATGGCCTTATTGCCATACTGCATTTCAGGGCGAATCGGGAAGGAGTGACAGAGATAAGTGCAAGAAAAACGCTGATTTTTGCCGCTGATGGCAATGGGACCGAAGTTCTGGCCGTGTCTTCGCCCCTTAAAATTCAGATTCAGGCCTCGGCGCCGAAAGAAACCATTGAAGAACCAAAAGACATAACTCCGCCGGAGCTCAAAACTATAATTACAAAAGCTCCGAGCGGAGAATATCTTCTTATTTTTTCGGCCCGCGACAAGGAATCCGGAGTTTCAAAAACCGAGGCGAGATTTAGAAATCCCTTGGGCTGGACCGAGTGGACGGAAGTAAAAAATCCTGCGCGCTTGCCCGAAGGCGCGCTTGAGGCCGAAGTGCGCGTCACAAATGGAGCGGGCCTGATTTCGACTGCGAGTTCTAACGCACCGCAAAACGGGTCGGTATTTGTTGTTTTGCTCGTGATTTCTTCAATAATCATAATTTTTGTTCTCATTTTGTTGTATAATAGAAGGAGAAAATTATGAGGCGAGTTAATATCGTCCTTTTATTGTTTACTGCGATTTTTATTTTCGCACTGCCCCGCCTTGGGCAGGCCGCCTCTTTTACATTGAGCCCTTCAGCCGGGTCAATCACAATAGGCAGCACCTTCGACGTTTCCATACTTCTTGATACGCAGGGCAAATCCATAAATGCCGTGGAGATGTCCTTGAGCTTCCCGACGGATAAACTCCAGATCGTCTCCACTTCCGCCGGTAAGTCAATTATCGGCGTCTGGACAAGCCAGCCAAGATACGACAATCAAAACGGCCGCATCAACCTTCAGGGTGGCGTGCCCGGCGGCATAAACGTATCGGGGGGTCTTATAACCACCGTAACTTTCCGTACGCGGGCCGTGGGCACGGCATTTTTAAAATTCTTGCCCAACTCCAAGGCGCTTTTAAACGACGGCTACGGCACCGATGCATTGGAGCAAACCCAAAACGGCGTCTATCAGCTCATTTTGCCGCCGCCGGCAGGTCCGATAGTAGCCTCGGAGACACACCCCGATCAGTCCAGGTGGTACCAAAGCCAAACCGTCGTTCTTCGCTGGGCAACTGAAGAAAATGTTGACGGTTACAGCTATATGCTGTCCGACAACCCGATTGATTTACCCGATAATATAGTTGATAGCGACAAAAATTCTCTTTCATATAAAAATGTCTCGGATGGCATACATTATTTCCATATCAAGGCGCTAAAAAACGGTCTTTGGGGCGGAATAACCCATTTTTCTATAAAGATTGACTCTGCGCCGCCGGCGCTTTTCCCTATTGATATAATTCCGTCCGCAAGGACGAAAGAGCGCCAGCCGGTGATACAGTTCCAGACGACCGACGGCCTTTCGGGCATAGATCATTACGAAATTAAGCTTATCCCGCTTACGCCCGGGGTTGGGAACGCCACCTCCTCGCTTCTTTTCGTTGAAACCCAGAGTCCTTATATACCGGATCTGCTGGAGCTCGGCGATTATGACGCGATTGTCCGCGCCTACGATTATGCCGGAAATTACCAGGAGGTAACCCAGTCGCTCCAAATTGTTTATCCGCTTTTTGAATTTATCGGGCAGAAAGGCCTTTCGATAAGGGGGCTTTTCGTGATTTCGTGGCCTTGGCTTATAGCGATTGCCGCGCTAATAATAATCCTTTTGGGATACTTGGGTTACCGTTTGAACCGCTGGCACAGGAGGGTGGACCTCGCCCACGTTCAAAAAATTTTGCCGAGCCATCTTAAAGAACAGCTTAGCGAACTTAAGCGCTACAGGCAAAAATACGGCAAGGCGCTCGCGGTCTTTTTGCTCGCGCTGGCCGCATCGTCCTTTGTCCTGAACATAACAAGAGCCCAGTCTGTCCCGCGCGTGCCGGCAGCCGAGCAATCGTCGGCGCGGGCCGAGCTCGGGCCGCCTCTCGTGACTACAGTTTCCAGGAATATTTCAAACGAAGAAATATTCTACGTTGGCGGGAAGACGAACGCCCCGGACGCGACGGTTGTAATTTACCTTCAAAACCTCCAAACAGGGGAAACGTGGAGCCAGACGATTGTTTCCGACAAAAACGGCGACTGGTTTTACCGGCACCCGACTTTCCTTTCTATAGGGAATTATCTTTTGTGGGCGCAGAGCAAACTGGGCGAATCCGAAAGCCCGCCAAGCCCGCAGATAGAAATGACCGTGCGGCAGACGGCAATCCAGTTCGGCGCTTCACGCGTAAGCTACGAAACGCTTTATCTCATACTTACGATAATGCTCTTCCTCATCGTTTCCATGCTTATCGCCTACAATGTTTATCACGGAGTGCAGGGCAGAAGAAAACAGCGGCTTTTGACGAGCCACATAAAGGAGGCGGAGGAATCGATTCGGCGCGGTTTCGCGGTTCTTCGGCGTGACATACAGGCTGAGCTGGGGCTTATAAAATCCGTCAAACTTTCCCGCGCGCTTTCCAATGAGGAAAAAGACAAAGAAGAACGGCTTTTGCGCGACCTTGACTGGGCGGAGAAATATATCGGCAAGGAAATATGGGAAGTGGAAAAAATAGAAACTGTTTAATCGCCTAAAAAATCATGATTGATGTAAAAAACATTTCCAAAAGATTCGGCGGCCAGCTCGCCGTTTCGGACGTTTCTTTTAATGTTGAACCCGGCGAGATTTTTTGCCTTATCGGTCCCAATGGTGCCGGCAAAACCACGATAGTAAAAATGATAGCCGGCCTTCTTCGGCCCACCTCTGGAGCCGTATCTTTGGGTGGCTTTGACGTGGTAGGGGATCCAGAGCGGGCGAAGGCGCTCGTAGGGTACGTACCGGACGACCCGGTTGTTTGGTCCGGCATGACGGGCAGGGAATTTTTGCAATTTACCGGTGCGCTTTATGGAATGAAACTGGCGGATAAACGCGAGGGAATAGAAAAACTACTTTCGGTTTTTGGCCTTCGAAATATTGCTGATGAGTGGTTTGAAGATTATTCCCGAGGCAACAAGCAAAAATTTGCCATAATCGCCGCGCTCTTGCACAAGCCAAAGGTTCTTTTGATTGACGAGCCTATCGTCGGCCTTGATCCGGAAAGCTCGGAAATAGCCAAAAAAATTTTTGTAGATTTTACGCGAGACGGCGGAGCCGTACTGCTGGTCACTCACACGCTAGGAGTGGCTGAAGAAATCGCCTCACAGATCGGTTTTATAAAAAATGGCGAGCTTTTGGGTTCAGGGACGATTGATCAATTGCGCGGCGTGAAAAATCTGAGTGGCGGTGCCAGCCTCATCGAAATTTATCGCGCCTTTAACTGATGCTTATTTTTGATTTTTTGGGATACCACGCTTTGGCTTGGCGGCGCTATATAAAACACGGCAAGGGAGCCAAAATTTTAACGGCTCTTGTTTTTATTTTCCTTATATCGGGCATTGCCTGGAGTGTTTTCAGATATACGGAAGCCGGCTTAATTCTTATATCACGCGATCCATTTTTAAAAAATGCCCTGCCGCTTTTCATTTATGAGGTTTTCCTAATCGTTACCGGGTTTTTAATTTTCGTAAGCGCCCTCGTATCGGGAGTTTTTTCTCTATTCGGTCGGGGGAGAGATTCCTTTATTATGGCCTCACCCAGCTTCCGCGCCCTGCCATGGTTCGTTTTTATTAACGCCGCCGCATCTTCGTTCTGGCCATTTTTTATAATTGCCCTGCCTCTCCTTTGCGCGGTATTCAGCGTCTATGGCCCGCCCTTGACTGGCATAGCCCTTTCTTTGTTGTCCGTTCTTGTTCTGTCGTCGGCTACGGTGATTTTTTCTCTTACGCTCCTTTTCATTTCCGCTCTGTTTTTAAAGAAAATAAAGCGTTTGCGGTTGGGTTACATCGCCTTGGTTGCCGCCTTAATCGCAGCCCTGGCCGGCTTTCTTGTTTTTAGGGCGGCTTTCGCCGGCGACGTGGTTAAAATTTTTACGGGCGGGCGCGAGGTGCTCACCGCCGCCGACACTTCTTCGGCTCTGTCGGCCTTCAGATTTTCACCCTCTCACCTTTCCGTTCTTACCCTCGCCGCCGCATCTTACGGCGACCAGAACGGCACCGTAACGGCACTTTTTAAACTGATAGGGATAACCTTTTTTGCGGGCCTCTTATATTGGTTTTTCGCCAGATCGCATCTTTATCTTTGGCAGGATTTGGAGGAGGGAAATTTTGAGGCAGGAACGGATTCCAAACCCCGCTCATTGAAGCGGGCAGGGTTAATGCGTTTTTCCGGTCAGCCGGTTAAAGCGATTTTGGAAAAGGAGGCGCTCATTTCCAGACGGTCTTTGAAGGGGCTTCTTTGGGC
>Ga0315281_10009816_pt1 | contig 13254 bp, 15 predicted proteins | sample YL17G07_0_MG_FD_204540 | JGI IMG/M metagenome (GOLD analysis project Ga0315281, IMG submission 204540) | Sediment microbial communities from Yellowstone Lake, YNP, Wyoming, USA - YL17G07_0 | ecosystem: Environmental > Aquatic > Freshwater > Lake > Sediment | place: USA: Wyoming | collected... | reverse complement strand
CGCATTGGCCGGCGGCGTGGTCTCGAGACGCTGCAGCGCGCCCTGGCGCGAGAGCTTCTGCATGTTCGGCAGCTTGCCCTCGTCCATGAACTGGCTGACGAGATCGGGATCGAGGCCGTCGATGCCCAGCACGACGAGCTTCTGATGGTATTGTGGCGTCCGTTGTCCGGCGCACGCCGTCAGAAAGATCGACAGAGCGACAAGGGACGTGTGTTTCACTTGAGTGTGCGGGGAAGGGTGGGATTATAACATCGTGCGTGCGATGGCCATCGACGTGGGCACACGCCGTATCGGGCTCGCGATCAGCGATGTCACGCGAACGCTCGCGCGCCCGCTGTTGACGATCGAGGTGGCCGACGCCGATGGCGGCGTCCGGCGTGTGGCCGCGGAAGTGACGCGGCTCGCCGGCGAAGACGACAGCCTGTCCACCATCGTCGTCGGGTTGCCGGTGCGGCTCGACGGATCGGCGAGCGAGCAGACGGCGCGCGTGGCCGGGTTCGTCGCCGCGTTGCGGCAGCAGACGTCCATCCCGATCGTCACGGCCGACGAGCGCCTGTCGAGCGTCGAGGCGGAGAGCCGCATGGCGCGACGCACGAAGGACTGGCGCGAACGAAAGAAGAAACTGGACGCGGCGGCAGCCGCCGTGATCCTGCAGGACTATCTCGACAGCGTGTCCGGCGGCGGCGCATGAAAACACTCCTGGGTGTCGTCCTTCTCCTGGCGATCGTCGTTGCCGGCGCCGGCGCCTGGATCTATCGCGGAATCCGCCAGCCCTTTCGCCGATACACGGCCGCGGAGCAGTTTGTCGACATCCCGTCCGGCCTCGCGACGAAAGCGATCGGCGAGCGGCTCGTGTCCGCCGGCGTCGTGCGCGATGCCCTCACGTTTCGCGCGGCGCTGTGGACGGCCGGCCGGACGACGCGGCTGAAGGCGGGCGAGTATCGATTCACCGACCCGATGACGCCGCTCGACGCCATCGACAAGTTGCGCCGCGGCGACGTCTTTGTCATTCCCATCACCTTCCCCGAAGGCCTCACTGTCGTCGAGATGTCGAAGACTTTCGAGGCGAAGGGGTTTGGATCGGCGCAGTCGTTCGTCGACGCGGGACGGACGCTCGAGGGCTACCTCTTTCCGGACACCTACGCGCTGTCGCGGCACACCGACGCGCCGAAGCTGGTCCGCCTGATGAACGAGGCGTTCGACCACGCGCTCTCGCCGGAGATTCGCGCGGCCGCCCTGGCACGCGGCTTCAGCGTCGGTCAGCTCGTGACGTTGGCGTCGATTGTCGAGAAGGAAACGGGAACTCCGTCGGAGCGGCCGCTGGTCGCGTCGGTGTACGAAAACCGGCTCCGCATCGGCATGGCGCTGCAGTGCGATCCGACCGTGATCTATGCGCTCGAACTGGCGGGGCGCTACGACGGCAACCTCCGGCGCGACGACCTGACGATCGACTCGCCCTATAACACGTACCGCCATCCGGGCCTGCCGCCGGGGCCGATCGCCTCGCCGGGCCGCGCGTCACTCGACGCCGTCGTGCACCCGGCGGATTCCGAGTTTCTGTACTTCGTCAGCAGGAACGACGGATCGCACATCTTCGCGAAGACGCTTGCCGAGCACAACCGGAATGTCCAGAGGTATCAAGTGGACTTCTTTAGGGCAGGAAAGGCAGGACGGAGAGGCCGCTGAGTTTTCCCTTCCAGCCCATCCTGCCCGTCCCGCCTTTCCTGCCTATCTTTTTCCCCAGTTCAGCTTCTCGCGCAACACCTCGAAGTAGCTCCGCGTCGCGGGGCGAATCAGACGCATCGGCTCGCGGGCGCGGCAGACGCTGATCTCGTCGCCGGCGTGCAGTTCGGATCCGGCCTGGCCGTCGAGGGTGACAAAGACTTCGTCCCGCTCGTCCATCATCGGCTTCACGCGCACGCTCGAGGACGAGGGAATCACGATCGGCCGGTTCGTCAGCGTGTGCGGCGCAATCGGCGTCAGCACCAGCGCCTCGACGTTCGGCTGCACGATGGGGCCGCCGGCCGCGAGGTTGTAGGCCGTCGATCCCGTCGGCGTCGCGATGATCAACCCGTCCGCGCGCACCGTCGTCACGAGGCCGTCGCCGACGGAAATCGACAGATCGATCAGGCGCGACCGCGCGCCCTTGTTGATGACGACGTCGTTGACGGCGATGTCCGTGGTCGGAGCCGCGTGCGCTCGCGTGATGGTCGCGCTGAGCGTCAGCCGTTCCTCGATGTGCGCCTGTCCCGCGAGCGCGGCTTCGAGCGCGGGGTAGAGCTCGGGCAGCGTGACCTCGGTCAGAAATCCGAGGCTGCCGAAATTGACGCCGAGGATCGGGACGTTCAGCCCCGCCCGGACGATGCAGTCGGCCATGCTGAGCAGCGTGCCGTCGCCGCCGAGGACGAGGACAAGGCCGACCTCGCTGACGAGCGCCTGCTTGTCGGCGACGCGCCGGGTGCCGTCCGGCGGCATGAGCGCCGCCGTCGCCGTTTCAAAGACCGCGGCGACGCCGTGCGCGGCGAGCCACTGCTCGACGTCCACGAGATGCGGCGTTGCGGCCGAAAGCCGGGACTTGGCGACGACTCCGACGCGGGTGATGGCCATGCTGGCTGTCTATTGTCGCTTTTTCAGGTGGAGAAAGAATTCCTGGTTGCCCGTGGCGCCGGTGATGGCCGACGGCGCCATGCCGAGACGTGCAAATCCGGCCGCCTCGGCCTGCGCCGTCACTCGCGCAATCACCGCGTCGTGCACGGCCGGGTCGGTGACCAGACCGTGCCGGCCGACCTCTTCGCGGCCGGCTTCGAACTGCGGTTTCACGAGCGCGACGACGTCGCCGCCGGCCGCGAGGAACGGCGGGAGTGACGGCAGGATGTGGCCGAGCGAGATGAACGACACGTCGATGACGACGAGGTCGACCGGATGCGGCACGTCGGCGGCGGTCAGCGTTCGCGCGTTGACGCCCTCGTGGACGTCGACGCGCGGATCGTTGCGCAGCTTCCAGTCGAGCTGCCCGTGGCCGACGTCGAGCGCGATGACGCTCGCGGCGCCGCGCTGCAGCAGGACATCGGTGAATCCGCCGGTCGACGCGCCGACGTCGAGCGCGCGCCTGCCGGCGGGATCGATCGAGAAATCGTCCAGCGCGTGTGCGAGCTTGACGCCGCCGCGGCCGACATACGGATGATCGGGGACCTCGAGGGCGATCTGCGCGTCGAGGCTGACGCCGGCGCTGGCCTTCGAGACCACCTGGCCGTCGACGCGGACCTGGCCGGCCATGATGAGCGCCTGCGCCCGCTCGCGTGACGCGGCGAGTCCGCGTTCGACAAGCGCGATGTCCAGGCGTGTTGTTTTCGGAGCCACTTAAAAGGTCCGCCTGAAGGCGGACACTACGACCGCCTGTTCACGACCCACTCGGCAATCGGCGCCAGCCACCCCTCGTCGAGCGCCGCGGCGCGCAGGGTCTCCCGCGCGCGCGCGAGACAGTCGGCGGCAAGCGTGCGCGATCGATCGAGCCCGAAGAGCGACGGATAGGTGGGCTTGGTGCCCGCGGCGTCCTTGCCCGCGGTCTTGCCGAGTTCCGCCGCGCTGCCTTCGACGTCGAGAATGTCGTCGACGATTTGAAACGCCAGCCCGATGTCGGTCGCGAAGCGATCGATGGAGGTCACCGCCTCTTCGCCCGCGCCCGCCATGACCGCGCCGCTGACGGCCGCCGCCCGGATGATCGCGCCGGTTTTTCGCGCGTGCATGCGCTGGAGTCCGTCGCCGTCGAGCACCAGCGGGTGACCGGGCGCCTGCCCCGCGGCCTGAAGATCGATCGCCTGCCCGCCGACCATGCCGACCGTCCCCGCCGCGTGCGCGATCACTTCAACCGCCAGCAGCTTGCGCTGCGTGATCGCGGCGTCTGCCGTTACCGGCTCACGCGCGAGCAGCGAAAACGCCTCGGCCTGCAGCCCGTCGCCCGCGAGAATCGCGATGCCGTCGCCATACACGACATGCAGCGTCGCCCGGCCGCGGCGCAGCGTGTCGTTGTCCATGGCCGGCAGATCGTCGTGAATCAGCGAGTAGGTGTGAATGAGCTCGATGGCGCACGCGGCCGGCAAGGCGAGCTCGAACGCAACATCGCTCACCGGCGCCGGCTCGCCGCTGGCGCGCGCCACGGCATCCGCCGCCGCCAGCGTCAGCACCGGCCGCAGGCGCTTGCCGCCCGCGAACACGCTGTAGCGCATGGCTTCGCTGACGAGCGGAGGGCAGTCGGGTGGCGAGGGGAGATACCGCTCGAGCGCGTCGTCGACGCGCGAGCGTGCCCGGCTGAGAAAGTCGTTGAGAGTCAGCGTTCTGGCTCGTCGCCTGTCAGGCCGGCCGGCGCCGGACGCAGGTCGCCGCGGTCGCTCAGCAGCTCGATGCGCCGCTCGGCGTCTTCGAGGCGCGCGTGGCAGAACTTCGAGAGCGTCACGCCGCGCTCGTAGAGCCCGAGCGACTGCTCGAGCGACAGGTCGCCGTCCTCGAGCTTCTTGACAATCGACTCGAGCTCGGCGATGGCCGCTTCGAAATCCCTGATAGTGCTGTCGGTACTGGCCGGCGGAGACGGTTTGCTCATTCGATTCCCGACACCTTAGCCGCAATCGCGCCGCGGCTCAAGGTCACATGCACCGTGTCGCCTGTCCTGACGTCCGCCGCGTCGCGGATGGCGCGCGTGCGGTCGTCGTTCCAGCAGACGGCGTAGCCGCGCGCGAGAACGGCGAGCGGACTGAGCGTGTCGAGGCGGCCCGCCAGTTCGCCCAGGCGGGCGCGCGCGCGATGCGTCAGCGCGGTGACGGTCTGCCGCAGCTGCGCGTCCACGGTGACGAGCGTCGTACGGTTGCGCGCGAGCCGGCGGCCGAGATCGGACGCATCGAGCCGCCGATCGATCGCCTGCAGGCGGCGGGCCCGGAGTGTGAAGACCCCGCGAAGCGCGTCGGTCATCGCGCGCGTCAGCTCGTCGGTCCGCCGCTGGGTCATCGCGAGCCGCGTCGTGTATCCCGCGAGCGCGCGGCGGCCGCTCAATTCGTGGACGCGCCGGCTGAGCCGCTGCACGCGCCCGAGCGCGCTGGACACCAGGCGCTCGTGCAGCCGGTCGATGCGGCTGCTGAATTCTTCCTTCCGGGCCACGACCAGCTCGGCCGCGGCCGACGGCGTGGGCGCGCGGAGGTCGGCGACGAGATCCGCGATGGTGACGTCGCTTTCGTGTCCGACCGCCGAGATCACGGGAACCGGCGAGATCGAGATCGCGCGCGCGACGGTCTCTTCGTTGAACGCCCAGAGATCTTCCATCGATCCGCCGCCGCGTCCGACGATGACGACGTCCACGTGAGGCACGTTGGCGATCTGGCGCAAGCCGGCCGCGATTTCGGCCGCGGCGCCTTCGCCCTGCACCCGCGTCGGGCGGATGACGACGTGGACGTTGCGGTAGCGGCGGCGCAGGACCTTGAGGATGTCGCGAATGGCCGCGCCGTCGAGCGAGGTCACGACGCCGATCTTCCGGGGGAGCGCGGGCAGCGGCCGTTTCTTCGCCGCGTCGAACAGCCCTTCGGCCTGGAGGCGCTGCTTGAGCTGATCGAACGCGAGCTGCAGCGCGCCGAGTCCCTGCGGCTCGAGATGCTCGCACACGAGCTGATATTCGCCTTTCGGCTCGTAAACCGAGATCTTGCCGCGCGCGACGACGCGCAGTCCGTCGACGGGCTTGAATTTGAGATAGCGCAGGGCCGAGCGAAACATCAGCCCCTTGAGGACCGACGAGGAGTCTTTCAGCGTGAAGTACAGATGTCCGGTGTTCCAGAGGCGGACGCCCGACAGCTCGCCTTCGACCCAGACTTCGAAAAACCGCTCTTCAAGGATGTCGCGGACGCGAACCGTCAGCTCGGTGACGGTGAAAATGCGTCGTGTCGCGACCGGCTCCTCGGCCGGAGGCTCTGCATCTTCAAACGGAAGATCGAACAGGTCGCTCATCTGCGGCAAGCTCGGTGAGTTCGTCCTGACTGTAACTCAAGCGCTCGATGTCCGTCGCGAGGCCGGTCTTCTCGTCGGCGTCGATGATGACGGCGTTCAGCCGCGGGTTCGCGGTCGCCGTTTCGAACCGGCTCGGCATGCCGGTGAGAAAGCGGCTCAGTGCGGGTTCCACTTCGACGCCGATCACCGAGTCGTGGGGGCCCGTCATGCCCACGTCCGTCAGGTACGCCGTGCCTTTGGGAAGGATGCGTTCGTCGGCCGTCTGCACGTGGGTGTGGGTGCCGACGACGGCCGTCGCTTTGCCGTCGAGGTGCCAGCCCATCGCCATCTTTTCCGACGTCGCCTCGGCATGGAAATCGACGAAGACGATCCGCGCGCGCTGGCGCAGGGCGTCGATCTCGCGCAGCACGACGGCAAAGGGGTCGTCGATTTGGAGCATGAACACGCGGCCCATCACGTTCACGACGCCGACGCTGTGTCCGCCGCGCGACCGTGCCACGTAGCTGCCGTTGCCGGGCGCGCCGGCGGGGTAGTTGGCCGGCCGCAGCAGCCGTGACTCGGTGCCGATGTAGTCGAGCGCTTCGCGCTTGTCCCAGATGTGATTGCCCGACGTCATGACGTCGACGCCGAGGTCGAGCAGCTCGTCGCCGATCTCGCGGGTGATGCCGAACCCGGCGGCCGCGTTCTCGGCGTTCGCGATGACGAAGTCGATCTCGTGCCGGCTGACCATGCCGGCCAGCCCGGTCCTGACGAGCTGCCGTCCGGGTCGTCCGACGATGTCGCCGATGAAGAGGATGCGCATTTGGGGGCGGGCTCAGGAGGAGTGTAGCGCGAATTGCGGCAGGTAAACCACGGCAGGAGTTCCAGATAACGTCACGGTCCTAACATGAGTATTAACGACTAATAAAACATGATTGACTAAGGCTCATCATGGCGCTAGACTCTTTGCATGGCTAACAAAGTGATTGGAATCGACCTCGGCACCACAAACTCGGTGGTCGCGGTCATGGAAGGCGGCCAGCCCGTCGTCATCGTCAATCAGGAAGGCGCCCGTACGACGCCGTCGGTGGTGGCGTTCGCGAAAGACGGCGAGCGGCTCGTCGGTCAGGTCGCCAAGCGCCAGTCGGTCACGAATCCCGAGAACACGGTGTTCTCCATCAAGCGCTTCATGGGCCGGAAGTACGACGAGGTGGCGAGCGAACGCTCGCGCGTGCCGTACTCGGTCGTACGTGCGTCGAACGGCGATGCCTGGGTCGATGCGCGTGACAAGAAATACTCGCCGCCTGAAATTTCCGCGGTCGTGCTGCAGAAGCTGAAGGACGCGGCGGAGAGCCATCTCGGCGAGAAGGTGAGCGACGCGGTCATCACCGTGCCCGCGTACTTCAACGACGCGCAGCGGCAGGCCACGAAAGACGCGGGCAAGATCGCCGGCCTCAACGTCCTGCGCATCATCAACGAGCCGACGGCCGCGGCGCTGGCGTACGGCCTCGACAAGAAGAAGAACGAGACGATCGTCGTGTACGACTTTGGCGGCGGCACGTTCGACATCTCCGTCCTCGAAGTGGGCGAGGGCGTCGTCGAAGTGAAGGCCACCAACGGCGACACGCATCTCGGCGGCGACGACATCGACGACCGCGTCATCGAGTGGCTCGTGGCGGAGTTCAAGAAGACCGACGGCATCGACCTCGGCAAAGACCGCATGGCGCTGCAGCGGCTGAAGGAAGCGGCGGAGAAGGCGAAGATCGAGCTGTCGTCGGCGATGGAAACCGACATCAACCTGCCGTTCGTCACCGCGGACCAGTCGGGGCCGAAGCATCTGCAGCTGAAGCTGTCGCGCGCGAAGCTCGAGCAGCTCGTCGACGACCTGCTGCAGCGCACGATGGCGCCGGTGCAGCAGGCGCTGGCGGACGCGGGCGTCGACCCGAAGACGATCGACGAGGTCGTGCTGGTCGGCGGCTCGACGCGCATGCCGAAAGTGCAGCAGCTCGTGCGCGACTTCTTCGGCAAAGACCCGCACAAGGGCGTCAATCCGGATGAAGTCGTCGCGGTCGGCGCGGCCGTCCAGGGCGGCGTGCTCACGGGCGAGGTGAGGGACGTCCTGCTGCTCGACGTGACGCCGCTGTCGCTCGGCATCGAAACGCTCGGCGGCGTGATGACGCCGCTGATTCAGCGGAACACCACGATCCCGTCGCGCAAGAGCGAGATCTTCTCGACGGCGGCGGACAACCAGACGAGCGTCGAAGTCCACGTGCTCCAGGGCGAGCGCCAGATGGCGCGCGACAACCGGACGCTGGGCCGCTTCCACCTGACCGGCCTCGCGGCGGCGCTGCGCGGCGTCCCGCAGGTGGAGGTCGCGTTCGACATCGACGCGAACGGCATCGTCAGCGTGACCGCCAAGGACCAGGCGACGGGCAAGGAGCAGAAGATCACCATCACCGGATCGAGCGGCCTGTCGAAGGACGAGGTCGATCGCATGGTGAAGGAAGCGCAGAGCCACGCGGCCGAAGACGCGTCGCGGCGCGAGCTCATCGACGCCAGGAACCAGGCCGACTCGCTCGCGTATCAGGTCGAGAAGACGCTCAACGAGCACCGCGAGAAGCTGCCGGTGGGCGATCTGAGCCGGGTCGAGGCGGCCATCGCCGACGTTCGCAGGCTCGCCGAGGGCGACGACCTCAACGCGCTTCGCAAGGCGACCGAGGATCTGCAGAACGCGTCGCACGCGATCGCGCAGGCGCTTTACGCGAAAGCCGATGGTCCGAGTAGCTCAGGTTCTGGCGTCAAGGACGCGGAAGTTGTCGACGCCGAGTACGCCGAGGCTGGCTCCGTCCACTAAGGAACCTCGACGTTGCCGCGTAAAACCCCTACGTGCTAGGCTTTAGACCCGTTATGGAAGAACTGACAGAAACAGCAGCGGTTCCCGAGCCGTCGCACGCCGACGCGCCTCTGATTCCCACCGAGCCCGTGCCGCCGATCCACAGCCGGTTTCTGTTTGTGGACGTCGCCGCGCTCCGCGCCAAGCAGCTTCGCCGTGGCGCGCGCCTGCGGATCCTTGCAGAAGAAGGACCGCTGCCGCACAAAGCCGAGCGGCTGGCGATGGAAGAGGTCAAGCGCGGGCTGGTGATGTACAACGTGCCGCCAGTCAAAGGCGCCCCCGGAACCGAAGGGGCATGAGCGCCGCCGAGATCCAGCAGTTCGCGATCGGCGCAATTACCGGCCTGACGTCGAGCGCGGTCTTCGTGCTCGCGCTCTTCATCGGATTTTGCCTCGTGGTGGGCCTGACAAAGCTGAAGAAAACCGCCGGCAACTCGATGGTCATCAAGAGCCTCGACGAGCAGATCACCCGCCTGCCCATGGTGTACCTGGCGCCGACGGCGCCCCACGGCCCGGCCGACCAGCTCGGGTCTCCGGAACTCCTGGAGGCGGCCGCCCGTAAATAAGGGCATGCTCTGCCTCCTGCTCTTTCCCTTCCTCTTTCCGTTTTACGTCTTACGTTTCGTCTTCCGGCTGGTGTTCGGCATGTTGCTGCTGCCGTTCATCATGCTGATGGTCGCCGCCGCCGTGTTCTTTGCCCTTGTCAGCGTGACGATGGCCGTGTTCATGCCGCTGATGCCGTTCGCGCTCATCGGCCTCGCCATCTGGGCGCTCATGCGACACTCTCGGGCTGCCAGCGCATACCCAAATTGATGATGCGCTGCAGCAGCGCGTCGTACGTCAGCCCCGCCTTTTCCGCCGACGCCGCAAAGTCTTCGCCCTTCGCAATCTGCGGATTCGGATTCGCCTCGAGCACCCACATCCGTCCCGCCTCATCCAGCCGCAGGTCGATTCGCGCGTACCCGCTCAGCTCGAGCGCCCGGTAGGCGCGCTTGCAGAGGTGCTGAATCTCGCCGGCCTGGGCGTCCGGCAGGTCGATCGCCGGTCCGCTGTCGATGCCGTACTTCTTCTGGTACTTCACGCTCCACTTCACGCGGTCGGTCGCGATGTGCCGCGCGCCCTCGGGCATGTTGTTGAAATAGAGCTCCCACACCGGCAGGGCGTGCAGCGTCTGGTTGCCGTGGATGCCGACGTAGATCTCGCGGCCTTCGATGTACTGCTCGACGATGGCCGCCGTGCCGATGCTGTCGTGAATGAACTGGACGCGCTCCTTCAGCTTCTCGTCGCTGTCGACGACGGACGCCTGGGAGATCCCGATCGAGGCTTCCTGGGTCAGCGACTTCACGATCAGCGGGAACGTCAGGTGCTTGTGGCGGCGGATGGGCCGTCCCGCGCGAAACACCGCGAACTCCGGCACGTGAATGCGGTGATAGGAGAGGAGCTTCTTCGACAGCGACTTGTCGCGCGCCAGCAGCAGCCCGCGCGGATTGCAGCCCGTGTACGAGAGCTTGAGCAGCTCCATGTGCGAGACGACGTTCTGGTCAAAGATCGTGATGTCGTCGAAGCCTTCGAGCAGGTTGAACGCGATGTGCGGCTTCCACTCTTCCGCCGCGCGGCGGATGTCGCCGAGGTCGTCGTGCACCGCGAGCGGCCGCACGTCGTGGCCCATCGCCGTCAGCGTGGAGACGACGTCGTATTCGGTCCGCCAGGGCGCCGCGGTCGTGTCGGTCCCTTCCTCGATCTTGTCCGGCGGCACCAGATGCCGGTGCATCAGCGCGAGCACGCGCAGCTTGTTCACGCTCACAGCGCCACCCGGTGACGGCCGCTGTGCAGGTAGTTCATCGTCTGCACGGTGAGGAAGACCATGAACTCGGGCCGGGTCGCTTTTTCGGTGTCCATCAGATGCAGGTTCAGCTCGCGGCAGCGTTTGACGATTCTGGACAGCAGCTGATCGATCGTGTACTGGTAGCTGTCCGTGAAGCTCGCGACCGTCGCCCGCGCCTCTTTTCTGATCTTGCTGACGAACTTGTCGGCCGGAAGCTTCCGGGCGTACACCGGCGAATCGGAAAAGAGATTCCGCAGGTCGCCGTCGTAGAAATCCGGGTGGTCGAGGCCGTAGTGCTCGCGCTTCTTCCGGTAGTGCTCGCCGAGCGTCTTCCGCAGGCGCGGCAGCGGGTCGACGACGCGCGTCGACGTCACGCTGGGCCGGCGGCGCGCGAGCTCGCGCATCAGCTTGTCCATGTATTCGAGCTTGCGGCGCGCCGGCCAGCCCTCGTAGTGCAGCGCCCACTCTGATTTCGGCTCGAGCCACACGGCGAAGGTCTCGGCGAAGTCTTCGTCGGGATGGCTCTGCGCGTACCAGTGGTCGAGATGATGGACGAAGCTCTTGCTGTACGGCTTCGGCGTGTAGTACTCGGGATATTCCGTCGCCGGGTTGCCGAAGAGCCGCCGGCGCGTCGGCCGCCGTCTGAGATCGTACGCGTTGTCGAGCGCGTGGCCGACCTCGTGACGAAGAATGCGCAGGCACGACACCTCGTCGCCGCCTTCGACTTCGAGCATCTGCGCGAGCTCGAGCTTCGCGAGCCGCGGATGCGCGAGGTAGAAGGGGATGGCGATGCCGGGCACGCCGTCCGGCGTGAACCACTCGTCGGACAGCCAGTAGCGCGGGCGGAACTTCACGCCGCGCGCGGCCAGCTCGGCGTCGACCGCGGCAATCCGTGCTTCGAGATCGGTGCCCTCGATGGCGACGCCGAGGTCGCACATGCGCAGTTCGAGCAGCTTGTCGTCGGGCAGTCCGGCCCAGTCGACCGTCTTCAGCTGGCGATCGGCGGCTGCTGTGTCCACCATGCGGTGTCGCGCTCGTACGTGTCGGCGATGCGGAGCAGTGTGCTTTCGTCGAACGGCCGTCCCGTCAACTGCAGGCCGATCGGCAGCCCGCCTTCGCCCGATGCGGCTTCGCCGGGCTTCGGCGAGGTAAACCCGCACGGGACGCTGATGGCCGGCAGACCTGCGAGGTTCGCGCTCACGGTGAAAATGTCGGCCAGGTACATCTGGAGCGGATCCGCGACCTTCTCGCCAATCTTGAACGGCGGAATCGGGCTGGTCGGCATCGCGACGACGTCGACAGTCGTGAAGGCCTCGTTGTAGTCGCGAAGGATGAGCGTGCGCACCTGCTGCGCCTTCAGGTAGTACGCGTCGTAATACCCCGCGCTCAGCACGTACGTGCCGAGCATGATGCGCCGCTTCACTTCGGCGCCGAATCCCTTCTCGCGGGACTTCATGTACATCGCGCCCAGGTCGCCGTCGGCGGCGCGCACGCCGTAACGAGCGCCGTCGTACCGGGCCAGGTTCGAGCTCGCTTCAGCCGTCGCCACCAGGTAGTAGACCGAGATGGCGTACTTCGCGTGGGGCAGCTCGATGTCGACCACGACCGCTCCGCGCGCGCGCAGCGTGTCGAGCGCGGCCGCGAGCGCCCGCGAGATGTCCGGATCGACGCCGCTCTCGAGCATCCGCGACGGCACGCCGACGCGAAGACCGCGGATATCGCCGGTCAACGCGGCTTCGTACTCGTCCGCCGGGCGTGCGGCGCTCGTCGCGTCCGCCCGGTCCGCGCCCGCGATGACGCCGAGCGCGATCGCCGCGTCGCGGGCGCTGCGCGTGAACGGGCCGATCTGATCGAGCGACGACCCGAACGCCAGCAGGCCGTACCGCGACACGCGGCCGTACGTCGGCTTGAGCCCGACGACGCCGCACATCGCGGCGGGCTGGCGAATCGATCCGCCGGTGTCGGAGCCGAGCGACAAGGGCGCCATCCCGGCGGCGACGGCGACCGCCGATCCACCGCTCGATCCTCCCGGAATGCGATCGAGGGCCCACGGATTTCTCGTCGGCCCGAACGCCGAGTTCTCGGTCGACGAGCCCATCGCGAACTCGTCGCAGTTCGTCTTGCCGACGAAGACCGCCCCGGCCGCGTGGAGGCGATCGACGACGGTCGCGTTGTACGGCGGAACGAACTGTTCGAGTATTCGCGATGACGCCGTCGTACGGATGCCGGCCGTGCAGATGTTGTCTTTGAGGGCGACGGGAACGCCCGCGAGCGGCGCGGTGCTGAACGCCGAACGCCTGCTGTCGATCTGGGCGGCGCGTTCGAGGGCCAGCTCGGCCGTGACCGTGTTGAACGCGTTCAGCGATGGGTCCACCGAGTCGATGCGGGCGATCGCCGCCCGGCACACGTCAGCGGCGGAGACCGCGCCCGAGCGGACGCCGTCGCGAATCTCTGTAATTGTGGCGGCGTGCGTCATCCGATGACTCGCGGGACCTTGAAGAACCCGCCGTCGCGCGGCGCCGGTACGGCTTCCGGCGCATTCGCCAGGACGTCGGCGATGGCCAGCGACGGCC
>Ga0315281_10009815_pt1 | contig 13254 bp, 11 predicted proteins | sample YL17G07_0_MG_FD_204540 | JGI IMG/M metagenome (GOLD analysis project Ga0315281, IMG submission 204540) | Sediment microbial communities from Yellowstone Lake, YNP, Wyoming, USA - YL17G07_0 | ecosystem: Environmental > Aquatic > Freshwater > Lake > Sediment | place: USA: Wyoming | collected... | reverse complement strand
AATAGGCATCGAGGCTCCGCGCCGACACGCCGCCGGTCGGGCAGAGCATGATGTCGGGAAACACCGCGTGCAGCGCTCGCACGTGCTCCGGTCCGCCGGTCGATGCAGGAAACACTTTGACGATGTCTGCTGCTTCGCGGTGCGCCGCGAGGATCTCGCCGGGAGTGAAGCCGCCGATCAGCGCGGCGCAGTCCGCCGCATGGGCGGCCGCCGCCAGTCCTGGCACGAGGCAGGGGGAGACGAGAAACCGCGCGCCGGCGTCGAGGCAACGCCGGGCCGTGTCGAGGTCCAGCACCGTTCCGGCGCCCACCAGCAAGGACGGCCCAGGACGATGCGCGAGCCGATCGATCAGGCCGGCCGCGCCCGCGGTCGTCATCGCGATTTCGACCGTGGTGAACCCCGCTTTCACGAGGCAGTCGACCGCACGCTCGGTCAATTCGGCGCTCGGCAGGCGCAGCACCGGAACGACGCGCTGCGCGATCAGGCGGTCTCGGATGCCGCTCGGAGTCATGCAAGTTGGATTGTCCCAGAGCGGCCTGCCGGTTGTTTGATCTCGCGCAAGACGGCCGGCTATCCTGCAGCGCAGACTGCGCTCACGACCTGCGAAGGCGCAGTTGTAAGAGGATGACGGTGCCACGTCCGGTCATCAAGGCAGCATCGAATTCATCCGAGGACGTCGCGTCCTCGAAGTGTCTGGTCCGGATTGTGCGATTGCGTCGCGCAGCCGGAGCGGGCCGGTCAAGTAGCTGGCATCCGATCAATCCTACAGAAGGAGGCTGGCCATGCGGCGTTCTGTCCGTATCGTATTGTTACTGTGTCTGGCGATGCTTCTCGGGCCGCTGAGTCCGGGCATCGCCCAGCAGTTTCCCACCAAGGAGGTCCAGGTCATCATTCCCTACGCCCCTGGAGGCGCCACGGACCTTGTGTTCCGGGCGCTCGCCGCGAGCACGTCCAGATATCTCGGCAAGGCGGTGATCGTCGAAAACAAGGCAGGCGGCGGAGGGGCGGTCGGCTTCACCGACGCCATGCGGGCCAAGCCCGACGGTTACACGCTGGTTACCGCAATCACGCCGATCACGATCCTTCCGCACCAGGTGAAGACCGCCTTCACCTACCGTGACTTCGAGCCGATCATCAACGTGGTGCTGGATCCGGCGATGTTCCAGGTCCGGGCCGACTCGCCCTGGAAGACGCTGCAGGAGTTCCTCGACTACGCGAGGAAGAATCCCGGCATGATCACCGTGGGCAATTCAGGCGCCGGCGGCGGCGTGCATCTCATTGCGCTTGCCTTCGAGAAGGCGGCCGGGGTCAGTTTGAACCACATCCCATTCGCAGGCGGCGGGCCCTCGGTCACCGCGCTCCTGGGCGGGCACATCCATGCCGTGTCGGTGTCCCCGCCGGAAGGCATCCCGCACGTGAAGGCCGGCAAGCTGCGCATCATTGCGCTGTTCTCCGAGCAGCGGATGAGCGATTTTCCCAACGTGCCGACGGTGCGCGAGCAGGGCGTGGCTTTCACCATGAGCCAGTGGCGCGGTCTCGCGGCACCGAAGGGCACGCCGCAGACGGCGATCGCGATCCTGCACGACGCCTTCAAGAAGGGAATGGATGATCCCGCGTTCCAGAAGAACGCAGCGGACATGAGCGTGGCGCTTTCCTATCTGGGGCCTGCGGATTTCGGCAAGCTGATGGCCTCGGACGACGTGCGTTACGCGAAGCTGGTTGCGGAAATCAAGAAATAGCGGCGGGGCGGCCCTGGCCGCCTCCTGATGGAGGGCATACGCCATGACTAGATACTGGAAATTCAGTCTTCCCCTGATCGCCCTGGCGCTGGTGCTGGGATTGGGTGGTTGCGCGACCCAGTCCACGGCACCATCGGCCTCGGGTGCTTCGGACAAAATCACCATCCGGATCGGCAGCCCGTTCAAGCCCGGCCATATCCTGGTGGACGCGGCCGACAAGTTCAAGGAGCTTGCCGAGAGCCGCAGCGGCGGACGCATCGCCGTGGCGATCGACGCCGGCGTCAAGTCCGAAGAGCAGGTCAGCATCCTCAACAGCAAGGGCGAACTCGAGATGCAGTCCAACGGGCACCACTCGCTGGAAAACTTCGCCCGCCCGTACTTCTTCTTCAACGCGCCCTACGTCATGAAAGACTTCGACCATTTCATGCGTGTCTGGGACGGCAAGCTGGGCCAGGCCGCGCGCGACATGGCGGAGCAGAAGGGCAACGTCAAGTTCCTCGGCATGGTGTACCGCGGCCTCAGGCAGACTACTGCCAAGAAGCCGATGTACACGCCCGCCGACGTCTACGGGGTGAAGCTGCGCCTGCCCGTGGTCCCGACCTGGATCGCGGCGTGGAAGGCGCTGGACGCGGATCCCGTTCCGCTGCCGCTTCCGGAGCTCTATCCCGGTCTGAAGTCCGGCAAGGCCGACGCTTCCGAAGGCGACCTGCCGCAGATCGCTTCGTTCAAGCTGGACGAAGTGCAAAGCCATCTCATCATCACCAACCACTTGGTGCAAACGGGGGCCATTATCATCAACAAGCCATTCTTCGAGCGTCTGTCCAAGGCCGATCAGGACCTCGTCGCCCGCGCGGCGAAAGACGCCTGCGACTGGGCGAATACGAGGATGAAAGGCGGTGAACTGGCGCTGCTGATCGAGCTGCAGAGAAAGGGCATGCAGGTCGTGATACCGGATGCCGAGACGTTCCGCGTCAAGGCGAAGCCGGCGATCGAGGAGCTGTTCAAGAAGGAATGGCCGGTGACGACCTGGGCCGAGGTGCTGGCGCAGTAGAAGGCGCTGCGGGAACCACCGGGCCGAGTTTGGCCTTTTATCAATCTCCCTGTTTCGTGCAGTTGGTACTTCATAACTGCACGAAACAGGGAGACATGAATGAACCCAAATTCCTCGCCAGGTCTGTCAGCGGAGGAATCGTGAGGTCCTAGGAGGTGACGGTGGAATACAGAAAAATGGGCCGCACCGGGCTCAAGGTTTCGGCCCTGTGCCTCGGCACCATGACCATGGGCAAGCAGGTCGATGAGCCGACCTCGCTCGCCATCATCGGGCGCGCCATCGACCTCGGCGTGAACTTCATCGACACCGCCGACCTGTACGTCAACGGAGTCACCGAGGGCATCGTGGCCAAGGCCATCAAGGGCAGGCGCAACTCGCTGGTCATCGCGTCCAAGGGCGGCCACATCAGGAAGCTCGCGGCGAAATACGGCGACCAAATCGTCTCGGGCCCGATCGACCTTGCACGCCCGAAGCACTTCAGGCCGTGGGAGTCCGGCGAGGGCACCGGCCCGAACGACATGGGCCTGTCGCGCAAGCACCTGATGCAGGCGCTGGAAGGCAGCCTCAAGCGCCTGGGTACCGACTACCTGGACCTCTACTATGCGCATATGCCTGATTACGACACCCCGCTCGACGAGACGCTGCGCGCGATGGACGACATGGTGCGCCAGGGCAAGGTCCGGTACATCGGCTGCTCGAATTTCCGCGCTTTCCAGCTCGGAAAAGCGCTGTGGCTCGCCGACAAGCACGATCTGGCGCGCTGGGATTTCATACAGCCCCCGTACAACCTGCTGGCACGCGACGTCGAGTACGAGTTGCTTCCGCTGTGTCTGGAGGAAGGCGTGGGCGTGGTTCCTTTCAGCCCGATGGCAGCGGGGCTGCTTTCGGGGAAATACGACAAGGGCAAGCCGCCGATCGAAGGCGCGCGCTACAGCCTGGGCAACTGGGGATATACGTATAACAAGCCGTACTGGAACGATCTCAATTTCGCTGCAATCGAGCAACTGAAGAAGATCGCCGCCGACGCGGGGCTGAGCATGTCGCGCTTCGCCCTCGCATGGGTGCTCGCCCATCCCGCCATCACGTCGATCTCCAACGGCAGCACCAGCGTGGCGCAGCTGGAGGACAACGCCGCGGCGATGGGCGTCAAGCTGTCGCGCGACGTTCTCGCCGCGTGCGACGCGGTGTGGCAGACGGTACGGCCGCCGACGACGGTGTTTTACGGCCGCTGACGGCGGGTTCGGACGCCAGGCGATGACCGGGGCGATCGCGCTGTTCTGCTTCGGAGCGGTCACGGCGCTGCTTTCCCTGCAATATCCCCTCGGCTCGCTGCGCATGCCGGGGTCGGGTTTCCTGCCGCTTGCGCTCGGCGTGATGCTGATGGGGCTCGCCGCGGCGCAGTCTGCGCAAGTGCGCGCTGCCAGGACGACGCCGGCGGAATCCGGGCCGGCCGAGCCGGCGAAGGCCGGCGACGACGGCCGCCGCGTGCTGTTTTTCATGGGGGCGGTGGCGGCTGCCACGGCGCTGCTGGGGCCGCTCGGCTTTGTTCCGATGAGCTTTCTGCTGATGCTGGTCCTGCTGCGCCTCATGGGCGAGCGCCGCTGGATGGCGTGCGGGCTCATCGCGCTGGCAAGCTCCGCCGCATCGCAGCTCGTCTTCGTGATCTGGCTGAAAATCCCGCTGCCGGGGGGAATCTTCGGGTTTTGACATGATCGAGTCGCTGCACTACCTGATCGGCGGCTTCGCGGTCGCAGGAACGCCGCAGAACTTGCTGTACTGCCTGGGCGGCGCCATCGTGGGCACGCTGATCGGGGTGCTCCCGGGCATCGGCCCGATCGCCGGCATCGCGCTGCTGATTCCCATCACCTTCGGCCTGAACGCGACCTCCGCCCTCATCATGCTCGCGGGGATCTATTACGGGGCGATGTACGGCGGCTCCACTACTTCCATCCTGATGAATGTACCGGGCGAGACTGCGTCGGTCATCACCTGCATCGACGGCTACCGGATGGCGCAGCAGGGCCGCGCCGGGCCGGCGCTCGCCATCGCCGCCATCGGCTCGTTCATCGGCGGAACCATTGCGATTTTCGGGCTGGTCCTGATCGCGCCGCCGCTGGCGCAGGCGGCGCTGGTCTTCGGGCCGGCGGAGTTCTTTTCGCTGATGGTGTTCGGCTTCGTCGTGCTGAGCAACGTCACCGGCGGCTCGCTCATCAAGAACCTGATGATGACAATCGTCGGTCTGATCATCGGCACCATCGGCCTCGATCCGGTCACGGGCAACGAGCGCTTCACCTTCGGTTCGGCCTACCTGCTCGGCGGCATCGAGTTCGTCGCCGTGGCGATCGGCGTCTTCGGCATCGGCGAGATTCTGTCCACGGCCGCGAAGCCGGCAGAACTGCTCGATCAGCAGGTGATCGTTCCGCGGCTGCGCGATCTGTTTCCGACGCGCGACGACCTGAAGCGATCGATCGGGGCGATCCTGCGCGGCACCGGCATCGGGTTCGCCGTCGGGCTGATCCCGGGACCGGCGCCGGTGATCGCGACCTACGCGTCCTACATGGTGGAGAAGCGGATCTCGAAGCACCCGGAGGAATTCGGCAAGGGGGCGATCGAGGGTGTTGCCGGGCCGGAGACCGCCAACAATGCCGCCACGCAATCGGCGTTCATACCGCTGTTCGTGCTCGGCATCCCCTTCGGCCCGGTCACGGCGATTCTGCTCGGCGCGCTGCTGATCCACGGCGTCACGCCGGGGCCGCTGCTGATCGCCGAGAGCCCGCAGCTGTTCTGGGCGGTGGTCGCGAGCATGTACATCGGCAACTTCATCCTGCTGCTGCTCAACCTGCCCTTCGTGCCGCTGTTCGCACAGATCCTGCGCGTGCCCAAGCGGATCCTGCTGCCGCTGATCATGCTCATCTGCATCACCGGCATGTTCAGCGTCAACAACTCGCTCCCCGACATCTGGACCATGCTTGGCTTCGGGGTGCTGGGCTACATTCTGCGGGGGTGGGCCTACGAGGGAGCGCCGCTGCTCCTGGGCCTGGTGCTCGGACCCAAGCTCGAGGTGGCGTTCCGCCAGAGCGTCATGATTTCGCACGGCGACCTTGCGTTTTTCGTGCAGCGCCCGGTATCCCTGGCGCTACTCGTCGTGACCGCGGGCTTCCTGCTGTTCCCGCTCGCGAAGCGCGTGGTTGCGCTGCTTCGCCGCAAGCCGGTTGCCGCCACGGTCGCATCCACCACCGCGGAAAAGGAGCATTCATGAGCGGCCGCTACGCCGCCGCCGATCTGCGCGCGTTCTGTGCGCAGGCGCTGGATCGCTCGGGAGCGCGCGCAGGCGATGCTGCCGTCGTTGCAGACGGGCTGGTGGCCGCGGACCTGCGGGGCGTGCATTCCCACGGCGCGCTGCGGATCGGCGTCTACGTCGACCGCCTGCGCGCCGGTTCCATCCATCCGGACGCGGAACTGGAAGTCGTGCGCGACAGCGGTGGCGTCCTGGTCGCCGATGCGCACGCGGGGCTTGGCATCGCCATGGCCCAGCGCGCCATGGACCTGGCGATTGCGCGGGCACAGGCGCACGGCATCGCAGCCGTCAGCGTGCGCAACAGCAACCACTGCGGCATGCTCGCCTACCACGCCATGCGCGCCTTGCCCGCCGGCGCAGTCGGCATCGCCGTGAGCAACGCGGACTCGCAGGTGGCGCCATGGGGGGCGCGGGCGAAGTTTCTCGGCACGAACCCGCTCGCGGTGGCGGTGCCGGCACGCGAAGAACCGCCGGTGGTGCTCGACATGGCGACCAGTGTCGTCGCTCACGCGCGGGTCAAGGGCGCATACGACCGCGGCGAATCGATCCCGCCGGACTGGGCCGTCGACAGCGCGGGGCGGCCCACGACCGATCCTGCGCAGGCGCTTGCGGGCGCACTGCTGACCTTCGGCGCCTTCAAGGGTTCTGGCATCTCGCTCGCGATCGATCTGCTCGCGGGCATCCTGCCGGGAGGCCGGTCGGGACCCGAGATCGTGCCGCTATATCAGCGACTGAACGAGCCGCAGGGCGTCGGCCACCTGCTCGTGGCGCTGCACGTCGAAGCGTTTGAACCGCTCGAGGCGTTCAGCCGGCGCGTCGACGAGACCGTGCGCAGGATACGCGCGTTGCCGCCTGCGGCCGGGACGTCGCAGGTCCTTCTACCGGGCGAACTGGAGCACCGGCGCGCGCAGGACTACCAGGCGCGGGGCATTCCACTTCCGAGTGATGCCGTAGCGGAGGTCGCGCGCACCGCGTCGCTGCTTGGCCTCGCGCCCCCGCGGCCGACTTGAAAGGGGAGACGCATGGATCTGGGACTCAGAGGGAAAAACGCGATCGTCACCGGAGCGACCCGGGGCATCGGCCGCGCAATCGCGGAAACGCTGGCGGACGAAGGCTGCAACGTGGGTATCTGCGCGCGCGACCAGGCGTCGGTCGCAGCGACGGTCGATGCTCTCGCGAAGAAGGGGATCAGAGCCACAGGACAAGCGCTCGACGTCGGCGATGGCGCGGCGCTCAAGGCGTGGATCGCCAGCGCGGGCGGGGAACTGGGCGGCCTGGACATACTGGTGTCGAACGTCAGTGCCATGGGCGGGCTAGCCGGCGACGAGGGGTGGAGGCGCTATTTCGAGATCGACCTCATGGGCACCGTGCGTGCCGTGGAGGCGGCCGTGCCCTTGCTCGAGAAATCCGGCGCGGCGGCCATCGTCCAGATCGCGAGTATTGCGGCGATCGAAGTCGGCCACGATGTTTTCCCGGACGGTTTTCTCCAGGCCTATGGCGCGATGAAGGCCGCACTCACGAATTACGTCGCCGAAATCAGCCGCACGCTCGGTCCGAAACACATCCGGGCCAACACGGTGACGCCGGGGCAGATCTATTTCCCCGGCGGCGTATGGCACCGGCGCGAGCAGCAGGGCGATCCGATGTTCCAGAAGGCGCTGGCGAAAATTCGCGTGGGCCGTTTCGGGCGACCGGACGATGTGGCGCGGGCCGTGGCATTTCTCGCCAGCCCCGCCGCAGGCTTCATCAGCGGTGCGAACCTGGTGATCGACGGGGCGTTCACCCGCCGCGTCAACTGAGTTACCAGAGCTGCACGGTCCCGGCCATCACCTCCTGCCAGAGCGAGCCCGCCCGCGCGAGATGTGACCGCGTGAGTTCGGTGAAGCGGGGCCGCAGCGCGTGCAGCGCTGCGGCGTCCGTGAGGCGCACTTTCACATCGATCAACTGAGGCTCATCGATCGGCCGGCCGATCTGACTGAGCAGGCCACAGTAGGCTTCCTGCGCGCCTTCGATCTCGTCGACGATCGCCCGGGCGATGCGCTGAGCGAGGACGTTGTAGAGCTTGCCGACGTGCGTGACCGGATTCTTGCCGGCGGCGGCCTCGATGCTCATGGGCCGGTACGGGGTGATGAGGCCGTTCACCCGGTTGCCGCGCCCGACCTGGCCGTCGTCGCCGGCCTCGGCCGATGTCCCGGTGACAGTGATATAGACGCTGTCGGCCGTGTTGCCATCGGCGGTGTTGACTTCGACGGATATTGTCCCCGCTGTCAGCTCGCGCGCCGCGGCGAGGGTCAACTCCGCTATGGCGGCCTTGTTCGCGAAATAGTCGTCCAGACCGGTCACGTGCCGGTCCACGATTGCGCAGGCTACCGTCAGCCGGATAGTCTCGCCGAACCGCGCGCCCATCACCTTGATGTCCTCGCCGATCGCCGGGTGGGAGGCCTTGATCTCGCGCGAATTGAGACGCCGCTCCACCGCAAGGACGATGCTCTCGAGGGCGTCCAACGGCGCGTAGCCGACCGCAAGGGAAGTATCGTTCGCCAGCGGCGCAGCGGTGCCATGCGACTGGGCAAAAAGGCTCGCCAGGTCCGATGAGGTCGGACGGATGCGCGGGTAGATGCGGACATGGCGCACCGGGTCGAGGAAGCGGATGTTCTCCTTCAGCCAGTTCCGGCTTGCTTCGACTGCGATGTCATCGACCGGAACCTTCACGCCTCTGAATTCGGTGGTCGCCCGGCCGGCGAGATAGATCTCGATCGGCGCCAGTACTTCGCCGCCGCCGAATGCGGCGCGCGCGGCCCCGCCGCAGAGCAATGCCTTGTCCACGTTGTGATGCAGGATCGCCCCGAAGCGCTCGACGTAGAACCGGGACAGCGCCACGCTCAGGCTTTCCGCAAGCGCATCGCAGATCGTGTCCGGATGCGCCAAGCCCTTCCTCTCCACGATTTCCATCGGGAGCGAAGCGGCGCAGGGACCCTCCAGGGTGGTGACGCTCAGGTTCATGACCAGGCGCGAAGGAGAAGAAATCGCTCCACTATGGTCGATGCGCGGCCGATCGCGGCATTTGATGAGGATCAAGCCGGGGCGCCGCCGGCGTCCCAGAATGAAACGGTGGCTGTATCGCGCACCGCCGGACTGAGCAGGGAAATGTGGTGAGGCCGCTTGTCATTCGCAAGACTCCATCCGATCTCCGGGTGGTCCCCAATCTGCGCGATGCGGAGGCAGAGCGGGCGGATTTCTCCTGGGATTCGGTGAGGCGCGAGCTCGCGGGATTGCCCGGTGGTGGCTTGAATATCGCCTACGAAGCCGTCGACCGCCATGCGCATGGGACCGGAGGCGAGCGCATTGCCTTCCGCTGGCTGCCGCGCGAAGGGCCCGAGCGCACGTTCACCTTCGCCGATCTCAAGGGGCTCACCAGCCGCTTCGCCAACGTGCTGCGCGGCCTGGGCGCGGGCAAGGGCGATCGCCTGTTCATCCTCGCGGGCCGGATACCGGAGCTGTACGTCGGCGTGCTCGGCGGGTTGAAAACAGGAATGACGGTGTCGCCGCTGTTCTCGGCCTTCGGCCCGGAACCGATCCGCACGCGCATCGAGATGGGGGAGGGCAAGGTTCTCCTGACGACCGAATCGCTCTACCGGCGCAAGGTTGAGAAGATCCGCGCTTCGCTCCCCTCGCTCAAGCACATCCTGGTGGTGAGCGAGCCTGGCGAAGCAGGCAACATCGCCGGCACGCTCGATCTGCGCGCGCTGATGGAGCGGGCCTCGGAGGACTTCGCCATCGAACCGACGACTGCGGAGGACGCGGCCCTGCTGCACTTCACCAGCGGCACCACGGGAACGCCCAAGGGCGCCGTGCATGTCCACGGGGCCGTGCTCACGCACTATGCCACCGGCAAGTTCGCGCTCGACCTGCACGCTGAGGACATCTTCTGGTGCACCGCCGACCCCGGCTGGGTGACCGGCACCTCCTACGGTATCGTCGCGCCCCTGTTGCACGGCGTGACCAGCATCGTCGATGAAGCCGATTTCGACGCCGACCGCTGGTACCGGATCCTTCAGGAGCAGCGCGTGACGGTGTGGTATACGGCGCCGACCGCCATCCGGATGCTGATCAAGGCGGGGCCGGAAATCCCGAAGAAATACAGTTTTCCGAAGCTGCGCTTCATCGCGAGCGTGGGCGAGCCGCTCAACCCCGAAGCCGTATGGTGGGGCAGGGAAACGCTGGGACTGCCGATTCACGATAACTGGTGGCAGACCGAGACCGGCGGAATCATGATCGCCAACACGCCGGCGATGGACATCAAGCCCGGCTCCATGGGCAAGCCGCTGCCCGGGGTCGAGGCGTATGTGGTGCGGCGTGAAGAGGGCGGCGCCGTGCGCGTCATCGAGGAGCCGGACGTAGAAGGCGAACTTGCGCTGCGCGCCGGCTGGCCGTCGATGTTCCGCGGCTACCTCAACCAGGAAGAGCGGTACCGGAAGTGTTTCGCGGGCAATCTTTATCTGACAGGGGACCTTGTCAAGCGTGACGCGGACGGCTACTTCTGGTTCGTCGGCCGCGCCGATGACGTCATCAAGTCGGCGGGCCACCTGATCGGGCCTTTCGAGGTCGAAAGCGTGCTGATGGAGCATCGCGCGGTGGCCGAAGCCGGCGTAATAGGAAAGCCCGACGAAGTAGTCGGCGAGGCGGTGAAGGCGTTCGTGTCCCTCAAGGCGGGCTTCGAGCCCAGCGAGTCGCTGCGCATGGAACTGCTCGGCCACGCGCGCAAGCGGCTCGGCGCGGCGGTGGCGCCGAAGGAGATCGATTTCGTGGGCACGCTGCCGCGCACGCGCAGCGGCAAGATCATGCGCCGGCTGCTCAAGGCGCGCGAACTGGGCCTGCCTGAAGGAGACGTCTCTACGCTCGAAGCCGGCGGCAGTTCATGATCGCGCCTCCCCCAAGCGGCCCGGTTCCTTTCCCGCGCGAGTTCGCGCTGCGGCTGCTCGCCGACATGGTGCGCATCCGGCGGCTGGAGGAAAAGTGCGCCGAGCTCTACGGCGAAGGCAAGATTCGCGGTTTCCTGCATCTCTATATCGGCGAAGAGGCAGTCGCAACCGGCGCCATGCACGCGTTTGCGCCCGAGGATAACATCGTGGCTACTTACCGCGAGCACGGCCACGCGCTGCTGCGCGGCGTGTCCATGGGCTCGATCATGGCCGAGATGTACGGCAAGCAGGAAGGCTGCTCGCGCGGCCGTGGCGGCTCCATGCACCTGTTCGACGCCGCAACGCGTTTTTTCGGCGGCAACGCGATCGTCGGCGGCGGGCTGCCGCTCGCCGTGGGCTTCGCGCTCGCCGACCAGCTGCGCAAGGAGAGGCGTGTCACGGCGTGCTTCTTCGGCGACGGCGCGGTGGCGGAGGGCGCGTTCCACGAGTCGATGAACCTGGCCGCGCTGTGGCGGCTGCCGGTGCTGTTCTGCTGCGAGAACAACCTCTACGCCATGGGCACGGCGCTGGCGCGCTACGAATCGCAGACCGACCTTTGCGCCAAGGCTGCCGCATTCGGCGTTCCCACTCTGCGGGTGGACGGCATGGACGTGGTCGCTGTCCACGAGGCCACTGCGAGGGCGGGCGAGCAGGTGCGCAGCGGCAAGGGCCCGGTCTTCATCGAATTCCAGACCTATCGGTTTCGCGCGCACTCCATGTTCGATGCGGAACTCTACCGCGACAAGCGCGAAGTGGAGGAATGGAAGACGCGCGGCCCTATCCACACTTATTCGGCGCGGCTGAAGGCACAGGGTATGCTCACCGAGGAGCAGTTCCTCGAGATCGACCGCGCGGCGAACGAGGAAGTCCAGCGGGCGGTCGCCTTCGCAGAGGCAGGCACCTGGGAGCCCGTCGAGGAGCTGACGCGGGACGTTTACACTCCGGCGGTGGCAGCGCCGCCTGAAGGCGGCGCGTCTCGGTGAGGGCACCATGAGCGTTATCTCGTACCGCGAAGCCATGCGCCAGGCGCTGCGCGAGGCGCTTACACGCGACGAGCGTGTGTTCCTGATGGGCGAGGACGTCGGCAAGTACGGCGGCACCTACGCGGTCAGCAAGGGACTGCTGGATGAATTCGGCCCGGAGCGCATCCGCGACGCGCCGCTGTCCGAGCTCGGATTCGTAGGCGCGGGGGTCGGCGCCGCAATGGGCGGCATGCGGCCGATCGTCGAAGTCATGACGGTGAACTTCAGCCTGCTGGCGCTCGACCAGGTCGTCAACAGCGCAGCGCTCATGCGCCACATGTCCGGCGGCCAGTTCTCCGTGCCGCTGGTGATCCGCATGGCCACTGGCGCGGGAAGACAGGTCGCTGCACAGCATTCGCACAGCCTCGAAGGCTGGTACGCGCACATACCGGGAATCCGCGTGCTCGCGCCCGCCACGATCGAGGATGCGCGCGGCATGCTCTGGCCGGCCCTGGAAGATCCCGATCCGGTGATCATCTTCGAGCATGCGCAGCTCTACAACCTGGAGGGCGAGTGCCCGGATGCGCCGCGCGTGGACATCGAGTCGGCAGTGGTGCGCCGCGCGGGCAGCCAGATCAGCCTGATCACCTACGGCGGGTCCCTGCCCAAGACCATGGATGCAGCCCAGCAGCTCGCCACGCAGGGCATCGATGCCGAGGTGATCGATCTGCGGGTGCTGCGCCCGCTGGACACCGGCACCATCGTTGGCTCGGTGCGCAAGACCCGCCGCGCGGTCGTGGTCGACGAGGGATGGCGCACCGGCAGCCTCGCCGCGGAGGTGATGGCGCGCATCATGGAAGAGGCCTTCTACGATCTCGATGCGCCGGTTGCGCGCGTGTGCAGTGAGGAAGTGCCGATTCCCTACGCGAAGCACATGGAGGATGCGGCGCTGCCGCAGGCCGCGAAAATCGTTGCGGCAGCGCGTGAGATCTGCGGAAAGAATTGACGCGATGATCGAGTTCAAACTACCCTCGCTCGGCGCAGACATGGACAAGGGCAAGCTCCTCGAATGGAGGGTGAAGCCCGGCGATCCCGTCAAGAGGGGCGATATCGTCGCCGTGGTCGACACGTCGAAAGTGGCGGTCGACGTCGAAATCTGGCACGACGGAACGGTGTTCGAGCTGATCGCCCAGCCCGGCGTGACCATTCCGGTCGGCACGCTGATCGCGACGCTGCTCGCGCC
>Ga0315281_10009814_pt1 | contig 13255 bp, 12 predicted proteins | sample YL17G07_0_MG_FD_204540 | JGI IMG/M metagenome (GOLD analysis project Ga0315281, IMG submission 204540) | Sediment microbial communities from Yellowstone Lake, YNP, Wyoming, USA - YL17G07_0 | ecosystem: Environmental > Aquatic > Freshwater > Lake > Sediment | place: USA: Wyoming | collected... | reverse complement strand
TGGGCGCGATGAAAAAAGGGAGCGTCATCGTGGACGTCTCCGTTGACCAGGGGGGATGCGTCGAGACGACAAGGCCCACCACCCATCACGACCCGGTTTTTTTCGTGGACGGCGTGACGCACTACTGCGTGTCCAACATACCGGGCGCCGTGCCGCGCACCTCCACAAACGCGCTCACAAACGCCAGCTTCGCATACGCCCTCCAAATCGCCGACAAAGGATATCAAAAAGCCGCGCGAGAAAACGTAGCGTTGAAAAAGGGCGTCAACACCGTCGGCGGATTGTTGACCCACGCGGGGGTGGCCGAATCCTTGGGCATGAAACACACCCCTTTCGAGCCATGACAGAAAATATCGACTCCCTAAAACATTTCATGGTGCCGACCATGTTTTTCGCCGTAGCGCTGGGGGTTCTCATAGCCGCGCTCATCGTACGCGAATACATCGCCGGAAAAACCGCCCAAGTCCTTTCGGACTTGGCAAAGACCGCCGGGGCCGAATGGGACGACAAAATATTGACCTCCATCAAACGGCCGGTCTCTTTCTTGATTCTCATATCCGGGGCGTGGCTTGCCGTAAAAATCTTAAGGGTGGTTGAAAAACCGCCGGCCATGGAACGCATCGTCGACATAGCGGCGCAGATTTCCGTCATACTCCTTTTCGCATGGCTGTTTTTACGGATGATAAAAATCTTTGTGTCGGATTTACAAAAGAAAACCCGGGACCCGGAGTACAGGCTGGATCCGCACCTAATCCCGGTTATAAGCATCGTCTTGAAATCGCTACTTCTTGTCGGGGTTTTTATCGTAATCGCCCAAACGCTCGGGTATTCCGTCAGCGCCATCGTCGCGTCGCTCGGACTCGGCGGCGTCGCCGTGGCCTTCGGCGCAAAAGACGTGCTGGCGAATTTTTTCGCAAGCGTCGCCGTCATGGCGGACAAACCATTCAAGTTGGGGGACTGGATAAAGGGGCCGGGCTTCGAGGGAATTGTGGAGGAGATAGGCTTTCGCTCCACGAGGGTCAGGACGGATGAAAAAACCTTGATGGTGGTGCCGAACGACAAGATGGCGTCCCTCTTGGTGGAAAACATGGACAACAGGAAGGACAAGGGATTGAACATCCGCCGGGTTAATTTCATACTCGGCCTGGAGTACAAGACGGGGGCCGACATGTTGGAGCGCGCGCTCTTCTCCCTTCGGATGTTGCTAAAATCACACCCCAAGGTGAGCTATTTGGCGCTTACGGTCAATTTTTACGATTTCGGAGAATCGTCCCTGAACATACATGTGAGCTACTTCGTCAAGGCCACGGAAAACGAGGAATACTATCGGTTAAGGGAGGAGATAAACTTTTTGATGATGCGCAAAATGGAGGAGCTTGGCCTCCCCCTCTCCCCCCGCGTGCAAACAGTCCGCCTGACGAAAGAGGATTGAATTTTCAATAGTTAGCCTTTTTATTGGCTAATTTAGATTAATGTCCCCAAGTTCTTGATGAAACAGTTTTTTGGTGGTAAAGTAAGGAGGTAAGGTAATACTTACAGGAGGAAAATATGACTACCATTGCAAAAATAACAGCCAAAGGGCAAACCACAATCCCGCAGAAAATCCGCGCCGCCCTAAAGGTGAAACCAGGCGATCTTCTGGTATGGGAAGTAAACGCAAGCGGACGAGTTGAGGTGCGCAGGGTTCAAGCGTTAGAGGTGGAATACCTTAAGGCGATAGAGGGAACCTTAAGCGAATGGTCGGACACCGAGGATGAAAAAGCATATCGTGGTTTATAACGCCTTTGATGTGGTGCGGGTGCCGTTTCCTTTTACCGACATGCAGGCCGTGAAGAACCGCCCGGCACTGGTGCTTTCCGATGCAAAAGCGTTTAACCGCCCCGCAGGTCATTCGGTTATGGCCATGATTACCACCGCCGGTCACGAACCTTGGCCCTTGGATTGTCCAATAGAAGACCTCTCTTCAGCCGGACTGCCCGCCGCTTCCATTGTGCGCTTTAAACTTTTCACGCTTGATCACAGACTTGTTCGCGGTCGGCTTGGCAAACTGTCGGATTCTGACAGAGAAAGCGTTCGGAAAAACTTTTCGGTATTAACCGGACTCAAGGTGGGCGGTTGATGGCAAAGGATGAGTTGGAAGGAAAACTTTCAAAATGAAGCTGTTCAATTATTCGATGATATAAGAAGTTTCGTTAATTCTAAATTGTCGTGATGTATTTCATCAATCAATCTTTAGGGAGCCGATGACGGATTTGATGTCCGTTATTCCTTCGGCTGAACACCAGGCGGCAAGCTCGTCGGCCAGTCTTTCACAAATTCCGGGTTCCACGAAATTCATCGTTCCGACTTGAACGGCGGTCGCGCCCGCGATGAAAAATTCCAGCGCGTCCTCCAGCGAGGCTATGCCGCCCAGTCCTATCACCGGAATCTTCACGATTTTGGCGCATTCGTAAACCATGCGCACCGCGACCGGTTTTATCGCCGGGCCGGAAAGCCCGCCGAAAACCCGTTTGATTTTCGGCGTCCGGGTTTTGACGTTCACGCTCATCCCCTTAAGCGTGTTGATGGCGCTTATCGCGTCCGCGCCGCCGTTTTCCGCCGCGATTGCGAACGGGCGGATGTCGGCGACGTTCGGCGAAAGTTTTACGATTAGCGGCTTCCCGACCCCCTTCCTCACCTCGCCGGTGAGTTTTTCCAAAAAGTACGGGTCGCTTCCAAACTCAATCCCCCCTTTTGCCACGTTGGGGCAGGAGACGTTCATCTCCAGCGCGTGAACGCCGTCCATCGCGTCGAGCCGTTTCGCGGCGAGCACGTATTCGTCCAAAGTCTCGCCAAAGAAGTTGGCGATGACTTTCGCCCCGCTGTTTTTTAGCAGGGGAAGTTTTTCGGACTCGAACGCGTCAATCCCCACGTTTTCCAGACCTATGGAATTAATCATCCCGGACGGAGTCTCGCAAATTCTCGGCATGGGATTCCCCGCTCGTTTTTTAAGCGAAAGCCCCTTCGTGAAAAACGCGCCGATGCGCCGTAAATCCAGCTTGTCGGCGAACTCAATCCCGTACCCGAAGGTGCCGCTCGCGGCGGTCACGGGGTTCTCCAGCTCAAGGGAGCCTATGCGAACTTTTAGGTTCACCATTTTATGCTCCCCGCCTTGAACACCGGCCCCTCCACGCAGACGCGCTTGTTCCCTTCGTCAGTCACGACCACACAGCCCAGGCAGACTCCGAACCCGCATCCCATCCGCTCCTCCAGCGACAGCTCGCCGGAGATTTTATTTTTCACGCAGATGTCGTCCACCGCTTTAAGCATACCCTTCGGGCCGCAGGCCATAATGTACGCGTCGTTATTTTTTAAAACAAGTTGTTCCAACAATATGTCCGTTACCAGCCCGCGTTTTCCTTCAGAGCCGTCCTCAGTTGAAAAATGTGTTTCGTGGAAAGGGTGCCTTAATGCTAAACCTTTCTTATTTGCCGCACCAAAAAATGCGGTCATCCTTCTGTCCTTGTTTCTGTTTTGGAAAAAAACGAAGGGTGCCGCCCCCACGCCGCCCATTACGCAAAAAAGATTTTTCGCAGTTTTCGGCGGGTCAAACGAAGAGCCGAACGGCCCGATGATGTCCAAGAACTCTCCCGCCGTTTTTTCCGCCATTAACGCCGTGCCGCGCCCGGCGACGCTGTAAATAATGTTCATTCTGCCGTCGGCAAGATTCGCTATGCTCATAGGGCGCCTTAAAAGCGGATCGACTGAATCAACCACTCTCACCATCACGAACTGTCCCGGTTTGGCGTTGTCGTCGGGCCACTCGAAATCCATCGAGCGATATCTGCCCAAAGATTTGTTTTGTATTATTTTTGTTTTCATCTTTCTACCCGGATTATTTCCAATCTTATTTTTCCCAAATACTCAAAAAGTTGCAGTTGGGAGCTTAAATCGCTTTCCATCAGCTTTATGTGCGTGGCGTCCGCGATATCCTGCCCGAACGTCGGATCCATCGCAATCCATTCCCCGGCGTATACTTCGGGCCATGCGTGGTAAAGGAAGCCCTTGAAATCCTCGGCGTAAACAATCCCCGCGACGGTTCTCGCCGGTATTCCCGACGCGCGGGCGAGCGCGACGAAAAGGTTGGTGTGCGCCTGACACTCCCCCTCCAGCGACTTAAGCGTGTCCACCGCCGAAAAGGTGTCGATATATTTTTTTTCCACATGACCGTTGACCCATTTGTTTATCTTTACGGCGGCGCGGTAGACGTCGTTTTCGTCCCCCACTATTTTTGCCGCCTGTTTGATTATCTCCGGGTCGTTTGACTGCGCCTCCACGGAGGGCGCCAGCTCCCGCGCGAATTTTTTGGCGTCCGCCGGCCTTCCCAATCTTTTAACGCGAGCCTCCGCGTTTTTTACTATCGAGAGTTCCATCGAGACGGCGTCGCTGTCTTTGGAGGTCAACTTTTCCTCTTTGGTGAAACTTTGCCTGTCGTCCCGTGGGACAAGCCCTTTTGAGGCGAGGCCGGAGACGCGTAGTCTCATGGCCGTTATTTGGGCGGGGTTGTCTAGCGGTTTTTCAAGCGGGATGAGGCTGTAGGAAAGCAGACTGGTGAACGACATCGCCCCGGCGGGAAAACTGACCGCGCGCGCCTCGTCCACCTCCTGCGAGACAAAACCCATCGGTGAGATTTCCCGGACAATCCTGCCGTTCGTCGAGATATAGGAGACGGTCAGGAAATTCTTGAACCGCATCGTGACCGGAACGACCGTCTCCTTCTTCCCGCTGATTTCCATCTCCATCTTTTTCCCGATTTCCGCCGTGATTGTTTCATACGCCAGCAGAGGCTCCACGAAAACGCGGTAGGAGAGTTTTTTCCCCTCCTCGAGTTTTTTTTGGCCCAGCAAAAATCCCATCGCGTCGGCTATGAAAACCTGGTCGCCGAAATCCACGGTCTTTTTTGTTACGTTGCCGGCGGATTTCACCGTCACGTTCAGTTTTTTACCCTCCACGACCCCGTCGATAAACTGCTGATGGTTCAGTTGCTTTTGCATATATGTGAACCGCAACGGGCGGTACGATTTGTCCAGAAACGAAGTCTGACTGCCGGATATCTCCGTCGTCGAGCCGGAGACCTCCAGTTTCATGACGGATTTGCTGTTTAACGAATAACCGGAATCGGTGCTTACCGCCTGCTGGTGGGAAAAGCCTATCTTGTGGCCGTTCATCTCGATTTCCATCCATTGGTCGTAAAGAAGTTTGTCCGCGAACGCGGCGGAAGCGTAAAGAGTTACGAACGAAATGAAAAGTAAAATCCGGCCCGTTTTGAGGCGGGGGTTAGGCATGGTATTCCTGAAGGGAGCGAACCTCCAAAGTCCCCTCGCGGATTGATTCGATGGACTCCACAAGCGCGTTGGCCGCCGCGATTGTGGTGGTGTACGGTATGCCGCAGTTGAGCGCGGTTCTGCGTATGGAGCGCGAGTCCAATATGGACTGCTTTCCCATCGACGTGTTTATCACAAGCGCAATCTCCCCTTTTTCCAAAAGGTCTACCGCGTGGGGGGAGCCTTGCGCGACTTTGTTCACGACGCTCACATTCACTCCGGCCCCTCTGATGGCGTCCGCCGTCCCCTTCGTGGCGATTATGGTGAATCCTAGCGCGGAGATCCGTTTGGCGATTTCAACCGCGTGCGGCTTGTCCCCTTCGGCGACAGAAATAAAGGCGGTTCCTTTTTGCGGCAGTTTGGAGCCGGAGGCGAGCGTGGCTCGCGCGAAGGCGCGTCCGAACGTCCAGTCGATTCCCATAACCTCGCCGGTTGATTTCATCTCCGGGCCAAGAATGGTGTCGACCCCCTGGAATTTGATGAACGGAAAAACGGCCTCCTTGACGGATACGTAGGCGGGAATCTTCTGGCTTAAAAAATCCAAATCAACCAGCGACTCGCCGGCCATGACCCGCGCCGCTATTTTGGCGAGCGGGATGCCGATGGCCTTGGAGACGAACGGCACCGTGCGGGACGCGCGAGGGTTGACCTCCAGCACATACACCTCCCCGTCCTTCACCGCGAACTGGATGTTTATCAGTCCCACGACGTTCAACTCGTCCGCGAGTCTTTTCGTCTGCAACGTGATTTCGTCTATTATGTTTTGCGGAAGGTCGCGCGGAGGGAGGGAGCAGGCGCTGTCGCCGGAATGGATGCCGGCCTCCTCTATGTGTTGCATTATCCCTCCGACGACGGTCAGTCTCCCGTCGCGTATGGCGTCCACGTCAACCTCCGTGCTGTCGCTTAGGAATTTGTCCACGAGCACCGGTTTTTCGTGGGAGACTTTTACTGCCCGCGTCATGTAATCGCGGAGCGACTTGTCGTCGTAAACCACTTCCATGGCCCGCCCGCCAAGAACGTAAGACGGGCGCACCATCACCGGATAGCCGATGGAGTTGCTTATTTCCACCGCCTGGTCGGGGGTGAAGGCCGTCCCGTTTTTCGGCTGTTTGAGACCGAGTTTGTTCACGACCTCCTTGAAGCGGTCGCGGTCCTCGGCGCGGTCGATGGCGTCGGGCGAGGTGCCGATAATCGGCGCGCCGGCCTTTTCCAGCGCCATGGCGAGCTTCAGCGGGGTCTGTCCGCCGAACTGCACGATAACTCCGACCGGTTTTTCCAAGTGGACAATCTCCAGAACGTCCTCCAGCGTGAGCGGCTCGAAATACAGCCTGTCCGACGAGTCGTAGTCGGTGCTCACGGTTTCCGGGTTGCAGTTGACCATTATCGTTTCGTATCCCGCCTCGCGCAGGGCGAATAGGCCGTGAACGCAACAGTAGTCGAACTCTATACCCTGCCCTATCCTGTTCGGCCCGCCGCCGAGTATCATGATTTTCTTTTTGTCCGTCGGTTGCGACTCGCACTCCTCCTCGTAGGTGGAGTACATGTACGGGGTGAGCGCCTCGAACTCCGCCGCGCAGGTGTCAATCCGCTTGAACACGGGGCGCACGCCGAGCGAATATCTTTTTTCCCTGACGGCGCTTTCCCTGACCCCGCAGAGTTTTGCGACCCGTTTGTCGGAGAATCCCATCTGCTTGTATTCGAGCATTTTTTCCCGCGTTTGCGGCAGGCCTTCCTTCGCCATTCTTCCCTCTGCGTCCACAATCTGCTTTATGTTCTCCAAGAACCACGGGTCGATGAAGGAGAACGAATGGATTTTTTCCACGCTCCATCCGTATCGGAAAGCCTGTCCCACGTTCCATATCCTGTCCGGCTGGGGCGACCTGAGTTTTTCCGCTATCTCCCCCTCCGGCACGTCGGTCTCGTCCAGCCCGTCGGCGCCGCTTTCAAGAGAGCGCAGGGCTTTTTGAAACGACTCCTTGAAGGTGCGCCCTATCGCCATCGCCTCGCCGACGGATTTCATCTGCGATGTCAGCGACCTGTCGGCCTGGGGGAATTTCTCAAAATCAAACCTCGGTATCTTCGTGACACAGTAGTCGATGGTCGGCTCGAATGACGCCGGGGTGTTTTTGGTTATGTCGTTCGGAATTTCGTCCAGCGTGTAGCCGATGGAAAGTTTTGCGGCTATGCGCGCTATCGGGTATCCGGTCGCCTTGGATGCGAGCGCGGACGAGCGCGACACGCGCGGGTTCATCTCGATAATCTGCAAATCCCCGTTCGCGGGGTTTACGGCGAACTGTATGTTGGAGCCGCCGGTGTCTACGCCGATTTTTCGGATTATCCTCAGCGCCGCGTTCCGCATGTTCTGGTATTCCCGGTCGGTGAGCGTCTGGGCCGGCGCGACGGTGATGCTGTCGCCCGTGTGCACGCCCATCGGGTCAAGGTTCTCTATGGAGCAGATTATGACTACGTTGTCCTTGTTGTCGCGCATCACCTCCAGCTCGAACTCCTTCCAGCCGAGCAACGACTGCTCTATCATGATTTCGTGCACCGGGCTTTGCGCCATCCCCCATGCCGCCTTTCCAAGCATGCCTTTTTCCTTGTTGCCGAAAAATTCTTCCTCGGAGGCCACCACCCCGCCCCCCATGCCGCCCATGGTGAACGACGGGCGGATGATGCACGGGAGGCCGACGTGCTTGATCACTTGGGCGGCCTCCTCGTCGCTTCTGGCGAATCCGCTTCGCGGGACGTTAAGACCTATCTCAATCATGGCTTGTTTAAAGAGCGAGCGATCCTCGGCCATCTTTATGGCCTCCAGGTTCGCGCCTATCATTTTCACCCCGTACTTCTCCAGAACCCCTTTGTGCGCCAGCTCGATGGCAAGGTTGAGCGCGGTCTGCCCCCCGACGGTGGGAAGCACGGCGTTCGGCCTTTCCTTCGCGATAATCTTTTCCAGTATGTCTACGGTGAGCGGCTCTATGTAAGTGCGCGTGGCGAAATCGGGGTCGGTCATTATCGTGGCTGGGTTGGAGTTGACCAGTATCACCCGTATCCCCTCCTCCTTAAGCGCCTTGGCGGCCTGCGTGCCAGAATAGTCAAACTCGCACGCCTGTCCGATGACGATCGGCCCCGCCCCTATTATCAGCACGCTGTTAATGTCGCTTCTTTTTGGCATCCGTCACATCCTGTAAATATCGTCTACGCTAATCTGCCTGAACCGCCGCCATTTGAGTTGCATCCCCTGCAACTTGAAGAAGAACTCCTCGTTAAGGGCGACCCCTTTGCGTTTTTTTATCTCGGAGTAGACGGGCTTTGCCGCCGATTTGGGGTGGAGGCAGTGGGTATAAGAAAGGAAACAACCTTTTCCGGCGTTTATCACGCGCGCCTCGATGATGTCCTTTATCTCCAGCTCGTCGTCGTACGTCACGACGAAGGAGTTTTTTCCCGCCATGTCCTTGAGTTTGACCGTGCCGATTCCGTGGGACTTCACCAGAAAGATGGAGTGATGGTTTTTCGACACGGCGATTCTCAACACGACCTCTTCCGCTGAAAGGGTCGCCAGATTTTCGTTCAAATAAAGGTCGAAAAGACATTTGGAGCCGACCCCCTCCGGCCTGTGGTCAAAAATGAACCATTCCAAAAAGGTGTTCATCCGTTGGATGAAATCCGGGTCGTCGTCGTTCGTTTTGCCAACCTTGAAGTAATAGTACGCCCTGGCCTCCTCCAGCCTTTCCTTGTACCTGTCTTCCGAGGCGTAGGAGATAAGCTCGTCCAGTACCAAGCGCACTTTTTGCAAACCTTGGGGGTCTATCTCGCCGTATGTTTTTCCAAAAATCCTCTCAAGACCCATCAGCTCCCTTTCTCCATTAATTTTACGAATTCGTCGAAATGCAGGGAGGTGTCTTGCGGCCCCGGCGAAGCCTCGGGGTGGTATTGCACTGAGAAGGCGGGGTATTTTCTGTGGCGCACCCCCTCCACCGTCCCGTCGTTCAGGCTGTAGTGGGTAAGCTCCAGGTCGGCCGGTAACGATTCCTTGTCGACAGCGAACCCGTGGTTTTGGGAGGTGATTCTAACGATGTTGCCGGAAAAGACGTCCATCACCGGGTGGTTGATGCCGCGATGTCCGAATTTAAGCTTGAAAGTCTTCGCCCCGAGCGCAAGGCACATAATCTGGTGCCCCAGGCATATCCCGAAAATTGGGGTTTTGCCCAGCAATCCCCTCACGGTTTCCATGCCGTATTTCACAGCGCCGGGGTCTCCCGGCCCGTTCGACAAGAAAACACCGTCCGGTTTTGTCTTCAAAATTTCGTCTGCCGTTGCCGTGGCGGGAAACACGGTGACATTGCATCCGCGCTCGCACAGGTTGCGCAGGATGTTGCGCTTGATTCCGAAATCCACCGCCGCGACATTAAAGTTTTTTCCGGCCGGGATTTTGCCAAAGCCCCCGCCCATTTTCCAAAGCCCCTCGTTAAACGGGTATTTTTCTTTTGTCGTCACGCGTGACGACAGGTCGGCCCCGTCCATGTTTTCGCCGGCGCGTGCTATTTTCACCAGTTCGTCCGCCGATATGTTTGCGGAGGAAATTACGCCCCTCATGGCGCCCTTGCTTCTGATGTGGCGGGTGAGCGCGCGAGTGTCAATCCCGCTTATCGCGGTTATCCCCTGCGACTTCAGGTATTCGTCCAAAGTCTTTTCTTTTCTGAAATTGGAGGCGACGACGCTCGGCTCCTTTATAACCATGCCGCGCACCTGTATCTTGGCGGATTCCTCGTCCTCGCCGTTGACCCCGTAGTTCCCGATTAGCGGATAGGTCATGACGACTATCTGCCCGTGGTACGAGGGGTCGGTGAGGATTTCCTGATAGCCGCTCATGCCGGTGTTAAAAACAACCTCGCCGACGGTATCGGCGGACGCGCCAAAGGCGGTTCCATGGAAAAGTCTGCCGTCCTCAAGAGCCAGTACCGCCTTCATAAATCCGTCGGATTATACACAATCTCGCCCCCGACGATGGTGAGCATATTTTTCCCCTTCAATTCCATCCCGACGAAAGGAGTGTTTTTTCCTTTGCTTAAAAACTGCTGGGGGTTCACGACCCATTTTTTTTCCGGGTCGAACACCGCGATGTCCGCCGGAGCCCCCGCGCTCAACGTGCCGCCGGGCAAGCCAAATACCGCGGCGGGGCGGCAGGTGAGAAGCGCAAGCATGGCGCTTAAGGGTAGCACTCCGTCCTCAACAAGCCCCATTGAAACGCCCAGCGCTGTCTCAAGCCCCACGACCCCGTTGGGTGCTTGGTCTATCTCAAGCTCCTTCTCCCACTGCAAATGCGGCGCGTGATCCGTGGCTATGGCGTCGATGGTGCCGTCCGCGAGCCCCTTTCTTATCGCGGCCACGTCCGCCTCGCCCCGCAATGGCGGGTTCATCTTGAAGTTCGCGTCGAACGTCTCCAGCATTTTTTCCGTCAGGGAGAAGTGGTGGGGCGCGGCCTCGCAGGTCACCCTAACACCCTCGGCCTTTGCCGAGCGAACGGCGGAGACCGCCTCCTTCGTCGAGATGTGGGCCAGGTGAACCCTGCAACCTGTGTATGCCGCGATGTCGATGTCACGTTTTGCTATGACCGTTTCCGCCGGTGCGGGAATCCCCTTTATGCCGAGGCGGGCCGAAACATCCCCCTCGTTTATCACACCGTCCTTCGAGAGCGACTCGTCCTCGCAGTGCTCCACGACGGTAAGGTCGAACATGGAGGCGTACTTCAACGCGTTTTGGAAAAGCTTTGCGTTCATCACGCATCTGCCGTCGTCAGACAGCGCCACGACCCCGGCCTGCTTCATCTCGCCTATTTCCGCAAGCTCTTTCCCATCGAGTCCTTTCGTCGCCGCGCCTATCGGATAGACGCGCGCCCCCTTGGCTTCCTTGGCTTTTTCCAATATGTAGCGGGTTATCGACCCGTTGTCGTTGACGGGTTTTGTGTTCGCCATGCAACAGACGGCGGTAAAACCGCCGGCGGCGGCCGCCAACGCACCGGATTGAATCGTCTCCTTGTACTCGTATCCCGGCTCGCGCAGATGGACGTGGATGTCTATGAATCCGGGGGACACGACAAGTCCGCCCGCGTCTATAACCCTCGCCCCGTCCGCCGATATGGAGGGGGCGATTTTCGCAATCTTTCCGTTCGCCACCAACAGGTCGGCCACGGCGTCAAAACCTGACGCGGGGTCTATCACGCGCCCGCCTTTCAACAAAACAGACCCGCTCATAGTTCCGCCCCTCCGCAAAGCAGGTAAAGCACCGCCATCCGCATGGCGACGCCGTGGGTCACCTGGTTTAGTATGACGGAATAAGGGCCGTCCGCCACCTCGGATGAAATTTCTATCCCCCTGTTTATCGGCCCCGGATGCATGACTATGACGTCGGGGCGCGCCTTTTTCATAACTTTTGAATCAAGACAGAAATGCGCCGAATACTCGCGCAAGGAGGGGAAAAGCCCCTGGGCCATCCGCTCCGACTGTATTCGCAACATCATGATGACGTCCGCCCCCTCCACGGCCTCCGAAATATCGTGCGTAAATTTTACGCCGAGGCTTTCGACGTTGGGGGGCATGAGCGTTTTGGGGCCGCACACGGTTATGTTCGCGTTGAACATTTTAAAAGCGTTTATGTTGGATCTTGCCACGCGCGAATGCAGTATGTCGCCTATTATCGACACGTTTAGGTTGTCCAGCGATTTTCCGCGCTCCATTATCGTCATGAGATCCAACAGCGCCTGCGTGGGGTGCGCGTGCGCGCCGTCGCCGCCGTTTATGACGGGGCAACCGACTATCTTGGAGGCGTAAAGAGGCGTTCCCGGCGAGGAGTGGCGTATGACCAGCGCGTCCGGTTTCATGGACGCTATGTTGAGCACCGTGTCCTTGAACGTCTCCCCCTTGACGACGCTGGAGGCCTGCGCCGATATGTTGATGACGTCCGCCGAAAGCCTTTTTCCGGCTATCTCGAACGACGTTCTCGTCCTCGTGCTTGGCTCGAAAAAAAGGTTCACGACTGTTTTTCCCCTGAGGGTCGGCAGTTTTTTAATCTCTCTTTCGGAAACCTCCACGAACCTGTGCGCGGTGTTGACGAGCCCCAGCACCTCGTCCGGGGTCAGGTCGCCGATTCTTAGAAGGTGTCTTCCGCGGAAGCCGCTTAATATTTGCTCAGTCATTCGTCCCGCCAATCACCACCGCCGTATCGTCGCCGTCTATTTCCCTCAGCCTCACCTTTACCCGCTCCTCGCGGGATGTCGGTATATTTTTTCCGATGTAGTCCGCCCTTATGGGCAGTTCCCTGTGTCCCCTGTCCAAAAGCGCCGCGAGCTGGATTCTCCCCGGCCTGCCAAAATCCATTATCGCGTCTATCGCGGCCCGGATGGTTCTGCCGGTGAACAACACGTCGTCGACGAGAATCACCGTTTTGCCGGAAATGTCGAACGGAACGTTGGTCGGCGAGGCGTTTAGGTTCGGCCCCTTGCGGGCCAGGTCGTCCCGGTAAAAGGTGACGTCCAACTTTCCTACCGGAATCTCGCCGCCGCTTATTTCCCTTATCTTTTCCGCCAAGCGCACGGCGAGAGGCGCGCCGCGTGTGATGATGCCGACGAGCGCTATGTTGGACAGGTCGGGGTTTTTTTCCGTTATTTCGTGCGCCATGCGCGCCAATGTTCTGCCGATGTCGGCGGAGGCGAGGATAACGCGCTGGGAATTATTTTTGTCGCTCACGGTATGTCCGACAAGCTATAAGGAAAGGGCAAAAAAACCATCTCAACTCCTTTTGCAAGCCTCTCTGGACTCGCTTAAAAAGGTCTTCGGCAAATTTCGCAACCAATGCGAAACACAGCCGCGTAACGGGCTAAATCTATCAGTTCCATT
>Ga0315281_10009813_pt1 | contig 13256 bp, 9 predicted proteins | sample YL17G07_0_MG_FD_204540 | JGI IMG/M metagenome (GOLD analysis project Ga0315281, IMG submission 204540) | Sediment microbial communities from Yellowstone Lake, YNP, Wyoming, USA - YL17G07_0 | ecosystem: Environmental > Aquatic > Freshwater > Lake > Sediment | place: USA: Wyoming | collected... | reverse complement strand
GATTCGATGAAGCATAGGTCGGCGAGCTCCTGCAGCCTCGTATCCGACAGCGACGACAGCGGATCCAGCTGTTTCAATGTTTCTACGCTAACTTTAGTGGCTGCCATGTGCGTTTCCGAAAAGATATCTGCTCCCACTGCCATCAAAACTCGAACACCTGGTTGTTTTGCAGCATGCGCGGCTTGTACTCCCCGGCGCATTCCTCGATTTCCTGCATGGTCAACTCGATTTCGCCCGGTTTCAGATGGGTGATGAACACATCCGCGCTGCGCTCGAGCTTGGCCAGCTCTTCGGCCAGAAGGCTCGGGCACAGGTGTTTGGATGCGATCGCGAGATCGCGTTCACGATTACAGAAGGCGGTTTCGATGATCAGATAGCGCAGGTTGGCGATCTTATTAACAATGGCCCATAGCGGATCGTTGGTGGTAGTGTCACCGGTAAACACCAGGCTCGCCCGGCCGGAGTCGATCTGATAGCCGACCCCCGGCACCGCGTGATTGGCCGGAAGCGGCGTGATCTTGCGCCCTTTCAGCTCCACCGTCTCGCCAAGCCGCAACGCGCGGTACTGCAGCCAGGGCTTGGTCGGACTCGGGATCTGGGTAAAGTCGGGCCAGATGCTCCAGTTGAACAGGTGGTTGCGGATGATCTCCAGCACCGGCTCGACCGCATGGACGGTGAGCGGTTTGTCGCGCATGCCGCCAACGGTATCGACCAGGAACGGGATAGAGCAAACGTGGTCCAGATGCGAATGCGTGAGGAAGATGTGGTCGATCAGCATCAGCTCCGCGAGCGACACGTCGCCCACGCCGGTGCCGGCGTCGATCAGGACGTCATTGTCGATCAGCAGCGAGGTGGTGCGCAGATGCCGCCCACCGATACCACCGCTGCATCCAAGTACCTTCAGCTTCATCGCTGCGTCTTATTTTTTGGTGAAGACCGCCACACCGTCCCAGCCGGGACCGGGCGGATCGGCACGGTACTGCTTGATGCGTTCGAAATACAGTTGGTAAAGCCTGCTCTCCGGCGACATGCGCTGCACGTTGAACAAATCCATCTCCGCTTCGTCCCATTTCTGCGCACGATAGGCCCTGAGCGCCTTGTGCCACAGCCTGATCTCGTCCATGACCTTCTTCTCGACCTGACCTTCCATGCCGATCGGCTCGAAGATTTCCACCGGCTCGTCCTTGCCCTTCACCTTGACCCGGTCAACTTCGCGGAAGACTACGTCTTTCACCGCTTGCCTGGTGTTCAGACCGACGAGAATCCCGACTCCATAGACGCGCGTCAAGCCTTCCAGTCGCGACGAGAGGTTGACGGCATCTCCCATCACCGTGTATGCCTTGCGCAGCTTCGAGCCCATGTCGCCAACCCGCATCTGGCCGGTGTTGACGCCGACGCCTATGCGGATATCGGGCCAGCCGCGCGTGCGCATCTGCGCGCGCACCTTTTCCAATTCCGTCTGCATGGCCATCGCGCTGATCACCCCCTGGCGCGCATGCTCGTGATCCTCCACCGGAGCCCCCCAGAAGGCCATGATAGCATCGCCGATGTACTTGTCCAGGGTACCGCGGTTGTTGTGGATCACCATACTCATGGCGGTAAGGTACTCGTTGATGAATTGCGATAGCTCTTTTGGTTGCAGACCCTCGGAGATCGAAGTGAAACCGACGATGTCGGAGAACAACACCGTGAGTTGCTCGCTCTTGCCCTCCATGCTGTACTTCTCCGGATCCTCCGCCATTTTGTCGACCAACTCCGGCGGCACATATTGACCGAACAACTCGGTGAACTGCCGCTTGCTGCGCGACTCGACGAAGTAGCCCCACGACATGTTCAGGGCGAACAGCACCCCGATCATCAGCAGGCTTGAGGCGAGAGGCAGAACCATACCGCCCTTGGTCCATACGATTACGTTGAGCCCGGTAACAAGCACCATCGCCAGCACGTACACCAGCGTTGCCTTCAACGGACTCAGAAGAGGCGCCAACATCGACAGCGCGATACCGACGATCAACAGCAGGATGACCTCGGCGCCAAGCATATAGGGCGGTTTCTGCTTGAAGTTGTTGTCCAGCATCGACGCGATCATGTTGGCGTGGATCTCCACGCCCGGAAAGACGCTGCCCACCGGCGTGGATCGCAGATCGAGCAGGCCCGGCGCGGACGCGCCAACCAGGGCGACTTTGCCGCGGAGCGCGTCTTTCGGCACTTTGTCGAAATAGACGTCGGCGAGCGATATGTACTTGAAGCTGCCGCGCACGCCGCGGAAGGGAATGAGCGCACTGACGTCCGCGTCCACCGGGATGGCAACCGGCCCCACCTTCAACCATTCCAGCCCCGGGTAGCTCCTGCTGGAGAATCGCTCGGGCGCAAAACCGGGCTCCACCTTGGGAAATCCCGCCAGCACCCGGACCATGGCAAGCGACAGAGGCTCGTAATAGGCGCCTTGGTATTCGGCGAGCATCGGCACACGGCGCGATACGCCATCGGAGTCGATTAGCGGATTGAAGTGGCCCGCGTTGGCGGCAGCGGCCTGAAATTCCGTCAGGTTGCCGCCATAGCCCTTCCAGGTGGTGAACCTGATATTGCGGCCCTGGAACGTCCCCTTGGGCAGCACCGGCTCGGGGATCGCACCCGACTTCACCGCATTCTCCTCGCTGTTGAAATAATAGCCAAGTACCACGGGCCGCCCCTTGAGGGTCTGGGCGAAAATGCCGTCGTAATCGAGTTCCGGGCGAAGTTCGTTGAGCGCCGACTGGAACTGGCCCAAGTCCTTCAACCTGCCCTTGGCGAGCTTGTCGAGTACCGGCAGGCCGGAGCTTTCGTCGGGCTCGGCGAACACCACGTCGAAGCCGACGATGACGACGCCGTGTTCGTCGAACAGCTTCTTCAGCAGTGTGGAAATCTTGTCTCGGCTCCAAGGCCAGTGCCCAAGCGCCGTCTTGTCCACGCTGCGCTCGTCGATGTCCAGAATGACGATGCGCGGGTCCACGCCGCCCGGCGCGGTGACGGCGAGCCGTGTGTCATAGATGATATTGTCGAGCCGGCTGATGAGACCTATGTTGTAGAAATCGGCGATATGGCCGACAAACAGCAGCATCACCGCGAGGCCAAGCGCAATCCTGACGATATGCTGTTTCAAACCGCCTCTTTCTCTTATTCCAGGACCGGAAAATCAGGTCTTGAAAAAAAACTCCACCTTGACCCCGGCAAGCTCGATGAGGTCATGGTCGTTGAGCGCGTGCGCCTGCAACTCTATCGGTTTTCCGTTCACAGTCGGCTTGTTGGCGCCTTCGACGTGGGTAATGAAAAAGCCCTGCGGCCGGCGCGTGATCACCGCCACCTGCGTCCCGGGCTTGCCCAGCGTGGTGAGCGGTTTGGTGAGCTCGAGCTCCTTGCCTGCATTGGCGCCCGACAGGAGCTGCAGCATTGCGCGCCGCACAGGAGCAGCTGGCGCGGGAGGTGCGGCGGCCGGGGTGGCTCCTGCGGGCGACGCCATACCGACCTGGGTGTCGCTGTGTAGCTTGGCGGGTGTGGCGCCCGGGGTGGCTCCTGGGGTGGCTCCTGGGGTGGCGACCGCGTGCGGCGCCATACCGACCTGGGTGTCGCTGTGCGGCGTGGCGGGACCGGCGGCAGGCGCACCCGCTGCGTGTCCGACACCGGTCGGCATGGTGTCGGCGGATGAATGAGGAGCGCCGGCGACCGCGTGCGGCTGAGCTTCGGGCGGTTTTCGCATCCCCCCTGGGCGCAAAACCATGGTTTTCTCGAAATCGACCGCCTTCGCGGCCCCGACCACCACTTCGCTGATGTACTTGAGTTTGTACTTGCCGAGCTCGATGACGTCGTTGCCCTGCAGGAAATGTTTTTTTACCGATTTGCCGTTGACAAAGGTGCCGTTGGTGCTGCCCAAATCCTCGAGGAACGAATCCGCGAGTATGGTCACAATAACGGCGTGCTCGCCGCTGACGGCCAGATTGTCGATCTGGATATCGTTGTGCGGCTTGCGCCCGATGGTAGTGCGCTCCTTGGAAAGAGGTATTTCCTTGAGTACCAGGCCATCCATACTAAGTATCAGCTTCGCCATAGCATTATCCTCGTACTATCTAAACCATCTGAAAATTCTTGATGCCAGGCCGTGTCCGGCCGGGTATTCGCGCAAAATCTTGACCAGGATGACCGACACGTTGTCGCGCCCGCCATTGTCGTTGGCCATCTGCACCAGCTGCTGCGCCGCCAGATTCGGGCTTGCGCCCAGTGCCTGCAGCGCCATGCCGATGTCCTCGTCGCTCACCATGTCGGACAGTCCATCCGAACACAGCAAATATATGTCACCGGGCCGCGTGTCGTATTCATGAATCTCCACCTCCACCGTCGGATCGATGCCCAGCGCCCGTGTCACCAGATTCTTGTTCGACGAATACTTCGCCTGCTCCTTGGTGAGCATGCCGGCGTCGATCTGCTCCTGCAGCAACGAATGGTCCTTGGTCACCTGGCTGAATTCGTCACCACGCATCCGGTACAGGCGCGAATCGCCGATATGCGCCACCATCATCCTGTTGTCGTAAAACATGGCCACGACCAGCGTCGTGCCCATGCCGGCATATTGCGGCTGACTCTGCGAAGCCTGGTAGATCGAAGTATTGGTTTTGGCAACCTGCTCCTCCAGCATCTTCTGCGCGACCTTCTTCCCGCTTTGCGGGTCGACCTCATGCGGCGCGTGTTTCTCAAGCAGTTGCCGCAATTCGGTGGTGAGCACCGTAGTGGCCATGCCGCTCGCCACTTCACCAGCGTTGTAGCCACCCATGCCATCAGCCAGCACCACCAGGCCTTTTTCCGCAATCGAGGCGACCGAGTCCTCATTGTGTGAACGCACCATGCCGGGATCGGTATGGCTGGCAATCTCCAGTACTTGGCTCAGATCCATCCGGCCCGCTTCCTAAAGACTAATGTCCACGTCGGCACCGCCGCCACCGGTTGCCGCCGCGTTGCCACCGCCGCCGCCGAAAGCAGCGCGTAGCGCCGCGGCGAACTCGTCGCCGGTCTGGTAGCGCTGGTCGGCATCTTTGGCCATCGCCTTGTCGAGGAAGGTCGCCAGAGCGGCCGGTAGACCGGGCCGGACGGAAAGGATGTCGGTCGGCGATTCGTTGGCGATCCTGAACATCAGCTGCGCCATGGAATCGCCCACGAAAGGCAGCGAACCGCACAACATCTGGTACAGGCTCACCGCCAACGAGAACAGATCGCTGCGCCCGTCCACTTTCTTGCCCGAGAGCTGCTCCGGCGACATATAGGACGGCGTGCCCAGCACCATCCCCGTCTTGGTCTTGGACGAGTCGGTGATGCGAGCGATGCCGAAGTCCGTAACCTTGGGCGAGTCGCTCTCCGGCTCGTACATGATGTTGGCCGGTTTGATGTCCCGGTGGACGATATTTTGCTTGTGCGCGTAGCCGAGCGCATCGGCGACGCGCGCGATAATCGACACCACCTTGTCTACGGGCAGCAGATTGTCCGGTTTGGTATAGGGTATCAGGTCCTTGCCCTTCAGCAGTTCCATCGCGATGTAGCACAGGTCGTGCTCCTCGCCGGCGTCGTAAATGGTGACAATATTGGGGTGCGACAGCCGTCCGGCGGTCTCCGCCTCGCGGAAGAAACGCTCCTTCACCTCTGCCAGTTCGTCCGCCTCGAACTCCTGCGACAGCGCCATGGTCTTGATTGCCACCACGCGGCCGATTTTCGGGTCCTTGCCCTGATAGACCACGCCCATTGCGCCTTTGCCCAGCTCTTTTTCCACCTGGTAGCGGCCGAGCATGGGCTTTTCCGCGCCCGCGCCAAGAGACATGGAGCCGCCGGGATGACTGGTTCCGCCGCCCAGGATGACCGTCTCCGACATCGCCTTGGCGCGGCTCAGTCGCGCCTCCAGATCGCGGAACTTGGGGTTGTGTTGGGCCATGTACTGGAACACGTTTTCCGCCTTGTTGAACTGGCGTTTGCGCTCGAAATCGAGCGCGAGGTTGTACAGATTGTCCATCAGGCCGTCATCCATCGGCACTTTGCGGAACTTGTCCCAGGCCATGTCGAGCTGGCCCTGGCCCTGAAACGCGAGCCCGAGCATGCGATTGGACTCGGCCGAGTCGGCGTCGGACTTGACCTTTCCCGCTTCGGTCAGGACGAAACGCTTGGTGACGAGCAGAACGTGGCCGATCACCAGCAGCACCAGCGGCAACATCAGTTGCAGCCACATCGCCGCGGACGTCATCAGCACGAAGTGTGCGATCAGGAGCAGCGCAATCAATGCGGCGGTGACGATTGCGCCCATGCCAGCCTTGAGCCGGGGTAGCAGCCCAATCAGGTACGCGGCAATGAGCACGAACACCAGCGCCTCCGCCCAGTAGCTCCAGGGCGGTGCGACGAAAAAATGCTCGGACAGAATCGATGACACCGAATGCGCGAGCACCAGAACCGGCGGCATCGCCGACGACACGGGAGTGATGGTCGCGCTGCCCAGGCCGGCCGCGGTCGGCCCGATCAGCACGATCTTATCCTGATATTTGCTTACCGGAATCTTGCCGGTGATCACATCGTAGAATGAGTCCACCGGAAACGAAGGACGCCCGTCGCGATCCTTGTAAAAGTAGGTGTGCATACGCGTCGCCGGGTCGGTGACGATGTTGAGCCTGCCAAGCGAAACTTTTTCACCGGGTTCGACCTTGATATCGCCGACGCCGAGATTCAGGCTTCTGGCCGCCACCATCATAGACAACGACGGATAAACCTGGTCGAAATAGCCCAGCACCAGCGGCTCGGTGCGGGTGCCGCCATCGACGTCAGGCGTGGCGTTGAGGTGGCCGAGTGCGGCGGCCGCCTTGCCGATGATCTCGATCGGGTAATCGACCCTGTGCGTGGGCAACACGCCCTCGTCTGCGCCCTTGCCGACCTTGGACAGATTGTTCTTCGTGACGTACTCGGGCAGCGGCTTGTCGGGCTTTCCGCGCGGCTGGCCGAGTTCGAACAGCGTCATCGGCACCACGTTGCCCGCGCGGGCAAAGCTGTCCGCAAGCCTGCGGTCGGTATTGAGCGCCTGCTCGGCCTCCTTCAGCAGCGTAACGAACTGCGCGAGTTGCCCCGGCTGTGGCGCCGCTGCGGGCGCATTCGGGTCGGCCGCTGCTGCCGGGTCGGCGGACGCGCCCGTACCGGCCATTTCCAGCAGCTTGGTCACGTAAGTGTAGCCCGCATCGACCTGCGGTTCGGAAAACAATACGGTATAAGCGATCACCTTCGCCTTCGCCGCGGTCAGACTGTCGGTCATTTTCGCCAGCACATCGCGCGACCAGGGCCAGCGGCCGAGATTGGCAAGGCTTTGCTCATCGATGGCGATGATGGCGATCTTGTCCGATGGCGCGCGCGAAGTGGCGACGACACCGAGGTCGTAGGCTTTGCGTTCGAGGCTCGGAACGAGGTCGCTCAAGCGGTTGAACAGAACAACGAAAATGACGACTGCGATCCCGAGAAACCAGTCCGTCTTCCAAAATCTCGAACTCATTATTCCTGGCCCCCTTCGCACCTGATCTTTTTCTGCTCTTGCCCGGCTATCTGCCAGATAGTCAAGGCATTTTACGACATTAGCCTCAGCGCCTGTGGTATTTCCGCCGCGACAAAAAGCAGTCCACGCCCCTCACTGAGGAGCGTTCGATACCGATGCCGTGCGCCCGCCTGAACGCCTCGTTCAATACCCTGTTTTTTTTCTGGCACCTGCTGCGCATCGATGCGTGGCCAAGTCCTATTTATAAACAGGGCGATAATAGCCATTCTTGCAGTTAAGTATTAGATTAGTCAAATGTTTTTTTGAGAATCACCCGAATGAGCGCATCTGACGAAAACGCATGCCGCAGGCAGCCACAGGAAGACCAGCGAGAGCGACGCAGAAAAAAACCTCACCGCCAGGAAAGGGTTTTCGTGAGTGCAAAACAGGTGATCGTTCAGCTGCCGAGTATCGTTCCCGCTGCGATCCCCAAATCGGCAGGCGAAACTTTTTTGCCGCTGCCCAGCTTACCCTTGGCAATCTCGATCTGTCCGCCCTGCGCGGTGATGAACATGCTGCCGGCGCTGATCGCGGTGACCTCGCCGATCTTACCCCTGACCGCGCCGAAAGTGCGCACCAGATGCTTCTTCGAGCCGAACACCTGCAGCTTCTCCCCGTTGTGCGTGGTCCATGCACCCGGCGCGGGGTCGCAGCCGCGGATCAAATTGTGGATGAAATCGACGTGGCTGGCCCAGTTGATCCTGGCCTCGCCCTCGCGGCACCACCCTTCGTAACTAGCCCGCGTTTCGTCCTGTATCGCTTCCTTGTGCCTGCCTGCGATAACCAGGTCAGCCGCTTCGAGCATGGCCGCCACACCCATCGGGAACAGGCGGTCGAAATAAACCGTGCCGAGCGTATCGTCGGCGCCGACTGGAATTTTTTTCTGCAGAATCACCGCGCCCTCGTCGAGTCCATCCGACGGGCGAAAAATACTGAGACCGGTTTCGGTCTCGCCCTTGATCAGAGGCCAGTTGATCGAGGACGGGCCGCGGAACCGGGGCAGCAGCGACGGATGATACTGAATGGTACCGTGCGCTGGAATGCCGACGAATTCCTGCGGCGCGAACTGCAGCACGAACGCCATGATGCCGATGTCCGCCCTGGCTTCGGCCAGCGCCTGCGCCGCCTCGTGCGCGCGCAAGGATTTGAACTGGTAGACCTTGAGTCCCTTCTCCCCGGCGGCGGCGCGCAGCGCGTCGGGGCGCGCGCCTTCTTTCTCCTGCGCGCAGAACACGGCGGCCACTTCGTCCCCGCGCGCGAGGAAGGCTTCCATGACTGCCTTGCCGAAGTCTTGCTGGCCGATGAGTGCAATTCGCATGATGTCGTCCTTTGCGGTGAATATCTCTCGTTGATCTACAGCTATTTCGCTTTCTTCGGCGGCACGCTGAATGCTCCCGACGTCTTGAGCGCCGCTAGCTTCGCCTCATCGTAGCCCAGCACCTCCTTGAGCACTTCCTCGGTATGTTCGCCCAGCAGCGGCGAGCGCTCGATCTTGGCCGGCGAGGCGGAAAGCTTGATCGGCATGCCGACGTTGAACCACTTGCCGCGCTGCGGGTGGTCGAGCTCGACATACATCTCGCGCAACCTGACGTGCTCATCGTTGGCGAGGTCCTCCGTCGACATGATCGGGCCGCAGGGCACGTCAATCTCGTTGAGTATCGCCATGAGTTCGCGCTTGGTGTGGTTCAGCGCGAATTCGCCGATAATCTCCCACAGGTCTTTCTGATGCCTGCGGCGCTCGATGATGGTGGCAAACATCGGATCGGTCGCCAGATCGGGCATGTGGACTTCCGGCCCAATGCGCTTGGCGAGCGCATCCCACACGGCCTCCTGCACGACAATATAGATGAAATCGTTCGTGCCCCCCGGCTTGCAGCGGATGGCGTTGCCCAGCTGGCCGCCGCCGGAATCGTTGCCAGCGCGCGGCACGGCCCCCATGCCCTGATGCGTGCCCACCGAGTACTCCTCCAGCGCCCCGCGCGCAAGACGCTGCTGATCGCGCCACTTAACCCGGCACAGATTCATGATGCCGTCCATCATCGCCACCTCGACATACTGCCCCTGGCCGGTCTTTTCGGCATGGCGCAAAGCCGCCAGCAGACCGATGGCAAGGTGCAGGCCCGTTCCCGAGTCGCCAATTTGCGCGCCGGTCACAAATGGACGGCCATGGGGAACACCCGTGGTGCTCATCGAGCCGCCCATCGCCTGAGCCACGTTTTCATAGGCTTTGAAATTGGCGTAGGGTCCCGACGAGCCGAAGCCCTTGATCGAGCCCATGACGATGCGCGGGTTGATCTCGTGGATCTTTTCCCAGGTGAAACCGAAGCGGTCCAGCACGCCGGGCCCGAAGTTCTCCATGACGATGTCGCACTTCTTCAGCAGATCGACGAACACGTTCTTTCCCTCGGCCGATTTCATGTTCACCGTGATCGACCGTTTGTTGCAGTTGAGCATGGTGAAATACAAGCTGTCCGCGTTGGGTATGTCCCGCAGCTGGGCGCGTGTCGCATCGCCCTGGGGTGGTTCAAACTTGATCACGTCCGCGCCCATCCACGCGAGCAGTTGCGAGCAGGTGGGCCCCGCCTGCACGTGGGTCATGTCGAGAATGCGCACGCCTTTTAAAGCTTCCATTCTGATCTCCAAAAATTCTGCGGCAGATGAAAGGCTACCTGCCTTCGCTCAACTCTTCCACTTAGAGGCCACAACGGAAGTACCGTTATGGCCCTGGAAGTAGGGGTGTGCGAGGGGACGCATTTTCGAAACTGCGCCCTCGTTTTGTTACCGGCTATTATTTCTTTCTTGCACTTTGCGGATTCAGGCTCGTGATGCGACCACTTTCGGTGCCGGCGGTTTCATCGATGACGGCATTGATGAGCGTGGGCTTGCGCGAGCGGATTGCTTCTTCCATTGCGTTGCGCAACCCGGCCGGAGTCGTGGCGTGCACGCCCACGCCACCGAAGGCCTCCATCAGCTTGTCATAGCGTGCGCCCTTGACGAACACGGTGGGTGCAACATCCTGGCCGCCGCCCAGATTTACGTCGGTGCCGCGGTAGACGCCGTTGTTGTTGAAAATTACCACGCAGACCGGCAGATTGTAGCGGCATATGGTCTCGACTTCCATGCCGGAGAAGCCGAAGGCGCTGTCGCCCTCGATCGCGATCACCGGCTGGCCGCTGACCACGGCGGCGGCGATGCAATAGCCCATGCCAATGCCCATGATCCCCCAGGTGCCGACGTCCAGGCGCTTGCGCGGCTTGTACATGTCGACGATGCTGCGGGTGAAGTCCAGCGCGTTGGCGCCTTCGTTGACCAGGATGGCGTCGGGGTTGGCCTTGATGATGTCGCGCACCACGTTCAGCGCGCTGTGGTAATTCATCGGCGTCGGATCCTTGGCCAGCGTCTCGGCCATCTTGGCGAGGTTCTTGTTCTTGCGCTCGGCGATCGCGCGCAGCCAGTCAGCCGGCGGCTTGGTCCAGCTGGAGCCCGCGGTTGAGTCAATCGCGGCAAGCAGCGCCGACACACAGGAACCGATATCGCCGACCAGCGGGGCGTCGATGCGGACGTTGCTGTCCATCTCCTGCGGCGAAATGTCTATCTGGATGAACTTCTGGCCGCCCCAGTCCTTGTGGTCCTTGCCGCCCCAGGTCTTGCCCTTGCCGTGCGAGAGCAGCCAGTTCAGGCGGGCGCCGACCAGTATCACCACGTCGGCCTCGGGCAGCACGAACGAACGGGCGGCAGCAGCGGACTGCTCGTGCGTGTCGGGCAGCAGGCCCTTGGCCATGGCCATCGGCAGATAGGGGATGCCGGTCTTCTCGACCAGTGCGCGGATGTCCGCGTCGGCCTGGGCGTAGGCGGCACCTTTGCCCAGCAGGATGAGCGGACGCTTGGCACTCTTGAGCAGTTCAAGGGCGCGCTGCACGGCGTCCCGGGCCGGAATCTGGCGCGGCGCCGGATCGACCACCTTGATCAGCGATTTCTTGCCGGCTTCGGCTTCCATGGTCTGAGCGAACAGCTTCGCCGGCAGGTCGAGGTAGACGCCGCCCGGGCGGCCGGAGACGGCGGCTCGGATGGCGCGCGCGATGCCCACACCGATGTCTCCGGCGTGCAGCACGCGGAAGGCGGCCTTGCACAGCGGCTTGGCGATGGCCAACTGGTCCATCTCCTCGTAGTCACCCTGCTGCAGGTCGACGATCTCGCGCTCGCTGGAGCCGCTGATGAGGATCATCGGGAAGCAATTGGTGGTCGCGTTGGCCAGCGAGGTCAGTCCGTTGAGGAAACCGGGGGCGGACACCGTCAGGCAGATGCCGGGCTTTTGCGTCATGAAGCCGGCGATGGCGGCGGCGTTGCCGGCATTCTGCTCATGGCGGAACGAAATCACGCGCATGCCTTCGGCCTGTGCCTTGCGAGTGAGGTCGGTGATCGGAATACCGGGCAGGCCGAAGATCGTGTCGATGCCGTTGAGTTTGAGGGCATCGATGACCAGGTGAAAGCCGTCGGTCATTTCCTGTGATTGTGCATCGGTTGTCATGTTGAGATACCTCGCGCTGTCTTTGTCGATTGAAGCCATCGCTTGCACTTGATCCAAGCTCCCCGCTGCGTCGATTTGGCGCAGCGTCTATACTAGGAAATTCGACCGCTTGCGCACCTTGACTGAGGTCAAGGATTTCGTTTTTAATTTATTCTCCAGTCCACTCTGATCGCCGAATGTCCTCCATCGACGCCCATCCGCAGCGCAACACCATCCGCCTGCAACTCAGGCAAAGCCTGGTCCTCAAGGATCTGCCGCCCGCCGCCTGGGCCGAACTGGAGCCCCAGTTGGAGATCGCCGACTTCGGCAAGGGCGAGATGCTGGTGCACCAGGGCCACGGCGCCATGGAGCAATTCTTCATTCTGGACGGCATCCTCAAGCGCGTGGTCAGCAACGCCGCGGGCAAGGAGATGATCCTGCGCTTCGCCGCGGAAACCGACATGGACACCTCCTACGCGGCCTGGCGCCTGGGAACCCCGGTCCCCTACAGCATCGTCGCCGTGACCAAAGTTCTGGCGGGGAAAATCTCCATGCAGCACTGGGTCGAGTTTCTAGAGCGCCACGCCGGGGTCAAGGAGCGCTTCGAGCACGAGGTCATGAGCCTGATGTCCGAAGTGATGGCGCACACCATCACCCTGCATCTGCTCGACGCGCCCGGGCGGCTGTCGCGCTTCAAACGCAAGCACCCGGAGCTTCTCGACCGCATTCCGAAGAAAGAACTGGCCTCTTATCTCAACCTCACGCCCGAGACGCTGTCGCGCCTGAAGCGCAAGAGCGGGACCGCATAGGCGGCAAACCGGGGGAGAAAAGGCGCGGCCTGCGCCCGCTCCTGTGTCGGCGCCTGTTCGCTGCTTCTCCGTCGTCAGCTGCCGCGCAGCTTTTGCCGCAATGCCGCGAGCGTAGCCGACAGCAGCGGCCAGCAGAGCAGGAACAGCGCCAGCCCGGTCATCCCGCCGACCAGCGCATTGGAAAAGAATACGGACATGTCCCCCTCGGACACCAGCATCGCCTGCCGGAACGAGGCCTCCGCCCTGTCACCGAGCACGATCGCCAGTACCAGCGGCGCGAGCGGGTAGTTGAGTTTCTTGAACAGGTATCCCATGACGCCGAACACCATCATCATCCAGATATCGAAATGCGCGTTGTGCA
>Ga0315281_10009812_pt1 | contig 13258 bp, 13 predicted proteins | sample YL17G07_0_MG_FD_204540 | JGI IMG/M metagenome (GOLD analysis project Ga0315281, IMG submission 204540) | Sediment microbial communities from Yellowstone Lake, YNP, Wyoming, USA - YL17G07_0 | ecosystem: Environmental > Aquatic > Freshwater > Lake > Sediment | place: USA: Wyoming | collected... | reverse complement strand
TAATCAAAATCCACGCGTCTTTATCTGGAGCGCTCCAGTTGATAAAATCTTGACCAAGATCTCCAAATGTAAAGAAGCGTTAGACGCACTACACTAGAAAACCCCAGGCTTTTAAGTCTGGGGATGAATGGCACCCGGAGCGAAGCGAAGGCCAGTCATCTTCATGGCATGAAACCCCGGCCTTTAGGCCGGGGAGTTTTCATTAAGATCAATGTATCTGAATTATTCATGAATTACGTTATCTCTCCCGGTCGTGAATTTACAGACGGGCGCCGAATTCTCTTCTTGAGGAAACGACCCAATTTATGAATAATTCAGGTGCATTAACAGACAAATAAAATAGGCAAAAAATATGGAAACGTGTATTGTGTCCCCCTCCGATTCAAGACATGAGCCTGGCCGGCTATCTCCCCTCGCGCAGCGGCTGGTGGGTCGAGGACTTCCACGTAACGGCCAGCATGTTTGGATTTTTAAGCCGTTTGCAGCGGCTTGGAGGGGGTGTTATATTATTGCCCTCATGACGCGTCAGCGTCCGTCATTCGATGGATAAGAGAAGCAAAATGGCCCTGGCGGTGAAAATGAAATTCGTATCCGACAAGGACGGAACGATTCTGCAAAGCAAGCCGTTTGTGATACTGATGGGATTGTTGGCGGCGGTATTCCTCGGAATTTCCGATTTCCTCAGCGGGCCGGAATTGGCCTTCTCGATTTTTTACCTGATTCCCGTGCTTGCCGTTACATGGTACGCTGGAAGAAACTGGGGTATTTTTATGTCGTTCTTCTGCGGCTTCGTGTGGCTCGCATCCGAAATCGGCGCGAAACTCCACTATTCCCACTTTCTCATCCCCTACTGGAACGCGTTCGTCAGGCTCGGTTTTTTCCTGATAACAAGCTATATGCTTTTCTCTCTAAAAACCGCACTCGAGAAGGAAAAAAGCCTAGCCCGGACGGATTCCCTGACCGGGGCTTCGAACGCCAGGGCATTTTACGAATCAGCCACCCGCGAGATCGAAAGGATGCGCCGCTACAGGCATCCCTTCTCCGTCGCTTATCTCGACTTCGACAATTTCAAATTTATCAATGACACTCTTGGCCACAGCGTTGGAGACGATCTGATCCGCGTCGTTGTGGAAACATTGAACCATGAACTCAGAATAACCGACCAAGCGGCGCGGCTCGGCGGAGACGAATTCGCCATCCTGATGCCTGAAACGGATGGGAAAATCGCTCCGCAGGTCATGGAGCGCACGCGTTCAAAGCTTCTGGACTCGATGAAGGGCAACAACTGGCCCGTCACATTCAGCATCGGCCTCGCCACCTTCAACAAACCGCCGAACTCCGTCGACGACATGATCAAGGCAGCCGATTCACTGATGTACGAGGCCAAGAATAACGGAAAAAACAGAGTCAAGTTTTCGACCATATCGCCCGATTAGCCGGGAAAACGGATGAAGGGGAGTGCCTTTCAGAGGATGGCCTCATTCGGCGACGGCCGGCTGGCGGAGATATTTGCCCGGAAGGTTCTCTTTTTTCCTCGATCAATCTCGAGAATTCAAAGTCTTTTAATCTGACAGGGAGCTAAATGATGTGGTCCAGTCTTATGGATTTCTTTCTTGCCAGTATCGCATAATGAGACTGTTGGTCGGGGCGGCGTATTTGTCCCAGGTCCTGAGCGATTCGTCGTAATGAATCCCGGCATTCGAGGCTATCGAGAGGTAATTGGCAACCATGGAGCCGTAGATGTCGCCGTTGGAGGCATAATCGACGGTGGCTTCCGGAGTGTAGATCACTCCCCAGAACTCGGTGTTTGCCCGCCAGATCATGTTCTTGAATTCGGCCGTGCCCATAATCACCAGGTTTTTCGGGTCCTGGGTGAGATTGTTGACCTGCGTATTGCTACTCTGGGTGAATGTACCGTTGCCGAGGACAAGCTTGAGAGAGGAACCCGGCAAGATCTCCAGGATCGAATTGCTGTTCATAGTGAAATTGCCGTCGACATAGAGCGTCACGTCTCCCGAGATCGTGACCTTGGTGTTCGCCCCCATCGTGAATCCCGTGTAGGTCCCGCTGTCCGTTATTGTGACCGGCGCAGCGTTATTGCCGAGGCTGAACACCCCCCTCTGGGTGAGGAACGGCGGCTCACAGGCCGGGAGGGGCTTCGGCTCAGTCAAGGTTTGCATCTCCCCCAAGATATCGGCGCTGTTCTTTAGCCGGATGACGTACCCTGGATCGCTCCCATATCCGGTCGTCGCGTCGCCGTTAACGACTGTATTGTTCAAGAGAACGACATCCCACTGGTGGATGGCGTTTGTGCCGACATCGCCAGAATTCCCCGCGTTTGCGGGATCGTAAGCGCCGAGGTCGGAATTATAGCTATCGGTGTAAGCATTGCCGTGGATGTCGAAACCTTCGTCGCCGAAGATGCCGAAATTGAAATAGGACTCGGTCCCGTGCACCAGGCTCACGCACAACGACTTTTCGATGGACAGGTCTCCCCTCCAGGGAACGATCCCCCTGGTCATCACCAGCGGGTAGTCGCTGGCGGGATTCAGGACCGTGATGTCGATGTTGCCGATTACGAATCCTTGGGCCGTCTGGACAGATGCCAGGGTGAGGTTCCGCTCGATCAGGTTTCCGCTCCACGTCGAGATGTCGCCGAAATTCAGTTCCCAAATAGCCCGCTCCACGCCCGCCTCGGCCAGGTTCAGGGCGGACAGGGATTTATAGGACTTCTCTGTGATGTGGAATTGACTGTTCATTTTGAACAGGAACGGCAGGGCCAGGCCGACCATGACCACGCCGATCAGAAGGGAAAAGAATAGAGCCGCCCCCTTTTCTTTCGGAGAGAAGAGACACTTATTCTTCATATCTTAGCCCTCGCGATTCTTCCTTTCCCTTAGATGCTATAAATATAAGGCCAATATGGGATAATGTCAATGTTTAGCTTCATAATTTCGGGGTGAAAGATTTCACCCCCCTCTTCATCCAGAACGATGGCGGGGGGCTAGTCCTTTGAGGTGACCTTTGAAATTCTTGGTCATTTTTTGGATTTTTAAGCCGTTGACAGCAGCCTGGAGGGCGTGTATTATTTCCCTCAGGACGTCAGGACATGTTATTCAATGGCCAAAGGCCAAAGAAGGACGTCGTAACCCTGCTCATGAGGTTGCTCGTCAATAAGAAATGAGCGCGGACGAACATGGATAAATTACGGCCGATATTTAAAGCCCCTGGACGGCCGAAGGGGTTCACCCTGATCGAGATGCTCATCGGCTTGGCGATCATATCTCTCCTCATCGTGGCCCTCCTGTCTTTTTATTCAAAAGGACAACAGCAATTCATGAACCAGAATATTCAGTCCGATGTCTTGGAGAAAAGCCGCTACCCTCTAGCCGTGATCGCCCAGGATGTGAAATCCGCAGTGCAGGTGGTTGCAACATGGGGAAGCTACACAACTTCTTCGAATACCCTGGTCTTAGAGGTTCCCGCAGTGGATTCCAGCGGACTGATCATTGATGTAAACTCGCAATTCGACTACGTCATTTACCGGGTATTCGAGACCGGGGTTCGACAGTCATAGGTCAACGATTCGTCCTAACTGATAGATTATCATGGGATTACGGGAAAATCAAAAAATTGGCGTGTGCCTACGGTTTTAGGCCTTCAACTGGACGTCATAAAGGGCCGGAGGATGCGCTATCTTCAACAGATTCAAGATGTTAACTTGCTCCGAGGTCAGTTCCGTCCTCTGGAATATGCGGCCATCTTTTGAGGAAAATTCTCCAAGATGACAACGCTCCATAACCGAGCGAATATGGTCCCACGTTTCGCCGGTTTCCCGCTCGGCAATGCGGACAAGAAGAAGCGAGAGATAGCAGAGAAGCACATGAGCTTGGATGCGTTCGTCCTTCCGATGATAGAGCGGCCGGAGCTCAAGCGTCGTCTTCAGCGTCCGGAAAGCCCTCTCCACTTCCATGAGCTGTTTGTAGCCCAGGGCGACGTCCTCGGCGGACAGAGTGTCATCGGACGTCGAGAGCAGATACTTCCCGTCGAGCGTTTCTTCTTGCCGTACCTTGGCCTGATTGATCCGCAGCTTTCCGGTCTTGGTCTGCCGGATGAACCGTCCCATCGCCCGATGAGACAACAGCGCGCAGACGGCCTTCTTGTGGGATTTGCCTTCCGGATCTCCCAACGCCTGGATCGTCTCTTCGATCCTCTGGAGCGTCTTCTCGCGGACCGTCTTGTCTTTCTTGGCCTGCTCGGGATTAAAGACCAAAACGAACCGTCGTCGCCGTTCGCCCTCGCCGACGACGATCTCCTTGACCTCCAGGTTCTCTCTGACTTTTTGATATCGACCCTGAAACGAGAGCGCCTCTTTATGGGCGGCCTGGCTGTCCCGAAGCTTCTCGCCAAGGATATAATGCCCGCCCGCCTTCTGGAGAACAATGCGGTTCTCCTCACTCGACATCCCTCTGTCCATGACCCAGATACAGCGCGAAAGCTTCCAGCCCAGAAGATCGGTCTTGATCCGTTCGACAGTCGACATGTCCTGCGTATTGCCGGGGAGGACCCAACATCGGACCGGCAATCCTTCTTTTGTGACGGCCAAGCCGATGACGATCTGAGGAAGATCCGGCCGATTGTCCTTCGAATGTCCATACCGGCGAAGACCGTCTTCCTCTTCCCGTTCCACATACGTCGTCGTGGTGTCGAAAAACAGAAGGTCCACTTCCAGATTCAAAAGATCGGCGGTGGCAAAGAAAATTTCCTTTTGGATCATCTCCTGATGCTCCAGGAGAAAATCCATGGCCCGGTAAAGATGCTGAAGAGAGATCGGCTCGGGATTCCCCAAAGCGACGTCTTCGCTCACCCATTCCTCGACGCCGCGCTTGGAGTCCGGGGCCAGCGCGCGGTTGGCGACCATGGCGAGGATCGCCCATTCCACGGCAAAAATGAAGTCTCTTCCCTTGAGCGCCGTGGCCAGGACGCTCTGGAGCCCCAGACGCTCCCAGATCTGACGCAGAAGATAAGCGCCGCCCAGCGGAGCGCTTTTGATAAATCGCAACCCCCGGGCCGACCCTTGGGCTTCAAGGGCATCCTCCGGCGAGATGAAACGGCAAAGACTGCGGACCAATCTTCGGATAGCGTCGACATCCAAAGAGTCGGATCTTCCGAAAGTGTAAAGCACCCGGGCTCGGGCAAAGCCGCTCTGGGGATCGCGGATGTTATGGGCGAGCTGGACATAGGTGGTAGTGGAGCCGTCCTTGTTTTTGCGGGATATGGTCCGCACATACATGCCTATTTAGATATCATATACTACCATATGTGTCAATACTTTATTTTAAATATGCATGCCTACATGATTTTGGCTTTTTGAAAATACTTTTGTTGAAAATAAAGGACTTAGCCAGGAAATAGGATCAAAATATGCCTTTTACTGTCGAACCCCGGCGAGAGAAAGCTGGAGAGGATCTACGACGCCAAGGAAGGCGTCAGCGCCAGGGTCGACGGCAGCCGCAATCTGGCCGACGATATAACCGGGCTCAGCATCATATATTATGACCCGTCGGACAACACGCTCTCGTCCAATTTCGCCACGGCGGCCAGTGTCAGAGTGTCTTTGTCCACGGCGCGGAAGGGATTCCGGAGGACCTTCCAGGAATCCATGAATTCGAAATTCAAGTTGAGGAACAAATAGCCGTGAGGCGTCCCCGTTTTTATTGAAATAGGCTGAAATAAGCCAGCCAGATCTTATCCCCCCAGACGAGAGCAACATAGGCGGCGGGGGCGAGGAACGTTCCATAAGGCAGGAGATACTGGAAGTCCTTTTTTTTCAGGGCGATGATCGAGATCCCGATCAAGGCTCCGACAAAGGAGGCCAGGATCAAGGTCAGCAGGGTCCTTTCCCAGCCGAGATAAACGCCGACCATAAGCATCATCGTTACATCGCCCAGTCCCAGGCCCTCCTTCTTCCGGATGAGATAATACCCGCCGTAAATGACCAATAAAAACCCGGCGCCGACCGCAGCGCCGAGCAAGGCCTGGAGAAAGCTGAGGTCTTTGCGGACGAAAGCATAGGCAAGGCCGAGCGCGATCCCGGGATACGTGATCTTATCCGGCAGGACCCTATGATAATAATCGATGAACCCGAGGACGATGAGGGCGCTCGTGAAGAGGCAGGAAGCGAAGAAGAACAGGCCCAGAGAAAAATGGAGATAGAGAACGATAAACGCCGCGGGCGTGATGAGTTCCCCGAGAAAATAAGAGATCGGGATCGTGGCCCCGCAGTGACGGCACCGGCCCCGGAGGAGGAGGTAGGATAGGACCGGGACGTTGTCGTAGGGCTTGATACGCGCCTTGCAGGCAGGGCAGGACGACGGCGGCTTGATGAGGCTCATGCCTGCCGGCAGCCTGTAGATTACGACGTTGAGAAAGCTTCCCCAGGCGAGGCCGGCCAGGGTGATGAGAATTATCGTTTCCATGGGATGACCTGCGTTTTGATCTCTCCCGTCTGCGGGTCGTAGAGATAATCCTTGCCGTCGAGATCCTGGGGCAACGAGCCGAGGAAGCCGGTGCGGACCAGCCGTTCGAGCTCGGCTGGGTTCCGCCCGAACCTTTCCTTGTATTTTTCCAGGGCGCTTTTGAGGACGGCGATGTCCCCGGCCGCTTTCACTTCGTAAAGATGGTTCGAGGCGATCTTCTTGATTTGCGGGTCGGACGCCGTCTGATACACTTCGAGCCATGTCTCCCAGGAGGTTTTGAGGTCCGATGTTTTGAACGCCGCCTCGGCGTAGAGACGCTTGGCGATGTCCGGAGCGCCCTTGACGGCCATCGTCTTTTTGTAATAGTCCCTGGCGAGCTCGAAGTCCTTTTTATAGAGCTGCGCGTAATGGCCCGCTTCAAGCGGAAAGATCCACTGGTCCGGGTTCTTGGCAAATCCCATGTCCAGGATCTTCAAGGCCAGGGGAACATCCTGGAAGTCAAAGAAGGCGATCAGGGCGCCGACTTCATAAGGATCGACCCAGCGGGGATCCAATTCGGAGATGATGGAGAAGATATGGGTCAAATACGTGAACCGGTCCGGGATGGCATAGTTGCCGTAATACTGGATGGCCCAGATGTAGATGATGTCCGCAAGAAGCGACGAATATCCGAATGTCGCCATTTTGAGATATTTCCCGGAAGGGATGTAGATGATGCTCGAACCGGGGATCCTGCGACGGGGGATCTGCTCGATCTTGATTTTGAGGCCCATGAACAAAAGGGCAAGGAGGACAAGGACGAGACCCAGGGAGACTTTTCTTTTCATCGATTAAATGAAATCCCGTTTGCGGAAGATGAGGATGGCGAGAGCGAGGATGAACGCGGAATAGACGATCCCGTAGGCCGTCGAATAGAGCATGTGGGAGGCGGGGATGGGAAGACCGTGGACGACCTCGGTCTTCAGGCTGAAATTCTCGAGGTCGGGCAGGATCGTATAAAGGACTTGGAGAAATGTCCTTGTCGCGCCCGGCCGGGCCTTTTTGATCAACGTCTCCAGGCTCCAGGAGAAATGCCCGATGAGATAGAACGAGAGGGCGAAGAGCGAACTCAGGATGGGCGTCGAGAAACAGGAGAAGAGGATCGCCACGGCCGTGAGGAGGATGAGCTCGACGAAGATGAAGAAGATCGCGGCGAGCATCCTCCATTCGACCGTCCACGTCTGGAAGAAGACCAAAGCCAGGAAGATGACGCTCATGCTGAGGAGCATGACGAAGAGAGTCAGGGCGAGGCCGAAGAATTTGCCGAGCAGAAACTCGTGGCGGCGGATAGGCTTGGAAATGAGGGTGAAGATCGTCCGTTTTTCGATCTCTTTGTAGACGAGCCCGGTCCCGATGAGGATGGCCATCAAGGCGCCGAAGAGCGAGATCGAGGCCAACCCGACGTCTTTGACGATCTTCGTCCGGTCACCGACGGTCAAGAGGGCCAGGACCCTCGAAAAGAGGATGGACACGGCCGCGAAGAAGAGCAGGAGATAGAGGATGCGGTCGCGGACGGCTTCTTTGAATGTATTGAGGGCAATCACCTTAATGATCATTGCGGCCTCACCATGTCCACGAACAGGTCTTCCAGGGTCTGGGTCCTGGGAATGAGGGAATGGATCCTTCCGTGTCTTTTTTGGACAAGCTCCAGGATGTCCTGGACCTTATCTTCCTCAAAGACTTTGAGCAGGGTCCGGCCGGCCTGGGCCGTCAGGCTTTCGCCGAGCCCGGCGAGTTCCTTTTCTTCGACGCCGGAGACCGTGATCTCGGTGAACAGGATCTTTTCGGAAATGAGGTCCGCAAGCCTCCCCAGGCTCATGATCCGCCCTCCGACGATGATGGCCACGCGGTCGCAGATCATCTCGATGTCCTGGAGGATGTGAGAGGACAGGAAAACCGTCTTTCCCTCTTCCCGGAGATGAATGATGACGTCGCGGATCTCTTTGCGCCCGAGGGGGTCGAGCCCGCCCAGCGGCTCGTCGAGGAGGACGAGCGAGGGCTCGTTGATCAGCGCCTGAGCTAAACCGATGCGCTGGAGCATGCCGCGGGAGAATTTCCGGAGCTGCAGGCCGGCCGCCTTCTCCATCCCCACGAGTTCGAGGAGCGCGGCGATGCGGGCCTTGCGTTCGTGCCTTTTGATCCCGAAGAGCTGGCCGTAGAATTCGAGAAATTCCCGGGCCGTGAGGTAGTCGTAAAAATACGGGTTTTCAGGCAGGAAGCCGAGGCGTTCCTTGGCCCTTGGATCGAGATGCGGACGGCCGAAAAGTTCGATCGTCCCCTTGTCGGGAAAGATCAGGCCGAGGACGCATTTGAGCGTCGTCGTCTTGCCCGCGCCGTTGGGCCCGAGGTAGCCGAAGATCTCGCCTTCTGCGACCGAGAAGGTGATGCCTTGGAGGATCTCTTTTTTTTGGGGAATGAAGCCGACCGAAAACGATTTGTGGATGTTTTCGATCGAGAGGACCGTCTTCATTGCGTCCTATTATATTAAACCGCGAATTTGAATGCAATTTTTCAAATGCAACTTGTATTCATCCGCTTCCGGATCTCCTTCGACCGTCCTTCGCCCGAAAAAAATGGAAAAGAACCATGATTCTTTATTCAAGGCCTTTGATCTTCCGGGCGTTTTCGAGAAGCCGTTCCTGCGTGAACACGTGCTCTCGCTTCAGGGCGAGCTGGATTTTTAGCTGCTCTTTGATCTCGCCATGGGGGACCATGGCGATCAATTGTTCAACCTTGGCGATAAGGTTTTGCTCGGCCGGGACAAGAGTTTTGAGCGTCGAAAGCCTGTCGCGGCCCGGGTATTTCACCGGCATCGGCCTTGGGCTGATCTCCGCGCCGTTATCTCCCTTCCCGGCGTTCTCGATGCGCATCACCGTCCCCCTGTTGATGAGCGCGCCGGCGTTCTTGTCCCAATGCCGCATGTGGTCGATGGAATTCTTGAAAAGCCTCTGACTGAGGTCCTGGTGTCCGCTGAACAGGATCGTATAGCGAAGATAGCGGTGCATGAGCTCGTTCTCAAGGCGCATGATATCGTGGAGAAGGCGAACATCCTCGCGGCCGTCGATCTCCGGGTTGGCTTGGAGGAGAAGGGCTTCAGCGCAGCCGGCGCTCTCCATGGCCTCGATCATGGCCTGGAACTGCCACGAGTGACGGACTTCGTCATAAGAGATATTGAGGGCCATGTTCCGGATCTTCGGAAAAACGCCCTCTTTGATCGGGCTCTTCTGGTAGAGATCGGTGACAAGGTCCTCGGTCATCTTGTCCCTTTTCAGGTTGTCGATGATCCGAGGATAGCGGATGACATCGTCCGTCCGGAACGAAGGGTCGCCGCCCATCTGGGTGATGACGATCCCGAGCTGGAGGGCGTGGTACATCTCGTCGATACCGATCTGGATCGTCTGGGTCCGGATATCCGTCCGTTGCTTCATGACCGGATCTTCGTAAAAGAATTTCCCTTTGGGCATGGAATAGGCATGAATGAGATACTCGAAGCTCACGGCCCATTCGTGTTCCAGGGCGATGTTCATCATCTTGATCGCGTCGTCCCTGCGGCCGATCGCGCGGGTTATTTTTTCCATGGCCCGGCCTCCAAATTTAATTCATTCAAAAATGATATGGATCTTTTCCCCACATCGAGCTTACCCACACAAGAGGGAAGAGGTCCAATTATATCAAATATGATGAGTCCATGTACCAAATTTCGGAATTCGATACGAGCCCCCTGGTTTTAACCTCAAAGGGGTAATTGGCAGCCTCCTTTAGGGGTGATTTTTTACCCGGAAAATCACCCCAGGTTCTACCGGCAAAGGTGATTGACGTCTTTTTCCCTTAGGTAAAGAATAAGGGTGAATTCGCAGCCCAACGGCACGGAATTCTCATCCAAGGCAACGCCGAGGTTGTGAAAAGGAAGAGGAAAGGGATAAAGGAATCCTCTTCCAACCCTCCTTTCAAAGCTCCCTTGAGTCAAATGCGAGTCAAGGGAGCACTTTTTTCCCGACATTGTTGGGGTGGGCTTAAATCATGTAAAATGGTTTCCCTCCAGGAGTCTTTAACGAGAATGAAGAGCAGCCTTCCGAAGCTCCGGGACGATCTCGAACTCATTCCGACGTCCTATCAAGGACAAAAAGCGGTCATCGTCCGCGATACCCTAGGCCTGATCCGGAATCCGATTGTGCTCCAGGGCGATGCGCTGAACCTTGTCGGACTCATTAACGGGCGAAACGACATCCCGGACATCCAGTTCGAGATCGTCCGTCGGCAAGGGGGCGTATTCGTCAGCCGGGAAAGCGTCGAACGGCTGGTGGCGGAGCTGGATGCTGCGTTCCTCCTGGACAGCGAACGATACCGCGCCGCCAAACAGGGGCTGAGAGACGAGTACGCGAGGCTTGAAGTTCGGCGAGCTTCGCATGCCGGACAAGCCTATCCCTCGTCCAAAGAAAAGCTTGAAAAATATCTCGATTCGATATTATCTCTCGGCGGGGAAGCGCATTCAGGAGAGAACGGGAAGAAGGCCTTGGCGATCGTCGCCCCGCATATTGACTTCGAGGCGGGGAAAAAAACTTATGCCAAGGCCTATGGCGCTTTACAGGGCGCGGCTCCCTCAAAGATCCTCCTTCTCGGGACGGGCCATCACCTTGAGGAAGGTTTCTTTTCGCTCACGGAAAAGGATTTTAAAACACCCCTCGGCCTGGCCAGAACAGACAAGGCCTTTGTGAAAGAGCTTAGAATAGCCGGAGGAAACGCTGTCGCGGCCGACGACCTGGCCCATCGCCGGGAGCATTCCCTGGAATTCCAGCTCCTGTTTCTCCAGAGAATCTTCGGCGCCGGATTTTCGATCGTTCCGGTTCTCTGCAGCTCGTTCCAGGGCGAGCTTTCGAAGGTCTCGCGGCCGTCTCAAATTCCAGGCGTGGACGCGTTCCTGGGCGTTCTTGCCGACCGGCTGGCGGTTTCCGGACAAAGCATCCTCGTCGTCGCGGGCGTGGACTTTTCCCACATCGGACCGAAGTTCGGCCATCGCCGGAGCGCGTCGTCTCTCGTTCCTGAAGCCGAAAAGCATGATCGGGCGCTCGTCGAGGCTTGCCTGAGAGGCGACGTGGAGGCTTTCTGGGGGGAATCCCGGAGGGTGAAGGACGAATACAACGTCTGCGGATTTTCCGCCTTGGCCAGCCTGCTCGAGATCCTTCCTCGCGCCGAAGGAAGGCTTCTGGATTACGATGTCTGGATGGAGGCCGCAACTCAATCGGCCGTGAGCTTCGCCGCCATGGCCTTTTATTGATTCATTTCGGAGTATAGAGATAATACCGGTCTGGAGAACGTCGTCTTCTATGCGGCCGGGAACGTCATTCTCGCCGCCTTCCTGAAATAGGCCAAATTGACGAGCGGTTGATGTACCCCGTGGCTTGCCACGGGGAAACGCGAAGCGGGTTCCCCCTCCAAATTGACTTTGTCCCTGGAATGGGCTATTTTTTATTCTGTCTCTTGTATTTTTCATGACAAGGAGGCAGCGACGATGAAATCTTTCATTTGTTCGACATTTATCCTGATTCTTTTCGTATCTTCGACGGCGTGTCTGGCGCTTTCCGATCTCGACCTCGGCCGCGGAGATACCGGAGATACGGAATACGCGGAGGACGCGGGATACACAGGCTACGCGGCGGCCGACCAACGCACCCGGATCTATGACCTGGGCCTGGAGCTCGAGCGGCAGGCTGCGGCGCTTGCCCAGGAGAGCTTCGGCCATTTCCGAGACTGGAACGGGACGATCTCTGATCAGGAGCAGGGCATCCTGTTCAAGTCCGAAGCATTCGCAGCCTCCTGCCGCCTCTTCCTGAAGCTTACCGAAGCGCAATCGGACTTCTTCCGCTCGGCCTATTTGCGGACGAACCTTTACAGCGCATTCATGTATTTAGCCTCGGCGTTCAGCGAGCTCGAAGAAGAGATGAAGAGAGGCAGGGTGATGCCCTATGCTCTGTCCGACTGCCGGAAAATCCTCTCCCGCATGGAGCGTGAATTCTCCGCTTGGCCGGATGCCGACAACCTCGCCTATTTGGACCAGAAATACGTAAAGGCACGAGACGCCACGGTGTATCTCATCGAAAAGAAAAGCATAAGCACCTACATCCGGCGGCCGTTCAAGAACCCGGAAAGCCTGTTCCGCTATAATTATGACCGGAAGCGGGGCAAGAATCCGTGGCAGTACCTGGTCGAGACATCCGAAGATACGCTGGACAAAATGAAAACCGGGGCGATGATCGAGCTGACATTCGAAGGCCAAATGATCATTGAGCAGAGCAACCGCAAGGACCGCGGCGTGTATCTCATTCAAAACGGAAAAAAGCGCCCCCTGGCCCGGCCGGATGTCGTCGAGCGCTTGGGCGGATGGGGAAAGGTTTATGAAGTGCCTCGGGAAGTGATCGATAGTTATGAAGAAGGCGACCCGATCAACCAATAAGATCGGAATCAGGTCTATCCATCTGATAAAAGAAAGAGGAATCAACACTCGAGCATAGATTACTAATATCAACGCATTAATTAAAATGACATCCCCGTTCGGGCGGCGCTTGGGCCGCCCGTAGCCCCCGGGCCCCGGGGAACCAGTCCCGTCGGTTCCCCCCGTCGGAAAAGCCGACGGGGTCCCCCTCCGCTACGGGGGCTTGAGGGCGGCCTAAGCGCCGCTCATACATTGTCACTTTATTTATTGCGTTTGTATCAAAATCAGAATTTTGGGGATTTTCAATTGG
>Ga0315281_10009811_pt1 | contig 13258 bp, 8 predicted proteins | sample YL17G07_0_MG_FD_204540 | JGI IMG/M metagenome (GOLD analysis project Ga0315281, IMG submission 204540) | Sediment microbial communities from Yellowstone Lake, YNP, Wyoming, USA - YL17G07_0 | ecosystem: Environmental > Aquatic > Freshwater > Lake > Sediment | place: USA: Wyoming | collected... | reverse complement strand
CTTCCGGCAGGCCGTATTTCTCTCTCCCCGGTTCTCCAGAGCCTGCCGGGAGATCGGCGAGTGCCTGACCCGTCTTGGTCGACATGAGGAAGCACGCGAGTACTTCATCAAAACCATCGGAATCGATCCCGCCGTAACAGGAATTGTTGTTGAGAAGATCCTTTCAGACTAAAAAACCCGGAATCTGACAGGTTCCGGACAATTCATCTCGTTTAATTCCAGAAAACTGCCTGCGGGCTGGTCGGCATGGCGGCAAGGAAATTAAAAAAAAGGATTTTTCAGATAAACAGCGGGGCAAAGACCACTGCTACAATCGCCATCAGTTTGATTAAGATGTTGAGCGCTGGGCCTGCGGTGTCCTTGAACGGGTCCCCGACCGTGTCACCGGTGACTGCCGCCATGTGTGCAGGTGAGCCCTTTCCGCCGAGATGGCCCTGTTCGATGTATTTCTTCGTATTGTCCCATGCACCGCCGGCGTTTGCCATCATGACGGCAACTATAAAGCCGCTGGCGATTGAACCCACGAGGAGTCCGGCAAGCGCTGCCGTCCCGAGGAGAAGCCCGCAGGCCACCGGTGCAAAGATTGCCATGAGCCCCGGGATCACCATTTGTTTGAGCGCGGCGTTGGTGGATATCGTGATGCATGCTTCATAGTCGGGCTCCGCTTTGCCCTCCCTAAGCCCGGGAATATCCTTGAACTGCCTGCGCACCTCCTGCACGATGTCGCCCGCTGCCTTAGCGACAGCGGTCATGGCAAACGAGCAGAAGAGGAAGGGGAGCATTGCACCGATAAGGACCCCGACAAAGACGATCGGGCTGAGGAGATCGACAAGCGGGAGGCCGACCGCCTGTGTGTATGCGATGACGAGACCGAGCGCTGTAAGCGCTGCACCGCCAATGGCAAAGCCCTTGCCGATCGCTGCAGTCGTGTTGCCGACCGCATCAAGCGTGTCTGTGATCTCCCGGACACTCTTATCCTGGTGGGACATCTCGGCAATACCGCCGGCATTGTCCGCAACCGGGCCGTAAGCATCAACAGAGAGGGTGATCCCCAGCGTGGCGAGCATACCGACGCCGGCAATGGCAACCCCGTACAGCCCGGCCTGCTGTGCGGAGACGAGGATTGCGGCCGCGACAATGAGCACCGGGAACGCCGTGCTCTCAAATCCCACGGCAAGACCGGTGATGATGCCGGTTGCTGCTCCCGTCTCTGTGGATTTTACAATCCGCTGGGTTGGCGGGCGGTCATAGGAGGTGTAGTATTCGGTTACCAGCCCGATTAAGAACCCTCCGACCAGTCCTGCAACGGTGGCAATAAATACCCCGACATAGAGGGGGCCGAGAAGCGCGACGACCAGGAAATAAGTGGCAATCGCGGTGATGATCAGGCTGGCAAACGTGCCCGTGTTGAAAGCCTTGTGAATCGCGCTGCTGTCGTTTTTGGAACTCCTGACAAAGAATGAACCGATCACGGAAGCGATAATCCCCACAGCAGCAATCAGCAGCGGGAGAAGGACAAGGTTCATGACACCGGCTGCGTCCGGAACAACATTGATTGCGGATCCGAGCGTCAGGTGGATGGTGCTCATCAGGTTCTCGGTCTTTGCTGATGCAATCATGATAGCAACAGAACCGCCGATCAGCATGGTGGCAACAATGGATCCGACATAGGATTCATACAGGTCGGCACCCATGCCTGCGATATCGCCCACATTATCCCCGACATTGTCGGCAATGACCGCGGGGTTGCGGGGGTCATCTTCCGGGATCCCCGCCTCGACCTTCCCCACAAGGTCGGCACCTACATCAGCGGCTTTCGTGAAGATCCCGCCGCCGACACGGGCGAAGAGCGCAATCGAACTTGCGCCAAGGGAGAATCCCGAAAGGATATTGACCACTTCGTAAATACCAACAGTCGTAAAGGTACCAACGACATAATAAGTAACTGATAAGCCCAGCAGGCCGAGTCCGACAACGGTCATCCCCATGACTGTGCCGCTGGAGAACGAGACCTGGAAGGCTTTCGCCATCCCCTCTTTTGCGGCATGGGTTGTGCGGACATTTGCCAATGTTGCCGCGGTCATACCGATATAGCCGGCGGCTGCAGAAAGAGCTGCACCCACGACAAAACACATGGCAGTCAGGGGATTAATCGCGATGGTGAGAACAATTGCCATGGCCACGACAAAGATTGCAATCGCGGTGTACTGGCGTTTCAGGTACACCATCGCTCCCAAATGTATCGCCGCAGCAATCTTCTGCATCAGTTCATTACCGGTACCCTCTTTTTTCATGCTGAAAAAAGAAAAAGCTGCAAAAAGCAACCCAATAATGGCACATACAGGTGCAAATATCAACAAATCCATTTTTCTCAGACCCTCCTGTCGAAATCCAGAATAATGCTCGAAAATTTTAACATCAATATTTTAATGTCAAGCTTTAAAAACCAGTCGCAGGAAGCTGAATGTTGTGGACTGCTGAGACCCGGAGTGAAAATCAACAGAGTACTCCGCCCCCCTCCGATGTCGCCATTCCAAATTTATCTGATTTCTCATCTCCGGGGAATATACGGCAATTATAATCAGGGAAATCAATCACGCATACCCCTCTTTTTCAGGGAAGAGAACAGCCCCCGCCCCAAACTGCGGCTGCTTCGTTTCCTGCCTGTATCGCCGCCGCGTTGTAGCACGACGTGCAGATCCGCCGTGTGTCCTGCCGGACAGTCTTGCGATCTTCCCGATGAGAGCAGCTTCTCAACGTACGATGAGAGGCTTTTCCATCACACGAATCACGGAGTCTTTTCGATATGGTCAAATGGTTTGCAGGTTATCGTGTTGATCGTAATTCCAGTTTTTGTGCCGTTTTCAACAACTTGCACCTGTATGCTGGAAGAAAATGATGCGCATTGCGCATCAATATCTTTTTGGATGACCATTAACACGGGAAATAATCTTTTTTACCCGGGATGTAAATCGCTGCCGAATATTCTTCAATGAAATCGGAATCTATGAGCAGGTCGATATACACCATTTTTTTTGCTACAGATTCTGCCTCCCGCCTTCTTTTCTGCGAGAGGAGAGCGGCATAGGCACCAGAGAGTGCCCCATTGCCAATCGGATGGAATTCTGCATTAAAAAACCGGGGAATAATGCCAAATGCTACAACATTGTGTACGTCTGCATATGCACCAAACGCTCCGGCAAGGAATACGTGCCTGATATCACCGACAGAAATCCGGTATTTTTTCATCAGTACCCCGATCGCACCGCATACTGCTGCCTTTGAGTCCATCAGGTATGCCATATCCTGTCGGGTAATACTGATATCACGCCCGGTTGCTGTATTCTCTTTGGGAACGAGGACGAATTCTAATCCTTCATCTCCTTTCCTTACATCGGGTTTTCCTTCCACAAGTTTTCCGGTAAAATCGAGAATACCGGACCCTGCCATGCCGGCAGCTGCATCTATAATCCCGGACCCGCAAATCCCCCTCGGTAGTTCATTCCCGATTGTGGTAAAGGAAACCTGTGCTGTTGTGGGATCGATTGAAACATGATCGATTGCCCCCCGCATGGCACGCATACCGGAAGCGATCCCGGCCCCCTCAAATGCCGGACCGGATGCACATGAAGCTGATGCAAGCCAGTCTTCATTGCCAAGGACTACCTCACCATTGGTGCCTAAATCGATGAGGAGCGAAAGATCCCGGGACAAATGCATTCCGGATACAACGACATCCCCGACAGCATCACCGCCGACAAACCGGCTTACATTCGGCAGGCAGTACACATAGGCGTGAGGGTTTGCAGAAAGTCTGAGATCCTCAGCCCTCAAGATAATTGGTACGCGGGGAATTTCTGCATTCGCCAACTCAAGAATTGAAGGGTCGCGTCCGGTAAGGAGGTATATCATGACAGTGTTGCCGGCAATACAGACATCATTTATCGTAGTCACATCCACGGGAATCTCTGTTGCCATTTGATCAATAACCTCGTTGATGCTGTCCATTGCTGCCATTTGCAATGTCTCTTTCCCACCGTCATCCTTCACAGCGGCTATCCGCGTGATGAGTTCCTCACCGAAAGTAATCTGGCGGTTCAGGACCGAAGCTGATGCACAGACCTTCCCGTTGGCAAGATTGACAAGCATGCCGACAACCGTAGTTGTTCCAAGATCAATAGCAATCCCATAATTCTGATCGGTTGTGTCACCCACGTCAATGCCGATCACTTCCGGATAGCCATTTGTCCGGCTTATTGTAACGGTGGACGGCCCCGGTGTACTGGCCAGCCTCTCCTGCTGCGGTTTTGACATATGAGGACGCTTACCATTATATCCCTCAAGCCGGATTGAGCGATGACCGAAGGGTTGTTGCGTCATCGGACTTTCCGCAATCCGGTACTTGTCTGTAGAGGGTAAGAGGATATCTTCATGCCAACAGAAATTTTTGAGAATCTGGGGTGCATCGATCCTGCTTTCAACCGGAATTATGAGTTCACAATTGCCAGTAATGTACGTCTTACAGGCCAGACAATAATTCCGGGCAATTTCATCGGGTGATAGTTTCCCCGTGCTTTCCGGAGAGTTAAAAGTGCATGAGCCATGTAAGAATATCACTTTGCATTTTCCGCACTCCCCCTTTCCCCCGCAGATACTTTCAAACTGGATTGCTGCCAGACGGATCGCGTCAAGAACCGTAGACCCTCTTGCTATGCTGATAACTTTATTCATGGGATGGAATACGACACGGTCCGTGTCATTCATACATTATCCCCTCCGAATGAAGTGCGGTATAAAATAACCTGGGCCGGGTCACACTATGGGCAGGTGAGCACAATGCAGGTTCTTCCATTTCACGCTTCCGGTGGCCAGTGCTCACGGATATAGTGTAACAGTCCTGAAGAATCCTTTGGACCGACAAGGATGTGCCAACCTGATACGTCTTCGGTTTCACCACTAATCCGGGCAGCAAGACCTGGGATGATGAGAGTGGTGTGGTTAACAAGACTTTTGATATCATATGTCTTCAGGGAAGACGCGATCGATTCAGCGGTAAAAATCCTCCCGGCAACTGCACTCTCGACGCTGATACCTCCGGTATCGACAACAACGAGATAGCAGTCGAGGTTTGCGGCCTTGATGTCCGATTCTACCGTGAAGTACGTGAGTGCATAGTTGGTGGTCATGAGAACCGGGGAGTCCCGGTCCGGTTTCCCAAAAATTTTTACTCCGGCCTCCACCGCCACGGGTTTTCTCGGGTCAGTGTAGAGATTGAACCGCCAGATCAACTGGGGGAGCAGCACCCAGCCGTCAAGGCTGTGCATGATGAGCAGATCTGCGTACCGGGAAAGGAGCATGGACGCTGTGATCGCCTCTCTCCATTTCAGAACTTCTTCAGAGATCTCCTCTCCCGCCCATACCGCAATAGGCGAACCCAGGATAGGGAAACCGAACAGTTCATCATGATCTCTGCATGCCTGCGTCCGGATCAGAGAAAAATTGCTGATCGTGTCGGGGAGCCCGTTTTCTGCAAAGGTGCCAGGATCCAGTACAAGATCAGAAACACCAGACTTATGCAGGGTCTTTGTCAGTGAGCGCATCAACGACAGATCATTGGGGGCAAAGACCGCAAGCGGGGCGTGATATTTTAAGGAAAGTTCTGCCATTGATTTCCAGTTCTCGCATGTTGCGGCATACATAAGCGGGTGGCTGGCAGGGATTTCCGACAAGCCGGCTTCCATTACTGCAGGATCAAAAGAACAGAGAATAACGGGATACTGGCTGATTTCTGCAATCTTTTTCACCGCCTGCCTGAAGACTGCGGGGTCATGGGACGTGGACCGGATCGCAATTGCATTCAGCACCAGCTTTCTCCCGATATAGTTATACGAGAATTGTTCAATCTGCCTGACCCGATCCAGCAATTCAGCTTCAGGCATGAGATCATGTACATCAATGGCAATAGGTGGCGGATTGTGATACGTAAACTCATGGCGCTGGAGCACATATTTTCCACCGATAGCGATGCTATGATCATCCTTACCAATGGTGACGACACGCACCGGGGGTGCAAGGAGATCTAAAAGCTCCGTTCGCGCCTCATGGTGTTCATTGGTGAGGAGAGGTGGACAATCGGTAATCATCAACTCCCCGTTGACAACCCGCGTAGCAAAAGCCATGCAGTTTGATTCCCGGCATTCACCGCAATTGGTCTTCGGGAGAAGTTTGTAGACATCGATCGGGCTGATCTCTTTGATGCTCTTTTTTCGCTTCTTTTCCTGCAGGGAATGTGCTCCGTTCATACCCGCACACTCACCCAGTCGTCAATCCTGTCTGATGGTACATGCCCGGTAGTGCCGAGCCGGTCAATTATGTCCCTGAGTGTAAGAACCGCGGCAGGGTGCATCATCATATAGATGTCGATGCCAGCGAGAAGCAGGGTAATTGCATTGATAGTCTCCCAGATCGGACCCCGGAGTTTCCGTGGTCCGTATTCCGGTGCCATCTGCATCCATGCCTCGCGTGCCGCCCATGCATTCGTGGACGCGGATATTACCGGGTGTGCAAGCTCCGTATCGCCCATCAGTGCAGCGTGCCGTGCCCGTTCGTGGATGGAGAAAGAATATTCGAGCCCGTACCCGAGTGCAACCGTTGTGAGGTCCATCACAATCTGTTCCGGGGGGATGTATTCATAGAGACGACGGTTCAGTTCTTTTGCATTGTTCAGTTCAAGTCCGGTGAAAGCAAGTATTAAATGCCCGTGATCCCGTGCAGCGGTTGCAACACGTTCAAGGGTCTTTGCCTCCACCATATCGAGGGTAACAGAGTTGAGCAGCAGGCGTTCGCCATCTGCCATCTCGGCAACTTTTGTAAAAACATCTGCATCTTTCTTCGGATCCCCGCACCCTCCGATTATAAGGGGGACATCGACTGCCTGCAGGATCTCCTCAACGGTCTTTGCTGCTTGTGCAGGCGAGGTATTGTGTATCAGCGGGTCTGTACTCATAAGGTGAATAGTGACAATATCGGCTCCGAATTTTTTCACGTTCATCCGTGCCCACTCGGCCGGGTCCCCTATGACTTCCTGTACATGCTCTTTGAGAACTTTTGGCAGATTGACAGGCATGTCAAAGACATCAAGAGCGATTGCTGGCGGGTGAACCAGCGGATGTGAAAAATCAGTGAATGCAGGTGCTGTTGACCCGCCAATGGTGATTGTCCTGCCGCGGGTTCCACCATTGCTTTTTGTAGCCCCAAGAGTAACTTCCCGGATTTTTCCGGGATATTCCGTGATATGCGGGACAAAATGATCCGGGATAAGTTCAGTAGGTTTCACCGGCTTATCCGGGTTGGAGGCGATATCCAGTGCATCTGTAATGCGTCCCATGGGAATAAAAAGTTCAAGATTGCCAATATCCATCGCGAAGTTCTCTAATTCAACCTGTTGCACGCCCTTTAAGAGTTCGAGCAGCTGCGGCGCAAGCGTAAGGAGCTGCTCATGTATCAGCTGATTCTTATGATCTTTTTGTGTCACCATGCTCACCCCCACGGGACTGGTGTGGTTTCACCGGCTGGATGATCACTTTATCTGCGGTGATCCGGGCATTCTTCAGGATAATGCGGACCCCTCCGGCAGTGATGGGGATATCTCCAGCAGAAAAAAACGCCGTCTGCGGAGCGGTTGTCTCGTCCAGCGATTTATCTGCCTCCCACAATTGGGTAACCGGGTGCTGATGAGAAATCAGGTACTCTTTTAACTCAGGAATAGTCCTGACATCTTTTTCTGTTGCGATCTTTTCATAGACACTCTCGGGTATGTAGGGTTTGATCTTTTCCTTAGTCTCAAGCGGCATCCAGACTACACGGTCATATCCCCCGTCAGCGGACATGAATTTTCTGGACCGCATGTATTCAATCGAGATACCATGAAATCCCTCAACCTGCCGCCCTCCTGCAGTCGAATCTGCCATGGTTGAAAATCCAAGCCCGTTTACCGTTACATCACGAAATCCACGCAATACGATCCCAAATCCTTCCACTTCAGGAATGTAAAATGCAATGCCCTCAAAACAGCCGCAGGAAGTGTGGGGATAGCCAAATGCCGAGTACAGCTGCACACGTTTCACTTCACCCATCGATCGTTTCTTTGCACTCTCGTTTACACCTGAATATTCTCCCTTCCCGGCATCAAGGCATTCACCTTTCATAATGGCATAAATCGGACCTTTCGGGTCGATTCCAGCCGCTGCACGACCATCAAACCAGCTGATTGCACCACAGTTCGCGTAACGCTGCGGGGTGATTACGCACACATGGGTGGGGGCAAATGACTGGCAGAGAGCACAACCATAGAACGTATCAACATCCTCATCAGTAAGTCCGCGTGCCCGGGCATCCCGTGCTTCATAGACCCCGAGAGCCTCAGTATAGAGCGGGTGGATTTTTTTTGCATCGGTAATGAAGGCAATCTGGATTTTTTCAATAAACGGAAGTTCATTTTTGAATAGTTCGTGCATCACATTCCCGATCTGCCTGAATGAAGTGAGCCCTTTTTTAAACGACTTCTTTGACAATCGGATCCAGATATCGTACCGCTGGTTGAGATGCATGAACCCTTCGATATAGTTGGTGTACTCATGGATCCGGCGTTCAATAACTCCTTCAAGATCTTTTTCGAGTTTAGCACCGGAAATTTCGACAAGAATACCAATCGGGTAACTCTTCCCTTCTTCCATGGCGCTGATATCAGGTCCAATGATATGTATTGAACCATCGGTGATATCATTGCCTTCCCGGACCCGGACAATCTCAAACTTTTCGCTGATCGAAGGCCCCCCAAGCTCGATGTGCATATCGTTTTTCCGGATGCGTTCACCTTCATGAACGAGCCCGACTTCAACCGGGATGTTCTCAAACATGGTACACTCCGATTAGTCCCCAAGGTTTTCGACGATTCCCCTGATGTTTGCCGCCCAGTCTTTTATTGTACTGTTGGGGAACGACCAGCTGGCGTTAGGCTGGTAGACACAATCCAATGTCATGGTTTTTAGCGACGGTGCGAAGTGCTTGAGTCCTGAAAGGATTGTCCATTCCATAGAATACGGGAGACCGACAAAGATCGCGAGATCATAGGATTCTTTTCCATCAAGTCCCTTCCACGCGGGATCCGTGAGACGGTTGCCTATATCCACTGCAGGCATCAGGGCAGCCGGTGAAAAACCGCGGTTGAGGAACTCCCTTGCTGTACTGGCAGTCACGACAACCGGAATTTTTCCCTTGTCTGCAAGCTCAATAAGACATTCAATCAGTTTTATACCTTCAACTTCGTACTCAACCGCACCATAACCGACAATCATAATCGGGCGTTTTGCCCGTCGTATGATTGCATCTGCTATATCCGGTTTGATAATGAGTGACGCTTTTTTGGGCCCGGGAATTTCTGCAGTCTGCCAGGATTCAGCCAAAGGCATTGTCAGGCCTCCTTTGATTTTCGGATCATGCGGGAGAGGAGCGTTGGATCAGGAATCTCGTGCTCTGTCCATTTCATTTCCTTTAAGATTTTTTCAATATCCTCTTTCATCGTCAACGGGATATCAGCCCGTTTTCGGACAAGGAGGTGGACATCGTGGGGCATACCTCCAATGAGACGCTTGTGCAGGTCTATATAATTGGTCAGCTTGATTGCCCTTCCTTTGCTCGTATCATTCGGACGCATCGTCAGCTTTGCGATCATAACCATTGCCTCCTCCTTGGTCTCTGCGGCAAAGAAGAGGTGTTCAGGTACCGGTCCGCCATACACTTTTTCACCGGTCCGGGCATCATAAACATACCAGTCCTGTTTTTTATCTGATCTGCCCAGCAGCATGCGGCGGTACTTAGTGCCGTGTGGGCCCACAACAACAGGTATGCCAAGCCGCCAGAAACCGGCAGCAATGGATGCCGCTTTCTGGGACATTGCACCCCATGCAACACCAACTGCCCCGACACGGTTGTAGACATAATCAGCAATCTCTTCATAATTGCCCCGGAGGGGTCGTCTGGCAAAGATACTTGCAATTTTAATTGCGGCTCCGGAGATATGGGCATTTGAAACACAGGAGCCTACATTCACGATGCCCCCGGCTTCAAAGGATCCGGGATACATCTCGTATGCGGTCTTGCCCTCCTCATTCCGGTACATACCAGCTGATATCGCAGAACAGCCAGATGTACAGACAATATACCGTCTCTTGGCAAACTCCATGCACATTTCTGCAACTTCCCGTGAACCTTTGGGGAAATTTGCGCAGCCGACAAAAGCAACAATACCGGGAATTTCTCCCAGCACAATTGGTCCACCAACCTTCCGGATTTCAATATCCTGTATTGCACCCCTCCCGGTCCTGATCCGGTAGCTCTCATCTCTGGTCTTTTTTTCTGCTGCAGCGACGATGATACTATGAACAGGAATTTTCTGCGGGCATGCTGACTCACACCGCCCGCAACCGACACAGTCATCATAGAGCTCATCGAGTCCGCTCATATTTCCCTGAGCTGCGGCCTTGACTGCGTATGAAATGGGAAGATCGTTGGGGCATGCTCTCCTGCAGAGCACGCACTCGGTACATTTTTTTGCCAATTTTATAAGCTCGTCATGCGTCGGCAGGAGTTTGTGCTTTTCTCGCTTCGGCGCGATCGCCAGTGCAGTTCTTACAGCAACCTCTCCGACTTTGACAGGGTTAAGAATAAGTGCACCCGTAATTTTTCCGCTCACAAAGTCAGCAACGATCTCATCAGGTTCATCATGGGTCCGTTCAGGAAGCCCGCAACAGTTCTTCCCGCTCGTGGCAATCAGGGGAGCGTGGATATGCTGGGCTTCCTGCAGGATATCGGCCCGTATGCATTGTTCATCGATCACAATTACATCAGGAACACCGCTGCGTACGTAGCGCAGTTGCCATGAAATAGGGCCGATAATTTTTGCTTTTGTGGAATACCGCGTCATATCAAGTGCGGTACAGCAGATCCCGGTTACCTCAGCTTCAGACATGAGATCCCGGGTCTTGAGATAATCGATGATCTCAGTTGCCGGAGGGACATTGTGCCCGATCACCAGAATGACGGGTTTTTTTATGTCCACGGTTCCAAGACCGAGATCGGCAAGGCTTGCTTCCGGGTCAGATTTGGGAAACCCAAGTGCAGAGATCTGGGCAATATCAGCAACTTCCATGCCCACATGATCAATCATACCGGCATGGAATACCTTGGACTCAAAGTCCAGATTGTTTCCTTCCTGCCCGGTATGTGTTACTGAAAGAAGCTGGGTCAATTGCTTCTCACAGTAGTCCAGCACTTCCTCAAAATCACCCAGATTCACGGGTTTTATGCCACAGACGAGTCGTGTCAGAGGAGCTTCAATATCAACATTCAACTCTCCCACATTGATGGGATGATCTCCACCATAGCGCTCAATTAAATGGGTAAGAAGATCGCGGGCATGGGCGGTATGCGTTGATGCACCGATGCATGCAGCGAGCAGCACGGTTCGCGACTGCTGGGCGGCCATGGAAATACCGCATGCTCCGAGTTTATTGCCGGTCAGGTCACATTTCCCGTATGTGCACAGGCAGCAGAGATCACAAAAGGGAAGATAAAACGGCTTATATCGTTCAAGCAGTTTCAGGTCCCAACTGCGTAACGTAGTCAAAGAAGGGCAGGGGGTCGGTCCCATCGGCTCCACCCAGGTTTCTTTGGTGATTGCGCCAATGGTAATGCTCAGGTCCCGGAAGTGCGCAATATCAGAATTTAATTCTTTGATTTTGACATTAACACTATCCCTTCTCAATTCTACCACATCCTGACCAAATTATCAATACATTACCAGACACAAACATAAGGCTATCTAAAAGAACACCGTCATCGTCTGTAATTCACCGGCTTTTATTCCAAACGTAACATGCTATCAAGAATCAACGCGACTGATTGGCAGGCACGTGAAGTGGAGGGTATATCAAGAAGGGATCTGCCGGAAAGAACATACTGTGCAACTACCTCGTCATCTGCAATTTTCCCAAGATAAGGAAGACCGGTATCAGTCGTTGCCCGTTGCTGGAGATCTTCTGAAAATGCATAACCTCCGACAATGTAGAACCGGTTGAAGGTAATTCCAACTTCCTGAATAATGCGATGTGCCCTTTTCACATGCTGAAATGATTTGCTGGAAGGTCCCATAACATCAAATATCGTATCAACATTACTGGCGATTTTCCGGTTCAGGTGTTCGAGTCCCCCCGGGGAATCGATAAGAATATACTGGTAATTTCTGGTGATTGCCCCCAGCGCATTTTTCAGGGCAGCATCCGGGAGGCAGTAACATCCCTCCACCCATTTTGTGCCAACTGAGAAGAGATCGAAATTATTTCCCTCATAGAGGCCCTGTTCCCAGATTTTACTCTCAATCCGGCTTGACGGAGCGATGCCAACGGTTGTCCCGCCCTTTGCTATGAACGTATCAGACAGCAGCTCAGCGATCGTTTTTATACCGGCTGCTTCAAGATCAACACCTACCATTTCGGCAAGATTCTGGTCAGGATCTGCATCAACAAGAAGCAGAGGTGTTGCTTTTTTTTGGATCAGGTATTGGGCCATCAGGGCGACAAAACTTGTCTTTCCCGCGCCCCCGCGCCCCATCGTGACAAATGTCTTCATCAGAACTTCGTCGTCTCCTTACCAGTACGTGCATACGTTACAACATCATCATCGTTTGCCAGGATATCTGCAAGTTGTCCGATAGCAGGAAGTGCCAATGAGGTTTTTTCATCAACTTCTGCCCCGGTAATTCCGGCATCGGCAACCTGCTGATCATAAGGGATCATCGTAAAGATGTTGAGCTGGTTCTTTTCAGCAAAGAGCCGGATTGCATTCTCCTGTTGTGATTCAGTGATCCGGTTACCCACGAGACCAATACGATGTATATCTGATTCGGTGGCGAGCCGACAGATGGTCCTCGCGATCTCCAGCGATTTCCTGTTTGCATCGGTCACGACGATCATCGTATCAACATGCTCTGCCGTTCCCCTGCCGAGATGCTCGATCCCGGCTTCCATATCCAGGATCACAACCTCATCCCGTTCAACGACCAGGTGACGGAGCAGTGCTTTCACCACGGAGTTTGCCGGGCATGTGCACCCGGCCCCCATCGAACGTACGGTTCCCATCACCATAAGGTGGGGACCGGCTGGTGTTGGTACTGAATAGTTTTCAATAATGTCGTCAACCG
>Ga0315281_10009810_pt1 | contig 13259 bp, 5 predicted proteins | sample YL17G07_0_MG_FD_204540 | JGI IMG/M metagenome (GOLD analysis project Ga0315281, IMG submission 204540) | Sediment microbial communities from Yellowstone Lake, YNP, Wyoming, USA - YL17G07_0 | ecosystem: Environmental > Aquatic > Freshwater > Lake > Sediment | place: USA: Wyoming | collected... | reverse complement strand
CACCCACGCCGGGTCGGCGTAACTCCCGGTGGTGTAGACGCCGTTCGTGACGGTCGTGGCGTTCGACGCGTTCTCCGCCTGATCACAGTATCCGACCGATGAAATCGACTGACGCGGCGTCAGTGTTTCCCCTCCCACAATGAGCTGCAGATAGCGAGTGGTTCCGCCGGAGAAAAGCGACGCCGGAACCGGCACGCCGTTCGTTCCGAGGAGGACGCTGAAGATTCCCTTCGTCACAGCGACCGGCACTGTGCCCGAGGCGGGCTCGAGCCAGAGGCGCGATCCGCCGGATTGCGAGTCCCAAATTTCGAAAACCATATTCGTAGTAGCGTCGATCGGATTCTGTTGAGGCGAATTGTCCGTCAGCCGCCCCTGATAGTTGATCGTCGACGGCACCGATTGGGCGAAGAGCGGAGCCGCCGCGAAGATCAACACCGTGGCAAAGCCGACCCATCGGAACGGACCTCCGCGAAGAACAGTCAAGCTCGAATCGCTTCCGATCATCATTTTCTCCTCTCACGTTCGACAATGGCATCACTTGCTTCGAGAAACATCGCTCCAATGGGCGCGATCGGCCCCGGCGCAGTCGCGAAAACGCTGTAGCAGACGAGCTGCGCCGCCGGCGGCACGGTGTCGGTCCAGGTTTGTCCGGGCTGGGTCAACAGGTAGCCGGAAGCGACGGCAGAACAGTCGGTCGCGCGGTACATCGAATAGGGTGAATTGTTCCCGGTCCAGGAGAGGTCGGGATCGGCCGGCGTCGTCCCGTTCTTCACTCCGGTCAGAATCACCGGAACGAGCCCCGATCCCTGCCAGCTCCAGAATCCCGACTGGAGCACGTAGCCGAACGACGAAGAGGTCCCGATCGTCGACTCCTGACCGAGTGAGCCTGACAAGCGGAAGTTGCTCCCGGCCGGTGAGACGCTCGTTTGCCCGCCGCCGTTCAAAGTCGACTGCGTCAGGCGGAAGGACGGGGAGCTCGACTGGGCGTGAAGCGGGAGAAAAACCAGGAAGACGATGGCGGAGCTCAAAAGCCGGTGGAACATGGCGACCTCCGTATACGTATGGGCCAACGGTAAATCACGTGCAATTGCCTCCTTATATCATCCCCGGGGAGCCGGGCCCGAATCATTCATGAGGCCTTCCCAGCGAACGAAATCGCTCCGACCGTCCGCCCATTTCATCGGCGCGCCGCAAACGTGCGGCTTCGAAGACCCGTCTTGCGCTTTCGAGAATCTTCGACATTCTCAAATCAATCATCCCGGGCCAGGGCTTTCGGAAAATCGGCGACCAGCAGTTTCCGAGCCAGGCATCGCGGGTCAGGGGCCCGAGCTCTGGGGATGGAGGTATTCCCCGCGGGGAAAATGCCGAGGGCTGGCCTCGTTTCCAGATCGACCCCGAGGTGAGTCTCAATTCGAGTCCGACCCGATCCCATGACCACTCGGACCGAAGGACGAAAACCCATGATCAATGGTCGATTTGCGAGTCCTCCCGCATTGGCACACCGCTTGCTCCTCTCCCACTCACTCTGAGCGACGGGGTCCGCCACGAATTCGCCGGCGTTGCATCTCCAACTCGTCTGGCCAGGGAGTCGTCGACATGAATCACTGTTCATTTCACCAAAGCCGCTTTCTTTTCTCGCTGATCGTCGCCCTCGCCGCCACGGCGGGAGTCAGCGCGAGCACTCAGGCCGAAAACGGCTCCACCATCCCTTTCGCACCCGGCACGCCGGACGCTCCGGAATGGCTTCGCCTCGCGCCGCCCTTAGCGCTTCCGCTCGATACGGGGCGGGCGCCGCACTTCGCAGCCCTACGTGAAACTCTTCGTCCACTGTCACTGTGCGCCGGTGATCTCGACGAGGATGGCGCACCCGACCTGTTCGCCGGATATGCCTCTTCAGGCAGGAAATTCATTCTTCGGTGAACGGGCGACCCGAACGGACTCGGCGCGGACGGCGCGAAAGCGCGGCGGGGCTGGCCCGCGGGACGGGCCCCGTTCAAAGATGACGTCGATGAAATCGAAACGTCGGAACGCCCCGACTGGGTCGCGGCCGGCGACTTCGATGCCGACTCGCACGCGGACATTCTCGTCGCCTCGCGCGGGGGGCGGCGGCTCGAAATCCACTCGGGGGATGGACACGGCGTCCTCGGCCCGGCGCGGTTCGTCGACCTTCCCGGCGAGATCACAGCCGTGGCGGTTGGCGACGTCAATCGCGCCGATGGATTGCCCGATTGGGTCGTCGCGGTCCGGACTTCGGCGGGGGCGGCGCTCCTCGTCTTCGAATCACCGTCGGGCGCTGCGAGGGCCGAACCGGAAACGATCAATATCGACGCCCCGGCGACCGATCTTCGAATTGTCCGTTTCGACGACAAGGGCTTCGTCGATGTGGTCGCCGCAGCCGGGACGAAGCTCATTGTCGTTCGCGGACGCGACCGGCGGCTCACTGACCGCACAGAGGTGGCGAATGCCATTCCGCTGGCCACTGTCGAGATCGAAGAGCTCGCGTATGAAATTCGCAGTCTCGAAATCGGCGATTTTCTCTGGGAACCGTCTCACACGATGGAAGTGGCTCTTCTCGGAAGTGACCAGCAACTTCATTTTCTAGGCAGAGCTGACGCAGCGGCCTCAGAAAGCGATCGAGGCGCTTCGCAGGCTCGCTCCTGGGTGCATTCCCGTGACCTCCCTCTTCCCGGCCGAGCGGGCCGGCTCATTCGCTCGCGCACCTCAGCCCTCCCTGTCGACGGTTTGATCGCACTGGAACCGGGCGCGTCGCATCTTTCGATTCTCACCGGCGACGCCGAGCTCTGGAGCCGGGCCAACTTCGAGAAAACGGTGGCTGCCGCAGATTCCCTTTCGCCGATTCGCTTCGACCTGGAAAGCGAAGTCGTCGAGGTTCTGCCAATGCAACTGAACGGTGACGCGCTGGAGGATTTGATCGTCCTCGGAGGCGCGCCGGGTTCCGTTCCGTTTTCGATGCCCACGGTGCCGGCCGCGACCTTCACAGTCACGAATACCAACGACTCGGGCTCGGGCTCGCTTCGGCAGGCGATCCTGAACGCCAACGGCGCAGCCGGGGCCGACTACATCGCATTCGCCATCTCGGGATCCGGAATCCCGACCATTTCCCCGCTCAGTGCTTTGCCCAAGATCACGGGCGTCGTGACGATCGACGGTTCGTCTCAAACGGCCGGCCTCGTGGCGATCAATGGGACCAGCGCCGGGGCAGGCGTCAATGGACTCGATGTCGCAGGCGGCAGCAGCGGCGTGATTGGAATCGTGATGGAACGCTTCGGAAACTATGGAGTGTTTCTCGAAACGAACGGAAGCAATCAGGTCTATGACTGTCGCATTGGAACCACAACCGCCGGAACCGCGGCCGCGGCCAATGGCGGCGGCATCAGCATGCAGGCCTCGAGCCCGAACAATACGATCGGCGGGCTCGGCTCGGGTTACCGGAATCTGATTTCCGGAAATTCGAACGACGGAATCGACATCATCTCCGGTGGAAACATCGTCGAGGGGAACTACATCGGCACGAATCTCGCCGGAAACGGTTCGCTGCCCAACGGAAGCGACGGAATCCTCGCGTTTCTCGGGGCCGGCAACACGATCGGCGGAACGATCGCGCTGGCCCGAAACGTGTTCGGCACGAACGCAGACTGCATCTATCTCGCGTCGAATTCGTCCACGCTGATTCAGGGGAATTACATCGGAGTCGATTTCACGGGAGGAATCCAACTCAATGGAACCGGGAAGGGCGTGGAAATCGCGTCTTCGGTCACGAGCTCCACGGTCGGCGGAACTTCAGCGGGCGCCCGAAACGTCATCTCGGGTAACAGCTATGGCGTTTATACGGCCGGCGGTTCGGGAAACCTGATTCAAGGGAATTACATCGGCACGAATGCGGCCGGAAGCGTCGCAGTTTCCACCTTCGGCCTTCTCGATGGCGTTTACGTCGGCGCGACGGGGGCGCCGCTGATTGGCGGTGCGGTCGCAGGCGCCGGCAACGTGATTTCCGGGAATCCGGGCAATGGAATCGCTCTCGATGCCGGGACAGCGACCATCCTGGGAAACATCGTCGGCCTCGACGCCGGCGGCACCACTGCGGTGTGGAACCGCGGAGCGGGGATTGCCATGGCTTCTTCGTCGAACGTCGTCATTGGAGGCACTTCCGCCTCGTCGCGGAACGTGATCTCCGGAAACGGATTCGCTTCGAGCTACGTCGGCGGAATCGCTTGCGGCGACGGGTCGACCAACGTCTCGATCTTTGGAAATTACATCGGAACGAATGTCGCCGGGACGGCGGCGGTTCCCAATTACAACAGTGGAATCTCGGTCGTTTCCACGGTGAACAACATCAAGATCGGCAGCACGACCGCGGGAGGAGGAAACGTCGTATCCGGCAACTCGGGGGACGGGATCTATCTCAGTGGGATTTTATCCGGCAGCGTCACCGTGTACGGAAACATCATCGGACTGAACGCGGCGGGAACCGCGGTCGTCGCGAATACCGATAACGGTATCCAGCTTTATCACGCGAGCGGCTGGACGATCGGCGGTACCGCGGCGGGCGCTCGCAACGTCATTTCGGGCAACGGAGACACATTTTTTAACATTGGAAGTAACGGGATATTAATTGCCGAAACGAGCGCGAACAATGTCGTCGAAGGGAACTACATCGGCACGGACGTGACGGGAAATGTCGCCCTCGGAAATTTCCGGGCCGGCATCTCGATCGACTGCTTCAACTCTTTCGCCGCAGGCGGGCAGAACGTGATCGGCGGCGCGGGCTCGGCTTACAGGAATGTAATTTCCGGGAATCAATATGGTGTCAAAATCAATGGCACCTACTCTTCCGGGTCGTCGAACGCCAATCAGATTCTCGGAAACTACATCGGAGTCGGCGCCAACGGGTCGACGCCGCTGGGCAATTCGTACGACGGCGTGTACGTTCTGACCTCGTCCTCGACTGAAATCGGAGCGAACAGTGCGGGATCGGGCAATGTGATCTCCGAAAGTGGACACGATGGCGTCGAGCTCGAAGGATGCACGGGCGGCCACATCTACGGGAACAATATCGGCACCGACGCGACGGGCGCCCTCGACCGCGGAAATGTGTACGCCGGGGTCGACGTCACGGGCACTTCCGGCGGAGGCACGATCGTCGGTGTTCCGTCGCTCGGCAACACCATCGCGTACAACCATACGCAGGGCGTTACGGTCAGAATCGGTCCGACCTCGGTTCGAGGCAATTCGATTCACGACAACGTCGGCTTCGGAATCGATTTCGGCAATGGGCTGGTTCCCAACGACGGTTGCTCCGGCGGGGTCTGTGACTCGGACACGGGCCCGAACGGCTGGCAGAATTTTCCGGTCATCGTCGACGAGTCTTACAGTGGAAGCACCTACAAGGCCTCGGGGACGCTCGTTTCGACGACGAACACGACTTTCACGATCGACGTTTACTCGAACACCGGCGTCGACCCCTCCGGATATGGAGAGGGGCGAGCGTGGGCGGGATCGACGACCGCGACGACGGACGCCAGCGGGAATGCGACCTGGATCTTCGTCAATGGGGCATCTTCCCTGTCCCTCCCGACCGTGACGGCGACCGACCCGGCCGGCAACACATCGGAGTTTTCCGCGTTCCTCAATACTTCGGGCCCCTCGGAAGTCGCGAGCCCTCCTTCGCTGCCGCTTCGAGCGTCGAAAGGGGCCGGAACGATCGTCACTCTTTCTTACACCGCGGCCTGCCACGCGACGACCCATTCGGTCCATTGGGGCTCGGGGCCGATCAATGGCGCCGTTCAATGGGTGGGCGCGAACTGCAGCATGTCGACCTCATTCGATCCGGGCGCCGCCCCACCGAGCGGGCTCACCTACTTCGTCGTCGCCGGAGATACCGCCGTGCGAGAAGGATCCTTTGGGCAAGACTCGGCCGGCGTCGAAATTCCTGCCGGTGCGGGTTGTCTCATTCAACTGCTCCATGGAGTTTGCCCGTGAAGGGGCGTGCGTATCTCAAGGCTCCTCTCAACTTTCCGTGGGACTTGATGTTTCCCTCTGGAATGGAATCAGGTCCTTCCAGGAGGAGTCGGAAAAGGTAGGGGCCGGCCCCCGCGCCGGCCCGCCATCCGACGCGTGAGCGTCGATCCCTATCCGGCCCCCGCGCCAGCCCTCGACTTCCAACCGACGAGTCAGCGCATCTCCGTCAGCGAAAATTCAATTCCCACGGGGAATTGAGCGGAGCCGATTTTAAGCACCTGCGAGAATTGACCCGCATTCCCACGGCTGGGTTCGGGGTCATCAACCCCGGCGCCCGTCACCATCCGAAAGCAGCGCAGGTCCCGCCAACGGCTTGCATTGAGCTACGCGGTACGCTTCCCGCGACGGTACGATGAGCCCGCCGAAAAAAATCGTCCGGCAGGAATGTTTTTCGGAGCCCGGGGACCCGCGAACCATTGGCTCGATCCCCGGGCCGATTGTGGGGTAATATTTTCGAGGATCCGGATTTCATCGCCGACCGAACGAATGGACGCTTTCGAGGAGCCTTGGCATGATCAGTAATCGAGTTGTTTGCCGCTATCGCGACGGACAGATGGTCAAGGGAACGACACGGGACTTCCTTGCCTCCAAGACGGTTTTCCATCTCCACGTCGACGGGGACGAAACCAAGCCCGCAGTCACGGTCTCCACCAGCGACCTCAAAGCGGTCTTCTTCGTGAAAACGTTCGAAGGGAACAGCCAGCATTTCGAAGGCATATCCTTCGAAGAAGCGAAAGGGCACGGGAAAAAGATCTTCGTCACTTTCGCCGACGGCGAGCTTCTCGCGGGATTTGCGACCGGATACGACCTGTCGAAACCGGGGTTCTTTCTCTTTCCCGTCGATGCCGAGGGGAACAATGACCGAGTCTTCGTGATCGGCTCGTCGGTAAAGGCCGTCCGCGCCGTCTGACGGTCTCGCGGACATGGCCGACATTCGAGATGCAACGAGCAGGCTCTTTCCGGCTTTGGGGCCGTGAGGCCTGAGGAAAAACAAGACATGCTCCCCAAGGATTCGGTCGATCAACTGCTCAGAAACGAGTTTTTTCACGGAGTCACTCCGGAAGAAGTGGCGCGCCTCGATCCGGCCATGTTTGCAATCAAGAATCTCGAAGCCGGCGCAGTGCTCATCGAGCAGGGATCTCCACCCGAGGAAATGTACCTGATCCTCGATGGCACACTGAAGGTGACGAAGACGGCGGGCGACGCCCGCAACATCGACATCATCGAACGAAGCGGCGGCGACTTCATCGGCGAGCTGGCGCTCCTCGAAAACAAAGCCCGCTCGTCGACGGTCTATTGCCAGACCGACGTGAGAGTGGTCGCCATTCTCCGCGAAGATTTTTTCTCGATCCTCGAAAGGCTTCCCGCCCTCTACGCGAACCTGGCCCGGACAGTCGCCGGCCGCCAGCGGGAGTCCGACTTGCGAACCACCCGGGAGGTCGGCCGGTACGACGCTCTCTTCGATTTGAATCAACAGATCATCAAACAGAAACACGAGCTCGAAAAACTCAACCGCGAATTGGCCGAGAAAAACTCCGAGCTGTACCGGCTGGCGACGACCGACCGCCTGACCGGCATTTACAACCGGACCTACATGATGGAGATGCTGACGAGGGAACATGCGGAGAGCGAACGGCAAGGCTCGCCTCTGACCTGCATCCTCATGGACATCGATCATTTCAAGTCATTCAACGACCGGCACGGCCATCAGGTCGGAGATTTCGTGCTCGCGGAAACGGCACGACTGGTCGCCAGGACGATCCGGAAGGGGGACACCGTATGCCGCTACGGCGGAGAAGAATTTCTGGTCGCTCTTCCCCAAACCTCTGAGCTTGATTCGATGCCTCGCGCGGAAGAAATCCGCCAGGCGATCGAACGTGCGGAATATCGGATCGAGTCCCTCGATCTTCGAGTCACGGTCAGTCTGGGAATCGCCGAAAGCCGTCCGCCCCAGTCCGAGACCATCGACCAGCTCCTCAAGAATGCCGACGACGCTCTCTATTCCGCAAAACGGAATGGGCGAAACCGGGCCGTCGCGCATTCGCAGACCGCGACCGAATCGACCGGCTAGTTTCCGCTCTTTGCGAAATCGATTCAGGTCCCGGAATCGATTTGCCGCCCCATACAGCGCATTCGTGCCGGATTGCCGCGACCCGCGCTCAGCGCCCCTCCCGCAAGTCACTCAAACCAAAGCCTTTCAGCCGATCTTCCTTCCCGCGAAATTCGGCAAGGATAATGCTAATGTATCAGATCAGGTCTGACCGACACCTCGAAGTCCCGGGGGTTTTCCGATCCGAATGTCCTTTCGTGGCGTTCGACTTCAAAGCTCACCTCCAGGACGCGTCTCGCGTCGATTGCATGCAAATGAGGAGGCCCCATGCTGAAAATCGGAAACCTGAGAACCTACGGGTTGGCGTCCATGTTCCTGGTGCAGGGGGTCGCCTCGTCGGCTCTCGCTTCGAATTCGAGATCGATGTCGATCGACCGGATCGTCGATGCGCGCATCGCTGTCGAAGAGCTCCGGCAGGAGGAACGCACCGGAGTTGCCGGGCCGCTCGCTCACGGCCGCGAGGACTACGTCCGGCAAGTCGCCCGGGAACAGGATCGGCGGAAAATCGTCGCCGAATCGCGCGGGCGCGATTTCGACGACTCGGAAATTCAGCGCGAGATCGATCGAATCCTCCGGAACACCAAGCGTCCGGAGATTCTGAGGGAGCTCATCTGCCGCCTCGGGAACGACCCCGAATTGTTCGCGGAGGTCGTGGTCCGGCCGCTTCTCGTCGACCGGGAGATCAAGCGGATCTACGAAGATTCGATTTCATCGGGGCTTTCCGGTCACGACGTCGACTTAGTCCTCGGAAATAGCGACGCGCCACCACCGGCGAGCGTCACGGCGGCGACGGGGGTCGTCCTCGACGGAATCACCGCCACAGGAAATTTTCAACCCGAATCGTGGCTTCTTCGCGAAGCCGAGAGTCCCACTGCGCGATACGACCACACGGCCGTCTGGACCGGTTCCGAGATGATCATTTGGGGCGGTCTTCAAACAAATGGCGTCGGCGTGGAAACCGGTAGCCGGTACGACCCCACCACTGACACATGGAGATCGACGGCGCTCGACAACACGACGCCGTCGGCCCGCTATGGCCATACGGCCGTCTGGACCGGGTCGGAAATGATCGTGTGGGGAGGAAAAGACAATCTGGCGAACTTCCTCGGCGACGGCGCCATCTACGATCCATCGACGGATACCTGGCGCCCCATTTTTCACGACGCGACTCTTTCCGCGACGTCCTCGCCCCGGTCGCGCAACGGCCATACAGCCGTCTGGACCGGCTCACAGATGATCATCTGGGGAGGGTACGGCTGCACCAATGACGCCTGCTCGAGCGTTGGGCCTCTCAATGACGGGGCCGCTTTCAACCTGGCGACGAATGGCTGGAAAGCGACCGGTTCGGCGGGGGTTCCGGGAGTACGCTGGAATCACACCGCAGTCTTCACCGGCAATCGCATGATCGTTTGGGGTGGAGATGCGCCCACGGCGTCCGGTTATTCGTCGACGGGCGGAATCCTGCAATACAACAGCGCGACCAGCGACTGGAGCAACTGGACCGGCACATCAGCGACGAATGCTCCGTTCGCCCGGTCGAAACACCGTGCGGTCTGGACGGGCAATCAAATGATCGTGTGGGGAGGGTACGGATGCGGCGACGCCGGCTGCACTGTCGCTCTCATCGGCTACGAAAACACCGGAGCGCGATTCGACCCGCTCGCGACGGCCGCGACTGCGTGGACTGCGACGACCGCGACGGGTGCCCCCACCGCGCGAAGCGACTTTGCGGCAGTCTGGACCGGCTCGACGATGATGATTCGCGGAGGTACGTTGACAGGTGGAAGCGAAGCCTCCAACGGCAGTTACTACACCCCCCCCGCGGCGGGAGGGGTGCTGGATTCATGGACGGCGATTCCGAATCCGGGAATCTCCTACGAGCCCGCCCGTGCGCACCAGTCGGGCGTTTGGATCGGGAACGAGTTGCTCGAATGGGGCGGGTGCAGTTCCTGTACCGTTCCCTCGACACTGAAGCCTCTCGGTTCGGGGACGCGATTCGCAGTTCTCGAAGCGAACGGCTCTCAATGGAAAACGCTGGCGAAAGATTCGAGCGTGCCGTCGGATCGTTCGGGGCACACCACCATTTGGACCGGCAGCGAGATGATCATCGCGTTCGGAGCGTCGATCACGACCGGTAATCCGATCAGCAATCCTCCAACTGATCTCGTCGGCCGGTACGACCCGCTCTTCGACACATGGAAGCTCACCGTTTCGGGTGGCAGCCCGCCCTCCAACGGACGCATCGGTCACACCGCCGTCTGGACGGGTGCGTTCATGATCGTCTGGGGGGGGTACGACAGTACCAATATCTACCAGCCGTGGGTCCACATTTATGATCCCTTCCTCGATCTTTGGTCGCAGCTTTCCCCGGCGGGCGTCCCGACGCCGCGAGCAAATCACACGGCGGTCTGGGACCCGGCCGGCAATCGCATGATCGTTTGGGGCGGGCGCAATTGCACCGACTTCCCGAACTGTCTCGTCGGAACCTATCGTAACGATGGGGGAATCTTTTCCCTTGTCGGGCCCGGGAGCTGGACGGCGACGTCATTGACCAATGCTCCGACCGGTCGCGACAAACACACGGCAGTGTGGGACGCGACGGATTCAAAAATGATCGTCTGGGGCGGTCGCGAGTGCCCTGGTTGCGGCCTCTTCAACTATCTTCAGACCGGCGCAACCTACGATCCGTCCGGAGCGGGAGGGGGAACCTGGACGCCGATGACGGCGGCCAGCCCACCCACGGGTCGACAAGACTTCACCGGGATCTGGGACGCGCCGGATCACAAGATGATCGTCTGGGGCGGGCGGCAATGCGGCGACCTGCCGTGCAACATCACCGCGACGAGCTACAACAGCGGAGGCCGCTTCGATCCTGCCGGGGCCGGGAGCTGGTCGGCCACGAGCCTGACCAACGCTCCCGGGGTCCGTTCGAATCACACCGCCGTCTGGAACGGCCGGGACATGATCGTTTGGGGAGGTACGACCGGTGCCGGTCCCGGAACCGGAGGCCAGTACACTCCCGCAACCAACTCCTGGCGGGGAATGGCGACCAGCTCGACGACCCCCTCGGCCCGAGGCGAGCACGGCGCGGTCTGGACCGGCCGGGAAATGATCGTCTGGGGCGGGAAGTCGACGGCGTCGCGAACCGGCGGGCTCTACTACTCCGACACGCCGCCGTCGTCTCAGCCGACGATCGATGGCGCGACGTCGAGCACGATCATTCTCGGCGGAACTCTCGATACGGCGAGTCTCGGTCATGCGCTGACGACCGAATGGCGCGACGACGTCGAGAGCGGGGCCCGCTGGACACCTGACACCTCCGAGTGGAGCCTGGTCTTCGCTCAGAATTGTTCGGGGCTCTCCGACTACGCCTCGCCGACGCACGCCTGGCGATTCGGTTCGACCACGGCCTGCAATTACTCGGGAGTCTCGTCAGCCGTCCCGATCCGCCTCACACTCACTTCCCCCGTCTCGGCCCAGACCGATGCACGTCTCGAATTTCGCTACGTTCTCCAGCTCGGGCGCTCGGTCGACCGCGGCCATAACGATTCGGCCCTCGTCGAAGCGTCGACGAACGGAACGACCTGGACGGTGGTCGCCGTCTGTGAGGGAAAAGCATCGACGTACCCGTCGGCGGTCCCTCTCCTCGACACGGCTCTGGCCTGGAGGGCCGTTTCGATTCCTCTGTCGAAGTTCTTCACTCTTCCGGTCGCAACCCTCTACGTCCGGTTCGGCGTCACTCGCGACCCGGCCTATCAGGACGGGCCGCGACAGGCGACTCTCGGATGGCTCGTCGACGACATCGAAATCGGCAGACCGTCGGGAGACGGAAGCATTCCTACGGGAACCCTGACGGCGAGTAACGGCTCGACCGCCTTCGTCCCGTACGGCTATCACGACCAGTGGGATCGCGCCACGTTCGAATGGGATTTCGACGGCAACAGCTCCGCCGACAATACCGACACCTCGACCCCGGTCTATTCGCTGGCCGAATCGGCCCTGTCCACGTTCGGTCTCGACACGCCCGGGGCCCATACTCTTTCGCTCAAGGTCAAGGATCGGTCCGGAACATCGGTGTCGCAAAGCGTGACCCTGAACGTCGTCGACGGAATCCCTCCCACCGTGTCTCTCCTCACTCCCAACGGTGGTGAAAGCTGGCCCGCCGGATCGCAGCAGCTCATCACCTGGAACGCATCCGACAATAACGTGCTCTCCGGATTCGACCTCTATCACGTCGTCGAAGAGTTGTATGTGCCCAACAGCTCGCTGCCGATGACCATTCCCGACCTCGCCTCGACCGATTTCTTCTTCGACGTTCCGTCACCGTTCACGGTTCGCGACGTGTCCCTCGACATCGACGTCTCGTGGCCCGCGGCCGAGCCGAGCGTCACGATCGAGCTGACGAACTGCAATCCGACCTGCGCCGGTGGAACGACCGTTCTTCTTCACAATGGCGCCCTTCCGACCGCGCCCGGCACCGCGATCTCGGGCAACTATGACCGGACGCTCGCCACCGCGGGCGACTTGTCGACGTTCGACGGAACGATGAGCGGCAGTCAATGGCGCCTCCGGGTCACGGACCTCAATGCGGGGAACGCCGCCACGGTGAGCCGTCTCCGGCTGTTCCTCGCGTCCAGCCGCACGCAGATCCCGCCGACGCTAGCTGATCCCCTCGACGGCACCGCGCGCAGCTTCCCTTGGACGCTCCCATCGACTCCGACGACGAGAAACCGCATCGAGGTAACGGCGAAGGATTCGAGAACCCCGCCGAACAGGGCGACCGACGATTCGAACGGGACGTTCTTCATCACGAACGCAAACGCGAACGCGACGCGCACTCTCGTCATTTGGGACTCGGCGAGGATGACGAGCCTCTACGGTACGGCGCGAACGGACGCTCTGGATATCAAACTGCGCCAATTCATCGATCACGTGAAAATCGACGGCGTGCTGATCGACCTCTCGACGGTGCCGGGAATCGGAACTCCATCGGGCCTCTATGACCTCTGGGACGGAACAGGGTGGGTCGATACCTCCACCGCGGACAATGGACAGAACGTGACCGCCGCGAATGCGCTGGCGTCAGCGATCCGGAGCTATGTCTTCTCGC
>Ga0315281_10009809_pt1 | contig 13261 bp, 5 predicted proteins | sample YL17G07_0_MG_FD_204540 | JGI IMG/M metagenome (GOLD analysis project Ga0315281, IMG submission 204540) | Sediment microbial communities from Yellowstone Lake, YNP, Wyoming, USA - YL17G07_0 | ecosystem: Environmental > Aquatic > Freshwater > Lake > Sediment | place: USA: Wyoming | collected... | reverse complement strand
TACTTTCGGATTACCTGCCATGCGCCCGATGGGACCTGCGCGCGACCCGCGCCGCTGGTCCGCTGCCCTCAGGAACCCATACCGCCGCTGTGCCCGCGGCGATCCGGGCGACAGCCCCGCGCCCGATGAACCGCGCTGATTCCATGCCCCACTACCCGAACCTTTCTCGCATCATCGCTGATGCAAGGGGCTACCCTCCTCTCGCCACAGCCGTCGTGATGCCCACCGAGGCGACCGCGCTGGTGGGCGCGGTCGAAGCGGCGCAGGCCGGTCTGGTGATGCCGATTCTTGTCGGACCACGCACCTGCATCGCCAGTGCAGCACGTGCGGCCGGATTGGACGTATCGGCGTACCGCATCGCGGACACGCCCGAAAACGGATCTTGCGCCGCCGCTGAAGCGGTTCGCCTGTGCCTCGCCGGAGAGGCAGAAGCAATCATGAAGGGCGCGTTGCACACCGATGAGCTGATGCGCGCGGTCTTCAACAGCGCACTGCACACGCTGCGCCGAGCGAGCCATGTATTCGTTATCGACATTCCGGGGTTCCCGCGCCCCCTGATCGTGACCGATGCGGCGATAAACATTGCGCCCAGCATCGAGGAAAAACTGCACATCATTCAGAACGCGGTCGATCTCGCCCAGGCCATCGGCATCGACGTGCCTCGGGTCGCCTTGCTCTCGGCGGTGGAGACAGTCAGCCCACAGCTCAGATCCACGGTGGACGCCGCAAAGCTGCGCGACATCGCCCGGCGTGGCGGCGTGTCCGGCGCCATCGTGGATGGCCCGCTCGCGCTCGATCTGGCACTATCGCAAGAAGCGGCACGAATCAAGGGGGTCGATTCGCCGGTCGCAGGCTGCGCGGATATTCTCGTGGTACCGGGCCTTGAGTCCGGAAACTTTCTCTACAAGGCGATGATCTACCTTGCGGGTGCCGAAGGGGCCGGCATCGTGCTCGGGGCGCGCGCGCCGATCATCCTCACCAGTCGCGCGAGTTCGGTGCAAAGCCGCGTCGCCTCTTGCGCGCTCGCTCTTCTTTATACCCGCCGCGTCGCTGCGGCAAGGAATGCACATGAGCCTGCTGTTCACGCCGATCAGCTTGCGCGGCCTCGCGCTTGAGAATCGGATCATGATCTCGCCGATGTGCCAATACTCGGCGCGCGACGGCTGCGCCTGCGACTGGCATCTCATCCATCTGGGGAGCCTGGCGCAGAGCGGTGCGGGGCTGTTGTTTCTCGAAGCGACCGCGGTGACACCCGAGGGCCGCATCACCCCCGGATGCCTCGGGCTGTACTCCGATGCCAGCGAAGCCGCGCTTGCGGATGTGATTGCCTCCGTTCGGCGGTGGTCGAGGATGCCGCTCGGGATCCAGCTCAGTCATGCAGGCCGCAAGGGGTCGAGCTCCGAGCCCTGGAACGGTGGCGCGTTGCTGCCAGCCGACTCCGGCGGCTGGCAGCCGGTGGCGCCTTCGGCCGTCCCCCATTCGCATGGCGAGCCGCCGCCGGAGGCGCTCGGCGAAACCGGACTGCGGCGCATTCGCGATGCGTTTGCGAGCTCTGCGGCGCGCGCCGATCGGGTCGGCCTGGAGGCCATCGAGTTGCACTTTGCCCATGGCTACCTGGCGCACGAATTTCTTTCTCCGCTGTCCAATCGGCGCACGGACCAATACGGCGGCTCGATCGAGAACCGGATGCGCTTTCCGCTGGAGATTTTCGATGCGGTCAGGCAGGCGTGGCCCGCGGAAAAGCCGCTCGGTGTTCGCCTCTCGGCGACCGACTGGATCGAGGGCGGATGGGATCTCGACGCTAGCGTCGTGCTCGCGCAGCAGCTGAAAAACAGAGGATGCGACTGGATCGACTGTTCGAGCGGTGGCATCTCGCCGGAGCAGAAGATCCCGCTGGGTCCGGGCTACCAGGTGCCCCTGGCGAACCGCATTCGCCGCGAGACCGGCGTGACCACGATCGCCGTCGGGCTCATCACCGAGCCACGGCAGGCCGAAGCAATTGTCGCCGGCGGCGACGCCGACATGGTGGCGATGGCCCGCGCCATGCTCTGGAATCCGCGCTGGGCATGGCACGCCGCCGCCGAACTGGGCTGCGCGGTCCAGGCACCGAAGCAGTACTGGCGCTCGCCGCCACGCGGCAAACAGGCCGCCTTGCGCGGAAGCACAAGCGGACAACGCTAGGTCCGCCCCTCCAACCTCTCGCATCAACTCGCCGACCATGAATCGACCACAGTCTGACGACAGTCGCACGACCGACAATCTAAACGTGATTGGCATGGACGAAATGCCGACCCCGGAACAGGTCAAGGAAAGGCTGCCGATCGGCGAGCAGGCGACGGCGTCCGTGCTGGCAGGTCGCGCCGCGCTGCGGGACATTCTGGACCGGCGCGACCCTCGCCTGTTCGTCGTGGTCGGTCCCTGCTCGATCCACGATCCAAAGGCGGCGATCGAGTATGCACGCCGTCTCCAGGCGCTTGCGCGCGAAGTGGAGGACACGCTGGTCCTGGTGATGCGCGTGTACTTCGAAAAGCCGCGCACGTCCGCGGGTTGGAAGGGTTTCATCAACGACCCGCACATGGACGACTCTTTCCGGATCGACGAGGGCATGATGCGCGCGCGCGAGCTGTTGCTCGAATTCGCGCGCATGGGACTGCCGACGGGCTCGGAAGCGCTCGATCCGCTCTCGCCCCAGTACCTCGCCGACCTGATCAGCTGGTATGCGATCGGGGCGCGCACTACCGAGTCGCAGACTCACCGCGAAATGGCGAGCGGACTCTCGACGCCGGTCGGATTCAAGAACGGTACCGACGGCGGCCTGGAGGTTGCGCTGAACGCCATCAAAGCGGCCGCCAGCCCGCACAGCTTTCTGGGCATAAACCAGAGCGGGCGCACGAGCATAGTGCGCACCCGCGGCAACCGCTACGGGCATCTGGTGCTTCGCGGCGGCGGCGGCCGGCCCAACTACGACACAGTGAGCGTGCGCCTCGCCGAAAACGCGCTTGCAAAGACGAAACTGCCGAACAATATCGTTACCGACTGCTCGCACGTCAACTCGCTCAAGGACCACTCCCTCCAGCCACTGGTCATGGCCGACTGCGTGCACCAGATCAGGGAAGGCAACGGCTCGATTGTCGGCTTCATGCTCGAGAGCAATCTCGCCGCGGGCAGCCAGCCCATTCCGGAGGATCTCACCCGGCTGCGCTACGGCGTGTCGGTGACCGACGCCTGCATCGACTGGGACACCACCGAGGACAGCATCCGCAGGGCGCGCTCGGACCTTCGCGCGGTCCTGCCTGCCCGCGACCGGGCACCGAAGTACTGAGGATGACATCTGTCCCGCGTATGCAGGTGCGCGCATGCTGCGGCGAGAGAATCGGCGTCAGATGCCAAGCATGCCCATCTGCTTCTCCGGATAACGCGTGCCTGCGGTCGCGCCAAGCGGGAACGCCTGCGCAAGCTGCGCAATATCCCGGGCTGTGAGAGAAATGGCAGCGGCCGCTGCGTTCTGCTCGAGGTAGCCGCGCCGCTTGGTGCCGGGAATCGGGACGATGTCTTCACCCTGCGCCAACACCCATGCGAGCGCGACCTGCGCCGCCGTAACCTTGTGAGCGGCGGCGATGTCCTCGAGTGGCCGCAGCAGGTCCACGTTTCGCTTCAGATTTTCAGGATTGAAGCGGGGGTGATCGCGTCGGCGATCCTTGGGCAGCAGAACGTCGAGCGTCTTGATCGTGGCGGTGAGAAACCCGCGTCCGAGCGGCGAATAGGCCATGTAGCCAATGCCCAGTTCGCGGCAGGTCGGAAGGACATCTTTCTCGGCGTCGCGGGACCACAGCGAGTACTCGGTTTCCAATGCTGCAATCGGATGCACCGCGTGCGCCCGCCGGATGGTCTGCGGACCAGCCTCGGAGAGAGCGAGATAGCGCACCTTGCCCTGCTCGACCAGCCTTTTCATTGCGCCCACCGTCTCCTCGATTGGAATCTTGGGATCCACGCGGTGCAGCCCATAGACGTCGATCATGTCGATGCCAAGGCGTTTGAGCGACGCGTCGCAGGCCTGTGCAACATAATCCGGGTGACCGCCTGAGAGCCCTTCTGGCAGCTTGAAGCCTCCCATTCCCAGGTTGCCGAACTTGGTGGCCAGCAGGACCTCACTGGGTTTTCCGCGAATCGCTCGACCGACCAGTTCCTCATTGGTCCCGGCCCCATAGGCATCCGAAGTCACGATCAAATTGATGCCCAGATCGATGGCGCGGTGGATCGTGGCAATCGATTCGGCATCGTCCGGTTCGCCGTAGATTCCCGTCATGCCCATGCACCCCAGGCCGAGCGCCGAAACCATTGGACCGTTCCTTCCAAGTCTGCGCATTTTCATCATTGCCTCCCGTGCTGCCGATACTATTGCATTCGCGATGCCGGGGTTTCCAACGCCCAAACTCGAACCAAGAAAAAGGCCCGTACGAGCGGGCCTCTTCCATTGCTTCCGCGCAGCCCCGCCTTACGCGTTCTCTGCCTGCGTTTCGGTCTCCGGAGCGGATTCCCCGGGTTCCTCGAACAACGACTGCACCGGCGCGGTCTTGCGCGCGTTGTGGTACGCCATGCCGGTGCCAGCCGGAATGAGACGCCCGACTATGACGTTCTCCTTCAGGCCCCGCAGTTCGTCCTTCTTGCCCATGATCGCGGCCTCGGTGAGAACGCGCGTGGTCTCCTGGAACGACGCCGCAGAGATGAACGAGTCGGTCGACAGCGACGCCTTGGTGATCCCAAGCAGCATATAGCTGTAGGTCGCCGGTTTCTTGGCGTCGGCCTGGACCTTCTCGTTCTCCTCGAGCACATCGGCCCGCTCGACCTGCTCGCCTGGAATGAAGCGCGTGTCGCCCGCATCCACGACCTGCACGCGGCGCAGCATCTGGCGCACTATCACTTCGATATGCTTGTCGTTGATGCGCACGCCCTGCAGACGATAGACGTCCTGCACCTCGTCGATGATATAGCGCGCCAGCGCCTCGACGCCCTGCAGCCGCAGGATGTCGTGGGGTTCGGGCGGGCCGTCGACGATGCTCTCGCCCTTGTTCACCACCTGCCCGTCATGAACCATGACGTGCTTTTCCTTGGCGATCAGGAATTCGTGCGCGACGCTGTCCAGGTCGGTGATCACCAGGCGCTGCTTGCCCTTGGTGTCCTTACCGAACGACACCGTGCCTGTGACCTCCGCCAGCATTCCCGCGTCCTTGGGCGAGCGCGCCTCGAACAGCTCGGCCACCCGGGGCAGACCGCCGGTGATGTCGCGCGTCTTCGAGGTCTCCTGCGGGATGCGCGCCAGCACCTCGCCGATCGCCGCCTTCTGGCCGTCCTTCACGGTGATCAGCGATCCGACCTGGAAGGTAATGGTGATCGCATGATCCGTGCCTGCAATCCTGATCTCCTCGCCGGCCTCGTTGAGCAACTTGACCTGCGGGCGCAGGCCCTTGCCGGCCGTGGCGCGGCGCTTTGGATCGATAACCACCAGCGTCGAAAGCCCTGTGACCTCGTCGATCTGCTTGGCCACCGTCACGCCTTCTTCGACGTGCTCGAACCGGACTATGCCGCCGTATTCGGTGATGATCGGGCGCGTATGCGGGTCCCACGACGCGAGCATCTGCCCGGCGCGGACTTCGGTTCCATCGGCTACAGTGAGCGTCGCCCCGTAGGGCACCTTATGCCGTTCGCGTTCGCGGCCGTTGTCGTCGGTGACGAGCACTTCGCCGGTACGCGAGATCACGATCTTCTCTCCACGCGGATTGGTCACGTAGCGCATCTGCGAAGTGAATCGCACGGTGCCGTTCGATTTCGCCTCCACCTGGCTCGCCGCAGCTGTACGGGAAGCCGCGCCGCCGATGTGGAACGTGCGCATGGTGAGCTGCGTGCCTGGCTCGCCGATCGACTGTGCAGCGATGACGCCGATCGCCTCGCCCACGTTCACGAGCGACCCTCTCCCCAGGTCGCGTCCATAGCAGTTGGCGCACAGGCCCCAGCGCGTATCGCAGGTCAGAGGGGTTCTGACGCGCACCTCGTCGACGCCGAGCTGCTCGATGGTCTCGACTTCGTCTTCGTTGAGCAGCGTGACGGCGGGATACAGCACTTCCTGCGATTCCGGGTGCAGCACGTCGGATGCCGTAACGCGTCCGAGGATGCGCTCGCGCAGTGCCTCGACGACCTCGCCGCCCTCGACCAGCGCCTTCATCGCAACGCCGTTGGTCGTCTTGCAGTCGTCCTCGGTCACCACCAGGTCCTGGGTCACGTCCACCAGGCGCCGCGTCAGGTAGCCGGAGTTCGCGGTCTTCAGTGCGGTATCGGCGAGGCCCTTGCGCGCGCCGTGGGTCGAGATGAAGTATTGCAGCACATTCAGGCCCTCGCGGAAGTTGGCCGTGATCGGTGTCTCGATGATCGAGCCATCGGGCTTGGCCATCAGCCCCCGCATGCCGGCGAGCTGGCGAATCTGCGCAGCCGAGCCGCGCGCGCCGGAATCGGCCATCATGTAGATGGAATTGAACGACTCCTGCTTGACCTTGTTGCCCTTGCGGTTGGTCACCTCCTCGTGCGAGAGCTGGTCCATCATCGCCTTGCCCACCTGGTCGCCGGCGCGGCCCCAGATGTCCACGACCTTGTTGTAGCGCTCGCCCACCGTCACCAGCCCCGAGGTGTACTGCTGTTCGATCTCCTTCACCTCGGTTTCGGCTGCTCCGATGAGATCGTGCTTCTGGGTCGGCACCAGCATGTCATCCACGCAGATCGAGATCCCGGCGCGCGTCGCGAACGTAAAGCCCGCCTGCATCAACTTGTCGGCAAATATCACCGTCTCGCGCAGGCCGCAACGTCGGAATGAGGCGTTGATCAGCTTGGAAATCTCCTTCTTCTTTAGGGCCTTGTTGATCAGATCGAAGGTCAAGCCGGCGGGAAGGATCTCCGAAAGGAGTGAGCGCCCCACCGTAGTCTGCTGGCGCTTCAGCCGCTCGAGCTTCTCGCCATTCAGACCGATCTCAAATTCCCGGATGCGCACCGTGATCGAGGCATGCAGCTCGACCCGGCCTGAGTCATAGGCGCGGGTTACCTCGGTGACGTCGGCGAAGGCCATGGCCTCGCCGCGGGCACCAATGCGCTCACGGCTGGCGTAGTACAGGCCCAGCACGATGTCCTGCGACGGCACGATGATCGGATCGCCGTTGGCGGGCGAAAGAATATTGTTCGAAGCGAGCATCAGCGTGCGCGCCTCCATCTGTGCCTCCAGCGACAGCGGCACGTGCACTGCCATCTGGTCGCCGTCGAAGTCCGCGTTGAACGCGGCGCACACAAGCGGGTGCAACTGGATCGCCTTGCCCTCGATGAGCACCGGCTCGAATGCCTGGATGCCAAGGCGGTGCAGCGTTGGCGCCCGGTTGAGCATCACCGGGTGCTCGCGAATCACTTCCTCAAGGATGTCCCACACCACCGGTGTCTCGGCCTCGACTTCCTTTTTCGCCGCCTTGATGGTCGTGGCGATACCCTGCATCTCCAGCTTGTGGAATATGAACGGCTTGAACAGCTCCAGCGCCATCTTCTTCGGGAGGCCGCACTGGTGCAGTTTCAGCTGAGGCCCGACCACGATCACAGACCGGCCGGAGTAATCCACGCGTTTCCCGAGCAGGTTCTGGCGGAAACGGCCGCCCTTGCCTTTGATCATGTCGGCGAGCGACTTCAGCGGGCGCTTGTTCGCGCCTGTCATCGCCTTGCCGCGCCGGCCGTTGTCGAGCAGGGAATCCACCGCTTCCTGGAGCATGCGCTTCTCGTTGCGCACGATGATCTCGGGAGCTTTCAGCTCGAGCAGCCGCTTCAGGCGGTTGTTGCGGTTGATGACGCGTCGGTACAGGTCGTTCAGATCCGAGGTCGCGAAGCGCCCGCCGTCCAGCGGCACCAGGGGGCGCAGCTCCGGCGGCAGCACCGGCAGTACCTCCATCACCATCCAGTCAGGCTTGATGCCGGATTTCTGGAAGCCCTCCAACAGTTTCAGCCGCTTGGCGATTTTCTTGATCTTGGTGTCCGACCCGGTCGTTTCGAGGTCCTTCCTCAGGGTCTCGATCTCGTGATTGATGTCCAGCGTACGCAGCAGTTCGCGCACGCCCTCGGCACCCATTGCGGCCTGGAAGTCGTCACCGAATTCCTCGACCTTCGCAAGGTAGTCATCCTCGGTCAGAAGTTGCGCACGCTTCAGCGGAGTCATGCCTGGGTCGGTCACGACATAAGCCTCGAAGTAGAGCGCCCGCTCGATGTCGCGCAGCGTCATGTCGAGCACCAGGCCCAACCGCGAGGGCAGGCTCTTGAGGAACCAGATATGCGCGACCGGGCTGGCGAGCTCGATGTGACCCATGCGCTCGCGCCGCACCTTGGCCAGAGTGACCTCGACACCGCACTTCTCGCAGATCACGCCGCGGTGCTTAAGGCGCTTGTACTTGCCACACAGGCACTCGTAATCCTTGATGGGTCCGAAAATCTTGGCGCAGAACAGGCCATCCCGCTCCGGCTTGAACGTCCGGTAGTTGATGGTCTCTGGCTTCTTCACCTCGCCATAGGACCATGATCGTATCTTCTCAGGCGAAGCGATGCCGATCTTGATCGCGTCGAATTCTTCTTCCTGCGTGACCTGCTTGAACAAATCGAGCAGTGCTTTCATTTTTCACTCCAGTACGAAACTTGTCCCCGAAATCCGGCGGCCGCCGGGTTCCGAATCTGTTTCAAAACCGCTCCAGGTCGATGTCGATTGCGAGCGACCGGATTTCCTTCACCAGCACGTTGAACGATTCAGGCATGCCGGCGTCGATTCTGTGATCGCCCTTGACGATGTTCTCGTAGACCTTCGTGCGCCCGTTGATGTCATCGGACTTGACAGTGAGCATCTCCTGCAGCGTGTAGGCCGCGCCGTAGGCCTCGAGCGCCCAGACCTCCATCTCCCCGAAGCGCTGCCCGCCGAACTGCGCCTTGCCGCCAAGGGGCTGCTGCGTGACCAGGCTGTACGGGCCGGTGGAGCGCGCATGCATCTTGTCGTCAACGAGGTGGTGCAGCTTCAGCATGTGCATGTAGCCCACCGTGACCGAGCGGTCAAACGCATCGCCGGTGCGTCCGTCGTACAGCGTTACCTGCGTCTTGCTCGGCGTGAAGCCGAGCTTCCTGGTGCGCTCGTCCTCATCCGGATAGGCAAGGTCGAGCATCGTCCTGATTTCTTCTTCCGATGCCCCGTCGAACACGGGAGTCGCGAACGGCACGCCGTCCACCAGGTTCTCTCCCAGATGCATTATCTCGGGGTCGGACAGCTGCGACAGGTCTTCCGACTTGCCGCTGTTGTTATAGATCCGGTTCAGCAGCTTGCGCATCTCGGCGGCCTTCGCCTGGGTCTTGAGCATCTCCCCGATCTTGAGCCCCAGGCCCTTGGCGGCCCAGCCCAAATGGGTCTCGAGAATCTGCCCGACGTTCATGCGCGACGGGACCCCCAGCGGGTTGAGCACGATGTCCATGGGCGTACCATCGGCCATGTAGGGCATGTCTTCCACCGGCACGATCTTGGAAATCACGCCCTTGTTGCCATGGCGGCCGGCCATCTTGTCCCCGGGCTGCAGACGGCGCTTTACCGCAACGTAGACCTTGACCATTTTCTGCACGCCAGGCGGCAGTTCGTCGCCCTGGGTGAGCTTTTTGTTCTTGGAGTCGAAGGCCTTGTCGAACTCCTCGCGCATCCGTGAGATGTTGTCCTTGAGCTGCTCGAGCTGCGCCGCGGCGTCATCGCTCGCGAGCCTGACGTCGAACCAGTGGTAGCGGTCGAGATCCTCGAGGTAGCTCTTGGTGATCTTGGTGCCCTTGACCAGCTTCCTCGGGCCGCCGGATGCGGTCTTGCCCAACAGTAGGCGCTCGATCCGTTCGAAGGCGTCGCCTTCGACGATCCGCATCTGGTCGGCGAGATCCTTCTTGTAGCGCTTGAGCTCCTCGTCAATAATCTCCTGTGCGCGCTTGTCGCGCTCGATGCCTTCGCGCGTGAATACCTGTACGTCTATCACCGTGCCCGAGATTCCGGAGGGCACGCGAAGGCTGGTGTCCTTCACGTCGGAGGCCTTCTCGCCGAAAATGGCGCGCAACAGCTTTTCCTCGGGGGTGAGCTGGGTTTCGCCCTTGGGCGTCACCTTGCCTACCAGCACGTCGCCTGCCTCCACCTCCGCACCGATGTACACGATGCCCGACTCGTCCAGCCGCGAGAGCTGGGCCTCGGACAGGTTGGAGATGTCGCGGGTGATTTCCTCCGGCCCGAGCTTGGTGTCGCGCGCGACAACGGTCAGTTCCTCGATATGGATCGACGTGTAGCGGTCGTCGGCCACGACGCGTTCGGAGATTAGAATCGAATCCTCGAAGTTGTAGCCATTCCAGGGCATGAACGCGACCAGCATGTTCTGGCCGAGCGCGAGTTCGCCCATGTCGGTCGAGGCGCCGTCAGCCACCACATCGCCTTTGGAGAGCCGCTCGCCGACCTTCACCAGTGGTCGCTGATTGATATTGGTGTTCTGGTTGGAGCGCGTGTACTTGACGAGGTTGTAGATGTCCACGCCCACCTCGCCCGGCACGGTTTCCTCATCGTTGACGCGCACGACGATGCGGCTGGCGTCCACGTAATCGACAGCACCGCCACGCAGCGCCTGCACCGCAGTGCCCGAATCGACCGCAACGGTGCGCTCAATTCCGGTACCCACGAGCGCCTTTTGGGGACGCAGGCACGGCACGGCCTGTCGCTGCATGTTGGAGCCCATCAGCGCGCGGTTCGCGTCGTCATGCTCCAGGAACGGGATCAGCGAAGCCGCCACGGACACGATCTGCGCCGGCGCAATGTCCATGTACTGCACCCGATCGGGCGTGGCGAGCGAGAACTCGTTCTTGTTCCTGCAGGAAACGAGTGTATCCACCAGCTTGCCCGACTTGTCGAGCTGCGCATTCGCCTGGGCAATCACGAAGTTGCCTTCCTCGATAGCCGACAGATAGTCGATGTCGTTGCTTACCTTGCCATTCACGACTTTGCGGTAAGGCGTCTCGAGAAAGCCGTAACGGTTCGTCCGCGCGTAAAGCGCGAGCGAGTTGATCAGGCCGATATTCGGCCCTTCAGGTGTTTCGATCGGGCACACGCGGCCGTAGTGCGTCGGATGCACGTCGCGCACCTCGAACCCAGCGCGCTCTCGGGTAAGTCCGCCCGGCCCCAGCGCGGAGACGCGGCGCTTGTGCGTAATTTCGGACAAGGGGTTCGTCTGGTCCATGAACTGAGAGAGCTGCGACGATCCGAAGAACTCCTTGATCGCTGCCGAGATCGGCTTCGCGTTGATCAGGTCGTGCGGCATCAAGTTGTCGGATTCCGCCTGTGACAGGCGCTCTCTGACTGCGCGCTCCACGCGCACCAGCCCCGCGCGAAACTGGTTTTCGGCCAGCTCGCCCACCGAGCGCACGCGCCGGTTTCCAAGATGATCGATATCGTCGATCTCACCGCGCCCGTTTCGAAGCTCGACCAGGATTCCAACGACCGCGAGAATGTCGTCGTTGGCGAGCGTTCCGGACCCTTCGGTGCCCTTCGTCCCCACCCGCCCGTAGAAGCTCTTGAGCCACTGCGGCGACCGCTCGTCCATCTTCTCCGGATACGCGCGGCGGTTGAACTTCATGCGCCCGACCAGCGACAGGTCGTAGCGCTCCTCGGAGTAGAACAGGCCGTTGAACAGCGTTTCTACTGCGTCTTCGGTGGGCGGTTCGCCTGGCCGCATCATGCGGTAGATCGCCACCCGCGCCGCCGTCTGGTCCGCGGTCTCGTCGATTCGCAGGGTCTGCGATATGAATGCGCCCTGGTCGAGATCGTTGGTGTAGTTGGTCCGGATGGCATCCACACCCGCTTCGCGCAGCTTGGCGAGCAGCGTCTCGGTGATCTCCTCGTTGGCGTTGGCGAGGATCTCGCCGGTTTCCTTGTCCACAACGTTGTGGCCGAGTGCCCTGCCAATCAGGAACTCGTCCGGCACGCTCATGCGCTTCATGCCAGCGGCTTCCATGTCGCGGATGTGCTTCACCGTGATGCGCTTGTCCTTGGGAACGACGACCTTGCCGGTCTTGTCGGCGAAGTCGAAGCGCGCCACCTCGCCGCGCAGCCGTTCGGGCACCAGTTCGAATTGCGTGCCGTTCTTGCCGATGTGGAATGTGTCAAAATCGTAGAACGCGGCGAGAATCTGCTCCGGCGACATCCCGATCGCCTTGAGCAGAATCGTGACCGGCATCTTGCGGCGGCGGTCGACGCGGAAGTACAGATGGTCCTTCGGATCGAACTCGAAGTCGAGCCAGGAGCCGCGGTACGGAATAATGCGCGCCGAGAACAGGAGCTTGCCCGAGCTGTGCGTCTTGCCGCGGTCGTGCTCGAAGAACACGCCCGGCGAGCGGTGCAGCTGGGAGACAATCACACGCTCGGTGCCGTTGATGACGAACGAGCCGGTGGTGGTCATGAGCGGGATTTCTCCCATGTAGACCTCCTGCTCCTTCACTTCCTTCACCGTCGGCTTGGTCGCCTCCTTATCCATGATGGTGAGGCGCACCTTGGCACGCAGAGGGCTCGCGTAGGTCAGGCCACGCTGCTGGCACTCCTTGACGTCAAAGGGCGGCTCCCCCAGCGCGTACGACACAAAATCCAGGCGCGCGTTGCCCGAGTGCGACGCGATCGGGAATATCGACGTGAATGCCGCCTGCAGACCTTCGTTTCTGCGGCTCTCGGCCAGGACGAGCGCCTGCAGAAAGGCCGTGTACGACTCCAGTTGCGTCGCCAACAGGAACGGGATGTTCAAAACGCTTGCGCGTTTGGCAAAGCTCTTGCGGATGCGTTTTTTCTCGGTCGAGGAATAGCTCGTCGTGGAGGACATGGAAGCTCCGCGTCAGGGGAAGAGGATGGAAGACAGTGGACAGGCCTCGTCGGTCCTATCCACTCTCTTTCCGTGCTCTCGATACGTTTCCGGAACGGGCTGAAATTGCCCGGCGTGGCCCGGAGTGGTCCGAATTGGCCATATGGGCCGGCGGCCCCTTATGGACCGCCGGCCCGCTTGCGGGTTCCCCGTTACTTGATCTCGGCCGTGGCGCCGGCGTCGGTGAGCTTCTTGGCGATCGCCTCGGCATCGGCCTTGGACACGCCTTCCTTCACCGCCTTGGGCGCACCGTCGACCAGGTCCTTGGCTTCCTTGAGGCCCAGGCCCGTCACTTC
>Ga0315281_10009808_pt1 | contig 13261 bp, 14 predicted proteins | sample YL17G07_0_MG_FD_204540 | JGI IMG/M metagenome (GOLD analysis project Ga0315281, IMG submission 204540) | Sediment microbial communities from Yellowstone Lake, YNP, Wyoming, USA - YL17G07_0 | ecosystem: Environmental > Aquatic > Freshwater > Lake > Sediment | place: USA: Wyoming | collected... | reverse complement strand
GCTCGGAGGGACTCTGGATCGACCATCGCAGCCATCGGGCACTTGGCTTTCAGGTTTGGGTGGAGGACCGTCTTCTCCGGGTTGAGGATCTTGGCCGATTCCGCCATGAAGTCGACGCCGCAGAACACGATGACCTTGGCCTTGGTCTTGGACGCTTGGACCGAGAGCCCGTAGGAATCCCCCAGGAAATCGGAGATCTCCTGGACCTCCTTCCTCTGATAGTTGTGCCCGAGTATGATGGCGTCCTTCTCCTTTTTCAGGTCGAGGATCCTGACCTGAAGAGCGTTCAGAGTCACGAGAATCGGTTTATAAACTGGAGCGTATTAATCCTTTCCTTCGAACATACGAAAGGATACTCCGGCGGGGGATGACTGATTGGCCTCTTCTGCCTTGCAGGTCGAGTCGATTGACAACCTATCGATTGATATTGGGCGCAAACGACTGGATGATGATTCATATTAAGTCACGAAGCTTCATATATGGCACGGCTAATAATATTGGGACGGGAAGGGAATGAAGCCGGTCGTAGATCCGAAGCTATGCAAGGGCTGCAACATATGTGTCTACATCTGTCCGAAGAAGTGTTACTCCAGAGGCACTGATATTTCCGACATAGGATACTTCGACGCCGTCGTCGACGCGCACGAGAAATGTTACAATCACAATCGATCAGGAAAACTACTCTGCGAACTCTGCATCCTGAGCTGCCCCGACCAGGCGATATCGTGGCATCCCGAAACCGAGGAGGAGCAGAGCAGATGAGGGCCAAACCAGGAGAGTACTTCATTCAGGGGAACGAAGCCTGCGTCGAGGGGGCCATCGTTGCAGGAGTGAGATTCTTTGCGGGTTACCCGATAACCCCATCGACCGAGATCGCAGAAGGCCTGGCCAGAAGACTCACTGGGACCGATGGAGTATTCCTTCAGATGGAGGACGAGATAGCCTGCATATCCGCGGTCATAGGTGCTTCCTGGGGAGGCGCGAAGTCGATGACAGCGACATCCGGCCCGGGATTCTCCCTGATGCAGGAGGCCATTGGGTATGCCGCGATGTCGGAGACGCCTGTTGTGATAGTCAACGTCATGCGCGGAGGGCCTTCGACGGGCCAGCCCACGCGCGCCTCGCAAGGCGACGTCATGCAGACCAAATGGGGTTCCCATGGCGATTACCAGGTCATCGCATTCGCGCCCGCATCCGTGCAGGAGATGTTCGATCTGACTGTCGAGGCTTTCAACTACGCGGAGAAGTACCGGGTCCCGGCATTCCTCCTGTCCGATGCAGAGGTGGGTCACATGAGGGGCCCTCTCACGATCCCCGACAAGATCAGAATCGTGAACAGGAAGGAGAAAGGGGTCAAGCGCTCTGACGAGGCCTATGACATTTCAGACGAGCTGGTCCATCCTTTCCCAGTGTTCGGGAAGGGTCATAAGACAATGATCACGGGCATGACGCACGCTGAGGACTCCAGGATAGAGCCCGAGGATCCGAAGATCCACGAGGAGCTGGTCAAACGGCTCTCGGAGAAGGTGCTCATGAACCGGAAGGACATCAACAAGTGGGAGGTGATGTGCCCGGGTTCGAAGACCATGGTCGTGTCTTACGGAGCTGCGTCGCTCGGCGCGATGGAAGTGGCGGCGCAGGACGACAGGATCGGTCTGCTCAGACTGAAGACCATCTGGCCTTTTCCCGAGGAGCCCGTTGCAGAGATCGCGAGCCAGTGCGACAGGATGCTCGTGTGCGAGATGAACCTCGGTCAGCTGTACGGTGACATCAAGAGAGTGGCGCTCGAGGCTGGCTGCCGGAAGGTCGAACTGCTTTCGAAGATAGGCGGGGACCCGCCGACGCCCAACGAGGTAAGGCACAAGCTGAGCGAGATGGGGGCGATCTGATGGAGCTGTTCGATTTCTACAGGAAGGATCGCTGGCCGCATGTCTTCTGCCCGGGATGCGGGAACGGCACCGTCATGAACTGCTTCTACAGGGCGTTCAACGATCTCGGCCTCTCACTGGACCGGACGGCCTTCGTCGGCGGGATCGGCTGCTCATCGAGGATCCCGCTCTACATCAACTCGGATGCGCTCCACACGACTCATGGTAGGGCCATCGCATTCGCTACCGGGCTGAAGCTCGCGAGCCCCGAGCTGAAGGTCGTGGTCTTCACGGGCGATGGCGACCTGGGCGCGATCGGCGGCAACCACTTCATAAACGGCTGCAGGCGCAACCTCGACATGACGGTGATCTGCATCAACAACAACATCTACGGGATGACGGGCGGCCAGGCATCGATAACCACGCCGCACGATTTCCTGTCGACCACCACCCCGTCGGGGAACAAGGAATACCCGTTCGACCTTGCGGAGATCGCGGTCGCTGCTGGTGCGAATTATGTCGCCAGATGGACCACCAGGCAGGTCCACGAACTCACGAAATCGATCAAGACGGCGCTCCAGAAGAAAGGGTTCGCATTCGTCGAGATAGTGTCCCAGTGCCCGATAAACTTCGGTCGGAGGAACAAGATGCCCGACCCTACCCAACTCCTGGACTGGTTCAAGGAGAGCTCGGTCAGGAGGGACAAGGCTAGGGCGGCCGCGGTGGACCACGTGGACCTTAACCTCGCCGGCCAGATAACCGTTGGCGAATTCGTCGACAGGAACCGCGAGTCCTACGAGGAGCTCATCGGGGCTGTGAAACATGGATAGGCAGATCAGGTTCTCGGGTTTCGGGGGCCAAGGGGTGATCCTCATGGGGATAGTCCTTGCCCGCGCCGCATCCCTCTACGAAAAAACCCCGGCCGACGATGGACACTCGAGAGGGAAACAGGCCATACAGACCCAGTCCTATGGGCCTTCAGCGAGAGGCGGGCATTCAAAATGCGATGTGAAAATCTCGGACCATCAGATGCTGTACCCCTTCGTCGAGATTCCAGACGACCTCATCATCATGTCTCAGCAGGCCTACCTGAAGTACATCGATGACAGGAAGCCGGACACCAGGATCCTCATCGACCCAGACATGGTCTTGGAAAGGCCGGAAGGGGATGTCTTCGAGGTTGCAGCCACAAAGGCCGCCGAGAGCCTAGGCACCAGGATAGTGGCCAACATTGTGATGCTGGGAGCCTTCAGGGAGATATCGAACATCGTCTCCAGTGATGCGCTCGAGAAGGCGCTCTTCGATTCATTGCCCCCGGCCACGCACGAACTGAACAAGAAGGCCTTGAGCCTCGGGGCTGAGCTGGGACGCGAGGCGCAGAGCAGTCGAGCGAAGGGTTAAAGACGACAAAAGCATTGGACGGCCTAGGGGCTGCAAATTGATCATAGAGTCCGTGCTCAAGGAAGGGAGGAAGGCCCTCGCGGAGAACGAGGTCAAGGAACTCCTCCGAGAGTCGGCGATCCCAACGACGGATTTTCAGGTCGTGGGCAGGTACGAGGAGATCGACCAGAAGAAGCTGAAGTTCCCCGTCGTCCTGAAGGTCTGCTCGCCAAACATCCTGCACAAGACTGACGTTGGCGGTGTCGTCCTGGACATCCCGAGGGACCAGCTCGAACAGGAGTTCGCGAAAATGCGGGAGAAGTTCCCCAGCGAGAAGCTCCTGGTCGAATCCGTGCAGGACAGGCGTGTCGAGGTCATCATCGGCCTCATCAACGACCCCACATTCGGCCTGACGGTCATGTTCGGCCTGGGCGGCATCTACACAGAGGTCTACAAGGACGTCACTTTCAGGGTGGTGCCGATCAAGCGCGAGGACGCCGAGGAGATGTTGCACGAGATCAAGGCGGCGCCGATCCTTGAGGGGTTCAGGAAGATCAAAGTGGACAGGGAAGCCATACTGAACGTACTGATGAAGGTCTCATCCCTTGGAGAGAAGTATATGGACAAGATCGATCAGATGGACCTCAACCCGGTCTTCGTGAAGGAGAAGGGAGCGGTTGTGGTCGACGCGAAATTGTTGCTGAGATGAGTTCCTTCCGAATTGATTAGTGGTCCGCGGGGTCTTGCAGTTGATCGCGAAAGGTGGACGGGGGTTCGTGGGGCTGGGCGTTCTGGCGACCATCGCTGCACTCCCTTTCGAGAAGTACGCGGCCATCGGGTTTGGCGCGTTCACCGTTTTCCTCGCCATCATGTTCAGGGACCCCAAACGGACGATTGGGAGAGGGATAGTAGCGCCTGCCGACGGGACGATCAGGGAGGTGGACCCGTCCAAGGGCCTCGTCTCGACCTATCTCGCGCTTCGGAACGTCCACGTCACCCGAGCGCCCATTCCAGGCGTCGTGGAGAAAGCGGAGATAATCAAAGGAAGGCACTCGCCTGCATTCGCGAAGACATCCACGGGAAACCAGAGGTTCGAGATACTCGTGAGGACCGAGATCGGACAGGTCCGCGCCGTGGAGATGGTCGGGGCGATAGCTCGCCGCATCGTGCCCTACATCGAGGAAGGACAGTCACTTGTCAAAGGAGAGAAGCTCAGCCTGATACGCTTCGGGTCTCGGGTCGACCTTTTCCTCCCAGTCGGTTCTGTCAGGATCATGGTCAAGAAAGGCCAGAAGGTTAGGGCCGGGCTGACTCAGATCGCGGAGGTGCCGGATGGCTGCTTGGAGTAAGGTGTCGCTCGGGGACCTGTTCACGCTCGCGAACGGGGTCCTGGGGTTCGTCGCGATCACCTTCATTCTGGACAAGGACTTCCTGGGCGCGATGAACCTGATATTCCTCTCGATGATGATGGACGGGCTGGACGGGTACATGGCGAGGAGGTTCGGCAGCAAGCACACGAGAGGACAGGTGCTGGATTCCATCTCGGACTCCATATCCTTCGCCTTCGCGCCCGCGCTCCTCATCTATGCGGAGTTCCACACACCCGGCGATTCGCTGAAATCGATTGTCTCGCTCCTGTGCGCCATCGCGTTCCTGGCCTCGGGGCTGTTCAGGCTCGCAAGGTTCAGCGTGGGGGGCTACCAACTCTCATATTTCGTCGGGATGCCCGCCCCCGCGGGAGCGCTCGTCATCGTCCTGATATGCATGTTGTTCGGAGCCGTGCCGCTAGCGGATGGAGCGCACCGCTACTACTTCATCGCGCTCTCGTCGCCCGCGCTGGTCCTCGCGTTCGGGCTCCTCGTGAGTTTTCTGATGGCCTCGGAGATCCCCTATCCCAAGATCCGGGGAAAGATGGCGGCCGCCAGCGGGTTCGCGCTCTTGCTCGCCGTCACCCCCGCGATAGCTGGCCTCCTCCTAGTCGGCGACCAACCCTTATATACAGCATTCTCACGTACCGCCACGAGCATAGCACTGGCATTATCGTTGGTCTATGTTTTCGGAGGCCCTTTGTATGAGCGACACGAGAGAACAGCAAGCGGATAGCTACTTCTCGTGCTCTGACGCTGAAAGGGCGGCCTTCGAGGCGGGGATCAAGCTCGGGACCATCTATCACCAGTTCGTCGGCGTCCCCTTGAGCACGGGCACCGTCAAGATGCTCGAAGGGGCGATAGAGGCGGCGAGCCGGGTCCAGCCGTTCGTGGAGGATATCAAGGTGACGATCGATAGGTCCAAGCTGCGGGACAAGCACGGTCAGTACGATTACGTTGCCCTGACCGGAGACATGCTGGAAGTCTCCCTCGTAGTCAAGTACAAGAGGACGCAGGTGAAGGCAAGCATGAAATTCCTCAAGAAGATGAACTACCCCCTCATGTACATCGAGAAGATAGAAAGGGTATGAGAGACCGCGCGAACGTTCCCACACTGGATTGAGATGTTGAAGATTTATGACATGCATCATATATTTGAAAGGCCATACAGGTGACCGTTTGTCTGGTTCTGCGGTGAGGCGATGACGAGGGGAATCAAGATCGGAATCACGGGTCTTCCTGGAGCTGGAAAGACCCAAGCCCTCGTGAAGGTGATCGAGATGCTCGAGGAGGAGAGCCTCGTAGTCGGGGGCATGGTCACCGAACCGATCATCGAGAACGGAAAGAGGGTCGGATTCTACGTGATGGACTGGAAGAGCAAGCGGAAGGCTGTCTTCGCCCACATTGAGACGGAATCGAAGTTCAGCGTCGGGAAGTACGGCGTGAATCTGGAGAGCTTGGATACTGTCGGCGTCGAGGCTCTGGTCGACGCCAGCAAGAGCGCGGACGTCATCGTGATCGATGAGGTCGGCAAGATGGAGGTCGAATCCGAGAAGTTCGTGAAGGCCGTCAAGGACGCGATGGAGGTCGACAAGCCCATCATACTCACCCTTCACAAGAAGTCCAGGAACCCGTTGCTCCAGGACATCCGGAGGAGAGACGATGTGAGGATACTCGAAGTCACTCCGATCAACAGGAACCTCCTCCCGTACAAGATCATCAAGCTGATGAAGGGCGAATACGTTTGATGTCGGATGGCTTTGCCAAGGTCAGGGAGGGCATCACCGACCTCCTTGTGCCCGAGAGTTTCTGCAGGAAGGGCCCCGGGACTCGGACTGGCGATGTGTTCTACAACAGGCAAATGGAGTTCGGCAGGGACATCTCCGTCGTCTTCGGAAGGGAGATCTTCAAGGAAGGACAGAAGATCCTCGATGGACTTGCCGCGACTGGAGCGAGAGGGCTCAGGCTCGCGAACGAGTGCGGGGTGAAGGCGGATTTCGTGCTCAACGACAGGGACCTGAGAGCGGCGGTCCTGATCAAAGAGAACGCGGAGCTGAACAGTCTGGGCCACGTGCAGGTGCAGTGCTGCGATCTTCGGAGCCTGCTCGCGGGACAACAATTCGATTACATCGACGTGGACCCGTTCGGCACTCCGATAGATTTCATCGACTCCGCATTGCAGAGCTGCGCGAACGGAGGGGTCATCGCGGTCACGGCAACGGACACCGCACCACTGTACGGGACCTATCCGAGGACATGCTTCAGAAGGTATGGGTCGCGGTCAGCGAAATCGCCATTCGCACACGAGACTGGACTCAGGATACTGACAGGGTACTTGGTGAGGGAGGCGGCAAAGCATGACAGGGCGGTGGAACCCCTTCTGTGCTTTCATGCCGACCATTACTTCAGGTGCTATGTCAAGATCGTCAACGGAGCGGTCAAAGCGGACAGCGCGATCAAGAAGTTGGGATTCGCGACGTTCGACAGGAAGACCCTTGAACGAGGGATATCGCCCGAGAGGCTCACCGACAAAGACGCTGGGCCGCTTTGGTCGGGCTCCCTTTTCTCGAAGGACCTACTCGGATCGATGAGGGCCACGGGCGACCTGGGGACGGCAGCGCGATGCTCCAAAGTGCTTGAGACCTGGCGGGAGGAGGTCGGGATGCCACCGTGCTTCTTCGGGATGGACGAGCTGGCCCAGAAGACGAAGCTTGCGCCGCCGAGACTGCTGGAATTCGTTGCGCATCTTGTGGATACCGGAGCGAAGGCCTCAAGGACCCATTTCGACCCAAAGGGTCTCAAGACCGACCTGACTGCCGGAGACCTACTGGACGAATACAAGAGATTCGCGAAGACCAGGTAACCGCAGAGTCAAACCTTTTATAAGTTTGACCTGGATTGCTTATCCGATACAATGCCGTCACTGGTGGTACTAGGCTCTCAATGGGGAGATGAGGGCAAGGGCAAGATTGTGGACTTTCTGGCGAACGAGGCGGACGTCGTAGTCAGATTCCAGGGCGGCAACAACGCCGGACACAGCGTGAAGATAGGTGAGCGACTGTTCGCGCTACACCTCGTTCCATCTGGCATACTCAGGCCCGGCAAGACTGCGATCATCGGCAACGGGGTCGTCGTCGATCCCGGGGCGCTTCTGAAGGAGATGAACGATCTCGAATCCAAAGGTGTAAGCATCAAGAACCTGAGGATCAGCGATCGCGCCAACGTGATCATGCCTTACCACAGGCTCCTGGATGGGGCAGAGGAACGTCTGAGGGAAGGAGCGAAGGTGGGGACGACGGGCCGTGGCATAGGTCCATCCTACTCCGACAAAGTCGCTCGGCTGGGAATCAGGATGGCCGATCTCGTCGACGAGAACGCACTTTCGGAGAAGCTGGAATTCCTCGTACCTCTGAAGCAGAGGATGCTAGATGCGTATGGAGACGAAGCGAAGTTGGACCTGGAAGCGATCAGAAGGGAATATGTAGATTATGGCATTAAGCTGGCAAAATACGTGACAGATACAGGAGAGACCGTGGGCGACTCCCTCCGAAGAGGGAAGAAGGTCCTGTTCGAGGGCGCCCAGGGCACGATGCTGGACATCGACCATGGAACATATCCGTTCGTCACCTCGTCGACGACGGTCGCGGGCAACGCGGCATCCGGTTCCGGGATCTCCCCGCTGCTCTTGGACGAGGTCTATGGCGTGGTCAAAGCGTACACCACGAGAGTCGGAGAAGGGCCATTCCCGACCGAGCTCACAGATGACCTCGGGAGGACGATCGCCGAGAAGGGTGGAGAGTTCGGCACGACCACGGGCCGACCGAGGAGATGCGGTTGGCTGGATCTCGTGGTCACAGGATACGCGAACTCGCTGAGCGGATTGAACGGGATCGCGCTGACGAAGATAGACGTCCTTGGAGGGATCGGCGACCTCAAGGTGTGCACCCATTACGCAGTCGACGGTAAGAGGGTGCTGAGAATACCAGCTGACCTCAAGAAGCTCGGGAGGTGCGAACCGAAGTATGCGGCCCTCAAGGGTTGGGACGAAATCGACGAGCCTGAGATGAAGAGGACACTATCGCGCGGGTTCACGGCCCTGCCCGAGAACATGAAGAAATACGTCAGGTTCGTGGAGGATCGGATGAAGGTCCCGGTCGTGCTGCTCGGGCTCGGACGAAGGAGAAACGAGATACTCGACCTGAGGAAATCGAAGTGGAAGACGCGTAGAAAGTGAGGGGGCGTCCTGCCAGATCCATGATCTGGCAGCGGAGAAAGCGATGCCCGCCATCATTATATAAGCCCGCAATCATCCAACTAAAGGATGCGACGGCTAATCATCAGCGAGAAGAGCCATGCCGCGCGAAGGATAGCGCTTATTCTTTCGGACAATACCCAGAAGAGCAGGTCCGTCGCCGGCAGCCAGGTACTTACTTTCAAGAAAGGCGAGGACGAGTACTTCGTGCTCGGACTCCGGGGTCACATCGTCATGCTCGACTACCCGGACAAGTACAACGATTGGAGCGCGGTCAATCCCAAGGAACTGGTTTACGCGAAAGCGGAGAAGAAGGTCGACCCCACCGCGAAGAAGATCATGAACGCGCTCAAGGACATAGGGTCGGGGGTGGACGAGATAATCGTCGCCACGGACTATGACAGAGAGGGCGAGCTGATCGGGGCGGAGGCGCTCGAGGAGGCACGAGTCAACAGCGTGATCCGGAGGGCGAAGTTCAGCGCGCTCACGAAGGCCGAGATCGAAAGAGCGTTCTCGGAGCTCACCGATCTCGATTACAAACTCGCGGCTGCGGCAGAGACACGGCAACTGATCGACCTTGCCTGGGGAGCCGCGCTCACGAGGTTCATCTCTTTGGCTTCGGGTCAACTCGGCAAGGACTTCCTTTCCGTCGGGCGCGTTCAGAGCCCGACTCTGGCGCTCATCGTTGACAGAGAACGGGAGATCGAAGCGTTCAAGCCCACTCCGTACTGGCTCGTCGATGCCGAGCTCAAGAAGGACGAGACGAACTTCAAGGCGTCGCACAAGAACGGAAAGTTCCTCGACAAGGAGGGGGCACACAACGCCTTCACCAAGGCGAAGCTCGCCAACGAAGCGGCCATCAAGGAGGTGAATGAGACCGAGAACAGCGAGTATCCTCCGGTTCCCTTCAGCACGACGATATTCCTGATGGAGTCGAACAAGCTCGGACTCACCGCATCTCTGGCGATGAAGATCGCCGAGGACCTGTATCAGAACGGCTACATCTCATACCCGAGGACGGACAACACGGTCTACCCATTCTCTCTGAGCCTGAGGATGATTCTCGAGAAGCTCAAGAAGTCCGAGTTCTCGGCCGAGGCGGAGGAGCTTCTCGCTCAGGAGAGCCTGAAACCTTCGAGGGGGAAGAAGAGCACTACGGACCATCCACCGATACACCCCGTCGAGGCCGCCAAGAAGGGGGAGCTCAAGGGACACCAATGGGACGTTTACGAGCTGGTGACCCGGAGGTTCCTGGCCACGGTCGCCCCCGCGTGCAAGTCGAAGACGACCAAGGTCAACATCGATATCGGCGGGGAACCCTTCGAGAGCGAGGGATACAACATCCTCTTCCCGGGTTGGAGGAAGTACTATCCATATTACAGGGCGCAGGAAGTCACATTGCCAGCACTAGCGGCCGGCGATCGCGTCAGTGTCCTCGCGGTGCATTCGACGGAGAAGAGGACCACGCCGCCCGACCGATACTCCCAGGGGACCCTGATCAAGAAGATGGAGGATCTTGGACTAGGGACCAAGAGCACGCGTCACGAGACCATCCAGAAACTCTTCGACCGGAGTTTCGCGAAGGGTGCGAGGACCTTGGAGCCCACGGAGAGCGGCGTAGCTGTCATAACCGCCCTCGAGCAGTTCGCGAATGACATCACCAGCGCCAAGATGACCTCCCATCTCGAGAGCGACATGGACTTGATCGCGAACGGCGAGCTCGAGCAGGCGGAAGTCGTCGAGGAGAGCCAAGCCATGCTCGAGGACATAATGGACGTGCTCGACAAGCACAAGAAGGAGATCGGGGAGCACATCAGGAAGGCGCTTAGGGAGCAGCACACATTGGGCGCATGCCCGGTGTGCAAGACGGGACAGTTGCTCCAGATAAGGATGAAGGATGGAGGAACCTTCGCTGGTTGCTCGAACTATCCCGAATGCAAGACCACCTATCCGCTCCCAAGGGGACTCCTGGTTCTTCCCACGGACCTGAAGTGCGACGTGTGCGGCGCCCCCAGGGTCAAAACGGTCACGAGGGGACAAGCCCCGACGATCGTGTGCATCGACCCCAAATGCTCGGCCGCACTGAAGGAGAGGTTCATAGGCAAATGCCCGTCGTGCGGTGGTGACCTCAGGATCATCCAGTCCAAGAAGGGCAAGAGGTTCACCGGTTGCTCGAACTATCCGAACTGCAAGGTGATCTTCCCACTGCCCCAGCTGGGCAAGGTAATACCGACGGGACAGGTTTGCGACGCGTGTGGCTCCCCGCTCATCAAGGTCCTAATGTCGAACAGAGGGCAGTGGACTCTCTGCCTCAACATGAACTGCCCGAAGAAGACGAGCAAGGCCTCCAAGAAGGAGGCTGCCGCCGAACCCCCGGAGCAGAAGGCCCCGACGAAGTGATGCTCACTCCACAGGCGGCGGCGGGACCTCTTCCGGGCCGCTCTCAGTCACCGCAGGCCCCGATGAGGAGGATCCGGCCGTTCGCAGCTTGTCCTTCGGCTGGGACGAACCGAGCTTCTTCTCGATCGCTTCCAGCCTCTCCATGACATCGGCCAGCGTGAACTTGTGCTCGGTGAAGCTGAGCACAATCGTCAGGGCAGCATCGACGAACAGCCACGCCACGAGGACCCACAGAAGTATCGTGAGCAGATCCCATGTCCAAACGAGCGTCACTTGATGCGCGAAGCCGGTTTTCAGGTCGTCCACGAATTTGTCGACATACAACAGGATGACGATCCCCAGCAGGGCAAGGAAAGCCGCCTTGACCCATCTGCTAGCGATCTGAGTAGTCACTTTGATGTTCCCACCGGTAGCTGGAAAGGTTTGGAGGCTATTTACAGGTTCCCCCGGCCGTCGCAATTCAGCAGGAGATTTCTCACCGCGGGCCCATAATCGAAGTTCCTGAGCTCGACAGCCCTTTCCAACGGGAACAGCGTTATCGCTGGCTTCTCATCGAATGCGTTGACCTTGTGGTACCAGGCCATGATGTTGTCCAAAGCTTCCGAGTACCCCGAGAACTTGGGGATTAGGTAGCTCGCGACCCCCTCATCAGGTTTGGACAGGGAGAGGAAGGACCGGTTCACCACATCGCCGGGCTGCATCTTTAGCCTCTTCTCCCACGAGAGTTCCATGTTGAATTTCACATGAGCGATTGCGCATATCTCGAACCCCCATTTGTAGAGCCGAGGGATGCACACTTTCGTTATGATTGCCTCCTCGACGAACTTGTTCCTTATCCTCGTGACCGCCTGCCTTGAGAGCTTGACCACCGATGCGATCTCCCTGTCCGAAGCAAGGGGGTTTTCGACCATCGCGACAAGAGCGGTCTTCTCGGTCATGCTGAAGTCAGGGGTGACGACCTCCGCTGGAATGGGTATCCTTGCCTTAGGTGTCGGCACGTCTAGCTTGAAGAAATCATACACTATCCACGCGAAGTTCGGCACGTAGGTCCCTTTCGACATCGAAAAGGGGAACTGAGTCCCATGCAGTCGGGCCTTAGAAGCGCGCTTTGATCCTGTGAAGAACTGATTGTGCGCCTGCATAAAAAGCTCGTACTCCGTCACGTTCTTGAAAGCCGTGAAGAAGACGACGGAGCTTCCTCCAATCATACCTTCGAAAATCTGTGGGCACATGTTGCAGAACTCAAGATAATCGTTCGTCCTGACATCGACCCGCTCCGACGGTTCGGCAGCACCGGTGTGGAATCCAATCATCTCGCAACCGAGCTTGTTGAAAGCGGGCACGTTGACGTAGAATATCGCACCTGAATCGACCAGTCTTCTGCGGATGGTTGCGACTGTTCCCTTCCTCAACCCGTAGGCGTCGGCAATCTCGGAGTCGGTTCGATTCGCGTCCTCCGTCAATCCCAAGATTACCTTCATCTCGGATTCCAGGAACTTCCACATCGGTGGGGCAATTGGCGAAATACAATAAAAAATATCCTCTTTGCTCAAACGCCATCAATTCGCTCGAATCCGTTGCATTATTCCAGGAATCTCATAGCCACCACAAGAAAGGTTATAATCGAAAACCGTGGTCAAGGTGATGCCATTTTGGCAAACACGCTCTTTTGTAAGAAGAGGAAAGGTGTGACCAAAGGGTGATGCCCAACTGTGGTGGAGTCCCCTCCACCCCCTTTTTCTGTTTCACTGGCTGAGGAAGCTCTAACTAATTCCACTTGACTGCAAAATCGTGGCGCATCGAGGATCGCGGAGAGACATCACGTCTTCTTCGTCTCTCTCGTCTTGATCCTGAGGCCTTTGTACTTGCATTTTCTGCATCGAGTTGCCCTTATGGCGTTTCTCGCGTTGCAGTTCATGCAGATCTTCTTGACGAGGTTCCTGGCCTCGGCCTCGGGAAATCTTGCCATGATCGACCCTCTGGCGCCACAAACA
>Ga0315281_10009807_pt1 | contig 13262 bp, 6 predicted proteins | sample YL17G07_0_MG_FD_204540 | JGI IMG/M metagenome (GOLD analysis project Ga0315281, IMG submission 204540) | Sediment microbial communities from Yellowstone Lake, YNP, Wyoming, USA - YL17G07_0 | ecosystem: Environmental > Aquatic > Freshwater > Lake > Sediment | place: USA: Wyoming | collected... | reverse complement strand
AGGGACAGGGTATTGTGTCCCCCTATCAATAAACGATGACGGTCTGGTTCAGCTCCGGGGCGGTCGCCGGGAAGACCACCTCCTGTCCGTCGGCCGAGACATGGATATAATATTCGACGTCTGAATTCCCATTCGGAACCGCGACGGTATAGACTCCCCGGGCCATTTTCTTGAGCGGCACCGCGGTGAACTTTCCTTCCCCGATCGGGCGCCAGAAGAGCTCGGCCGCGGCCGGCTGCTGCTTCGACATCACGATGACTTTCAAGGTGAGTTCTTCCCCTTCGTCGAGGCTCCCCCGGAGAGCGGGAACGATGATCCGCGGCGAACCAAGATAAACCCTGGATAGGAAGGCCTCGTCCCGGGTGTCGGCGCCGAGGATCTTCTGGAGCTCGGCCCCCGGCCTATCCCACGCGCCGGGGAGAAGATGCTGCTCCCAGTTGGCGATCGTCCCGAGCTCGCCCGTGGTGCTCACGGACGCCAGCAGGGCGTCGAAGATCAATTTGAGAGAACCGGACATTTCGACGCGGATGGGAACGACATTCAATTTCGCCAAATCCGCCCTGGCCTGCGGCTCCTTCTCCGCCTTGACCTTCTCCATGGCCTGGTTATACTGCCCGAGCAGGCAGTCGAAATGGGCGACCTCCCGCATGTACTCGAAGTTCGCCAGCCAGTAGCCGAAGCGCTCCTGGCAACCCTTGCCCTCGATCTTCGGCTCGAGGGCCTTCATGCCGTCGACGAAGCCGTACCATGTCCTGACCTCGTCCCAGGGCCGGGTATCGGGCACCACGTTTCCCGGCCCGCCGATCCAGTTCACGGGCACGGGATGCCGGCCGTCGATCTTGGCAAATATCGCCGCGGCGTCCTCGGCCACGGACGGACCGAACTGATTGGCCGCCCAATCGCGGTAAAAGTCGAGGGAGGCCATGAAGCGGTCCGTTTCAGGCCAATCGGCGTCATAATCCCTGACGGCCGGCCCGCCGCAGTTGATCTTCCGCTTGACGTCCTGTCCTTCGATCGCGATCGCGGCGATGCAGGGGTAGTTGATGCGGTCGGCGAAGTCGATGGCCAGCCGTCCGGCCGTCACTTCGATGTTCTTGAACGTGAAGTCCAGGGCCCGGAATTTTCCGACCCGGCCGAAAATGTCCAGGCCGTCGACGACCTTCCGGCCCTGGAGGAGGACGTCGAAGACGCGCTGCTGGGGCTTATCCATCTGGCCCTCGACGAACTTCAGGGTCACCGTGTAGCGGCCGTTCGGGACGGGGATGTAATATGCGAAAACGCGGTCGCGGACGTCCCGGTAGACGATCCACTCGTTCTCCAGGGTCCCGGCGATCTTCTGGTCTTTGAAACTCACGTACTGTCCGGTGATGGGCCCCACGTCGTCGCTGACGTTCCTGGGGAGGGTGTTCCAGCCCTGGTCCCAAGCCGCCCGGGCGAGGGCGGAGACGTTGGCCGAGAGGATCCGCGTCCTCCAATGGATGCCTAGGAGCCCGTCGCAGCCGTAGCGGAGCGCGTCGGCGGCGTCGCGCCTCATCCTCCCGACCCAAAGCTGCGGCGAGGTCAGCGAGGGATCGTCCTCGAGCCAGGGGATGGCCCATTTCGAGCGGCCGGAAATCCTCGAGAAGCCGGGGTCTACCGGGGCCTTGCCGACTTCCCGGTTGATGCAGCTCATGGCCACGTCCTTGGGGAGAATCTGGTCGAATAGGGTCCGGTTGGACGGCGGCCCGAGCACCCAACCGCAGGTCGCCAGGCCGAAGGGGGGCATGACCTCCCGCCAGGCCTGGGCCGCGGCATCGAGGTCGGAAGTCACGGCCTTGATTTCATCCGCCTTGGCGTCGCTCCAGGTCCAGCCCTCCCATGTCCAGAACCAATAGTAATCGACGGGGTAGGCCTTGGCGATACGCGTGAAGATGCCTTTGTAGAGGTCTTTCACGACGGCCGGGTCCTGGGGGTTTTTCTTGGCGGCCAGAAGGCGCCTTTGGACGAGGTCGGGCACCTTCAGGGCGGTCTCCGTTCCGACGCAGGTCTTGACCCCGAGCTTGCGGGCCAGGCTGAAAGCGCTCTTGAAGACGGCCGCGGCCCGGTCGAAGGCCTCGTTCGTATCCTGGGGGGTTTTCGGTTCGGGGCACAGACCTTCCATGACGTCGTTCCCGTAATCGTCCCGTTCGAAGAGCTGGCTCGCGCCGAAGTGGAAGTCGCCGGTTTTTTTCGCTTCGTATCCCCAATTCCCGCGCAGGGTGTTCTGATAGCTCGCGGGGTAGCTGAAACTGACCTTGCCGTCGTCGGACACGTCCGTGGCCTGCCCGATCCAGACCGTGGGCTCGGCATTGGGATTTTTCTCGGGATAGGTGTGCAGGCCGAAGAAGTTCATCCGGAGCTTGGGGAGCTGCCCCAGGATGGCCTTGTAGTTCTCGAGTGTCCACCAATCCGGCCCCTCGGGGAAATCGTGGAAGGGCTGGATGCCGCGGATGGGGAAAAGGGGCCGTCCGGTTTCATCGAGGTCGAGGTTGACCCCGGTAAGCTTCTTTTCGGGGATGACGTCGCCCTCGAGATAAAACCGGACGCCCAGCTTTTCGGCCAGCTGATAGGCGCCGTAGAGGAGCGCCGGTCCGCTTCCTCCGACCACGAGGACGATCTTCCGGGAGAGAAAGGTGACCGTCTTGAGAAGGTAGTCCTGGGCGCCCAAACCGGAGATTTTCTGAAGGGCGTCGGCGTCGGCCAGGCCGTCGAGGAGGGAGGACCCTTTGAGGGCGATCACGACGCTGTCCCGGCGGATCTGGGAAAGCGAGGTGAACCTGTTCATCGTCGGAAGGCCGCCGGTGCGGAGATAGAAGTAGCGACGCAGCTCCTTGGCCGCGGCCAGGTCGTGCCAGGACCCGCTCTTATCGATGACGACGTCAGGGCTGGGGCCCTTCCCGGAGCACCGGACCAGCCCGAGCGCGGCGAGGGACATGATCAAGAGGACACCGAGCAAAGATTTCCTTGCGGCCATCGGAGGCACCTCCTTCAATGTTACCCTCATTCTAATACAGGGCCCCGAGGGTTTCAACGGCTAAAGTGCGGCCTGTGGCGCATCGGCCCTCCCCCCCTATTTAGTCGCGGATTTGGCCATGGAAAACGTTTTTTGATAAGATGGGGGCCGCCACCATGACCATTCGAGAACGGTTCAACAAAGTTTTCCGCTGGGAGAAGCCGGACCATGTCCCCGACATGGAGTTCGGCTACTGGGACAAGACGATCGCCGTCTGGCACGAGCAGGGGCTGCCCGGCGATTGCCGGACGAACGAGGACGTCGAGCGGCACCTGGGGCTGGAAGGGATTTCCATCATGCCCGAGGTGCCCGTCCAGAGGGGGCTTTATCCGGCCTTCGAGGAGAAGACGCTCGAGCAGAAGGGGGAGCGCCGGCTCGTCCGGACGAAGGACGGCGCCCTCACCGAGATGCTCGACTATGACTCGTCCATGCCCAAGTTCCTCCGCTTCGCCGTCGAGACCAGGGCCGACTGGGAAAAACTGCGGGACGAGCGGCTCGACCCGCGGCGGCCCGGCCGGGTCGGGCACGTCGGGGCAGCCGTCGAGCGCGCCCACGCCGCGGGCATGCCCATCCTCTTCCACTGCGGCTCGCTCTACGGCTGGCTCCGCGACTGGATGGGCCTCGAGAACCTTTCGATCGCTCTCATGACCGACCGCGACTGGGTTGAGGAGATGATGGAGCACCTGACCCTAATGGACCTCGAATTCATCGAGGAGCACATCCCGGCGGGCAAGGTCGACGTCGCCTGGTGGTGGGAGGACATGTGCTACAACCACGGCCCGCTCATGTCTCCGAAGATTTTTGAAGAGCTCATGGTCCCCCGCTATAAACGGATCACGGACGCCCTCAAGACGCGCGGGATCGACGTCAACGTCCTCGACTGCGACGGCCGGATCTACGAGCTCGTTCCCGGGTGGCTCAGGGGTGGCATCAATTGTATGTTCCCGATCGAGGCGGCCCACACCGACCCGTGGCGGCTGCGCGAGGAATACGGAAAGGACGTGCTGCTCCTGGGCGGGGTCAACAAGCTGGCGCTCATCGCGGGCCGCGACGCGATCGACCGCGAGCTCGAACGGCTCCATCCTCTCGTCGAGGGGGGCGGCTACCTGCCGTGCGTCGACCACCGCGTCCCGCCCGACGTCACGTACGCCAACTATCTCTACTACCTGGAAAAGAAGAAGGCGATTCTCTAGCAGGGGGACACAATACTCTGTCCCTCCAACGCTACGGCGTTTTCCGGCACTTCTGGAGGTCCGCGTCGAGCGCGGCTTTTTCCGAAGCTGACAAGCGCGAGTAAAAACGTTCCTTGTATCGCGTCAGGTAGGTCAGGGCGTTGGCCTTGTCCCCCTTCTCGAGATAGGCGACCCCCAGGTTGTAGAGGGCAAACTTATGGCCCGGTTCGAAATTCACGGCCTGACTCCAACAATAGATGGCGGCGTCAATGTCTCCTGTCAGCCGGTAAACCGCGCCCAGGCCGTTGTAGGCAGCGGCGTATTTCGGGTCGGAATCGATGGCCCGCTTGAAATAATTCATGGCCTTATCGAGCGCAATGCCGTCCTTGTTCTTCCTGGCCAAGGCCCAATGGACCGTGCCGAGGTTGCAAAGGACGGGGGCGTACTTGGGATCAAGGGAGTGGGCCCGCTCGTAGGCCGCTTTGGCTTGCTCCAAGTCGCCTTTGTTCAGATAGGCCACGCCAAGATAGTTCCAAAGCTCGGGGTCCCAGTCGATGATCCCGGCGGCCTTCATGAGGACTCCGATGGCCTCGTCGTTGCGGCCCATTTCGGCCAGGACGCTGCCGTGCTGGATGGCCAGCTTGTAATTGCGGGGATTGTCCGTCGAGCCCTTCCTGAGCACGGCCTCCGCCTCGGCCGGCAACTCCTGCTTCTCGTAGATCATCATCAGGAAGGTGTACGGTTCGGCGAGATCGGGCCGTTCGCGGATGAGATCGCGGAGCATCTGGATGCTGCGGGCTGTCTCGCCGCGGCCATAAAGGCCCTGGGCTTCCTCGAACCTCGCGTTATAGGGCAACAGGGTCTTCAGATCGTCCTGGGGGCCGAAGTTCTCCTTCGCCGGAGGCTGGAAGCCGCCCACGTAGCCCAGGCTCTGCAATTTTCGCTGGGCGTCGGCGTCGAGCCGGGGTTTCGACGCCGCGGATGATCCCGCCGCGGTCCCGGCCTTGACGATCCGCGCCAGCTCGGCCCTTTCCCGTTCGACACCGCGCCCCGCCAGGTTTTTCGATTCGCCGAAGTCGGCGTTGAGGTCGTAGAGTTCGGGGATCGGCTGGTCGATGAATTTCCTTTGGGCCTCGATGAATCCCCGGAGCGGAGCCCAGCCGTCCCGATAGTAGGGATCGAGAGATTCGAAATAGATCGGACGGGCGGAGAGTTCCTTCCCCCGGATGGCTGGAACGAGCGACAATCCCTGGAGATAGGCCGGTTTCGCCAGGCCCATCAGGTCGCAGACCGTGGGGAAGATGTCGATGTGGCAGACATTCTGGTCCACGCGGCCCCACTTGACCCCCGGGCCGGCGATGATCAAGGGCACCCAGAGCGAGGAATTATAGGCAAAATAGCCATGGGTCGATTCCCCGTGCTCGCCCAGAGATTGCCCGTGGTCTCCGGTGAGGACGACGACGGTCGAGTCCGCATTTCCCGAGTCCCGCAGATATCCAAAGAGCTTGGCCAAGGACGTATCGACGTAGGCCGCTTCGCCGCTGTAGGGGTCGTCCCGGAACTTGGTCGCGAACGGTTCCGGCGGCTCGTAGGGCTGGTGGGGGTCGAAGAGGTGGACCCACAAGAACCACGGGCCGGGCGTCTCCTTCAGCCAGATTAGGGCATTATCGACCACGGCATCGGCCTTCCGCTCGATGAATTGATATTCGATGAACGGTCCGGTGCCGTAGTGGTCGTCATAAGTGTCGAAACCGTGGTTGAGTCCAAAGCGGGAGTCCAGGGGAAAAGCTCCGACGACGGCGCCGGTCGCGTATCCGGATTGTTTCAGGTACGTGGCCAGATTGGGCAGGTTTTCCGGGACCCTGAAAATGCCGTTGTCATGGACCCCGTGCTGAAGCGGGGTCGTCCCCAGGAGAATATTGGCGTGCGAGGGGAGCGTCATCGGCGTGTGGGCGAAGGCCCTGGTGAAGACAACGCCGCCAGCCGCCAGCCGGTCGATGTTCGGCGTTTGAACGTAGCGCGGGCTGTAGCAGCTGAGCCGGTCGGGTCGCAGGGTATCGATGGTTATCAGGAGAAGGTTCGGCCGCCGGCCGGAGACGGGTGCGGCAAAGGCCGGCAGGGCCAGGATGAGCAAGAGGGTCAGACGGGCTCCGCGTTTTAGTTTAGCATTTCTCGCGGCCATTGATATATTTTATCACGGCCCGCCTCGCGGGGGAAGGTGGGACCCCCGATAATCCTCATTCTGACGTAGGAGCCTCGATCGCATCCCCCGAATCGTGCCGCACGCCTCAAGACACGGCTGATGGTCTCCTGGTCCTGGGGGCCAGGAGCTCACAAACCTGCCGGACGATCTCGCCGACGGTCGTCGAGACGACTTTCCGGGCGGTTACTCGGTGGCCATCAAGACCGGGCGGAGGATCCTTTGATCTCGAGAGTTATGAGCTCCTTGAGTTGCCGGACGATCTCGCCGACGGTCGTCGAGACGACTTTCCGGGCGGTTACTCGGTGGCCATCAAGACCGGGCGGAGGGTCCTTTGATCTCGAGAGTTATGAGCTCCTTGAGTTGCCGGACGATCTCGCCGACGGTCGTCTCGACGATGACCCGGCCCTTATCCCTGGTGGCGAGCGTCGGGTCCCCCCAGATGCCCGAGGGACTGTAGGCTCCCTGCCCCTTCGGGTCGCGCGTCAGGCCCTTGCGCCCAGGCCGGGCGTCATAGTCCTTGACCGCCTTGGACATGTCCACGAGTTCGGGGGCGATATAGAGCATCATGGATGTTTCGGCCTCGTCCGCGTGCGTTCCGCCTTCCTGTTTGAGGAGGCCGGGCGGGATCTTCTTGTCCGTTTCGAGAAGATTCAGGTACCGCATCGTCACATCTAATTTCGCCAGCTCCTTGGACGCGGCCTGGAGCTGCGGGAGCGTCGAAATGCCCGTATTCAGAACATAGAATTTGCGGATACCGTGACGCGACAAGGAACGGCAGATATCCACAACCGTGTTTTTGAAAGTCTCCGCCCCGACGGACACTGAGCCGGGATATTCCAGAAAGGAGGGATAGTAGGCGTACTCCAACGTCGGGAGCATGGCCACGGGGACCTCCCGGGCGACTCTGTCTTTCAGGTATTCCGCCATGACGTAGTCTGTCTTGAGGGGGAGGTGCGGCCCATGTTCTTTGGTCCGGGCCCCGATGGCCAGGAGGACGACCGTGTAATTCTTGAGCGCCTTTTCGGCTTCCGGCCATGTCAGGTTCTCAAGAGCCACGGAGCCGTCTTGCGGCTCCACGGTCCGAAGGGGACCGGCGGGCAGCGCCGCGGAAGCCAAGAAGAAGAGCAGAGCCGATACGATTAGGATTTTGCCCGGCATGAAATCCCTCCTCATAAAGGAAAAAAAAGGGGACACGGTATTGTGTCCCCCTATGAATTTTCGGAAGGGCTCGCCTTTCGCCACCCTAATCCAACTTGACCTTCTTCTCCAGCGTCCCGGCGTGCCGGGATTCGTAGCGGACGGTGATCTCGCCCTTGCCCTGGACGAGGAACTGGTATTCGGCCTTGCCGAAACCAGGCACCACGAGGAACTGGATGTCGGGCCGGTTCTTTTTGTAGCTCACCCGGTCGTTATATGGATCCGTGAGAATGCCTCCGGCCACGACCTTCGCGCCGCCGCCCGAGACCCGAAGCGTGTCCTTGGGATAGAGCCGGGTCCTCTGGGCCTGGAAACTCATGCTCGGCATGGCCTTGCCGTTGGCCAGGCGCGTCCGTACGCGATAGAGGTCGCCTCCGAGCTTCTTGACATCCGTCACGTCCAGGCTGACTTCGGGCACGTGCTTGGCCGAGAATAGGACGGCCATCGCGTTGCGATGGACGAGGTCCGCGAGCATGAAGGGCGCGCCCAGGCGGCTGCTCATCTTGACCCAGCCGCCGATCTCGATGTCCCCGTACGTCGGATGCTTGAACGATTTCCAGGGTTTATAGAGTTCGCCCTGGGTCAGGTTGTCGTTGTATTTGAGCCGATCGCGGTCCGTGATGTCGCCGGACAGGAAGCCTCTGGGCCCTTCCTCGCCCCCCGCGGCCGGCGGCTCGGCTTTCTTCTCACCCTGCCCCTTGAACGTCTCACTCTCGGATTGGAAGACCTCGCCGCAATAGCCGTAGGCCCCGACGGTCTGGCACAGCCATTCGAGGGAATCCCCGTAGGTCGTGTAGAGGTCCTTCCAGCTGATCATGTATTTGTAGCCGGGCGTGATGCGCTCGGCCTGCTTGCCGATGTAATCGTAGACAGCGACGTCCTGGGGGGGATACTCGCCGAGCCCCTTGCGGCTCGGGCCGCGAAGGTACATACCGCCGAAATTATGGAACGTCCAGCCGATGCAGATGTTGGTTTTGGTCTGGGTCCACAGGGCCAAGGCCTTCAGCCCCACGGCCTGAAAAGGAAATTCCCCGGATCCGCTCTGGACGTAGTCCGGCGCCCAGTCGAATCCCCATTGCCGGTTGGGGTCGACGTAGCCCTCGGAGTCTTCATTGATCAGGCCGTCACCGTCGTTGTCGATGCCCTCTTCGCCGAGGATCGTCCATTCGCCCTTCTCGCCCGGCTTGACCGGGACCATGAGCCGCGGGTCCTCGGGGTCGGTCTTGTATTGTCCGAAGGGGTCCTTCTTCCGCATCATGCAGATGTTGCCGTCGCCGTCGAGGTCGTCCGGGAAGTCCTCATCCACGAGGCCGTCCTTGTCGTCGTCGATCGGGATGCGCAGGCTCCGGTTGGAGCTCGACGTGTTGGCGTCGGTCATGAAATGCCACCGGCCGTCCACGTTGACGACCGGGATGACGTAAAAGACTTTCTTGTCCAGGAGCTCGGTGACGTCCTTGTTCTTCCCGTAGTTGCCGAGGAGATAGTCGAGAAGGTAGAGGCAGATCTCCCCGCCCTGGATTTCGTTGCCGTGGATGTTGCCGTCGACGTAGATCCCGGGCTTCGAGAGCGCCGGCCCCGTCTTGGGATTGTTGACCGTCACCCCGTAAATCGGGCGGCCTTCCTCGCTCTTCCCGATTTCTTCGACCTTGGTCATTTCGGGGTAGGCCTTATTGATCGCCTGGACGGCCTCGTAGACCTGCTCCAGCGTATAGTAATGATCGAACCGCAGGGAAGCGGTGATTTTCGCGGTCTGGTTCTGGGCCGGAACCGATGCCGCCAGGACCAGGATCAGGGTTGCCAGCAGAATCTTCTTCACTTTGCACCTCCCAGGTCGAGGGTTTTGGAGTCGCTCCAGGCGATCCGCGTGGACGCCTTGACGTCCACCTTGACCGGTTTGTCGGCCCGGACCAGCCAGCGCACGACTTGCGCCCCGTAACCGTCGATCGCGGGCACCAGGCTGCGTTTCTTGCCTTCCACGATGGTGAAATCCTTGCCTTCGAGGGTGACGATCGCCGGGATGATCCGGCCGTTCCGGCGGCCCATGGCTGTCGGGTAGGGCAGGTATCCGGCGTTTTCGATCCAGACCTCGACGGAATAGATCCCTCCGCCGAGCGGCTTGACCTCGGTCTTGCCGATCTTGACCCGGGCCATCTTGGCCGCGATCTCGAACGCCCAGGGCACCTGGCCCTTGAGGAGGGGCTCGATCTTCGCGGCCGGCGGGGTCGTGTCGGTGTAGGGAACGACCCCTCCGATCTCCACGTCGCCGAGTGTCGGGTGCTTATAGGCCTTCCAGGCAACGAAGCCCTTGCCGCCGAGCTCCTTGTCGCTATAGGCGAGGAGGGCCTTTTCCTTCGGGTCGGTTCCTTCCTCGCTCGGCGGCTTGGGCATCTGCCGCATCATCTCGGCCATCTGTTTCGTGTTCATCTGGCCGGCCTTGATGCCCTCGATGAGCTGCTTAGCCTTGAATTGAGGCGGCGCTCCGGCCGACTTCAGGAAGGCGTCGATTTTCTCTTCGCCGAGGGCGACGAACTCGTCGTTGGTCATCTTTTCGAGCTTGTCGGGCGTGATCTCGGCCTCCTTCTTTTCCTCTTTGACCTCCGGAAGGGTCCAGAAGTCCAGGCTGAAGGAAGGCAGCCCGAGCTGGTAATAGGAATAAAGCTCGAAGGAACCGTCCTTATCCTGGGAGGGTTCGAGACGCTTGTCGTCGAGCTTGGCCTTCTTGAGAAACTCCTTATACTTGTCGGAGAGCTCCTTGTAGAACTTGAGGTCCTCGGGGAGCGGGTTGACGACCGCGCCGAGGCCGAGGAAGCTTGCGATCATGGACTCGGTGACCTGCATGCCTTCCGGGACGAGCGGCTTGACCATCTCCATGATCTCGGCGATGGTGTACGTCTTCGTCGGGTCGGCGCCGATGAAACCGGCCATGTTCTCGGGGACCTTGATCTGGTTGAGGTCGGCGTCGCCCTTGCGTCCCCCGCGAGGGGGATTCAGGCAGAAATTCGTCGACCCGAAGACGAAGGTCAAGCCGATCTCCTTGTGATCGTTCATGAACTTCATCAGGGCGAAACTCTCCGCCTCGCTGCCCGGCCAGTCGCCCGAGCCGGGGGCGAAAGACTTGAACAGGTGCGGGAACTGGACGCCGATGTTGACGCCGCCGGGGCCGTCCTCGTTATACTCGCCGTCGCCGTCGTTATCGAGGCCCTCGGTATACAGCTTGTAGATCCCCTTCTCGCCCTTGGCCCAGTCGGCCTTCTTCATGAGCCGGGGATCGCCGGGGACGGGCAGCCATTCGCCGGCCGGGTCCTTGACCCGCATCATCGTGATGATGCCGTTTCCGTCGAGGTCGTCGGGGCCGTCCTCGTCAACCGCGTCATCCATATCGTCGTTGTGGGGCCTGCCGTTCCGCGCGTCCTCGATCAGGGGCTTGCCGAAATACCGGGCCGCCGCGTCGGGGTTGGGACAGGGCAGGACGTACCACGTGAGGTTCTTTCGGACGTCGGGCTTGTCGATGAGCTGTTTCACGAGGTAGAGGGCGGCCTCTGCCGAAAGCGGGACGGTGCCCTCGAAATTGGCGCCCACAAAGACGGCGGGCAGCGTTTTCACGGCTTTCCCGACCTCGGGACCGATCTCGATCAGGAGGACATCCCGGCCGCCGGGGCTCTGGGCCAACTTGTGGACCTTGGCGATCGCGGCGTTGGCCCCTGCGTATTCCTGGAGGGCCGCGCCGAGATCGGCGGGCGTATGGTAACGGTCAAAGGTCGCCGCCGCGTTCAGCCCGGACGCGAGCGCCGAAAGCGCGAAGAGTAGAACAACCCAGCGTTTGTGATTCATGGTCACCTCGACATTGAATTTTCGCCCCTATTCTGCCACTTCCCACGGGACGCGGCAAGGGGCGCCGACGGGGATAAAATCGTGGGGGGACACAATACTCTGTCCCTCATCCGAAGCTCCACGGACTTACGCCGGTGGGATCCAACTTTCGCAGGCTTTGGAGCGCCTGCCCCGATCGGCGCGAACGGGATGGAAAAAGGGGGGGGCGCCGCGGGGCGTCCGCGGCGGGTCGGTTCGGGCAGAATTCGAAGGCACATCCGGTTATACGAATCCCGCCGGGAAAAAGTTTCCACCGGATAATGTGCGCGGGCCGGAAACCAATTTGTGATATCCTGAGTATCTCTATAAGAGGGATTGTTTTCATTTCCCGCAGCTCGATCGCCCTCCGGGTCCCGTCCGGATACCGATCGACGTTATGCCGAAAGGAGATCGGGATGAAACTCAGAAAGACCGCTTTCTGCGCTCTTCTCGCGGGCCTGATGCTTGTTCCGGCGGCCAGGGCCCAGCAGCAGGCCCCTCCGGCTTATCAGGATTCCACCGTCCTTCCAGAAGGAACGATAGGAGCCCGCATCCGTTCTCTCATCGAGACGGTCAACTCCGGAGACCCGGACCGCATCCTTCGTTTCCTCGATGAAGAATGCGCGAGCGAGTTCCGGGCGACGGTCCCCAAGGACGACCACATTGCGACCGTTCTCGGCTTTTTACGGGACACGGGGGGGATCGAATTTTACAGCGTCCGCAGCTACACGCCCGAGCGGCTGGGCGCCACCGTTGTCATCGTCAAGGACAGGAACCTGGAGAGCTGGTGGGGGATGGCTATCCAGTTCGGCGAAGCCCCCGGGCTTCTCATCACCGGCCTCGTGATCAACCGCGCCCGCCCCCCGGCCGGTCCTCCCGAGCCGCCTCTCACGGAAAAGGAGGCCCTCGACCAGATCCGGACGCTCACCGCCGGGCTCATCCAAAAAGGCTGGTTTTCGGGAACCCTGCTCATCGCCAGGGGGCCCAACATCCTCCTGACGATGGCCGGCGGAGAGGCGGACAGGTCCTTCCATGTTCCGAACAACATCGATACGAAATTCAATCTCGGGTCGATGAACAAGATGTTCACGGCGACCGCGGCCGCCCGCCTCGTCGAACAGGGCAGGCTGTCCTTCGACGACCCCATCAGCAAATATATCGATGAAACCTGGCTTCCCAAGGAGGTCACGGACAAGATCACGGTCCGCCACCTCATAACGCATACCTCAGGCCTGGGAAGCTACTTCAACGACGTCTATGCCCGGAGCTCCCGGGCCCTCTTCCGCAAGCTCGAAGACTACAAGCCGCTCATCAAGGACGACCGGCCGGCCTTTCCCCCGGGCGAGCGGTTCCAGTACAGCAACACCGGTATGTTCCTGCTCGGGGTCGTCATCGAGAAGGTCGCGGGCGAGGACTATTTCGATCACATCCGCAAGGCCATCTACCGGCCGGCCGGGATGACCAACAGCGACTCCTACGAGATGGACTACCCCGTCGAAAACTTGGCCATCGGTTACAGCCCCGACTGGAAAAGCCCTTACAGATGGCAGAACAATCTCTACAAGCACGTCATCAAGGGCGGGCCGGCCGGGGGAGGCTTCTCGACGGTCAAGGATTTGCATAAGTTTGCCGTCTCCCTCCTCGTCGGCAAGCTCGTCTCGAAGGATACGCTCCAGACTCTTTGGACGGACTTCAAGGGTTCGGACTACGGTTACGGGTTCGAGGTCAGACAGGGCCCCGGGGGGAAGATCGTCGGCCACAGCGGCGGTTTCCCGGGGATCAACTCGGAACTCGATATTTACGTCGAGTC